>VOFE01000883.1_pt1:15000-48001 | contig 48001 bp, 52 predicted proteins | sample 5384071 | NCBI WGS metagenome assembly VOFE01 (sample SAMN12384724, study PRJNA508395) | human gut metagenome | isolation source: healthy gut D | host: Homo sapiens
GGTATATGGGCTGACGCCTGCCCGGTGCTGGAAGGTTAAGAGGAGAGGTTAGCTTCGGCGAAGCTTTGAATTGAAGCCCCAGTAAACGGCGGCCGTAACTATAACGGTCCTAAGGTAGCGAAATTCCTTGTCGGGTAAGTTCCGACCCGCACGAAAGGCGTAATGATTTGAGCACTGTCTCGACAATGCATCCGGTGAAATTGAAGTACCAGTGAAGATGCTGGTTACCCGCGCCAGGACGGAAAGACCCCATGGAGCTTTACTCCAGTCTGGTACTGGGATTCGGTACTGCATGTACAGGATAGGTGGGAGGCTTAGAAGAGAGGACGCCAGTCTTCTTGGAGCCGCTGTTGGGATACCACCCCTGCAGTATTGGGTTTCTAACCAGCCGCCGTAAGCCGGCGGTGGGACAATGCCAGGCGGGGAGTTTGACTGGGGCGGTCGCCTCCGAAAGGGTATCGGAGGCGCTCAAAGGTTCCCTCAGAATGGTCGGAAACCATTTAGAGAGTGCAAAGGCAGAAGGGAGCTTGACTGTGACACCGACGGGTGGAGCAGGTACGAAAGTAGGACTTAGTGATCCGGTGGTAGAAAGTGGGATTGCCATCGCTCAACGGATAAAAGCTACCCTGGGGATAACAGGCTTATCACTCCCAAGAGTTCACATCGACGGAGTGGTTTGGCACCTCGATGTCGGCTCATCGCATCCTGGGGCTGTAGCAGGTCCCAAGGGTTGGGCTGTTCGCCCATTAAAGCGGTACGCGAGCTGGGTTCAGAACGTCGTGAGACAGTTCGGTCCCTATCCGGCGCGGGCGTAGGATATCTGAGAGGAGCTGGCCTTAGTACGAGAGGACCGGGCTGGACGGACCACTGGTGTATCTGTTGTCGACCAACGGCATGGCAGAGTAGCCAAGTCCGGAAGGGATAAACGCTGAAGGCATCTAAGCGTGAAGCCCCCCCTCAAGATGAGATATCCCATCCGTAAGGAAGTAAGACCCCTGAGAGACGATCAGGTAGATAGGGCAGAGGTGGAAGTGCAGCAATGTATGGAGCTGACTGTTACTAATCGGTCGAGGGCTTGACCAAAAGCGGAGAAAGACGGCTGGATGGAAACAGTGGCATGAAGCAGGCTTGCCTGTATGAATGGCACTGGTTACAGACAGGGTTTTGCGTAGCAAAATCATCGAGATGAAGCGTAGCGGAATCGAGATGACCGTCTTAGAAGTTCAAGGAATCTGTATGAAGTTTTGAAGGTATGTAAATAAGGCCTCATGGCTCAGTTGGTTAGAGCGCCGCCCTGTCACGGCGGAGGTCGGGGGTTCGAGTCCCCCTGGGGTCGCTACATGAAACATTTGAAAATGAATAAATTTTAGATGTGGATTGCGTATCATGTGGGATCTTAGCTCAGCTGGGAGAGCATCTGCCTTACAAGCAGAGGGTCACAGGTTCGAGCCCTGTAGGTCCCATTTATTCTATGTAAAGATACGCCGATGTGGCTCAATTGGCAGAGCAGCTGATTTGTAATCAGCAGGTTATCGGTTCGAGTCCGATCATCGGCTTTTTGAAACAATTTTCATAATTGTATGGCCAAAGGGGACAGATAAATGGGTGGGATTCCCGCGGGGTGGAGAGTGGCCAAAGGGGACAGACTGTAAATCTGCTGCATATTGCTTCGGTGGTTCGAATCCACCTCCATGCCCATTCTGAGAAATTTTTTTATTTATGAAAATATTTTGAGCAGAATAAGAAAAACGCAGGGGATGGAGCAGTCTGGAAGCTCGTCGGGCTCATAACCCGAAGGTCATTGCGGATCAGACATTCAAAAAGAGGATTCAACAGGAGATAGACGGGGTTGCCGATAAGCAGAAGTCTGGAAAAGCGTACTATGTTTCACCGAAGGGAAATGACAATGCAAAGGGAAGTAAAAAGAAGCCGTTTCGCACGTTCAAGCGGGCATGTAAGAGTCTGAAGCCGGGCGATAAGCTGTATGTGCGTGGTGGGATTTATACGGAAAACATACGACTTGGGAAAAAGCAGAGCGGAACCAAGAAAAAATATGTTACAATCTGCAATTATCCTGGGGAAGAGCCTGTGATCAGCGGAAAGAAGAAAAAAGCAGAACTGATGAAAATTACAGGTGCATCATATTTACGGATATCAGGTTTGGAGTTTCAGGATGCAAAAGGGCAGGATTCCTGTGGGATTAAAATTGCTCCGGGCAGTCATCATATAGTGATCAGTGGAAACAAAATACATCAGATATCGGTGCCGGATCCGAAGAAAGAAGACCACTGTGCCAATGGAATACTTCTCTTTGGAGAAAAAGCAAAAAAAGAGATCCATAATATACTGATTTATAATAATAATCTGTACGATTGCCAGACCGGCTGGGCAGAATGTATTTCTGTGGCGGCAAACTGCCGAAATATTAATGTGATATCGAACCGGATTAAAAATACGGGAAACATTGGGATTGATGTAACCGGCAATTATGGATATTGCAGCGACCCCGCAAAGGATTTTCCAAGAAAATGCCTGATCTATCAGAACAGGGTAGAGCAATGTGTTTCGCCGTATGCAACCTCTTATGGTATCTATGTGGATGGAGCTAAGGAAGTTCAGATTTTAAAAAATCAGGTCAGAAAATGCAGCGGAGGAATTGAAATCGGAGCAGAGGAAAAGCCACCAAAGGAAGAATACAGTACATCGGATATTTTAGTACAGGACAACCGGATTGTGGATAACATAGAAAATGGTATTACGGTTGGTGGATATCAGAAGAATCTCGGATGGGTAAAAATGTTCGGCATATCAATACACATCCGGACTTTATCCAGCCGGAGTCCCGCAAGAACGAGATGATGAACAACTTCCTCCTTCCGGGACTAGGATCTGTGCGTATCAAGAACATCCTTCAAATGGGGTATTCCTGTAGATTTTGATCCGGGACATATCGTATATGTATGGATCGACGCGTTGACCAACTATATCACAGGTCTTGGCTATGATGTGGATGGCAATTCGGACGAATTGTACCATCGTTACTGGCCTGCAGATCTGCATCTGATCGGCAAGGATATCATCCGTTTCCATACCATTTACTGGCCATGTATCCTCATGGCGCTTGGCGAGCCGCTTCCGAAGCAGGTGTTCGGACATCCTTGGCTCATCCAGAGTGATGGAAAGATGAGTAAGTCCCGTGGAAATGTAATCTATGCAGATGATATGGTAGATTTGTTCGGCGTGGATGCGGTCCGCTACTTCCTGTTGCATGAGATGCCATTTGAGAACGATGGTGTTATTTCATGGGAGCTTGTGATTGAGCGTATCAATTCAGAACTTGCAAATACACTTGGAAACCTCGTGAACCGTACGATTTCCATGTCGAATAAATATTTTGATGGCGTTGTGACAAATGCCGGTGCACATGAGCCGGTCGATGATGACTTGAAGGCTGTTGTAACCGACACCAGACTCCGTGTAAATGCATGCATGGACAAGCTCCGCGTGGCAGATGCGATCACAGAGATCTTCGCTTTGTTTAAGCGTTGCAATAAGTATATCGATGAGACAATGCCTTGGGCACTTGCCAAGGATCCGGAGAATGCAGATCGTCTGAACACCGTTCTTTACAATCTGGTAGAGAGCATCGTGGTTGGCGCAAGCCTTCTGGAGCCATATATGCCGGAGACGTCTGAGAAGATCTTAAAGCAGCTCAATGCAGAAAAGCGTCGTGTGACAGAACTTTCGAACTTTGGCCTGTATCCATCCGGGAATAAGGTAACGGATCAGCCGGAGATTCTCTTCGCAAGAATCGATGCACCAAAGATGCTCGAGGAGATCGAGAAGCGTTTCCCATCCAAAGTGGTTGAAGAAGAGCCAAAGCCGGAGAAGAAGGCAAAGAAGGAAGAAAAGGTTGAGATTCCTACACTTGATGCTGTAGTGAAAGAAGAGATCACAATTGATGAGTTTAGCCGTATGCAGTTGCAGATGGGTGAGATCATCTCCCAGATAATCTGTCAGGGCATGACTGGCTTTGGATTCATCACAATCTATGATACCGATATCTAAAGAGGATGCCTGAAACTGGCTGTCATTGCTATCCTGTGCTAAGAAGCTGAGAAGGATCATAATGACAACATAAATGCCCAGATATAAGATACAGGAAGGCAGATGCTTTTTAGAAATCTTAAAAAAGTCTTAAATGTTTGCATATTTTTTCCTCCTTGTCAGTAAAAAATCCACCGATACAAAAACAGAACCGATAAAATAACCAGAGATATCAGATTTTCAAAGTATCGGTCGAGCGAATCATAAATTGCGAGTGAGTAGAACATATCGCTGATCAGTGCAGTCGGATTGATCCGATTGATGATCGGGCAGTAAGTATCCACAACGATCCGCATATTTCCTGCCATTAATCCACTTAAGAAACTGCCTCCCATGGTGATGACCATGACCAGCCCGGTTTTGACGTTTTCCGACATGTTTCCAATGGCACCGATGAAAATCCCATGGTCATACCGGTCGTACATCCGATAAAAATTGCTAAGAGTGCAAACGGAAGTCGGGTATTCAGCGGAATCCTTAAAACAAGGATAATAAAGGCAAAAGAGATTAAAATACAGAGAAAACGAAATAGGATATTTACTGCAAGTTCTCCGGTAATGTCTTTTAATTTGTGGGTCGGTGATACATTCTTGCGGGCGCCGATCGCAGACATATTTCCCTGATTATGAATCGCGATCAGACATCCGGCTGTACCACAGTACATGGATACCATAGCGAGAAGATTGTAAAAATACTGGTCGTAGGTATCTACGTTTTTTCCGTAAGAGATTTCCTGGTTGTAGGAAGCACTTTCCTGTAAGATGTCCATGGCTTCGGAAAGTTTTTCCGGGTGAGTTTTTACAATTTTACGATCGCCTGATAGTTCATCTGATATTCTTTAATGAAAGCAGACAGGATACTCTGATTTAATTTTGCAGAGGACATATCGGAGGAAACCGTCAGGGAGATGTTGTCATCTACCTGAATGATACCGTCCACTTTTTCTTTTTTTAACAGGGACAGTGCCTGTTTCTTATCACAGTAGACCGCTTTTAAGAAACGATCCTTATCGTCTTTATCTAATTCTTTTACCGTTTCCATAAATCCGTCAGACATACTTCCCTGCTCATTGACGATGGCTACGGGAATTGCCTGAAATTTTTCACCGGCAGTAATATTAGAAAAAGCGGCTTTGAATAAGGAACCTAAAATGATCGGAAACAGGATGACCCAGAACAGCTCACTGCGGTTATGGAGAAGCTGCTTTAAGTTATATTTAAATATCTGTAACATGGCATTTCCTCCTTAATCTCGTAATTCTTTTCCGGTCATTTCGAGGAAGACATCATTCAGTGTCGGAAGTTCGGAATAGACTCTGCCAAAGGAAAGATTCTTTGTCTGCAGATAGTCTAAAATGTGGATCAGGTTGTGCTTGCCGTTGCTGCAAAGGATGGTCAGTTTGTGATTTTCGTAAGTAACATCATAAACATTTTTTAATTCCTTCAGAGCAAGGATGTACTTCATCTGAAATATCAAGGATTTCGATGGAGATGATTTCTTTTTTCTTGATCATCTGCTTGAGTTCATCCGTAGTTCCGGTAGCAAGGTTTTTGCCTTTGTCCATGATGGCAATACGGGTACAGATCTGTTCAACCTCTTCCATATAGTGGGAAGTATAGACAATGGTTGCGCCCTGTCGGTTCAGTTCTAAGATGCCCTCTAAAATGCGATTGCGGCTCTGCGGGTCGACAGCTACGGTTGGTTCATCTAAAAAGATCAGTTTTGGTTTGTGGGCGATGCCACAGGCAATATTCAGACGGCGCAGCAGACCACCGGATAATTTTTTCGGATAAAATTTCTTATAGTCACTCAGTCCGACGAACTCGATGGCTTCTTCTACATACTGTCTGCGTAATTGTTTGTCTTTGATATAGAGACCACAGAAGTAGTCGATGTTGTCATAGACATTTAACGCATCAAAAACGGCAACGTTTTGCATGACAACACCAATTTTTCGTTTGCTGTCATAGCTGTCCGGCTGCATTTCCTTTCCAAATACTTCAATCGTTCCCTTATCATAGGATAACAGGGAAAGGATGCAGTTGATCGTGGTGGTCTTGCCGGAACCGTTAGGGCCTAAAAGTCCTAAAATTTCACCTTCCCGGATCTCTAAATTAAAGTGGTCTACGGCGATCAGTTCTTTATAGCGCTTGACCAGATTCTCTACTTTTATTACCGGTGTACTCATATGTAATTCCTCCTTCAATTTCAAGGTGTCTATTTCTTTCTAATTGTAGTATAATGGAACGGAAAAACCTATGGTAGTGAGTGTTGTCAGAATGTGAGATGACAAATGTCATAAAGCAACGAGGGAGGGGGCGAAAGGATGATAAGGATTTTAGACAAGGGAATCCTGTTTGGGTTAGGAGCAGTCCTGCTGTTTCAAAGACAGGAATTTGTGATACCGGTAGTCGTGCTTTTGACGGCATTGATCTTTTCGTCTTTAGCCTTTATCTTACGGATGCAAAAAATTCTTGGAATTTTGTGGATGGGATATCTGGTGTTGTGTGTGATCCGTCCCGAATTTTCGTATTTTTTACCATTATTATTGTATGACAGCATGTGGTACTCATTTTACTGGGGACTTGCGGGAGTGCTGTTTTATTATCCGGCAAGAGAAATCTATACGGGATGGATGAGTATGCTCTGGCTGTTGACAGCATTTCTTGCCGTTTATATGGCATATAAGAGTGAAAAAACGACAGACTGGATGCGGATATCATTCATTTGCGGGATACCGATACGGAACTGAAACTGGTGATGGAGCAGCGAAACCGTGAATTATTAGAAAACAGGACAATGAGATCTATCTGGCGACTTTGAGAGAACGTAACCGTATTGCAAGGGAGATCCACGACAATGTAGGACATATGTTGTCGCGTTCTATTTTACAGGTGGGAGCACTTGCTACCATTTGTAAGGAAGAGACGATCCGGCAGCAGTTAGCAGGGATTAATGATACGCTGAATCAGGCGATGAACAGTATCCGGGAAAGCGTGCATGATCTGCACGATGATGCGATCGATCTGCGGCAGGCGGCATATGAAGCGGTAAAGGATATGAGAAAAAATTATGATGTCCATATCGAGTATGATATGTCTGCCCACATCCCGCGCAATGTCAAGTACTGTTTTATTGCGATTGTCAAAGAAGGAATGTCGAATATCATAAAACACAGCAATGCAGATAAGGTGGACATTATTTTCAGGGAACATCCGGGATTTTACCAGCTCTGCATTGAGGATAACGGTAGTGTCAGTTACAGCGTGGAAGAGTCAGACCACGGGATCGGAATCTCTAATATGAGAGAACGGGTTGAGGCACTGGGGGAACACTCAATATCCGACAGAAGAACGGATTTCGGATTTTTGCAACGGTGCGCAAAGAGATGGAGGAGACAGAATGAGGACAGTAATTGTAGACGATGACGGTCTGGTAGCAATTTCATTAAAAACAATATTAGAAGCACAGGGATTGAAGTGGCAGCAACCGGCAACGACGGAAAAGAAGCGATCGAGCTGTATCATCAGTATCATCCGGACGTATTGCTGATGGATATCCAGATGAAAGAGATGAGCGGTTTAGAGGCAGCGGAACAGATCCTTATAGAAGATGCAGAGGCGAAGATTTTATTTTTGACAACGTTTTCGGATGATGAATATATTGTAAAGGCTTTGAACATCGGGGCAAAGGGTTATATTTTAAAGCAGGATTTTGAAGGGATCGCGCCGGCAATGCAGGCAGTTGAACGCGGGCAGAGTGTGTTTGGAGGAGAAATCGTGCATAAGATCCCGGTTCTGATGCAGAGTAAAGAAGAGTTTGATTATGAAAAATATGACATCAGTGAAAAAGAGCAGGAGATTATAGAGCAGGTGGCACTTGGAAAAAGCAACCGGGAAATTGCAGGAGAACTTTTTTTGAGTGAAGGAACGGTAAGGAATTATATCAGTTTGGTGTTAGATAAGCTGTCGCTTCGTGACCGGACACAGCTGGCAATTTTTTATTATCAGAATGTAAGATAATATAAGATAGATAAAGGAGACAAGTTTTATGATTTTTGAGTCACATGCACATTACGATGACAGTAAATTTGACGATGACAGGGAAGAATTGTTATCCTCTATGCAGGAAAACGGGATTGAAAAAATCATCAATATCGGATGCAGTATCGAAAGCTGTAAATCGACCTTGGAACTGACGAAGCAATATCCGTTTGTCTATGGGGCAATGGGAATTCATCCGAGTGATATTGGGGATTTGAATGAAGATACTTTTTTATGGCTGAGGGAGCAGGTAAAAAAGGAAAAGGTGGTTGCAGTCGGAGAAATCGGACTGGACTATTACTGGGACAAGGAAGAGGAAGTACAAAAAAATCAGCGTATCTGGTTCCGGCGGCAGTTAGAGTTAGCAAAAGAGAGCAATCTTCCGGTCATTATCCATTCGAGGGATGCGGCAGCAGATACGATGGAGATCATGAAGGAAGCATATGTGCAGGGAATCAAAGGAGTTATCCATTGTTTTTCCTATTCTAAGGAACAGGTGCAGGAATATGTGAAAATGGGATATTATATCGGAGTCGGCGGAGTCGCCACTTTTAAAAATGCAAAGAAATTAAAAGAGGTCATTGAAACGATTCCGTTAGAGAAAATCTTATTGGAAACAGATTGTCCGTATATGGCACCGGAACCGTACCGGGGCAAGAGGAATTCGTCACTTTATCTGCCTTATGTCGTAGAGAAGATTGCCGGGTTAAAAGGTGTGACAGCGAAGGAAGTAGAAGAAGTTACCTATCGGAATGCAGAGCAGTTGTTTTTAGGAAAGTAAAAGGAGAAGTATGGCAACATTAGGAAATCCACAGAATACCATTGCGGTATTACAAAATATAAATTTAATTTTCAGAAAAAATTCGGACAGAACTTTTTGATCGACACGCATGTACTGGATAAGATCATTGATGCGGCGGGGATTACAGAGGAGGATTTTGTCTTAGAGATTGGTCCGGGAATTGGTACGATGACACAATACCTCTGTGAAAATGCAAGGGAAGTGGTTGCAGTAGAGATTGATAAAAATCTGATCCCGATATTAGAAGATACTTTGAGTGATTACCGGAATGTCACGGTGATCAATCAGGATATTTTAAAGCTGGATATTCCGGCATTGGCAAAAGAGAAAAAAATGATGGGAAACCAATTAAGGTGGTTGCAAATCTTCCATATTACATTACGACACCGATCATCATGGGACTTTTTTGAGAGCCATGTACCGACGACAGTATTACGATCATGGTACAAAAAGAGGTGGCTGACCGGATGCAGGTAGGACCGGGAACAAAAGATTACGGTGCATTATCTCTGGCAGTGCAGTATTATGCGAAGCCGGAGATCGTTGCGAATGTACCGCCGAACTGTTTTATGCCAAGACCGAAGGTTGGCTCGGCAGTGATCCGTCTGACCAGACATGAACAATGTCCGGTGGAAGTAGAGGATGAAAAGTTCATGTTCCGTGTGATCCGTGCATCTTTTAACCAGAGGAGAAAGACCTTAGCCAACGGACTGAATAATGCACCTGACATTCAGGTATCCAAGGAAGATATTGCAAAGGCTTTAGAGGAATTGGGAGTCGGGGCAAGCATCCGCGGAGAGACACTGACCTTAGAACAATTTGCACGGCTTAGCAATATTTTAAAAAAATATATGTAAAAACCATGCAGAAGAACTATTGAAACTCCACAATATCTTTTCGGAAACGTTTCGGCAGATTCTGGTTTTGCAGGGCAGGATTTTTTCTGGCATCGATCGCAATACTTTCAAAGAAGCCTTTCCAGAGTTTTTGGTATTCCAGTTCCATAGAGGAATAGTCTGTGATCATATCGGCATTGAGATCGGAAGCATCTGTTAATACACAGGGGCTTCCTTTTTTATGCAGTACCGCTAACTGCCTGCCTTCGTCATAGATCATAAAGTTTTCCTGTGGCAGCCGGTCACTGAAATGGTCTGCTAACAGAAGCAGGATATTGTGCTTTGGGTGCACTGTGGCAATTAAAACGCCATTTTTTAATTCTTCAAACCGTAGAAAGCCGAGCAGATGATGTGCTTCATTGCCGGCAGCACGGGCAAGGGAAAAGACTTCATGGACATAGGGTTCTGCTAAGTAATCCGGCAGACGGCTTCCATCGGGAATTGCAAGTCCAAGGACAATACTCTTATATACGGCATCGGCTTTGTCCATCGGATGCCGTTTGCTGACGCATTTCTCATCAGAGATGACAGCCTGATAGAGGATCGAATAGACTTCTTCACCCAGGCGTTGCTTTAAGGTTCTGCTTACTTTCTCACTCTTTTGTAAATCCGGTGTGACATCCCGGTAAGTGCAGAAAAGATCATAGTTCTCTTCTCCGGTGTGGATCTGCAGGGAAATATTGTTGTGTCCAAGGCGGCTCTCCCAGGCATCGTAGACACCGGTAAAAATACCTTCGGGAGAATCCTCACATAAAAAACATACATAATAAAGCTCCTTATCCATAGGCCAGATGTGACAGCCCACACAGGATCATCCTAAGATATCGGAGAGTGTAAGCTGTTCATAGCCCTGATTTCGTAATTCTTTTGGTACCATGGTCCGGTCAGAAACAAGATTGCGCACGATATAATCTTCGTCTAATTTTGTGGGATACATCATTCTGCCGGAACAGGTAATAAAATATAATGCCCGCTTTAAGACGACCCCCATCCGTTTTAGATCATCAAAACCAAGATTTGCGTGCCGTCTTGCTCGTATGATCCGTTGGGCTGATTTGTAACCAATGCCCGGAACACGCAGCAGTGTGCGATAATCTGCCTTTTGGATCTCAACCGGAAAATATTCTAAATGACGGACTGCCCAGTCACATTTCGGGTCAAGATAAATGTTAAAGTCGGGTCTTGTCTCGCTTAACAGTTCATCTACATGAAAATGGTAATAGCGCAACAGCCAGTCTGCCTGATAAAGACGGTGTTCCCTCAAAAGAGGCGGTCCACCGGGCAGCATAGGGAGATTGGAATCCTCATTTACATTGATAAAAGCAGAATAAAAGACACGCTTTAGGGAGAACCTGTCATAAAGCTGTTCTGCAACACTCATGATCTGGTAGTCATTTTCCGGAGTGGCGCCAATGATCATCTGGGTACTCTGTCCGGCAGGAACAAACTTTGGGGCGGAGCGGTACAGTGCCAGTTCTTCTTTGTTCTCCGTGATACCGTTCTGGATCTGCCGCATAGGTTTTAAGATGGTTCGCCGGGATTTATACGGTGCTAATTTTTTTAATGCATTGGCAGTCGGCAGCTCTAAATTAATGCTCATACGGTCAGCTAAATATCCGGTTCTCTGGACTAAGAGCGGGTCAGCCCCCGGAATTGCCTTCACATGGATATATCCGTTGAAATGGTATTTGTTACGCAGCAAAAATAAAGTCTGATAGATCAATTCCATCGTATAGTTCGGACTGATCAGAATCCCGGAACTCAAAAAAAGTCCTTCGATATAATTCCTGCGGTAAAATTCTAAGGTAATGGTGCAGATTTCTTCCGGGGTGAAAGAAGCACGACGCACATCGTTGTTGCAGTTGTTCAAACAATAAGCACAGTTAAAAATACATTCATTCGTAAACAGTATTTTTAAGAGGGAAACACAGCGTCCGTCAGCAGAAAAAGTGTGACAGATGCCCGGTGCAAGGCAGTTTCCCATTCCGGTCTTGTTCCCGGAACGGTCTACGCCGCTGGATGTACAGGCAACATCATATTTTGCTGCGTCTGATAAAATGGTCAATTTTTCAAAAAGCGTCATATCCATTGCAATTTGCATAGCGTCCCTCCATAAAACACAAACAAATGTTCTGAAATAAGAATAGCACAGAAGAGAAAAATCAAGAACAAACGTTCTGGAATAAAAGGAATTTTTTCCCATATACTAAAACGGGATGAAATTGTCCTAGGAGTCAGGAGGTCTATGTGAAAGAAAAATTAAAGCTGATTTGCTCCTGTGTTCTGATCCTGATCTGTCTGCCGTATTTTGTAACTTATTGTTTTCAGGGAGAGCCGGCAAAGGCAACCGTCAAAACGGATGAAAGTATTGAGATTGCAGGAATCCTTGCTTCACAGGTTCCGGTTACGGTGGAAGAAGAGGCACTTAAAGCACAGGCGGTCATTGTGCGGACACAGTTGCAATGGTGTAAAGAGAATAAAAAGGAAGCACCGAAGCCGCTTTCAAAAAAGGAGATGGAGCAGCTTTGGGGGCAGGAAAAATATTATGAATTTTATGAAAAAATGATTCGGGCTGCCGGGGACACGAATGGACAGGTTATGACGTTTGGAGGGAAGGTCATCAATCCGTCTTTTCATAAGGTCAGTGCGGGAATGACCAGGGACGGAAGCCAGATTTATAAGGATACGCCGTATCTTTTGAGTGTGAAAAGTTCGGAGGATGTCTTATCGGAGGACTATCTGAGCGTGAAATTTTTCACAAAGAAGGAATTTGAGGAAAAATTGGCGGGGGTATTACAAAATAAAGAAGGGTCGCAGCAGACGGATGATAAAAGCGAAGAAAAAACAGAGAATACAAAAGAAGAGGAGATGAAAAAAAGAAATTGAGGCATATCTGGATACGTTTACGATCCAGCGGGATGGGGCAGAGTATGTCACGGAGTTAGAAAAAGACGGGAATCCTCTGGATGTCGATGCATTTGTGCAGGCATTTGAGCTGCCGTCGCCCTGCTTTTTTTTGAAAGAGATGGACGGACACATCCGCATTGTGATAAAGGGGTGTGGTCATGGTTACGGACTCAGTCAGTACGGTGCAGAGGATATGGCAAAAATAAGAAATCTTATGAAGAAATTCTAAAATATTATTTTTCCGGTATTAAAATCGAAAAAATGGGGAAACACTAACATTATCAAATGTAGATAATGGATGGTGAAGAAATGAAGAAAAAAAGGAGTATATTATCGCCGGCTCACTTCTGAGTCTTGCCATTGTAGGAATGGTATTTGCCTATAACACGGAGTCGGGAGATAAGAAATCACAGGAAAAAGAGGAGCAGCAGGTTGCTTTTCAGGAGGTCGAAAAAGACAAGGAGACCGCAAAGGAGGAAGTCGAAGATGTGTCCAGCATTTTAAAAGCGAAAGAAAAAAAAAAGGAAGAACAAAAGCAGGAGCAGAAGCAGAAAGCAGAGACACAGAAGGAAGAAGTGAATGTAGCAAAGGAAGAACCGAAGGTGCAGGAGACAGCAAGTAAGCCATCCGCACTGACTTTTAAGGGAGAGCTCGCATGGCCGGCAGCCGAAGAAGGTAAAGTGATCATGAACTACAGCATGGATCAGACGGTTTATTTTAAATCGTTAGACCAGTACCGTTATAACCCGGCAGTCATCATCGGAGCAAAGGTGAACGATAAGGTGACATCAGCGGCAGCCGGAAGTGTTTTAGATGTTTCTAATAATGAAGTAACCGGATGCACCGTTACCGTGAATTTAGGCGACGGATACAAAGCAATCTACGGACAGTTGAAAGAAGTAAGCAAAAAAGCAGGAGATTATGTTGCTCCGGGTGAGGTCATTGGCTATATCAGTGAGCCGACAAAATATTACTCAGAAGAGGGCAGCAACTTATATTTTGAACTGCAAAAAGATGACCAGCCGGTAGACCCAATGGGTTATTTCAAGTAATTCTTGAACGGTGTTCGGAAGTCTGCTATAATATAACAGATATTGTGTTCGGCGGTGGAATACACCGTCGATTTTCATGCTCTTTAAAAAGAAATTTTCTGAACAGATATTTGTAAAAAAGAGGCGTAAGATGAATTATACATACATTCTGCAATGTGCAGATGGAACCTATTATACCGGTTGGACGAACAATTTAGAAAAAAGGGTCGAGGACCATAACCAGAACAGGGGAGCAAAATATACGCGGAGTCGGACACCGGTAAAGCTGGTATACAGTGAAACATTTGAGACAAAAAGCGAAGCCTTAAAAAGAGAGGCGGCGATCAAACGACTCAGCCGCAGCGAAAAAGAGGTATTGATCGCGAAACAGCATAAGGAGAATTGATGGAAACAGTTAGATTTGACGAATTAGAGTTACAGCCGCAGATTTTAAGAGGGATCAAGGCAATGGGATTTGAGGAGGCAACCCCGATCCAGAGTCAGGCAATTCCGGTTGTGATGAGCGGCAGTGATGTCATCGGTCAGGCACAGACCGGAACAGGAAAAACAGCAGCATTTGGAATCCCAATCTTACAGACCGTAGACCCTTCTAATAAGAAGACACAGGTGATCATCCTCTCACCGACGAGAGAGCTTGCCATACAGGTAGCCGATGAGATCCGTGCTCTGGCAAAATATATGCACGGTGTCAAGGTACTTCCGGTTTATGGCGGTCAGGAGATCAGCAAGCAGATCCGCTCGTTAAAAGGCGGAGCCCAGATCATCATCGGTACACCGGGAAGAGTTATGGATCACCTTCGCCGAAGAACGATCCGTTGTGATCATGTCAACAAAATTGTCTTAGATGAAGCAGACGAAATGTTAAATATGGGATTTCGTGAGGATATCGAGACCATTTTAGAATATATTCGGAACCGCATCAGACGATTCTTTTTTCTGCAACGATGCCGAAACCGATCTTAGAGATCACGAAAAAGTATCAAAAGGATGCAGTCACGATTAAGGTGGTAAAAAAAGAACTGACCGTACCAAGCATTGACCAGTTCTATTATGATGTGAAGAGAAAAGAAAAAATTGACGTGTTATCCAGACTTTTAGATTATTACGATCCGAAGCTGTCCTTAGTGTTCTGTAACACAAAACGTAAGGTAGACGAACTGACGAATGAACTTCAGGGCAGAGGATATTTTGCGGAAGGTCTGCATGGAGACATGAAGCAGTCCCAGCGTGACCGCGTTATGAATAATTTCCGAAAGGGAAAAACAGATATTCTTGTGGCGACGGATGTAGCAGCAAGAGGAATCGACGTAGACGATGTGGAGGCAGTTTTTAACTATGATATTCCGCAGGATGACGAGTATTATGTACACCGTATCGGAAGAACCGGACGTGCCGGAAGGACCGGACGGGCGTTTACATTTGTAAAAGGAAAAGAAGTCTACAAACTCAAGGACATCCAGCGTTATTGCAAGACCAAGATTTTAGCGCAGCCGATCCCGTCCAGCCAGGATGTTGCGATGATCAAGGCAGAAAAGATCATGGAGCGGATCGGAAATATCATCGAGGAAGAAGATTTAAGCAAGACGATCAATTTCATTGAGCAGGCGATCAATGAATCCGATGACCTGACCGCAATGGACATTGCAGCAGCATTTTTATTAGATGCCCTTGGAACACAGGAAGGAAATGTTACAGGCAGCAGTGACTATGATTTTGAGAATACCGGTGCAGAAGAGGGCATGGTCAGACTCTTTATCAATATCGGAAAAAAACAGCGTGTAAAGCCGGGTGACATCTTAGGTGCGGTTGCAGGCGAGACCGGAATGCCGGGAAGTCTGGTAGGTGCGATCGATATGTATGATAAGTATACATTCGTGGAAGTGCCGAAGGAATACGGAAGAGAAGTCTTAGAAGCGATGAAAAATGCGAAGATCAAAGGAAAATCCATCAATATGGAGCCGGCGAATCAGAAATAGTGTAAAGATTGTGTCTTTTTCCTATGCAAGAAAAATTTTCAATGCCGCAGGAGAAGAAGTATGCTATAATGAGCGAAAGAAAATTTGGAAGGAAATAGCATTTTTACATTTAAAGTATATTGGAGGTTATAATGGAAAGTTTAGTTATCTGGTATCAGAATTCCTTAGGAAGCTTTATGCCAAAAGAAGTCTTTATTTTTCTGGTATCCATGCTCCCGTTGATCGAATTACGAGGCGGACTGATCATTGCATCTTTGCTGAAGGTGCCGTTGGTGCAGGCAAACATTATCTGTATCATTGGAAATATTATTCCGATTCCATTCATTTTGTTGTTTATTAAGAAAATTTTTGAATTTATGAAAAAACACAACATTATGAAAAAATTGGTATACAAGTTAGAGGACAGAGCCGCAAAGAAATCGAGCGGCGTGGAAAAGGGAGAATTTATTTTCCTGTTGCTGTTCGTTGGAATACCGCTTCCGGGCACCGGTGCATGGACCGGTTCTCTGATCGCTTCTTTATTAGAGTTCGACATTAAAAAAGCATCTCTTGCGATTTTGATCGGAATCATTTTAGCAGCGATCATTATGGATATTGTATCTTATGGAGTGCTGGGAAGTCTGGTTAGTTAGTGATAAACTAAGAACATAGAAGATGTAGGAAAAAGAGTCCATATCGGTTGATATGGACTCTTTTCATATACAAAGTGAAAACATTAAGATATAATGAGTGCAAGCGAGTCAACATGCTTGCATGATTGACGAGCGACGAATGTTGATCATGTGCTGTTTTTGCACATGATATAATGAGCGTAAGCAAAAAGAACAGGAAAGGAGCATCTCCATGAAAGTAACCATTGTCGTAGACAATATTGAACACGCAGGAATTCCCGGCGAGTGGGGATTTTGTGCTTACATAGAGCAAAATGGAAAGAAGCTGTTGTTAGATACCGGGGCATCAATCTGTTTGCCGAAAATGCAGAAAAATTAAATATAGATTTAAAAGATATTGATTTTGCAGTGTTATCCCATGCACATTATGACCATGCAAACGGCATGGAAAAATTCTTTTGAGATCAATCGTAAGGCAACGTTTTACTTGCAGGAAGGATGTGGTGAAAACTGCTACTTTAAGAAAGGGTTTATCCGAAAATATATTGGAATCCCGAAAGGGATCACAAAGAAATATCAGGACAGGATCGAATATGTTTCCGGGGTTTATACGGTTGCGGATGGGATTTATTTAGTGTCACATTCCACACCGCATTTAGAGCAGATCGGAAAAAAAGAGATGATGTACCAAAAGACAAAGCTGGGATGGAAACCGGATAATTTTTGCCACGAGCAGAGTCTTGTGCTGGATACAGATGGCGGATTGGTAATCTTCAACAGTTGTTCCCATGGAGGCGTTGTGAATATTATTAATGAAGTCAAAGCCGCGTTTCCGAATAAAAAAATCACAGCATTGATCGGAGGATTCCATATCTTTAAGCATCCGGAGGCAGAAATCCGTGAGCTTGCAAAATTAATTAAGGAGACAGGGATTGAGCGTATTTATACCGGGCATTGTTCGAAGGAAAGAGGTTATAGAATTTTAAGAGAAGAGCTTGGGGACATGGCAGGTCAGTTCTATGTCGGAATGGAATTAGAGTTCTAGCACATGTTCTGATATGCCGGATAGAATCAAAATGTGAGGTACTAATCAATGGGAGAGAACATAACGAGATCAACATTCGTGTTGCCACGGTGGAGGATGCACAGCAGATTTTACAAATCTATGCACCTTATATAGAAAAAACGGCAATTACATTTGAATATGAAGTCCCTGTATTAGAGGAATTTCGTGGAAGGATACAACATACCTTAAAGAAATATCCATATCTGGTTGCAGAAGAAGCAGGTGAGATTTTAGGGTATGCCTATACGGGACCGTTCAAGGAACGTGCAGCGTATGACTGGGCAGTGGAAACCACGATTTATGTAAAAGAGGACAAAAAGCAAAGAGGAATTGGCAAGCTGCTGTATCAGGCACTTGAAGAAATTTCAAAGGCTCAAAATATATTGAATATGAATGCCTGCATAGCTTATCCCGAAAATGAGGATGAACACCTGACAAAAAACAGTGTGCAATTTCATGAGCATTTAGGGTATCAGATGGTAGGAACATTTCATCAATGTGGTTACAAGTTTGAAACATGGTATCATATGGTCTGGATGGAAAAATTTATCGGGGAACACCAAGTGCCGTCGGCTGAGGTGATTCCCTTTGCGGATATGGAGGATATGAATTGGAGGACAGGAAAGATATGAATCATAAAGAGGAGTTGAACGTAGACGAGGGTCTGCGTGGCAACGAACAGATAGAAGAGGCAATCGCAGCACTTCAACAGGAGCCGTCTCAGGAAATGTTAGCACATACACTGACGTGCATACGCAGACGTATGAATGAAAATGGACAGGTCATCATAGCAGTAGAACCTCCGGTTGGAGATCAGGGGATGCAGGTGCAGGCGGTTCAGACAGATGACGGAGCGAACTGGTGGGTGGCATTTACCGGATTTGAAGAAGAGATAAAAGGAAGTGAAGGAGTCATGTCCACCTTTTTAACCGATATGGGACATCTGTTTACTTCTGCTTTAGAAGTAGAGGAGATTAGTGGTATCATACTGAATCCGTGGAACCGAACATTAATGTTAAATAAAAATTAATAAATATTATATTGGGAAATCGTTAAAGGAAAACGAAATGGCGTTATTGATTGACAAAAGAAGAACAATTCCTTTATACTAAAATGAAGAGGTGTGATTCGTGAAAAAAGCAGAAGATTCCCAATTAAATTATAATGAAGAAGCCGTGACATGCGTAAAAAAATGAGATGATACCGGATGAATATGTGACGAAGCTGGCATCCTTTTTAAGTCGGTCAGCGAGGAGAACCGGGTGCGGATGATTTTCGCCTTATCCAAGCGGGAGATGTGTGAATGACATTGCAGCGGCGCTTGGCATTTCCCAATCTCTGGTGTCCCATCAGTTAAAACTGTTAAAGCTCGAAGGACAGGTGAAATCCCGAAGAGAGGGAAAGAATGTATACTATTCTCTGGATGATCAGCATGTAGTAGACATTTTTGAAGAGGCATTAAAGCACATTATGCATCGCATGGAAGAGGGGAATAAGTCCTGATTAGTAATGTGAAGGAGTAGTTAGAGCCGGAGGGCTACATTTTAAAACCGATTGACGGAAAGAAGTTAATAGAACGCATTGAGAATTATTTTCAGAGCGGGGGTAACGTATGATAAAAATGCAGACAGCGCTATTAATACTGACAGTATTTATTGCCTGTCTGTATTTTAGTGCAAAAAGAAAAAATGATATCAATCACAAGCTGTTCAGCAGTATGCTGATTATGGGAAGCGTAAACCTGACCTTTGACATCGTGACCGTTTATACCGTGAATCATTTAGAAGAAGTTTCACCGGTTGTCAATCGGGTATGCCATGATATCTTTATCGGCTCGCTCATGATTTTTGTTTTTTTAACATTCCAATATATCAGTGTCATTATTGCACAGGAAATGCAGGAAAAAGTGAAATTTCAAAATTACCGATATGTGATACTGGCGGCGTTTTTACTGATGTTAATTTTTGGAAAATTAGATTATCGTGAAACGGAAAAGGGGAATTATTCTTATGGAATGGCGGCATATGCCTGTTATCTTTTAATCGGAGCATATCTGGTACTGACAGTTATTTATGTGATACGCTACCGCTCGAAACTGAGCCAGAAGAAGCGTATTCTCATTCTGTCCGATGTTTTGCGCCCCTGAGGCAAAGATTCTGATTGTAGATGACAATGAGGTCAATTGAAAGGTGGTTCAGAATCTGTTGAAGGTAACAAAGGTGCAGACCGAGACGGTGATGAGCGGAAAAGAAATGTTAGCAAGAGTGGCACAGGAATATTTTGATATGATTCTGTTAGATCATATGATGCCGGAGCTGGATGGAATTGAAACCCTGCATCGGATGCGGAGTATGGGAGATATTCCGTGTAAAGATATGCCGGTGATTATTCTGACTGCAAATGCAGTAACCGGGGCAAGAGAGGAATATTTAGAAGAGGGATTTACGGATTTTTTAGCAAAACCGATTGACAGTACGCATCTTGAAAAAATGCTATGCACCTACCTTCCGAAAGAATTATTAGAAGAAGGTATGCCACAGGAGCATCAGGACAGCAGCAAAAAAGAGGAAACCGTATCGAAAGATATTTTAGAGGTTTTCTGTGTCACGCGGGCAGCGAAAATCCAAAAGATTACGCAGGCTTGGAAAGAAAAGAATATCAAAGCATATACGATTGAAGTTCATGCGTTAAAGAGTGCGGCAGCAGTTGTTGGAGAAAAGGAATTATCAAAAATGGCGGCACATTTGGAATATTACGGCAATCATGGAGAATGAGATGCCATAGAGCTGCATACACAAAGTCTGTTAGAGGCATACGAAGAAGCCGGTCGAAGGCTTGAAAAGCAGATTGCAGAGCCATCGGTTGAAAAACAGGAGATATCCCAGGAAAAACTGAGGGAAATTCTCATCACACTTCGACAGGCACTAGAGGACTTTGATGTAGATACAGCGGATGAGAAGATGGAACAACTGAATCATCTGATATTGCCGAAGGAGGTAGAAGCAATTAGAGAGGAGCTTCGTGTAGCAGTTGCGGATTTAGATGTAGATTGTGGAATGGGGCTGATTGATGGAGTGATGAATGAGAGTTAATTATTGATTATAAAGTTCAGATGACAAATGTTGTATCCTAACCGACCAGTCAGACGCTCACACAAAGGAATATTCCCAGTTTCCTTGTGCAGAACATTCCAATGAACCTCTGAAACCGGAAATCGTGTTCGCCGATGGACTCCACGATTTCCTGAGTTTCATTTCCCTTGCACAAAAAGAAACTTTTCATATTCCTTTGTGGGAGCTGTGAATAGGCGGTTATAGAACCGTATTTGCCATCGGAAACTTATTGAGAAAAGCTCTCATTTATTTTGAGCGAAATTTAATAGAAGTAGTTGACAAATGGAAATAATAAGAATATTATAAGGATAAACATATGAATAGATGTTCAAATGAACAGATAATAAAATGATTAACAATAAGAAGAGAGGAGTCGATTTTATGAATAAAGAATTACATGAACATGAACATCATCACGATGATGGCTGTTGCTGTGGACATGAGCATGAACATCATCACGATGACGATTGCTGCTGTGGACATGAGCATCACGAACACGACCACCATGAGCATCACCACGTTGCAGAGAATATTCCGGCAGACCACAAGACAAAGGTTTATACCATTGAAAATCTTGGTTGTGCCAACTGTGCCGCAAAGATGGAGAGCCGGATTAACCAGTTAGAGGAGGTATCCGATGCGACCATTACGTTTGCAACAAAACAGCTTCGTGTCAGTGCAAAGAATCCGGATGCCTTATTAAATGAGATACAGGAAATCTGTGCAGGCATTGAGGTCGGAGTACAGGTTGTAGAGAAAAAAGAGCAGCGTCAGAATACCGCACAGAAGCGGGAGAGAAAAGCAGAGCAGAAAAAAGAACTGTATACCATTATCGCAGGAGCCGTATTATTCTTAGGTACGGTGCTGGTAAATGAAGTGATGGGTTACGAGGATTACAGTTTTCCATTCTTTTTGGCATTTGCAGTATCCTACCTGATCTTAGGTGGAGAGGTTCTTTTAAGTGCCGGTAAAAATATTTTAAAAGGCCAGATGTTTGACGAGAATTTTCTGATGAGTATTGCAACACTCGGATCATTTGCAATCCATAAATATCCGGAAGCAGTCGGCGTTATGCTGTTCTTTAGAATCGGAGAATTTTTTGAAGATGTGGCAGTTGAAAAGAGCCGAAGTCGATCATGGAGGCAGTGGATTTAAGACCGGAAGTAGTCCTTTTAGAAAAAGACGGTCAGATCACTGAAATCCCTGCGGAAGAGGCAAAAGCAGGAGATATCGTACAGGTACGTCCGGGCGACCGTATTCCGTTAGATGGAGTTGTCATTGAAGGCGAGAGCCGTATTGATACTTCCGCAGTTACAGGCGAGCCGGTGCCGGTAGCAGTCCGAGAGGGTTCTGAGGCAGTTTCCGGGTGTGTCAATATTTCGGGACTGTTACGCATCCGCGTAGAAAAACCGTTAGAAGAATCCATGGTCAGCAGGATCTTAAATTCGGTAGAAAATGCAGCAGCAGGCAAACCGAAGATTGACCATTTTATTACAAGATTCGCAAGAGTCTATACACCGATCGTAGTTGCGCTGGCATTGTTTACGGCGATCGCCATTCCGTTGATCACAGGTCAGGAATTTTATCCTTGGATACACAGCATTGAGTTTTCTGGTAATGAGCTGCCCATGTGCAGTGGTACTGAGTGTTCCGCTTGCATTTTTCTGCGGGATCGGAGCAGGTTCTAAACGTGGAATCCTTTTTAAAGGCGGAGTTGCAATCGAAGCATTGAAAAATGTAAAAGCAGTTGTTATGGATAAGACAGGAACTATCACCAAAGGAAACTTCGATGTACAGAAGGTACTGACACAGGATGAGTGGTCAGAAGAAGCAGTGTTATCCATGGCGGCAGCCTGTGAAAGTGCATCGACACATCCGATCGCAGTCAGCATTGTAACAGCGGCAAAAAATAAAAATCTTTCGATCGAAAAACCAAGTGAGATTGAAGAAATTTCCGGTAAAGGAATCCGTGCCATCCAGAACGGCAGACAGCTTTTATGTGGAAATGTGAAGCTGATGCAGGCATTTGATGTGGATTTAAGTTCCTATCAAAAAGAAGGAAGCGGTTCTGAAGTACTTTTAGCCGTAGATAAAAATTACGCAGGATGCATCATCGTTTCCGATACCTTAAAAGAAGAAGCGCCACAGGCGATCGCTCGAATCAAGGGACAGAACTTAAAGACAGTTATGTTAACCGGAGATGCATTAGAAAGTGCAGAGGAAATTGCAGCATTAGCAGGTGTGGAAGAAGTTCATGCAAGACTGCTTCCGGAAGATAAACTTTCCGAGCTTCAAAAAATCCGTGAAAAAGACGGAAGCGTGATGTTTGTCGGTGATGGCATCAACGATGCACCGGTACTTGCAGGAGCAGATGTCGGAGCAGCGATGGGAAGTGGAGCAGATGCAGCGATTGAGGCAGCAGACGTTGTATTTATGAATTCGAACATGGATGCAATCCCGCAGGCGATCGCACTTGCAAATAAGACCGGAGCGGTAGCAATGCAAAACGTGATCTTTGCGATTGGAATCAAAGTAATCGTTATGATCTTAGGACTGACAGGAATCTATACCAATATGTGGTTAGCAGTATTCGCCGATACAGGTGTTGCATTCTTATGTATTTTGAATTCGATCCGAATTTTACGTCAGAAGTAATACAAAAAAATATAAGATTGCAATTTGACAGAAGGGAAACAGGAAACAAAATAAAATTTCTGCATATACTAAAGCCTGGAGGTATTGTATATGCAGAGAAATTGTACACAAATTAAAAAATGGGAAATCGCAGAATTTATATTTATCGCCATCGTGGGAACGCTGCTTCATTTTGTCTATGACTGGAGCGGACAGAATCCGGCGGTGGGCATTATCGCGCCGGTCAGTGAGAGTACATGGGAACATTTAAAGCTACTCTTTATGCCGGCACTTTTATTTACACTGATCCAGGAGGCAGTGATTGGCAAAGATTATCCGTGTCTATTGACGCAAAAAGCAAAAGCCGTCTTAGCGGGTATGGCGTGGATCGTCGTAGGATTTTATACCTATACCGGCGTTTGGGGGAAAGATGTGGCATGGATAGATATTCTCTTGTTTTACACCGCAGTGGCATTGTATACATGGCTTTCTAAACACAGTATAGAAAAAGAGAAAAAATACTGCAATGCAGGAGTGGGAACGGCAGTCTTTGTGCTGACCTTTATCCTGTTCTTAGTGTTTACCGTCCAACCGCCAAAGATCGGACTGTTTCAGGACCCGCAGATGGGAAGTGTGAACGTAAGTAAAATGCTTGTTTAGAAAATATTTAGAAATTCCCCTATCGCAGTTTAGGAATGTGTTATAAAATATAGAAAAATTGTGATAAAATGAGGGAATAAAAATGACGATCAGAAAAAAGACTATCGAGAACCAATACAAGGATTTTGCTGTTTGCGCTGTTATCGCTGTTGGTGATCGGTGTATTTATTATAGAGATTTTTGAAAAAACCTATTTAGAGCAGGCGATCAACTATGTAAAATTACAGGATCATTCCGTAGAACTGGTAGATTTTTTGGATGAATATCAATTTTCGGAGGATGAGATCGGAACACTCGGAAAAAAGATCCGGAGCTATGGTCACAACTTTTATATTGCAAAAGACAGGCAAAGAGTCAGTACGGATTTTTCTACAAAACAGCTTCGGGAGATGCAGTATTTAGATTCCTATGTTACCATCAATGAGCCGGCAGATGTATTTGTCTGGCGGACGGCAACGATGATCTTTAAAAGTTATGAGACAGAGACCGGAACCTATCAGGTGGTAGCGCTCCGCAATGATGAGAACACCAGACAGATCAATCCGAACAGGGAGACATATCGGTGGCTGATACCTATCTTTACGGCGATCGGTGTTCTGGCAATCGTGATCATTGTGGGGATCAGCAGATATTTCAGCCGGAAGTTAGAAAACAGGATCATGGAGCCGATCGAAAAGCTGATCGATGCGGCAAACCGTGTTGAGGATGGAAATTTTGAAGAGCATGTGGAATATGAGGGAGAGGAAGAGTTTGAAAAACTCTGCCATTCCTTTAATACCATGCAGGACAGTCTGGCGGCGGGCGTGGACCGGGCAGAAGAATATGATAAGGCAAAGACAGAGATGATCGCCGGAATGTCTCACGACCTTCGGACACCGCTGACCTCGATCAAAGGTTATATCAAAGGAGTCAAAGACGGAGTTGCCAATACACCACAGAAGCAGGAGCAGTATTTAGACATTGCCTATCAGAAGGCATGTGCCATGGATGTGCTGCTACGAAAACTTTCGGATTTTTCAAAGTTAGAGACCGGAAATATGCCGATGGAGCCGGTGGCGACCGATTTTGGAGCATTTTTACAGGAGATGCTGGATGATAATGAACAATACCTGAGAGAAAAAGATGTGAATGTCATATTTTTTGTACCGGAGGAAAAAGTGATCACCTGCATCGACCATGAGCAGACCAAACGTGTCCTCCGCAACATCATGGAAAACAGCATGAAATACCGCTGCAGGGAACAGGTGTTGATCCGCATGAACCTGATCCCGAATAAAGAGTCGGTCATTTTAAAGATCACGGATGACGGAGAAGGAGTACCGGAGGAAAAACTGCCGCATCTATTTGAACAGTTCTATCGCGGAGATGAGACAAGAAACAGCAGGATTGACGGAGACGGACTCGGACTGTACATAGCAAAACGCATTATAGAACAGCAGGGCGGAAGCATCAGTGCTTCAAACCATGGCGGGTTCTGTATTACGATCATACTTCCGAGAGTGGGAGAAGAACAGGAGCAGATATGAGAGAAAAAATATTAATAGTAGAAGACGAAGAAGAAATTGCAATGTTAGAGCAGGACTATCTGGAGATCAACGGATTTCAGACAAGGATCGAGAGTGATGGTGAGCAGGCGGTGGAACTGGCACTGACGGGAGAGTTTGATCTGATCTTATTGGATCTCATGCTTCCGGGCAAAAACGGCTATGATATCTGCAGAGAGATCCGCGACAAAGTGGATGTTCCGATCTTAATGGTAACGGCACGCACCGAATCCATAGACAAGGTGCTGGGTCTGGGACTTGGAGCCGATGATTACATATCGAAACCGTTTGATCCGGCAGAACTGGTAGCAAGAGTAAAATCCCACTTAAACCGTTACGAAAGACTGACGAAGAACGGTGAGCCGCAAAACGGCACCGAAGGACGGGAAAAGATGTTATCAAAATTGATGGGATCGAGATACATACGAGAAGCTGGAAAGTATTTCGGGACGGCGAAGAGATCCGCTTCCCAAACCGTGAGTTTGAACTGTTGAAGTTCCTTGCGATGAATCCGAATATCGTTTTTTCAAAAAGAGGAATTGTTTGAAAAAATCTGGGGTTATGATTATGTCGGGGATAGCGTGACCGTGACCGTACATATTAACCGGATTCGTGAAAAAATCGAAGAGGACAGCAAGAATCCAAAGATCATTGAAACGGTCTGGGGTGCGGGATACCGCCTGAATCGGTAGAAATCTTAAGAATAAATCAAGAAAATTTAGGTTTTGTTTAGAAATGTTATAAATTCTGTTTAGGAGTTTTCGTTTGGAAATTTATTTCTCCATGCTACCATAACGTTGTAGGAAATATAGCAGTCGCAGTTATATTTTTCACAATAATAAGGAGGAAAATGAATGCTCAAAAACGAATGGAAGAAGCTATTTCAAAACAAATTTATGATCGTGGTCATGATCGCGATCATCCTGATACCGACAATTTACACGGCAATTTTGTGGGAGCCATGTGGGACCCGTATGGAAGGGTGGAACATCTTCCGGTTGCAGTTGTAAATAAGGACGTACCGGTAACTTACAAAGACAAAGAACTGAGTGTTGGAGAAGACCTGGTCAAAAATCTGAAAGAAAACAACTCTTTGGATTTTAACTTTGTAGATGCAGATACGGCAGCGGCAGGGCTTGCGAACGGTACCTATTACATGGTGCTGACCATACCAAAGGATTTCTCAAAAAATGCAACGACTCTGACAGAGAAGAATGCAAAAAAGATGATGCTGTACTATGAAACCAATCCGGGACAGAACTACATCGCATCCAAAATGAGTGAGACAGCGGTAAGCAAGATTCAGACAAACATTCGTGAAAAGATCACAACGCAGTATACGGAAACTGTATTTGAACAGTTAGGAACCATCGGAGATGGTTTTGTAGAAGCGGCAGATGGAGCATTACAGATCACAGACGGTACAGACCAGCTGTTAGACGGAAACGGACAGCTTCAGGATGGTATCGAAACCTTAAAGGACGGAACCGTTGCTTTAGAAGATGGAAGCACCAGTCTCCAGACAGGCATCAGTGCGTATACACAGGGTGTTGGAACACTGAAAGCCGGAGCAGATACGTTAAATGGCAAGAGTTCAGATTTGAACGGGGGTGTCAAAAGCGTTTCTGAAGGAGTTACCTCTTTAAAGAGCGGAAGCGGAGCAATTTTAGCCGGTATGAATACAATGTCTGATGAGCTTGCAAAGAGCCTTTCCAAAGAAAACATGAAAAACATGGAAGCATTGCGGGGCGGTCTTACAAGCATCAACAAAGGAATTCAGACATTAAATACCGAACTTCAGAAAATGGATGTAGAAGGTCAGTTGAATACGACAGTGAGTGCAGTAACAGGCGGTCTTACTTCCATACAGGGAAGCCTTTTGAATTCCCAGACACATATGGGTGAGCTGCAGACAGCCATTGGAACGTTAAAAATGCAGTTATTGGCATCCGGAAAAACAGAGGATGAAGTAAATGCAATGTTGTTACCGCTGATGCAGTCCGCACAGGCGGTCGGAGGAGATGTCAGCGCGATCGCAACGACAACATCCGGTCTGGCAGATTCCTTAAAGAACAGCAATTTATCGGAAGTTACACAAAAAGTAGATACGTTAAAGAGCAATGTCAGCACACTGGCAGAAAATTCTGATGTGGTATTACCGAACAGTAGTACAACGATTGAAAAGCTGACATCCGGTTTACAGGGAGTGCAGTCCGCATTGGATAAGACCGGAGAAACGGCAGACCAGATGGGACTCATCCAGGCAATGGGTGCAGTGAATACCGGACTCGGACAGTTAGATACCGGGATCAATGGTGAAAAAGGCTTAAAAGCAGGAGTGAAAGCATATACAGATGGTGTATCCCAGCTTGCAGGTGGAGCAGAGCAGTTGACAGCGAACAGTGCAGCGTTGAACGAAGGTGCGGGAAAACTCACGAGCGGAGCAGCGGCATTAAAAGACGGAAGCAACAGACTCTATGATGGAACCGTAAGTATGCAGGAAGGGCTTTCTAAGTTAAAAGACGGAAGTGTTACACTTGCAGATAGTCTGAACGATGCCGGAGATGAAGTAAAAGCGACCAATACGGACGAAGACACCGTTGAAATGTTTGCGGCTCCGGTTGAGACAAAGGGAAGCACCTACTCCCGCATTGACAACAACGGAAGTGCAATGGCAGCTTACATGATGGGTGTAGGTCTCTGGGTGGCATGTATCGCATTCTGCGTTATGTACCCGCTGATGAAGCCGGCAGGCGAAGTCAAAAACGGTATCCGCTGGTGGTTCAGCAAAGCATCCGTATATCTGATCATTGCATCCGTTCAGGCGGTAATCATGGTACTCATGCTCAAGCTGATCTTAGGATTCCAGCCGGAATACTTAGGAAGAACGATTTTAGTGGCAATGGTTGCCTCCATGGCATTCATGTCCGTAATGTACTTCTTTAACATCTGTTTCGACAAAGTCGGAAGTTACCTGATGCTGATCTTCATGGTATTGCAGTTAGGCGGTTCTGCCGGAACTTATCCGTTGGAATTATCCTCGGATTTCTATCATAAGATCCATGAGCGTATGCCGTTTACCTATAGCGTAAAGGCTTTCCGTTCCACCATTTCCACAGGTCAGGATATCTCCGGGGAAATGGCAGTGTTTATCGGAATGATCGTAGTGTTTAATCTGTTATCCTTAGCAGTGTTTGTTTATAAGACAAAAAAAGGAAAAAATATGATCTCGGCAGAGGTAGCCGTGGAATCATAAAAACAGCATTGACAAGTGTTACACATAGTGCTACACTAACTTACAGTTAAATAAGAATCTTCAGGGCAGGATGAAATTTCCGACCGGCGGTAAAGCCCGCGAACCGAGAGGTATGATTCGGTGTAACTCCGAAGCCGACAGTATAGTCTGGATGAAAGAAGATGCAAAAGCTGCGTAGGCAGTACACTTGTGATGCACAGTAAAGCTCTGAAATGATATTCATTTCAGAGCTTATTATATTTCACAGAAAAGAAATGAATAAAAAGTGTAGAACCAAACAGTGAGCAACCCCTGAACGATGATCAGTTCAGGGGGTTTTTTGATACTTTTTCATACAAAAATTTGTATGAAAAAAGATCAAAGAAACCAGCCCCCATGCATTTCACACATACTACAATAGGATTTTCCGAATCCAACAAAGTAGAATGCACAAATCAGATATGGAAAGTTTCTTTTTGTGCAATGGAGATGAAATTCAGGGAATCGTGAAGCCCACTGGCGCACACGATACCCGGTTTCAGAGGTTCATCGGAATGATCTGCACAAGGAAATTTGGAATATCTGATTTGTGCACCCACAAAGTTGAAATATCGAGTCAGGAGGTAATGAAATGACCCCGGAAGAATATATGCAAATCGCCATCGAAGAGGCAAAAAAAGGCTCAGGCTTCACCAGCCCCAACCCACTTGTCGGAGCCGTACTCGTGAAAGACGGAAAAATCGTCGGCAAAGACTATCACCACAAATACGGAGAATTTCATGCAGAGAGAAATGCCATTTTAAACTGCAAAGAAGACTTAGCGGGAGCATCCCTCTATGTCACATTAGAGCCGTGCTGCCACTATGGAAAGACGCCTCCCTGCACACAGATCATCATAGAAAAGGGGATCGAAAAAGTATATATCGGTTCCTATGATCCGAATCCAAAAGTCAATGGCGGCGGCATCAAGCAGTTAAAAGATGCGGGAATAGAAGTAGTTACGGAAGTCTTAAAGGAAGAGTGTGATGCACTCAATCCGGTATTTTTTCATTACATAGAAAAAAAAGAACCTTACGTCGTTTTAAAATATGCGATGACGGCAGATGGAAAAATTGCAACAAGAACCGGAGCCTCAAAATGGATTACCGGAGAAGCGGCGAGAAAACGTGTGCAGTACAGCCGAAAAATTTACAGTGGGATCATGGTGGGGATCGGAACCGTGTTAGCAGATGACCCGATGCTGACCTGTCGCTTAGAAAATGCAAAAAATCCGGTCAGGATCATATGCGACAGCAGTCTTAGGATTCCGTTGATTCTAATATTGTAAAGACGGCGAAAGAAGTACCGACCATCATAGCCTGCACGATTCCAAAAGAAAGACAAAGAAAAATCAAAACAGGATTTAATTATAGAAGAAAAGATAGAAAAGTTACAGCAGGCAGGGTGCGAAGTGCTCCCTATCGGAAGAACCAAAACCGGAGTAGATCTGAAAGAACTGATGAAGCTGCTTGGAGAAAAAGGCATCGACAGCATCCTGTTAGAGGGCGGAGCAGCCTGAACTATTCGGCACTACAGGCAGGGATCGTATCCAAAGTAGAAACCTATATCGCACCAAAGATATTCGGAGGAGAACTGGCAAAGACACCGGTTGGCGGAATAGGCGTAGAAGAGCCGGGGGCAGGCATTTTTCTAAAAAATCCGAAAATCACACAGATAGAACAAGACATACTGATGGAATGGGAGGTGGGAACTTGTTCACGGGAATCGTAGAAGAAATCGGAAAAATCGCAGGGATCCAAAAGGGAGCAAAGTCAGCGGTGCTGACGATACAGGCAGATAAAGTATTAGAGGATGTTCATATCGGAGACAGCATCGCCGTCAATGGAGTCTGCCTGACCGTTACATCTTTTGAAAAAACACTTACACCGCAGATGTGATGAATGAAACCCTGCAACGAAGTTCACTCGGAAGCCTGAGTATTGGCAGCAGTGTGAATTTAGAGCGGGCAATGGCGGCAAACGGGCGGTTTGGAGGACATATCGTGTCGGGCCATATTGACGGAACCGGAACGATCACACAGGTTAAAAAGAGATGACAATGCCATTTGGTATACGATCATGGCAGAAGCGTCCCTGATGAAATACATTGTAGAAAAAAGGCTCTATAGCGATTGATGGTATCAGCCTGACCGTCGCAAAACGGAGTGACAAAGATTTTTCCATATCCATGATACCGCATACGGCAAAAGAGACAATCTTATCGCAAAAAAGCAGGGGATGTGGTCAATCTTGAAAACGACATCATTGGAAAATATGTAGAACAGTTACTGCAGTATGACAAAAAGAAGAAAAACAGAGCCGCCTGACAAAAGAATTTTTATTGCAGGCAGGCTTTTTAGAAAGGGGCAAAAATTATGTTTCAATTTAACACAGTAGAAGAAGCACTGGAGGACTTAAAGAAAGGAAAGCTGATTCTGGTAACAGATGATGAAGACCGCGAAAATGAGGGCGATTTAATCTGTGCGGCAGAATTTGCAACAACGGAGAACGTCAATTTTATGGCAACGCATGCCAAAGGTCTGATCTGTATGCCGATGGGAGAAGAAATTATAAAAAAATTGCAGATACCGCAGATGGTCAGCAACAACACCGATAACCATGAGACGGCGTTTACCGTATCTATTGACCATGTCGATACAACCACCGGAATTTCAGCAGCGGAGCGTTCGATCACAGCAATGAAGTGTGTGGATGAGGATGCGAAGCCGGAGGACTTCCGCAGACCGGGACATATGTTTCCGCTGCTGGCAAAAGCAAACGGAGTCTTAGAAAGAAACGGCCACACAGAGGCAACGGTGGACTTAATGAAGTTAGCAGGATTAAAGGAGTGCGGACTTTGCTGCGAGATCATGCGTGACGATGGAACGATGATGAGAACGCCGGAATTAAAGGAGATGGCACAAAAATATAATCTGAAATTTATTACCATCCGTGCTTTGCAGGAATACCGGAAAGTTCACGACAAACTGGTAGAGCAGGTGGCAGCAGTTAAAATGCCAACCAAATATGGAAACTTCCGCGCATACGGATACATCAACAAATTAAACGGGGAACATCATGTGGCACTGGTCAAAGGCGATATCGGAGATGGAAAAGATGTGCTGTGTCGTGTGCATTCGGAATGTCTGACCGGAGATGTATTTGGCTCCGAGCGCTGTGACTGCGGAGAGCAGTTTGCAAAAGCCATGGAAGCAATCGAGAGAGAAGGACGGGGAATTTTACTCTATCTTCGTCAGGAAGGACGAGGTATCGGACTGATCAATAAATTAAAAGCCTATGAACTTCAGGAAAAAGGCATGGACACCGTAGAGGCAAATCTGGCGCTCGGTTTTGATGATGATGAGAGAGAATACTACATAGGCGCACAGATCTTACGGGATTTAGGAGCGAAATCCTTAAGACTGTTAACCAACAATCCGTTAAAAATCGAAGGACTGGAAGATTTTGGACTGGAGATCAAGGAGCGGGTGCCGATTCAGATCGCATTGACACCGTATGACAAATTTTATCTGATCACCAAGAAAAATAAGATGGGACATATCCTGGATTATCAGGAGAAATAGAATGTCACACATTCTAACTATTAAAAAAGTAAGGACAGTACATTAGCAAAAAACATAAAAATAAAAAGGAGATTTTATTATGAACGTATTTGAAGGAAAAGTAGTATCAGAGGGAATGAAAGTAGGAATCGTAGCAGCCAGATTCAACGAATTCATCGTAAGCAAATTAGTGGCAGGCGCACAGGATGCACTCGTCAGACACGATGTAAAAAGAAGAGGACATCGACCTTGCATGGGTGCCGGGAGCATTTGAAATCCCGCTGATCGCATCAAAAATGGCGAAGAGTGGAAAATACGATGCAGTCATTGCGTTAGGAGCAGTTATCCGTGGTTCAACAACACACTACGATTATGTATGCAGCGAAGTATCGAAAGGAATTGCAAACGTGTCCTTAAATTCCGATATCCCGGTTATGTTCGGCGTGATCACAACGGAAAACATCGAGCAGGCAATTGAACGCGCAGGTACAAAAGCAGGAAATAAAGGCTATGACTGTGCACTCAGTGCCATTGAAATGGTAAATCTCATCCGCAATATCGAAAAGTAAAATTATTGTAAAATGGTAAAGAAAGGATATACTTTTTGATTTTCCGTGTTATAATAAACCTGTGAGAGAAGAAGAGAGAAGAGAAAAAAGGAGGTTTATTATGAGCAGGAGCCTATTGACGTTAACAATTGGAAAACAGAAAAACATTGCATTGATCGCACATGATGCGAAAAAAAAGAAGAGCT
>VOFE01001028.1_pt1 | contig 48001 bp, 42 predicted proteins | sample 5384071 | NCBI WGS metagenome assembly VOFE01 (sample SAMN12384724, study PRJNA508395) | human gut metagenome | isolation source: healthy gut D | host: Homo sapiens
AATTGGAACTCAGATAGTATTACAAGTACGATTCAGTACAATTCAAAAGACCGACAGTTTTCTGTCGGTCTTTTGACGTAGTGGGGAGAAAAAATGTCCATAAAAATTGTGAATAAGACAAAGCAGACGATGGAGGAAGCATACCAAAATCGTGAACACGAAGCACTGCAGCATGTGACAGAATTATTGCAGGAATATCAGCTGTTATTACAGAATCTGGCGGATCAGGCGCAGACAGAGAAACTTCTTGCGCTGCTTTCTGCTGTAAAGATTTTGGTTGAAAATTATCAGATGCAGGATCTGCTTGGCATAGCAGATATATTGTATGGAGGAATCCTGCCGGTGTTAGACAGTGAAAGCAGATAAGAGACAAAAGTGGAGAAGTGTACATGGAGATTTTGGAAAATAATAAAAGGGCATTGGAACGTGTTATGCCGAAATTCCTTGAGCAGAGGTTGGCTGCTGCCGGAGTGAAGAATGTGTTTGTGGAGATGGCGGCGGATGGCGAACGGATTTTGGGAATAGAAAGAGAAAACCGGAAATGGTATTTAAACAGCCGGTATGATACTGCATTCGCAGCGGCGGTTTATGCCGGACGGTATCAGGTTCGCGCTTATGGTACCTATTTTGTATTTGGATTTTCTGATGGAAGACATGTGAGAGAATTTTTAAAAAAATGTGATGATACCAATCATATTGTGATATGTGAGCCCAGTGTGGAGGTTTTTGAGGAATGCTGTGAGCAATTTGACGTATCGGATATTCTGGAAGATAAGAGAGTGCGCTTTTATATTCCGGATGTAACAGACAGCATTGAAGATATTATGAAAAAAAACCTGCAATATTCAGATTTCACATTTACGGAATTCTGCATTTTGCCGGGATATGATATATTATTTCACGAGGAATGTGAAGAGTTTCAAAATTTGATCATTGAGCGGCTGCGGGACGAGGCGGTAAAGAAGGGGACAAGCTTGAGTTTCCAACGTGTGATACCGCGTAATACGCTTTATAATATGAAGCATACGATTCGGACGAGAAATATCGGACAGATCAGAGAGGCACTGGAAGGGTATCCCTTAGAGGATATTCCGGCAGTTATTGTGTGTGCCGGCCCTTCTCTGGACAAGAATATTCAGGAACTGAAAAAGATCCAGGGCAGGGCACTGATTATTGTTGTGGATGCGGCACTTCGCGCTGTTATGCGTGCAGGAATCCATCCGGATCTGGTGTGTACGGTAGATCCGAACCCACCGGAACGTTTCTTCACAGACCTGGATTTGTGTGGGCTGACATGGTGTTGTGAAAACGCCTCCAAACCCGAAATTATACGGAAGTATGGAGAACGGGTATATTATTTTGGCTACTTTGAAAAGGCTGGAATCAGATGATTTCTGAGATGCTGGGATATGGATTCCCAGTTCTGCCGACCGGCGGATCAGTGAGTTCGATAGCATTTGCAATGGCACTTTATTTCGGCTTCCGGAAAATTGTATTTATGGGACAGGATCTGGCCTTTACCGGGGGAAAATCACATACTTCCGGAATTGAGGGCGCACTTGGCGATAATGATAAATACATTAAGAGCCGTTGCCTGATGGAAGTGGAAGGAATCGACGGAACAATGCTTCAGACGGACTTCCAGATGTGGTATTACAAGCAGTGGTTTGAAAAGGCAATTCGTGACGGTGGAGATCGAATGCGTGTCATTGATGCAACAGAGGGCGGAGCCAAGATTGAAGGCACGGAGAATATGAAAATGTCGGAGGTTGTGGCGGGAGAGTGCCCGGCAGAGTTCGACTTCCGGAAGATTGAACAGGCGATACCGTCGGCATTTTCTGTGGAGGAACAGCAAAAACTGGAAAAAGCTTACAGAAATTTGAAACTTCAGGCAGGGGATTTGCAGAAATTTATCGAAAAACAGATTCAAGCGTTAGACAGTCTATGCCGAAAATCTGGCGGCGATACAGGGGTAACGGATAATGATGTCAGAGTGTTGCGGGATATGCTCGAGGAGAATGATATCCTGGAACATATGCCCCTGTTTGGTATGATGACCGTATATGCGCAAAAGGCAGAATATGAACTCGGTGATACGATTTACACGAAAGAAAACATGGGAATCAGAGATCTGGCAGAGCTGAATTTAAATTTGTTTTTGGGATACCAGAAGGCAGTGCAGATGCTGTTGGAGGATATAGAGGATAATTTGAGTGAAGAAAGTATTAGTGATAAAGGGACGCTCGGCATATAATGTACTAAGAAAGGCAGCCGATGAAATCGCGGAGGGATTCCGTGCATATGGCTGCGAGACGGAAGTGCTTGATACGCAGGCAGAGGATTTCCTTGTGCGGTTGAGCGGCTGCCTGGAACAGAGAGAGCAATATGCATTTTGTTTTTCTCTGCAGGCAATCGGATGGGAACAGGAATGTACGGCTTTGCCGCAGCTGCGTGATATGCGGAGAGTGTGGGGTGGCTGGTTGATGATCCCTTTTTTCATGAGGCGAGGCTGATTGGCAGCGTTGGAACGGGAGCGTATGTCCTGACGGTACAGGATGCGTTTACACAGCGGATCAGAGAGATGTATCCCAAGTTTGAAATGATAGAGACGCTTTACCATGGCGGTTTTGCAAGCGAACAGGTTCCCCGGTGGGAAGACCGGGAGATTGATGTATTTTTCCCGGGGAGTTATACGTCGCGCGAAGCTGTGTGGGAAAAATTAAAAAAGATCGACGGGATTATGGGAAGTATTGCACAGAAAGTGGCGGCGCGCCTGATTCAGAATGGACACATCAGAACATGGGATGAGGAGCTTCGCTGTTATCTGGAGGAAATACAGTTCGAGATGAGCGAGGATGAATTTCAGACACTTCTGAGAGCGTTCTATCCGTTAGATGAGTTTCAGCGGGTCTGCATCCGGGAGCGGATGCTGGAGGAGCTGCTAAAGGCCGGGAGACGTGTGAGTGTTGTTGGCAGAGGGTGGAATACCTATCAGGGAGGAGGCTCTGAAAATCTGGATATTTTGTCGGAGGAGGGCGTTGACATCACGGAAGTTATCCGCTATATGCAGAATTCCCGGATTGTGTTGCACAATATCAATTTTGAGACGGGCATGCACGAACGCATTTTTACCGCGATGCTGGCGGGGGCTGTCTGTGTTACCAGTAAGTATCAATTACTAGAAAGATTTTTTGAAGACGGAAAAGAGATTGTCACGTATCCGGCAGATGCGCCGGAGCAGCTGCCGGTTGTGATTGATGAGTTGCTCTCGAATCCCGGACGTGCTGCCCAAATTGCCGCGGCAGGAAGGAAGAAGGCGCTACAAAAACATACATGGAATCGGCGCGGAGAACAGATTGCAAAATGGATGGATGACGGGCTGAATTTTACATATTAAGCGGGAGATTACGACAGAATCTCTAGTATGCGGGCGATGCGATGCTGCCAGGTATGTGCCGCCTGCATTTTCCCGGAACAGTTTGCGATAATCTGACGGCGCTCATTGTCGTGCGCAAGGTAATAGTCAATTTTGCGTACAAAATCATCTTCGCTCTCATAAAAGACAAAGTCTTCACCGGGAACAAAATCATCAAGAAAATCTTCCTGGTAATTGCTCAGAAGAAAACCGCCGCTTCCCATGATATCCATACAGCGAAGCGGTATGCCGGAGTGAATGCTACGCAGCGTGATATTTAAATTGATGGAACTGTGCCGGAATACAAGCGGCATAACTCGATAATAATCGATCGGTCCGACAAATTCTGCTTTGGGAAGCAGAGGTGACGGATGGTGTGTATAAAGCTTTAGGGCAAACTGCTCGGAAGCTTTTTTAGTAAAGCTAAGACGTTCTGTGGAAGTAATCTTACGGCAAAGAAAATAGTTAGCGTATACATAAGAAAGGGTTTCTGTGCCGTCGGACATGGGCTGGTAAGGACACACACGTGAAAGTTCTTCCAATATATCCTGTGTCAACAGGTCTTCCAGAAAGAAGTCGCCATATACCTGACGCTGCGCATTCATGATAGATTCCAGATAACCGCGCGTATAATCGGAGATTCCGTTTAAACGATCGAACAGATTGTGATCTTCGTTGTAAAGGGAGCCGACAAATGATACCTCCGCCGATACCGCAGAACGTGCAGATGCCGGGCAGATCATGTGCGACAGCCGTGATACATTTGCAGCCAAAGGAAGATAATAGACGGTGGAAATCCCGGCATTTTTAAAGTCCAGATATGTCGCCTTATCAAAAAGAAAGACATAATTGCAGGGATTGATCAGCGTGCAGGAATATAAAGCTACCAGTGGGCTGTCATAGACGTAGGAAACATAACGGATTCCATGACGCTGACAGCAGGAGGAGAGGATAGGGTAATAATTAAAGGAAAAGACAAAGTCATACGATGCCTTCTGGAGCGCAACATCAAATGCGGCAGAAAAAGCAGTGCTCTGTCTGTCGTTGTACTCCTCGTGAAAAAAAAGGTCGCAGGCAATATTCATATCTTCAAACGCATCAATCATATCCTGCTTGGCAAATGCAGGCGAGTCAAAAAAAAGTATTTTCATGATATACCTCTTAGGATAGTCCATAGGCGAGAGAAATCATTGTTAACAAACGCTCCGGATAGTTGTGCTTTTCCTGGACGGTGAGAAGACCGTTCTGTGCAATCTCTGCACGTTCTTTCTCGTGCGACAGATAATATTCCGTTTTGGCAAGCAGATCGTCCTCACTGACGTAGCAGTCGAGATCTTCCCCAACGGTAAAAAGATCCTCAAGTTCCGGCTGGTAATTGGTGAGGCAGAAACCGCCGCAGGCAAGAATATCAAAAATGCGAAGCGGCAACGCCGACCGGATGGATTTTGCGGTAATGTTCAGATTGATCTTGCTGTTGGAGAAGACCAGAGGCATCTCTGTCAATGTTTTTACAAGGCCTTTATTTTGGACGGGCAGACCGGTGGAATCACTTCCGGTATATAGCGTGACCGGATAATGATTTCCCAGAAGCTGCATGGTGCGAACCCGTTCCTGCGCAGAAATTTTGGCACAGAGATAAATCTGAGCCATCGCAACGCGGTCGTCGCGGATGGATTTTTCCGGCGGAATGTAGAATCCGGGCAATGCCTCGCGAAATTCGGCAACGATAGAATCCGGCAGCAGGTCTTCCAGAAAGTAGCAGCCGTAAATGCTGCGCTGCGCATCCATGATACCCTCGAGATATCCGCGCAGGTAGGCGGAATCGGTCTGCAGACGATCATAAGGGCATTTCTCGGTGTACAGAGAGCCGACAAACGTGACATCACCGGCATATTTTGCGTGCTCCGCGGGGGACGCCTTTTGAAGGACGTTGTGCCAGCGGGATGGATTGCTGGCAAGCGGCAGATGGAAAATGCAGCCGGGATTTTGGGGAGCAATCTCCTCATACTGGGCACGGTCAAATAGAAAAATACGGTTCCACGGATTGCTCACGGTGTCAGAATATAGTTCCATAACCGGGCAGTCCACCGTCCAGCAGAGATAGCGGATCTGGAAGATATTGCAGATTTCCGAGATAAAGGGATAGTAATTGATGCTGAACACAAAATCGTAGCTGTGTGCAAACAATTCATTCTTCAGAGCGGTAAGACCTTCCAGGGGTCCGAGATTCTTATTGTAAATTTCCAATGTGATTTCTGTTACCTGATTCCCGAGTTCCCGAAACCCCTCGATAATATCAGGTTCGCAAATACTTCCATAGCGGTAAAATAACAGATTCATAGGTACCTCACTTATATTAAATGGATAAGGAATGACGTACATCCAGCATTAGCGCAAGCCGCGCCTGGTAACTGTATTCCTGGCGGATTCGCTGATAACCGTTTGTGGCAATTTCCCCTGCGTTCATCTTCGTGATGCAGATAATAAGAAATCTTATCAAGAAGATCAGCTTCACTGTCAAAGAGGACAAGCTCTCTGCCGACTTCAAATAATTGCGGTAATTCCGACTGATAGTTGCTGAGCAGAAAACCGCCGCAACCGAGAACATCAAAAATGCGCAGAGAAGCGCCCGACTGGATCCCTTTTGCGGTAAGATTCAAATTGATTTTGCTGCATTTGAAAACTTTTGGCATTCCGTCGAGAGAGGAGGCAATTCCCCGCAGACGGATATTTTTGAGTGGGGACGTATCACTCTGCGTATAGAGATCCAGAGAAAAGTGTTCTCCGATGGAATTCAGCAGATGAATACGCTCCATCTCCGTACACATAGGGTTTAAAAGCAGATTTCCGAGCAGTGTGCGTTTATCCAGATCATAACCGGGAGAAGGGGATACATCGATCAGCTGATCCAGCGTATCCATGAGATCCGGTGGTATGATGTCACACAGAAAGTTGTATCCGTAGACGAGCTGCTGCGCATGCAGGATGCCGTCGAAATATCCCTGTATATAAGAAGGAAGCTGCGTGCGGATAGCGTGATAAGGCGACTTTTCTGTATAAAGAGAACCGACAAAGGAAACATCACAGTCATAATTTGCGTGATCCTGCGGAGTCGGTATAATAGAATCATAATGCGGAAGGTCGCAGCCGAGCGGCAGATAAAAAATATGCCCTGGATTTTTTCTACAAAACTCCGTATAGAGTGTATAGTCAAAAAGAAAGACATAATTGCTGTCATACTGTAATGTATGCGAGTAGAGCTGAATGACCGGGCTGTCCACGATCCAGCAAAAATAAGGAACCTGCAGACGATAGCAGACAGTTGCAATCACAGGAATAAAATTAACGGAAAATACAAGATCAAAAGAATTTTTGCGAATTTCCTCACACAGCACGGCGTCGTATGCGTCGTCTGTATCCGGATGGGAAAAGGAACAGGACGGGAGGATAAGCTTGTGCCCGAGAAGTTCCAGAGCACGGATAATGCCGGGTTCACAGATGCTGTTGTGTTTACAGAATAATATGTTCATGAATATTTCCTTTCGGACAAAGCGCAAAATCTTTTCATAATTGCGGTTTTATGACATTTATTATATACTAAAAAACGGAAGAGTGACAAGTATATGGGACAATTTTAGACAGCGAAGGTTATGCAGAAGCTGAATGGTTCGATATATATTATAAGGCGGCAGGAGGCTGCAGGAGAAACAGGAGGTTGTAGAAATGTTAAACGGTAAGACAATATTAGTGACAGGTGGTACGGGATCTTTTGGCAATGCATTTACACAGTATGTGCTGGATCACTATACACCGAAGAAGATTATCATTTATTCCCGCGATGAGTATAAGCAGTTCATTATGGCGAACAAGTTCAGAAAATATAAAGACACACTGCGGTTTTTTATCGGAGATGTCCGTGATAAAGAAAGACTGTACCGGGCGTTTGATGGAGTGGATTATGTGGTACACGCAGCAGCATTAAAGCAGGTTCCGGCGTGTGAATATAATCCGATGGAGGCTGTGAAAACGAATATCGACGGTGCCATGAACATTGTGGATGCAGCGCTCGACTGTGGTGTAAAGCGAGTGGTTGCACTCTCGACAGACAAGGCGGTCAATCCGATCAACCTGTACGGCGGTACCAAGCTTGTGTCGGATAAACTGTTTATTGCGGCAAATGCATATGCGGGAGCAAAGGATGTTTGCTTCTCTATTGTAAGATACGGAAATGTTGCCGGAAGCAGGGGATCTGTCATTCCGTTTTTCCGCAATATTGTGAAAGAGGGTGGCACTTCTCTGCCGATTACCGATTATCGCATGACACGCTTCTGGATCAGCCTGGACGAGGGCGTACAGCTGGTTATTAAGGCATTGTCCGAAGCGAAGGGAGGAGAAACTTTTATCTCCAAGATTCCGTCTTTTAAGATTACTGATCTGGCACAGGCGATTCTTCCGGGATGCGAGATGCCGGAGGTAGGAATCCGTGAGGGAGAAAAGCTGCATGAGATCATGGTAACACGTGAGGATTCCATGATGACATATGAATACGAGAAGCATTTTATTGTGTATCCGCATTTTGACTGGTGGAGCAATACCAAGATTCAGGCAGGCGGCAAACTTGTAGAACCGGGATTTGAGTATAGCTCGGGTACCAATACAGAGTGGCTGAGCGTAGAGCAGATTCAGGAGCGGTTGGAAACAGTCAAAGAACATTAGTGGGTAGAAACACTCCGGAATGGAGACAGGGATGGAACAGAGAAATATTGTACTGGTCAGTGGAAGCGGTGTGTATGGAGCGGTCAGCAAATACATTACAGAATTTGCGGCAGCATTTCGTGAGCTTGGGTATCATACCGTGATTCTGGACGGAAATCTCAAATCATTTCGTGACAAATACCGGTATCTGAAAGAACACATTTCAATCTACGCGCTGGTAGACTGTCAGGCGATGGTTGCAGATGTACTTCCGGAATGCTTAGAGGATTCTTCAGTTCCACGGGTGCATTATCTGTGCGATCATCCGCTGTACCTGTACGAACGGCTTGAACGTCTGAATGAAAGTGATATTATTCTGAATGTGGATGCGAGGCATACGGCTTATCTGAAAAAGTATTATCCGCGTCTGGAACGTGTTGCTTATGTTCCGCTGAGCGGAACAGGGGCAGACATACAAAAACCATATCAGAACCGGGAAATAGGGCTGCTTTTTACCGGTTCCTACTGGGTGCCGCAGATGCCTGTGCACAAGACCGCGGAGATGGGATTTGCAGATTCGGTAAAGTGGTCGGTGCAGACCATGCTGACCGGTAATCCGTACCTTTCTGTAGAGGACGCTTTGGAGAAAGTGCTGGAAAGTTGTCAGGTTACGGTGGGCAGGGAAGAATTTGCTGCTATTTTAAGTGAACTTTCCGGGGTGGAGTTTTATGCAAGGGAATATTACCGGGACAGGATGATTCGCACCCTGCTGAAAGCCGGTGTGGATGTCTGGGTCTACGGCAACGGATGGGAGAAGCTATTGTGTCCAGGCAGAGAGCATCTGCATGTGATGGATGGTGGTGCCGAGGTGGCACGCAGAGCACTAGGAGAGGCAAAGATTGTTCTAAACATTATGCCTGGATTTAAGGCGGGATTCCAGGAGCGCATTGCGGCTGCCATGTTAAGCGGAGCGGTCGTCGTGACGGATATAAGCGATTATCTGAAAGAGAATTTTTCCAACGGCAAAGAAATGGTATTCTATGAACTGGATCATCTGGAAGAACTTCCCAGTATTATACAGAGTCTTCAGGAGAATCCCGTACGCAGTGAAAAAATTGCGGAAAATGGAAAGCGCGTGGCACAGAAACAGCATACCTGGATGCAGCGCGTGATACAGATGGCAGAACAGATCGAGGTATATCACGGAAAAACAGCGGACTTTGAAGCAAATGCAGGAGGCGAACTGACGGTTCCGCTGTGCGAGCTACGTGAGTCTTACGTGGTGGAGGAGATCGGTGTACGACTGAGCGAAGAGATAAGCCGGCTCAACGATTTGGAACATTGCGGCTGTGCGGTGCAGGAGGATGTTGACAGACTGACAGGGTATCTGCGGGAGTGGGAGAAACAGCTGAGAGAACGGTGCGGGTACCGCTTTTTTTCGGGAAATAATCTGGAAGTATTTCTGGCGGACTGTGGCTCGGTGCGGCAGCTCCTGTTAATGGCAGATGGTATGTTGTGCGGTATCCGGGAAAAATATGACGCGGCTGCGCTGGAGGAGTTTGCATCCGGGCTTGGTGCAGGTGAGAACCGACTGTTATATCAAAAGGCGGTGACCCGGCTTTTTAAGGAGAGATACAAGGAGAAGGAAGACCCGTGGATAAAACTGTGGAAACAAGATCTGGAAGCGGGGACAATTCTGCAGTCTTGTCCGGGAGCGGTCTGCGCCAGATATGAGCAGGCGGTCTCCGGGCTGCTGTATGATGCTTCCTGCGATATGTTTTATGTGATGATTGATGGAAAGCCGTTATACTATCCGCAGGAATTTTCCGACGAGCAGGTTCTGGAGAGATATCGGAAACTTTGCGAGGAACAGGACAGAGAGTCGGCGCACTGCTACAGGAACGGGAATCTGCAAATTCCGGACGGAGCGGTAATTATGGATGCCGGAGCAGCTGAGGGATATTTTGCGCTTACCGTGATAGAACATGCAGGCAGGGTATATTTGACAGACCGGGATGAACGTTGGAATGCTGCATGGCAAAAGACATTTGCACCATATCGGGATAAGGTGGTGTTTTTACACGGTGTGCTTGGCGGATCAGAAGCCGGATGTGATGTCATGACGATTGATGATATCATCGGAACCGGCAGATTGGACTTTTTGAAGGTGGATGTCGGAGGTGCGGAGCAGGAAGTTCTGCTGGGAGCACAGAAGGTTCTGGGGAATGCCGCGGCGATGCGGTGTGTGGTTGCTGCCTATCATACACATGAGAGTGAAGCACAGATTGCGGATATTTTAAGAGAGAACGGTTTTCAGACGGACAGGGCAGACGGGTATTTTCTACATATGGATTACGAAAAACCGGTATGGGAGAACGAGCTGCGGCATGCGCTGGTGTGGGCGGAGAGGAACTGACGGATGACATTTGAAGAATATAGGACACAGATTGCTGCATATGATTGCGCTACATATTTTGAAAAGTATCCAGAGATTGATACAACCCTTGAACATTTGGGACGGCAATTTGACCAGATGGAGCCGGCGGTGCGGGCGCATATGCTGGATTCTCTGGAAGTAGCGGTTGAAAATGTGCCGGACTGGATGAAGATTCATTTTCTCTCTTTTTGTATGGCGCAAAAGCGGGATCCACATATCACGGAAAAATTGTTGGATACGGTGCTTGCGGCAGATTACAGTGAAGTCGGGGAGTACAATAAACTCAGTCATTACTGGCAGATCACAAGAGCGGTATTTACAGACGGAACCTTAAAAAGTTCTGAGGTGGAAAGAAAGCTTACCGGATTATACCATACACTGTTTGAGGCATTTTCGACCGCGGTGGGAGTGACAAAGCGGTGCTATATTCCGAGGAAAGAGCGAAATCAGAATCTGGTAATAGTGTTTTCACCGCAGGTACTGGGCCTTGGACATGCGCCCACGAAAACGCTGCTGGATCGAAGCTACGTGCTGAAAACATTTCTTCATAAAGAAGTAATGATTGTAAATACGGCAATGTATATGACAAAAAAAGGACGCGCACCATTTTATCATATGCAGGAGGCAGAATACGCAGCGGAATTGTCAGAACTTTCGTCGCTGGAATTTAAGGGAGAAACATTTTCCTATATGCAGTGTCCAGAGGATATGCCGGATCTGCAGGTGATAGCGTCACTTGTGCAGCTGATTCGTGACAGACGTCCGGATTACATCATTGGAATCGGCGGGAATGATATCTGTGCAGATATTTGTGGAAGAATTGTACCACAAATTACAGTCAGCACCGTGTTTTCGGGAATAGCGACTTCATGCGGTGAGTGGCAGATGGTAGGCAAGAGGACGCTTTCCGGGACGGATGAGATGCGGCTGCAGGAATTAGGTGTTCAAAAGGAATGCGTCAAATGTGTTCCGTTTACTTTTTCGTTTAAGCCGCAGCAGGATCATTACACCAGAGCAGATCTTACCTTGCCGGAAGAAAAATTTCTTGTTGCGACTGTGGGATGGCGACTGGATGATGAAGTTACCGGGGCGTATCTGAAAATGCTGGAGGAGGCAGTCGGAGAAGAACCGGCGATACACGTAGTGTTCGTAGGCAGGTTTCACCGTTTTGGGGAGGCGCTTGCCGGATATCCTGTTCTACAGGCACATGCGACGAATCTTGGAGAACAGCAGGATGTGCTTGCGGTACTGGAATGTATGGATCTGTATGTAAACCCAGCCAGATCGGGTGGTGGAAGTTCGGCGGCAGAAGCACTCTCAAAGGGCTTGCCGGTGGTGACACTTCCTGTAGGGGATGTGGCGGTCGCGGCGGGAGAGATATTCGAGGTGGAAGATTATCCTGCCATGCGGAGACAGATTCTGCGCTATGCCGCAGACCACAGGTTGTATGCGGAGATGACACAGAAAGCCAGAGCGCGGGCAGAACTGCTGCTGGACAGCAAAGCCGGATTCGGACAGGCACTCATGGAGATAGAACAACAGCTGGAATCATAGTTTGACCAGGAGGGAAGAAATATGGAAAAGGCGATTGCAATTATAACTGCCAGAGGAGGCAGCAAAAGAATTCCGGGAAAAAACATCAAGAATTTCTGCGGCAAACCGATTATCGCATACTCGATAGAGGCGGCGTTAAAGAGTGGACTTTTTTCGGAAGTAATGGTGTCTACGGACAGTCAGAAAATTGCACAGATTGCGCAGGAGTATGGGGCAAGTGTACCGTTTATGCGCAGCGCGAAGACATCGGATGACTATGCAACAACATCGGATGTCATTATGGAAGTCATGGACAATTATAAAAAACTGGGGAGAACGTTTGAATATATCTGCTGTATTTATCCGACTGCGCCCTTTGTGACGGCACAAAAGCTCATTGCGGCACAGACGATTATGGAAGAAAAACATCCTGTAATGGTAATGCCGATGACGGCGTTTTCCTATCCGCCACAGAGATGTTATGTCATGAATGATGATGGGTTTATGGGCTATAAATATCCGCAGTATAGCAGAACCCGGTCGCAGGATCTGGAAAAACAGTATCATGATGCCGGACAGTTTTATGTTTATAATGCGGAAAAATACCTTGCACTTCACGGACAGGTGAACGAAGGTGTGATGCCAATCATTGTCTCCGAACTTGAAGTACAGGATATTGATAACGAAGATGACTGGAAGATTGCGGAATTAAAATATCAACTGATGGCATCAAGATAGTTTTTCGAGGAGCGTCTGGTACTGATCGACGATAGCGGTCAGCTGCCGATGCTCTTTTTGAATATTGGAGATGTAGGTGATAACATTGGTACCCAGAATCATCCCCTGTATTGTCTGTTCCAGAAGAGCCGGATAATACGGGGATTTTTTTGCATAGTTCCACCAGAGAGATTCCAGGTCATTGTGCAGATGATCGCCGTGCCAGGGCTTTTCACCCGTATAGTGGAGAAGCCGGACACTGTCCGGCAGAGTGGCGGCATGCAGACCGTATTGGGAAAAGGCAGCAGTCGCAGACAGATTATACTCCAGCGAATCCAGCAGTAAAAGATCTTCCCGGCAAATGGATGTACGGAAGATGTTGTGGACATCAAAGCCGTCTGCCAAAGCATGCCGGAAAACGGAAGGACAGTCCGGGGTATCATGCAGAAGAGGGAGATTTAAGAGCAGAACACTGGCGGAAATATTTCCGGACGCATCTGTAGTGCATGCCGCTTTTTTGCCGGCAAAATCCAGCGTATACAAAGGCATCAGAGAGGCAGTTGCGATCATGTCGGCTTCCAGATAGAGGATGCGGTCAAGCGTATCCGGCAGAAGTGCCGGCAGACATAGACGGAAACAGGTTTCCGCTGGAGCGGAAGTGTCTGTAAATGCTTCGGAAAAGGAGACCGGAACGCAGATAAAGTGAACATGAATATCATAAAGCTTTGAAAGAGACGAGAGAACATTGCAATCATCATCTGTCAAATCCCGGTGGAGGACATATACCTGGAACATTGCGGAATCATGTGCCGGAAGAGACAGCAGAAGGGTATATGCATAGGGAACATAGGCGTGATTGATGGTGATGGCAATATTCATGGAAAAAGTGTTCATAGGTATCTCCATTCTGACAAAAGATTATAATGTAATACCGGCATCGCTTAAAAGCTGATCATATTTTTTGATGCACGCGTAGAGGGCTTCGTTTTGTTCTAAAAGATTCGTAATGTAGGAATTGACAGCTGTGTTTGTGAGCGTTTCCTCCAGGGCTTCCTGAAGCAGCTCCGTATAAAACGGCGTCTGTTTTGCGTAATCCCACCAGATCTGTTCCACATTGTAATGAACAAAATTACCGCGCCACGGTTTGGAGGTTGCATAGTGAATGATGCATGCGTTCTGTTTCATGTCATCATAACGCATGGAATATATATCGTAGGCATAGCGGGCATTTAAATTGTAGCGCAGCGGATCGACAAACAGGGTTTCGGTGCTGTGCCGGTAATTTAACAAATCCTGATCCGGAAATTGTATCCGGTAGTCAAGCTTTTCTGCTAGGTCCATATAAGTCTGAAAAGAACAGTCAGTGCGGAGCGCGCGCAGGTCATAAAGGATGGTTCCGGAATTGAAGTAGGAAAATCCGGCCGAAAAGAGCGGTGCAAATAGTTCGTCCCGGTAATTTCCGAAGGGAGGTTCGTGAATGATTTCCGCGCATGCAGCAATCTTTTTCCCTTTAAGGTCGCAGAAATAAAAATCATCGATGGATTGATTGACGATCATATCGGTATCGAGATATAACGCACGGTCAACGCAGGATGGCATAAGATCCGTGATTGCGAGCCGGAAATAAGCCTCTGCGCCCCAGGCACTTGTTGCAAGAACTTTTTGGGGAGGGAGCAGTGCGTCCGGCACATGAATAAAATGAAAAGTCACAGGATAAGAATGTGCCAGTTGATCAAAAGTCTGCTGATCTGCCGGGGCAAGCTCCCTGTGCAGAATATATACGTGAACATCACAGGTGGTATGAAGCAGCAGTGAAGTCAGCATAACGTAGGCATATCGAATATATTTCCGGTTGATAGCAATCACAAGATGAAGAGGTTTGGAATGCATGGGTGGATCCTTTCTGTTGAATGTCTATATAATAATATATCGGGAATGCATGGTGGAAAGTTAATAATACAATCTGAAATGCCGATATATCCATTATTAGACAGACGAAATGGACGGAGATGCGGAATGATACGGAGATTAAGACGCGCGCAGGAGGGAATCCATTTCCTGGATATCCTGTTGGATGAAACAATCTGTGAGGGTAAGATCCTGGTACCAGAAGAACTGGTGCGCGATGCCGGGGGAATCAATGAAAAACTTCAGGCAAAGCAAAAATATGAATTACTGCTTCGGATTGCACAGCAGTCACCGATTGTGCTGGAAGAAATTAGTGGTAAGGAATCATCGGACGGATATGTAATACTTGGCGCGGATGAAGCGGATTGCTCTGCGGAGCAGGGCTGCGTGACAGACTGCTATGTAATCGGAAAATACAGTGGCGAACTCAAGGCGGCGGGCTGCTTTGATATGGCAATTATGGGTGTACTGGAACAGGCGCAAAAGCTGGGGTGCGAAGAGCGGATGGTACCTTATCTGGAACATATGGTAGCACACGGAAAGGAATATTATGCGCTGGATGAGGAAACGGAACCGATTTTGATTTATAAAGGGGATGATGTGTGCCATAATGTGCTGACAGTGTTTGCGGAGCAGTTTGGTGCGGCGTTGGAACATGCGGGACAACATGTCATTTATTATGATTTAAATGATGAGGATGTCGCAGGAATTTTAAAATTTATGGGAAGACATTTCAAGGCGGTTATCGGTGTACAATCTTATTTGTTCTCCGTAAAAATGGCTGATGAAGTGCATTATGTACACGAATACATTTACGGCCCCAAATATAACTTTATATTTGACCATCCGGTATGGCTGCAGAAGCATTTACAGCATCACTATCCGGATTTTTATGTTCTTACGCTGGATCAGAATTATGCAGATTTTGCAAAAAGATATTTCGGAAAAAAGGCAATCCTGTTTCCTCCTGCTGGAATGGCAGCAGAAGAACCGTACGAGCCGGAACGTAAATACGGACTCACGTTTGTGGGCACGATGGGAGACTATTTTTCTCAGGTATTGTGGATTCACGGGCTGGAGCGTCCGAAGCGTTTTCTGGCAAACCGTTTCCTTCTGATTATGAGGCAGCATCCCGAACTGACATTAGAACAGGCATTTGCCAGAGCGGTGGAACATCAGGGACTGAAACTGACCGATCAGGAATTCCTGGACCGGCTCAGAGAACTCTGCGTCACAGGATATTGTGTGATGCATTATTATCGCGCCAGAGTGGTGGAGACGATCTTAAAGAGCGGGATCCGGCTGGATGTATTCGGAAACAGCTGGAAGCTGTCACCGCTTTGCAGATACCCGAATCTGATCTGTCATCCGGATGTCACGGTGGAGGAGAGCCTGACAATCTACAAACAGTCCCGGATGTCCTTGAATGTAATGTCATGGCATAAGGGCGGATTTACAGAGAGAATGGCAGATATTATGCTGGCGGGAGCGGTACTGGTCACGGATGACACCACATATCTGCGCGGACGTTATGATTATGGTGATATGTTGATTTATCATCTGGATAATATGGATCAGCTGCCGGAGCAGATTGCGGCGCTGCTCGCAGATGAGGAGCGCCGGCTGCAGATGGCGGAACATGGAAGAGAAAAAACGGCACGGGAGCATACCTGGGACGGGCGAGCTGTGCAGTTTTTGCAGATTCTCAGAGAGCGGAGGTAAAAAGTTCAAACATGCGGGATACCTGAACGGGATAGGAAAAATTCTGCGTGACCGTCTGGTAGCCATGGTATGCGATATCTTCCCGTTCTTTTCCGTGCGAGAGATAGTAGGTGACTTTTTCTGCCAGATCATCCGGATCCTCAAAATATACGAAGTCCACATCGGGTGTAAAATATTCACAGAGCTCCGGCTGATAGTTGCTTAACAGAAAGCCGCCACAGCCGAGAATATCGATGGCGCGAAGCGGAATACCGGACGTGATCGACCGGAGAGTAATATTGAGATTGATCTTGGTGGTATGAAAGATATCCGGCATTTCTGCTGTGTATGATACAATTCCCATGGGCGCTGCCTTGGGGCATAACGATGTATCTGAAGCCGAGTACAGTGCTACCGGAGCGACATTTGTGATGGCGTTGAGCAGAGAGATCCGCTCTTCCGAGGTAACCTGCTTCTGGATAACGCCGGTATACACATCTTTGGGAGTGATAAATTCCCCGGCAGAGCGGGTAAAGGGAAGTGCTTGATAAATTTCGTTTACGTGGTCGGGTGAAAGTGCTGCCGAGATCACATCTGCCCCCCAGACCTGTTTCTGAGCGGCAATGATGCCGTCAAGATATCCTTTCAGGTGTGGCGGAACATTCTTCAGGTGCTCAAAAGTCGTTTTCTCATACAGAGAACCAACAAAGGAGACCTCATGGCGATAAGTTGTCGGAAAGAACGTATCGCGGGAACCTGATAGGGAAAGGTGGCTTGCCAGACGGTCTGCGTTTATGGCGAGTGGCAGGTGATAAGCGTGAAGCGCGCCGTGCATGACTGCGTCCTGCTGCATATTCCGGTCAAACAGGAAAATGTAGCTGCAGGAATTGCGTAAACTGTCGGAATACAATGTGACATGTGGACAGTCATACACCCAGCAGATATAGGGAATCTGTATGGATTCTGCAATATTTGAAACCGGTGGTATGAAGTTAAAGGTAAAGATACAGTCGAATGACTGGCTGGCGAATACCTGCTGCAGGCTGGGAAGCAGAGCATCTGAAAAATAGAACGATAATTCATGCAGCTGGGCACAGACGTTGTGTCCAAGCTGTTGTAGGGTTTCGATCATGTCTGGGGCAGAATTTTCTGTCCAGCTTAAGTATAGTATATTCATAGATAATGGAATCCTTTCGGAAAATATGTATGCCTGGCTGCCCCGGGTTGTCTGTGGGCTGAGGATACAGTATAATAGATTAAAGAGATTATAAGATAAGAACAATTATTTGGCAATAAAATTTACAGGGGACAATATGCAAAACAGAGAAACATCAGAGGAGTTTGCGCGGGAGCAGGAGAATGCAAATAAAGGCTGGGAAATATGCTATGGCGCGTCGGCAAAGGCGTATCTGGAATGGATGGATCAGATGCTGGAGCAGGGAACGGCGGAGGCACATGAGAAGCTGCTTGCATTTTTTGAGGATGAAAATAAGACGGCGCCATATGGAAACAGAAGCAATGCAATGATCGAGATGATTGTCATTATGGATATCTATAAGGCGGAAGTGCAAATGGCGGAAAAGAATACCATCCTTGACAGGAAGATACAGGGAAAGCCAATGCGAAGAAGTGAGCTGACGGCATATATGCGGGAGTTCCGGTTCCTTATGTGGAGACTGGAATTTACGGATGAGGCGGATGCAGGGGTGAACTTTATTGAATTTTTAAAAGCAAATCAGGTATCGCCTGTTTTTCTCTGTAAAGCGGTGAATACAATGGCGGCTGATGAATTTTCCATGCTATGTGTCATTATGGAATTAACCCTGGATGCCAAAATGTTCAGACATGCCTACTGGCTGCTTCTGAAGATGCAGAGACTGGCGCCGGGGGAGGAAAGTATCCGGAAGATGTTAGAGGAATTGAAAGCATATGTGACGGGGTGAAAGTAACGGTGGATGAGAGAAAGTTTGCGTTTATCATGTGTACAAACAACAGGCAATACTGCTTGGAGGCACTGCATTATATAAAGTCGCTGGCAGTGCCGGACGGTTATACTGTGGAAACATGTATCATTGAAGATGCAAAAAGCATGACAGAGGGATACCAGCGGGCAATGCTGTCTTCTGGTGCAAAGTATAAGATATATCTGCATCAGGATGTCATGATTGTCGAAAAAAATTTTTTGCAGCATTTATTGGATGTTTTTGCTGACCGGAAAATCGGTATGATTGGCATGATCGGGTCTCCCCGGATGCCGGAAAACAGCGTTATGTGGTATGGGGAACGGATCGGTTGTATTTACAGCAGCAGTGCTTACCATATGCAGATGTATACGGCGGGTGCTGTAGAGCAGCCGTATCAGCAGGTAGAAGCGGTAGATGGGCTTTTGATGGCGACACAGTACGATATTCCGTGGAGAGAAGATTTGTTCCAGAAATGGGATTTTTATGATATTTCACAGGCGTTTGAGTTTCGCAGAAACGGGTACCAGGTCGTGGTGCCGGCGATGGAAAAACCGTGGTGTATTCACGATTGTGGAGCATCTGATTTTCGGAATTATTTTGAGGAACGGAGAAAGTTCCAGAAGGAATATAGGGGCAGGTAGAATGAACGACAGACAGATTGCGTTTATTATGTGTGTGAATGATGACAGACAGGCGGACGAATCAGAGTTTTATATACGTTGTCTCGAGGTGCCGGAACAGTATGAGGTGGATGTGATCCGGGTGCGCGAGGCGGAGAGCATGACGGCGGGATATAATGCGGCAATGGAGAATTCAGATGCCAGATATAAAGTATATCTGCATCAGGATACGCGGATTATTGCGCCGGGATTTATCAGAGATATGATAAACGTGTTTAAAAACGACGATACAATAGGCATGCTTGGCTGCGTGGGCTGTAGAAAACTGCCGGCAAATGGTCAGGCGGTAGGACATTGGGATGCCGGTATGGTGTACCACAACTGTATTCCGGGAATGCTCACACTGGAGCAGGATAAAGAGCAGCAGCCAGTGGAAGTGGAAGCGTTGGATGGATTGCTGCTTGCGACATCCAGGGATGTCCGTTGGCGGGAAGATCTGTTTGATGGTTGGGATTTCTATGATGTGTCGCAGTGTCTGGAGATGAGGCGGATGGGCTGGCGGGTTGTAGTGCCTTGTCAGGAGACGCCCTGGTGTTACCATGATAATTTTTACAGCAGAATGTTAAACTATCAGAAATATTGTAATAAAATGATCACGGAATACCAGGACATTCAGTCCTTCCAGGCGATGGATTACTCCGAGAGTAGAAAAGAATTGGAGCAGATCAAGGAGGTTGCCAGAAAGGAACTGTACGAGCTTGTGGACAAAGGAGAAAAGGCGCAGTTTCTGGAATTGTTTCAGGAGCAGGAGAACCGGGGCTGGCTTCATCTGAAAGATCTGGAGGTGTTGGCGGATATTGCGGCGGCAGAGCGGGACGCGGGGCAGGAGTGTTTCTGGATGCCGGGCGAGCCGGGACTGGAACTTCATGAAAAGCTGCTGAAGCTTCATCGGATATTAAAGAGGATCGAATACCATAAGGATGTATTTGATATGAATATTTACAGGGAACTGGAAGCGTACAGTATACCCGCTGTTAAGACGGTATTGTGTGCATACACGGAGAAGCCACAGGCGGTATGGGACCGGATTCAGGAGGAAATGTGGAAACGACAGGAGCATTAACAGGAGAAAGTTTTGATAAACAGAAAACTTTATTGGAAATTTATGCGGCGGAAAGGCGGGCGGGTATCCGTCATGCAGCGCCGGATATAGAGGTACCGGATATAGACGAATTCTGGAAACCGATCAGAGATTTGCGGTTTTTGATCTGGAGAGTAATCGCAGCGGGAGTCCCAGAAACGGGGGAGGAACTTTGCCGGAAGATTCAGAAGGAAAATATATCCCCGGTTGCATTGCTGTTTGTGATTCGCACTGCAACGGAAAAACCGGAGGATATTCTGGCACCATTGGCAGATCTCTTTATTGATCATCAAATGTTGGCACATGCATATTATCTTTTAAAAGAATTGCAAAAACAAATGTCGGATGTGGCGGATATACAAGAACTGGTAACGGAATTAGAAAGATATTTATAGGGGATTATGGACGAGCATAAGATATGTTTTATTATGTGTGTAAATGACGACGCGTATGCAAAGGAAGCAGTCTGGTATATCAGACATTTGAAATTACCTGACGGTTACCATATAGAATGGCAGTGTGTAAAAGGTGCCATGAGTATGGCGGCAGGATACAATGAGGCAATGAAAAAGTCGAACGCACGGTATAAGGTTTATTTACATCAGGATGTGATGATTCTGGAAACAGCTTTTATAGAGAACCTGTTGCATATTTTTCGTGATCCCAAAGTCGGAATGGTTGGAATGGTTGGAGCAAGAAAACTTTCCAGGAATGGAGAATTGCATGAGACATTCTGCGTAGGAAAGGTATATATGGCAGCTGCAGGGGCTACATGGTGCAATGCAATGGGGGAAGACCAAGGGGAAGAGTGTTCGGTTGAGATGATTGACGGGCTGTTGATGGCAACGCAATACGATCTGCCATGGAGGGAGGACTTATCATGCGGCTGGGAGTCTTATGATGTGTTGCAAAGCCAGGAATTTATAAGAAATGGGTATAGGGTTATAGTTCCTGCAATGGATCATCCTTGGTGCCGGCATGATTGTGGATATGCTACTTTGCACAATTACTGGTTCCAGAGAAAAGAGCTTGTACAGGGAGATGGGCAGAAAAATCAGCAGTTACTCCATACGGGCAGTTTATCGAAGTATCGGATTTGGTTGTTGGGAACAGAGAAAGATTGCAGCACGGTAGAAAAGCTTTTAGACCATAAAAGGGTGCAGGTTCTTGGAAGAGTTGTGTTGTTAGAAGATATGTGTAAAGACAGCGATTTTGTAATTGTTTGTTCGACATATAAGAATTTTACTGAACAGGAATGCTTTGGAAGGGCCAGATTGATACGGTTTGATTTTATGCGGCTGATAAATGAAATCAGTCCGGAGACTGCTGCGCTTTGTAGAAAAACGAGGATGGAAGTAAAGGATGCAATCGGTGTAGTATGTGGAATGAGCTATGAGCAGAAAGGCATCGAATATGAACACTTAGAACAGAAGCTGATGTGTCTGGCAGGACCCTCACAGGATATTTTTGTTGATTATTATCGATTTTTGTGGGCTTATAACGAAATTGTGAATATCCAAAACAGGAAAATGGAATATTGTGTCATTGGTATGAATGACTACAGGCTTTGGTGGGATTTGTCATTGGGAATGCAAAGCCTGAGAATGTTAGGGTTTTACCCCCAGACAGGAAGACTGCATCATCTGGATTGCCAGAGAGAGGTAATGAGAATGGAAGAAGAGATACAGCTATGCCGTACAATATTTCAATCAGAGTTCTTGGAAAAAGATTTTCAGATGCGCTATCCACATATTTATGAAATCTGTGAGAGAAAAGATATACACCGATACTGCCCGACAGAGAAACAGCGCAAAGAGGATAGAGCAGAAATAGAGCATATTTTTGATAAACCTTATCCGGAGACCTATGAGGAAAATATAGGAATCTTTACGCGATGGTTTAAGTTCCTGCAGCAGAACAGAATAAAAACAATATTGCTGCGGATGCCATTCCCGACGATCTTTAGGGAAAATACTAATAAGCAGATGCGGTGGCTTACGTGGAATGTTATGAGGCAGTTTTGCAGGGAATATGATTTACGTATATTAGACCTTACAGAAAAACAGCAGATATTTACAGACGAGGATTTTTATGATTGGTCGCATTTAAATGCAGATGGAGCAAAAAAGGCCACAGAGCAGCTCAATTGTTTCCTTAGCAATATACAATGGGAAGATCAAAATAGAAATAGTACTAATGAAATACAAGAAGACAGCCGATATATATATAAATACAATTTTAGAATTTTAGAAAGGAAGCCGGGATGGCTGCACCGGGAAAGCGGTGTCGGATGAGATCATGGAAGATAATAGAGCAGAGCAGATAGAAGCATTACAGGTGCTGGAGGAGTTTAATGGTCGCCTGGTAAAGAACATGGAGATCATTGTGAAAGAATTATCGGGAGAGCGCCTGGATGATACGGATCAGTTTCTGAAGGGGATCGTGGATGCGATCAACTGGGAGATACAGGTTGTAAACAGTACGATGCAGGTATTAAACGATGGAAAAGTGCGCGTGGATAAGGAGAGTTTTAACGCAGATATCGTTGCGTTAAGCAAAGCGATCAGTGCGAAAGACGACGCAAAGATGGCAGAAGAATTTCAAAGAGTAATTCCTGTGTTTAAGCAGCTGGGCGAATCTGTCAATGAAGTAATTAAATAATATTTGCCATAGAGCCAGCTTTTGGAGAGCCAGAAGCTGGCTTTTGTATATCGGGAGAAATGAGATAAAGGAGAATATTGACAGAATGGGCAGAATCTTATACTTTCAGTGGCATTCTTTTATGAATGCCGGAATGGAACGTGTGCGCTGCAAAAGCTTGAGATAGACTACGATACATTTTTTTATACATTTACCGATTGGGAGAAGGATGAGGAATTCTGTTACCAGCTTGAGGAAAAGCTGGCTTCTGAAACATATGAGAAGGTACTTTCCGTAAATTATTCACCGTTGATTTCTAGAGTATGCGAGGATCATCAGGTGCCCTATATCTCATGGGTTTATGACTGCCCGATCCATATCAAAAATCTGGATACATTATGCAATTCGTGTAATACAATCTATTTTTTTGACCGCATTCAGGCAGAAACCTATCAGAAACAGGGAATAAATGCCAGACATATGCCGCTTGCCGTTGACACGGATGTGTTCCGCTCTGTATATATGACACCCGCAAGCGTAGCGGACCAGAGAAAATATCATACAGAGATTGCACTGGTAGGCAAGCTTTATCAGACGGAGTATCAGTATTATCTGCAGCCGCTGACAGAATACCAGCGAGGTTATCTGGAGGGAATTATTGCCGCGCAGCTAAAGATATATGGGGGATATCTGATCCCTGAACTGGTGACAGAAGAACTTTTGCAAGATCTGAACCGCTCTTATGCAAAGGCAAGCAGTAATAAGGTTCAGATTACCAGAAGGGAACTTGAGTATATGCTGGCATGTGAGACAACAGGAAGAGAACGGTTTGTGATATTGGGGTTGCTGTCCCAGCATTTTAAAATGGCGTTGTGGTCGAATGAGAAGGATGAACGGCTGACGCATGTGACACATAATGGATATGCGGATTATTATAAACAGATGCCGTACATTTTCCACAATGCAAAAATAAATCTTAACATTGCGCTTCGTGCGATTCAGACGGGAATTCCTCTCCGGGTGCTGGATATTATGGGGTGTGGAGGATTTGTTCTCACCAGCTACCGGGAAGAGATTGCTGAGCATTTCGTCAATGGGGAGGAATGTGTAATCTATGAAAATCTGGAAGATATGTATGCAAAAGCAAAATTTTATCTGGAGCATGAAGAGGAGCGGCAAAGGATTGCGATAAGCGGGTTCGAAAAGGTAAGGAGAGACTTTACATTTGATAACGCGCTGAGACGGATTCTGGGTTAAAACAAAAGAAACAGAACGAATGAAAAAGGAGAAGCAATGAAAGTCATTATTGTTGCATATAATCAGTTTGAATTATTACAGATGGAGATAGAAGCACTTCGACTGCTTGCCGGGATAGAGGAACGGGATCTTATTATAGTAGACAATGGATCAGAGGATGGGCTGCGCCAGTGGCTGGAAGAGCGGCTGGGAATGAATTATCTTATCTGTGATGAAGGCGGTGAAAGTTACAGTGCGATTGTAAACTATGCAAAGGCAGAATTTCAGATAGCGGAGGACATATTGCTGCTTAATCCGTGTTATATGATACTGCCAGATTCCATTGAGGAGATGCAGAGACTGCTGTATGCCGACAGGGAGATCGGTGCAGTTATGCCGAAGCTGATACACAATGGCTCCGAGACTGCCGGCAACTATACGGAGGCAGTTTCATACATACAGGAAGGGAAAATTGCGCCGGAAGTGAATTTGCAACAGCTGAAATTGACAGATGGCTGTGTGATGCTGAAACGATCCATGCTGGAGAAAGTGGGGATATTTGAGGAGAAGCTTTTTCTGGCAGAAAATGTGATGTGGGATTACTGTGTCGGGGAATAGAGCTTGGGTATAAGCTGTTTGAATGTGGTTCGGCATTCTTTTACCAGATTGCAGAAAAACAAAAAGGGAAGGAAAACAAACAGCATGCATTGTTCGATCGGCGGTTATTGAAAGAAAAGTGGGATATGAATTATTTTAATGCAATTCCAAATACAGGATTGCTTTCCTATATCACAGAATCCCGGGAGACGCCGCTCCGTGTTCTTGAGATTGGATGTGATTGCGGGGTTAATCTGCTCTGGGTCAGAAATCATTATCCGAACGCTGCGCTTTATGGAGTGGAGATCAATGCATCGGCGGCTGGAGTGGCAAAGTGTATTGCAAATGTAACGGTAGGAAACATTGAGGAGCGCCAGCTGGATTTTGGCGGAGTTACGTTCGACTATATCATATTCGGGGATGTTCTCGAGCATTTGAGAGATCCGGAAGGAACCTTGAACTATTGTAAAGAATTTTTGAAAAAAGGGGGAAGTATCCTGGCATCGATTCCGAATATTATGCATGTATCGGTAGTAAGAGATCTGCTCAATGGTAATTTTACTTATGCAGATCAGGGACTGCTCGACAGGACACATATTCACTTTTTTACCTATAAAGAAATTCTGCGTATGTTAATGCGGACAGGACTGGAGGCGGTGGAGATTCGGATGACGATCAATGGCGTCAGCCAGGAAGACAGAGAATTCGTAAGTAAGTTGATGGAACTTTCGGAAGTGTCCGATGAGAGCATGTTTTACGCGTATCAATATCTGCTGCAGGCAAGATGCGCAGATGGAAAAATGTGTGACTGAAAGGTTTTGGAAAGCGGGAATGGAAGAAGCACAGGAATTAAATTTGAGAAAGGCTTGCTGGTCTGATTGCCGATTCTTGTTTCGATTAAGAAATGAAGATGAAGTTCGCAAAAATTCTTTTCAGACGTCGGAAATTCCATACAGCAGTCATGAGAACTGGTTTGCACAAAAATTGCAGGATTTCAATACAGTTATCTATATTTTAGAGAGAAACGGACAGGCAATCGGACAGGTCCGGGCTGACAGGCAGGAGCGGACTGCAGAGATTTCTTATGCTCTGTGCAGGGAGCAAGAAGAGGCAGGGGACTTTCGCGCTGGATGCTCTCAGAATTGGAGAACAGACTCAGAGAAGACGGGTTCTGCAACGAACTGTATGCAGAGGTAAAAAGAGAAAATACCGCTTCGCAAAAAATATTTCGATCTCTGGGATATCGGCAAAAACCGGAGAAGTATGGATTTTCTTACACAAAACAGATACCTTTGTACAGTATATTGATGTGTACCTATCATTCGTCAATGACATTGGGAAATGCATTGGATTCTGCAAGACATCAAACATGTCAGAACTGGGAACTGGTGATTCTTGATAATGGCAGTAAGGACGAAACCATTACTGTTTTGCAGGAATATGAGAGAATAGATGAACGGATTCACGTGATCTATCGAGATTCTAATGTAGGATGGCGCAAGGGAATCAGCCTGTGCCTTGAGAAAGCATCAGGGCAATATATGATGTTTCTGGGAGCGGACGATTATCTGGCATCAGACGAAACGCTGCAGGAAGTAACAGACGAGATTCGAAAGAATCATCCGGATATTGTATGGACAGGCTGCGGATTTGCAGTGTGGGACGATGGGACGTACAGGATTGCGGAGCAGAAAATTCCCCCATACCGCATTTATGAGCAGGAAGATAAGCTGCAGATTTTTGCAGAACTGATGCAGAAGGTGTACTATAATTCGGTAATGCATTATGTGCGAATCGATTTTTTGAAGCAGTATGGTATTGACTTTTATGAACCATATTATGGTGATTGTGAGGGAATGACAGAGGCGATTGCAAGAGCCGGGAAAATGGTCGTTATGGATCGTATGGAATATGTTCTTACCACCAATACATCGCAGACGGCGACAAGGGTGTGCTTCGACTATGATACCGAACGGCAATGGAAAAGCATAAGACAGGTGCTGCCGGAGAATACCGAAGGAAAACAGGAGACACTTTCTTATGTGGCGGGCAGAGTGCTGGATAATCTGGTGGCGATCTGCCAGAGTATTGTGCTGGGTGAACCCCTTACAGACCGTTATATGAATCCGATAGAACGCGGATTCGCAGAACGCTTTCTCAGGGTTGAGGAGATGATCTCAAATGATGCCATGGCAGAGATGATGTACTGGGCTGGCAGGGAAAGCTATGCGGAATATCTGCTGGGGGCTGCCGGAGTTGCCTACTGGAGCTTGAGAAAACAACAGGTCGTTATAAAAACGATAGACGAAAACAGCCGGTGGATGAGCAGATTTGTTCATCTGGCGATGCAGCAGGATGAAAACGGTGAGATCGTATGGAAAACATGGATTTCAAGAGCGGACGGGGAGCAGTTAAAGACACTGTTTGAGAGGAAAGAAAACCGTCACCTGATTGGTGCAGAATTATTATTGAGAAATAATGTGGAGTACGAGGAATCGAAGCAGCGGCAGGATATTTACGAGATGTTGAAAGTCTGTATAGAAAAGGGAGGCGGCTGTCACAGATGAAACTATATGAGAAAATGAACAGCGGGGTCTATGTGATTGCAGAGATGTCCGCAAACCATGCGGGAAAAATTGAGAATGCATTCAAAATCATTGAGGAGGCGGCAAAAGCCGGCGCGGATTGTGTGAAGATACAGACCTACACGGCGGATACGCTCACGATCGACTGCAGGGAGGAACCGTATCAGATCAAGGGCGGTCTGTGGGACGGCTATAATTATTATCAGCTCTACCAGGCGGCCTATACCCCGTGGGAATGGCAGCAGGCGCTGCGGGATAAGTGCAGGGAGGCAGGTGTGGATTTTTTGTCTACGCCGTTTGACCGGACAGCGGTCGATTTCCTGGAGGATCTGGATGTGGAGTTCTACAAAATCGCGTCCTTTGAGCTGGTGGATATTCCGTTGATCGAGTATACGGCGAGCAAGGGAAAGCCGATGATTATGTCCTGCGGAATGGCGTCGGAGGAAGAGATCAGGGAGGCGCTTGAGGCGTGCCGGAGACAGGGAAACGAGCAGGTGGTGCTGCTGAAATGCTGCAGCCAGTATCCGGCGCAGTATGAGGATATGAATGTGGCAACGATCGCGGATATGAAGGAGCGGTTCGGCGTGCCGGTGGGCCTGTCGGATCACTCGATGGGATCGCTTGCGGATGTTGTGGCAGTGTCACTGGGAGCGCAGATCATCGAAAAGCATGTCTGCCTGGATCGGACGATTGACAATCCGGATGCAGCTTTTTCCATGGAGATCGGCGAATTTGCGCAGATGGTACAGGATGTGCGGAATGCCTGCGTGATTAAGGGAAAGGCAACGTATGAACTGACCGAACATGAGAAGAGCAGTTTGAAATACCGCAGATCGCTGGTTGCGGTAAACCGATTGCGGAGGGGGAAGCTTTCACCGGGGAGAATGTGCGCAGCATCCGGCCTGCCATCGGTATCAAGCCGAAGTATTACCGCACGCTGCTGGGGCGCAAGGCGAAAAAGGCGTACCGCTTCGGGGAGCCGATTCTTCCGGGTGAGGTGGAGTAGACAGATGATTGTATTTCGGGTTGATGCGAACGAGCAGGTGGCAACCGGACATCTGATGCGAACGCTTTCGATCGCGTCGGCGTGCAGGAAGTGCGGGCTGATGTGTGAGTTCTGGCTGGCAGAGGAAAAAGAGACGGAGCGGATCGCAAAGGCGGGATTTCCATATCGGATTCTTGGTACGCGCTGGGATGCGCTGGAGGATGAACTTCCGGTCATGAAGCAGCGGTTACAGGCACAGCAGGTGGACTGGCTGGTTGTGGATTCCTACTGTGTGACGGTGCGCTATCTGGCGGAATTAAACCGGATGGTGCCGGTATTCTATGTTGACGATTTCAGAAGGGAACACTACGAGGTGTCGGCGCTGTCCAATACATACCGTGCAGGGAGAGACAGAAGACGCCGGAGGGGCTGCATGAAAAGGACGGGGTACAGTATCTTACCGGGTTTTTGTATGCGCCGCTCCGGGAGGAGTTTTCGCGTCTTTCCTTTGATAAGCCACGGGAGAAGAGTATTCTTCTCTCGACGGGCGGAACCGATCCCTACAATATGGCGGGCAGAATTCTTGCGTACGGCACACAGATGCAGGAATTGCAGGACTATCTGTGGCATGTGATTGTCGGAAGCATGAACCGGAATGAGGACATGCTGCGTGAACTGGCGGCAGAGGACCCGAAGATCATACTTCACAAGAATATTCCCGATATGTGGCGCTATATGCAGCAGTGCGAGGCGGCGGTCTCGGCGGGCGGCACAACACTTCTGGAACTGTGCGCCTGCGGGATTCCGACGGTCTGCTTTGCATTTGCGGATAATCAGCTGGAATTTGCGGAAGAGATGGCAGAACACAACCTGTTAATCTATGCGGGGGATGTGAGAGAAAAGGACGATGCGCCGCATGCAATCTGCGAGAAGCTGGTCTGCTATACGAAAGACGCCGGGAAGAGGGCGCAGAGCTTTGAGCGGATGAGAAGGCTGGTGGACGGAAAAGGCGCAGAGCGGATTGCGGCATTTTTGCAGCAGTATAAAAGAGATGTATGAGGTAGAAAATCATGCCGGTAGAGGTCAGAAAAGACACAATCGCATTCATTGTATGCGTGAATAATGAGCTGTATTTTGAAGAGTGCAAATATTACATAGAGCGTCTGGAAGTTCCGGTGGGATATGACATAGATGTGATCGGCATCTGGGAGGCGGATTCCATGTGTGCGGCGTACAATCTGGGGATGCGAAGCAGCGATGCAAAATATAAAGTCTATATGCATCAGGATGTTTTTATCCGCGACAGTCGTTTCCTGGAGAAGACACTGCGTATTTTTAAGGAGCACCCAAAGGCGGGGATGATCGGGATGATTGGAGGAATCGGTATTCCGGAGAACGGCGTTGTTTATACTGCCTGGAATGTGGGAAAAGTAGACTGCAGGGAGCCGGATCTTTCCTATGTCCTGCTGTGCGGACCGAACCAGACCAAGGATCAGATCGTTGATGCGGTGGACGGACTGTTGATGATGACACAGTATGATCTGCCGTGGAGAGAGGATCTGTTTTCGGATTTTGATTTCTATGATGTGTCGCAGGCGTTTGAATTCCGCAGGGCAGGATATGAGATTGTGGTGCCTTATCAGAAAGAACCCTGGGTGGTGCACGACTGCGGATTCGCAAAGCTCACCAATTATGACAGGAACCGGAAAATCTGTATGGAAGAATATCCGGAATTTTTAAATGCACCGGAAGAAATGGAACTTATTTCAAATGATGAATGGAATTGTCTGAGCAGCCAGCTTGCAAAAGAGATTCGGAAAATGCTTGACCGGGGAAAATGGTCGGAAGCGGAGCGCGTGCTTCAAATCTATCACCAGAAGCAGATGAAAAGTTCGGAACTGGAGATGCTTGGAATTATCTGTGAGATTGAACAGGCGGAACGCAAGGCGGGAGTAACGCATTTTCTGTTTCCGCAGGAGGGCGGCTATCAGGAAATATATAAGACATATGTAACGGTACGGTTTCTGTTACATCGTCTGGAGTTTGGGATGCCGTCAGAGAATTATCAGGAATTGATTCATGCGGTAGAAAGCGGTAACATATCAGTAGAGGCACTTATCATAATGATCCTGCATGGCGTATTAAATAAGCGCTATGTTGTTGAGAAGTTGGAAAGCTGGAAGCTGCCGGATGTGAAGAGTGCAGAACAATTAAAGATATTTTATGAAAAGGTTTTACAGAGAAATTGTGATGTTATGGTTTCCTACAGTAAGAGGGCAAAGATGGAACTGGAAAAGTACAGCAAGGAGGAACAGTGATGATACCATACGGAAGACAGACGATTGAGGAAGATGATATTGAGGAAGTAGTAAAGGTGCTGAAATCAGATTTTCTGACGACAGGACCGAAGGTGGCAGAGTTCGAGCGGGCAGTGGCAGAGTATGTCGGCGCGAAATATGCGGTCGCCATTTCAAACGATACGGCGGCACTGCATGCGGCATGCCATGCGGCGGGAATCGGACCGGGGGATGAGGTAATCACCACGCCGGTCACGTTTGCGGCATCCGCCAACTGTGTGCTGTACTGCGGCGGAACGCCGGTTTTTGCAGACATTGATCCGCAGACGTACAATATCGATCCGGAGGACATCCGGCGCAAGATCACGGATAAGACCAAAGCGATTATTCCGGTGCATCTGGCAGGACAGCCCTGCGATATGGATGCCATTCATGCGATCGCAAAGGAGCATCATCTGATCGTGATCGAGGATGCGGCGCATGCGCTCGGCTCAGAATATAAGGGACGGCGCATCGGCTCCATGTCGGATATGACGACATTCAGCTTTCATCCGGTGAAGCCGATCACGACAGGCGAGGGCGGTATGATTGTGACGGACAGTGAGGAATTGTACCGGAAATTAGTGCTGTTCCGCAGCCACGGAATTACCAGAGATCCGGACCTGATGACGAGAAATGAGGGACCGTGGTTCTATCAGCAGCTCGATCTCGGCTATAATTACCGCATGACGGATATCCAGTGTGCGCTCGGCTGCAGCCAGATGCGGAAGCTGGACCGCTTCCTTGCGCGCAGAAGGGAGATCACAAAGCGCTACGATGAGGCGTTTGCGGACTGCGCGAATATTGTGACGCCGTATCAGCTGCCGGAGACGAACAGCGGATGGCATCTCTATATCATACAGGTGAAGAATCACGACAGAAAGACCGTGTTTGAGCAGCTTCGGGAGAACGGTATCGCAGTGAATGTCCACTATATTCCGGTGTACTATCATCCGTACTACCAGGAGCACGGTTACAAAGAAGTACATTGTCCGGTGGCGGAGGAAGTCTACTCGCACATCATCAGCCTTCCGGTTTATCCGGGACTTACCGATGAGCAGCAGGATACGGTCATTGAAACGGTGAAGCGGCTGACAAAATAGTTTGCGGATGGTGTGGGAGAGGCAGATCATCAGAAAACAGCAGGAGAATAGAGCGGGATGGGATATGCAGGATTAAAGCAACTTATTGAGCAGAACGCGTGGAGGGAAGCCGGAAGAGAACTCGGGCAGTATATGAACGGGGAATGGGATGATGAACTCGCCGTGCTGGCAGCAACGGTTTTCTCTGCGCTGGGCGACTGGGAAGGCGCCTATACCTGTATCGCGCAGGGGCTGCAGTATAATTACAGAAATTATGAACTGTATCTGCTGCTGGGCAATTATTATGAGCGCAAAAATTGCAATCAGGCGTGGCTCTGCTATGAAAATGCGCTCTATTATTGCAGCGATGAAGACGATCGCAGGATCATACAGCAGCACAAAGAGCGTGTACAGCAGGATGACCGGTGGTGCGTGCATAAGGTTTCGATCGTGATATTGACGTATAATCTCAAAGACATGAATATGCAGTGTATCGGCAGCATCCGGGACACCTGCGATCCGTCGAGCTATGAGCTGGTCGTGGTGGACAATGCATCTACAGACGGCACGCTGGAATGGCTTCAGGAGCAAAAAGATATGACACTCGTGAGCAACCAGGAAAACAAGGGCTTCCCGGCAGGGTGCAATCAGGGAATCAAGGCGGCAGAGCCGGAAAATGATATCCTTCTTCTGAACAATGATACGATTGTTCTGCCCAATTCTATTTTTTGGCTCAGGATGGGGTTATATGAGGAGGAACGGATCGGCGCCACGGGAAGCATGTCAAACAGCGTGATCAACGGGCAGAGAATTGAGGCGAAGCTTGCCGGTGTGGAGGAATACATAACATACGGCACGGCAATGAATATCCCCATGGAAAATGCGCTGGAGAAAAAGACCTGGCTGGTGGGATTTGCGATGCTGCTGAAACGGAAGGCGCTGGATGGGGTCGGACTTCTGGATGAACGGTTTTCCCCGGGACAGAACGAGGATGTAGATCTGTGCATCCGGCTGAATCTGGCGGGGTGGCAGATGCGCCTCTGCCACAATAGTTTTATCGTGCATTACGGTCATGGAAACGGCAGGAACTCGGATATCTGGAAGCAGACGTTCTCAGTTACAAGTGAGAAGTTCCGGGAAAAATGGGGCTTCGATATGTCCTATTATACCTACAGCAGAAAAGAACTGATTGCGATGATTTCCGAGCCGAAAGAGAGCAGAATACGCGTGCTGGAAGTGGGATGCGGATGCGGTGCAACGCTTGCGCATATTGCGTATGAGTGGCCGGAAGCGAAGGTGAGCGGAATTGAGATCCAGGATGACATTGCGAAAATCGGTGCAAATTATCTGGATATCCGGCAGGGAAACATTGAGACCATGCAGATCCCGTATGAAAAAGATACGTTTGACTATATCATACTGGCGGATGTGCTGGAGCACCTGCATGATCCGGAGCGGATTCTGCAGAAATTACTGTCCTATCTGAAGGCGGACGGCAGTATTCTGTGCAGTGTTCCCAATATTTTAAACCGCCATGTAATCAGCGACCTTCTGCGCGGAAAGCTGGAGTACCAGGACGCAGGAATTTTAGACCGCACGCATCTGCGCTTTTTCACAATGGACAGTATTGTGAGGGTATTTGAACGGTGCGGAATGGAAGTCACACAGATGATGGCGACCTATGATACGGAAGAGCTGGATGCGGAAGCGGAAGAATTGATGAACGCACTGTATCAGATTCCGCATATTGCGGACAGACAGTTGTTTCAGGTGTACCAGTATGTTTTCCGGGCAAAGAGGGAGCGGGAGGCGGAATGAAAAAAGTAAGTGTAATTGTACCCTGCCACAATGCGGCGAAATGGCTTCCGCAATGCTTTCTGTCGCTGGTGCAGCAGTCGATCGGAATCGACGGGCTGGAGCTGATTTTTGTGGATGATGCATCGGATGATGAGGGCGCGACATGGGCACTGCTGGAGGAATTTGAGCGCGCGTATCCCGAGAGCATCATGATTATCCATCTGGAAGAAAATCTGCGTCAGGGAGGCGCCCGGAACGTGGCGCTCGGCTATGCGACGGGGGAGTATCTTGCGTTTGTCGATGCGGATGATTTTGTGGAGAAGGATTTCCTTGAGAAGGTATACCGGCGTGCGGTGGAGAGCGATGCCGATATCGTACAGTTTGATTATGTGTACTATACGGAAAGACTTGGAAAAGTGGCGTCGGGAAGGTCGGCCGCGGACGAGAGTATCCGGATTCAGACAAAGGAGGAGCGGAAGCGTTTTCTTATCAGCGAGAAGATCACCTACGGCTGCTGGAACAAGCTGTACCGGAGATCGCTTGTCGAGCGGGCGGGCGTCCGTTATGCCGAGCATGTTATTTATGAAGAACCGCTGTTTGTGTACCCGCTGTTGTTCTACGGAAACCGCTTTGAAATCATGGCGGAAGCTTTTTACTGCTACCGCCAGAATGAGGTGGGAACCATGCGCCGGGATATGCGTCAGATGACAACACTGCAGATGCACGCAGATGTGCAGCTTGCCGTGTGGCATTTTATGAAACAGACACCGTTTTTCCGGGAGTATTATGAGGAGATCAAGCTGTATTTTCTGCATACGTATTTTTATGAGACGCTGCTGTTTGCGGTGCAGCGCGGATTTGAAGTGCCGTATTCCATGTATGAGATGCTGCGGGATACCGTAAAAGCGGAGGTGGCAGACTATAGAGAGTCTCCCTATGCGGCGATGATCCCGAGGCAGATGGAGCTGTATCGGATAGAGAATGAAGAAAAAAATAGAGAAAATATACAGAAGCGGGTAAAGTCATTTATAAGTAAAATGTGAAAAATACTTGTGAAAATTGTTTTGAAGTTATGCGGTGATGAAGGGAGAAAGAAGGATGTATGAAGAGTTAATTGCGAAAATGAATCCATGTCCTAAACTTAATCTGCAGTGGTATAAGAACGAAGATTTATATTCTGATGGCGAGGTAGAAGATTTTATAATTAAGATAATTGCAGAAAATAGACCAGAAGACTACAGCAACGCTGTCTATGAGCAATTTAATTGGCCGATATATTATCATCTGTCGCCGTTGCGAAAAAATATTCTAAATTGGTATAAATTCAAACCGGATAGCAGTGTATTGGAAATTGGCTGTGGTATGGGCGCAATTACAAGTGTACTGTGCGATGAATGTAAGGATGTTACGGCAGTGGAACTCTCAAGAAAACGTGCAACAGCAACGCTTCTCCGGTGCCGTGAAAAAGAAAATCTTGAGATTATTGTTGGAAACTTGAATGATATTGAATTTGATAAAAAATATGACTATATTACACTGATAGGCGTTTTGGAATACCAGGGGACTTATACGGAATCAACAAATCCGTACATGGACTTTTTGGTTAAGATTAAGCAGTTGCTGAAACCAGATGGGAAATTGCTTGTCGCAATAGAGAATCAGTACGGTTTAAAATATTGGTGCGGAATGCCAGAAGATCATGTTGGAATACCGTTTGAAGGGATAAATCAGTATAGGGATGTTGAGAGAGGGGTAAGGACATTTTCAAAAACAGCGTTGGACACATTGATTAAGGAAAGTGGCTTTCATAATACCTATTTTTATTATCCATATCCTGATTACAAATTGCCTACAGTTATTTATTCACAGGATGTTTTACCAAGTAAGAAAGACACGATAAATTCTGAAAATTTCAGGGATTATAGCTCGGCTGATAAAAATACATTAATTGCAAATGAGAAAAAGCTTTATACGGATATTGTAGAAAACGGAGTATTCGAGTTTTTTGCAAATTCGTTTTTGGTGGAGTGCTCCGACAGCAGTCAGCTAGGGGAAATAACGTTTGCGAGATTAACAAGCGAACGCAAGGAACAATATCGAATGGCAACACGATTTACGAAGCAGAATACAGTTGAAAAGAAACCACTCACGAAGATGTGTGAGCAGACTCATGTAAAGCAAATGCTGAAAAATGTAGATCTTATAAAACAAGCAGGTATAAAAATAGCAGAATATAGAGTGGATGACGGAATTTTAGTTAGCAGCTATATTCAAAAACCGATTTTGGAAGACGTAATTATGGAGGCGTTAAAAGAAAACAATGCAGACGAGATTTACAGATTAATAGATCAGGTGTATAGGGAAATATTGCAGTCTTCCGAACAGGTTTCATGGAAAGACAATATATTATATACATTAGGTCTGGAAATAGAGGAGAATGAAGAGGCATTTGGACCTATTTTAAAGGTTGGTTTTTTAGATATGAGCTTTAGAAATTCCTTTTATTGTGATGGGGAAATACTTTGGTTTGATCAGGAATGGGTTTTGGAAGCAGTACCTGCTAAATTTATTTTATATTATGCACTTACACTACTGTACTATTCGTATCCGCAGTTGGAACAGTGCTGTCCTTCGCCAGATGTAATTAAACGCTATCATATGGAAAATGCGTATGAAGCGTTTAAGGAGTTCCAGGAGTTGTTTGGCTATTTGGTGGCCGATGAGGCACAGGTTGTGACGGGAGGAACATTTCTTATTGACGGTACGGTGGATTACATTTCAAATGTTAAGAAGCTTATGAAATAAAAAATGGTAAATGATGAGGTGTTGGGCTAAAGAAATTGCATGGATGATTCGATATAAAAATCAGTAGTATATCGAAAAGCATCTCAGGGAAGAGGTAGAATAACATGGTAGTTAATCACAATATGGCATCGATCTGTGAGAGCAGACAGCTGCGTTATAATGTTAAGAAGATGGAGGTATCTTCTAAAAAGCTGGCGACAGGATATAAGATTATCGGAGCAAATGATGATGCGGCGGGCTTACAGATTTCAGAGACAATGCGCCATCAGACCAGAGGATTGAATAAGGCATCCAGGAATTCGCAGGATGGCATCAGCATGTTACAGACGGCGGATGCGGCGCTGCAGGAGACGCAGGATGTTTTGGGGCGTATGGTAGAATTGACCACACAGGCAGCCAATGATACGCATACGGACGCAGATCGCAGATCAATTCAGGACGAACGATCAGCTGAATCAGGAAGTCGATCGTATCGCGTATACGACAAACTTTAATCAGCAGTACATTCTTGCGGAAGGAACACCGCAGGCGGCACCAGGATATTATCGGATACAGTCGGGAGCGTTAAACGGTCAGAGCATAGATATTCAGTTTGTGAATGCAAGTAAGGAGAGCCTTGGCGTAGACAAGGTTGATGTATCTTCCCACCAAAAAGCTTCTGCGTCTATCACGATGGTGCAGGGTGCAATCGAGAAGGCATCTCACTGGAGAGATAAGTTTGGTGCGCAGCAGGAACGCTTGGAGCATGCGGTGCGTAACACAGATAATACATCTGAGAATACACAGAGCGCAGAGTCGAGTAAGAGAGACACTAACATGAATATGGAGATGGTATTGTATTCGACCAACCGGATTCTGGTGCATGCATCCCAGAGTATTCTGGCACAGTATAATGATGATGCAAAGGCAGTGCTTGAGATTTTGAAATAGTTAGACACGATAAAGAGATAAGAGGGGCAGTACTGAAAATAAAGTTTTGTAAGGATAGCCGATATAATATATAATGAATGAGAAGCGCATGGATGGCTGTCAGAAAATCATGGAAGATATAAGTGTGATCAAAAAGCATCCGGTAGCAGGGTGCTTTTTTGATTGAAAAAAAGTTTTTACATAGATTAGGCGGACAGAAATGAATAGAAACATAACGGTTTTGGTTTATTTGGAGTATCATGATGAAAATGCAGCCCGCAAAACGCTGGATTCGGTATTTGAACAGCAGATAGAAGGGGACATGCAGATTATTGTATGTGATCTGGCTTCCGCGCTGGAGGAAGGAATTTATGATTACAGTGAGCGGGATCTGATTTACATTCCGGTAAAAGAACAGATGACAAGATTCGATTTGGAGATGGCATTGCGCGAACAGATCGAAAGTCCGTATTTTACCGTTATCTATGATGGGGAATATTTTACAGACCGGAAATATCTGCAGAGAGCGGTAGACTTTCTGGATGGAGAAAAAGATTTTTCCATGTATGGATCCAATGTATATCGAGGCGATACAGCGGAACCGGCGTATGATCTTGGTGAGCCAAAGATCATTTTATATAATCTGCAGTACCGGAAATATATGATTCACGGGATTGAGGACTATATGTACAATCTGGATCTGGAGGGAAAGTCTGTCGTCTGGATAGAAGCACCAATGCTTGTGTGCAGAAATAATGTCCGCAATGAGGAACTGCAGACAATATCGAATCAGGAAGAATTGGTACGAGAGGTATTCACACGGCGGCGGGGATTGAATCTGCTGTATTTAAAAAAGGGTATGTGCCTGTTGGATCAGACAGTAGTTGCCGCCGGCAGAGTGGCAGAGGACATTCCGTTATGGAAAAAATATATGCAGCAGGCGTTGGAAGTGTATGCACTGCAATATTATTACGGGGAAGCTCTGAGCCCTAAGAGAATCTGGGATCAGATTCATTTTGCATATGTAAAGGGAAGCAGGGAATTAAAGAAGTGGGAACAGCAGGGGAATGACATTATGACACAAGATGGGCAGTACCTGCTGGATTTTATGACGACGAAGTGCCGGAAGCTGTGGGATCCGAGTCCATTGTGGATGCAAAGCTGCGGAGAGCGGAATCCGGATCAGGTATTTATGATTCTGCAGATAGGCACCCGTGGAATGGGAGTATCTACGCTGTTTAATTTCCTTGGAGCAGCAGAGTTTGCTGAAAAAAAACGGGGCGCAGGTTCTGGTCGACCTGAAGAACTCGTATATGTACGGGCTGCAGGATATAAGGCGGCGAGGCAAGGAAAATGCATGGGAATACTATTTCCGTCAGCCCGCGGAAGAATATTCGCTTGAGGAAGTGTACCAAAGTAAAAATGTGATGAAATGCGATACCTATTACTGGTGCAATCCGAAGTGGTATGATATGTTTCCGGCGGAAAAAGAAACATTACATAAATGGGGTTATCTGATAAGGAAGTATTTCCGGCTGACACCCGAATTGCAGGAAGCATGTGAAACGCTACAGGCGAAAATGCTGAAAGATAAGCGGGTGCTGGGAATTTGTGTAAGAAATAATTTTGCGCTATTAGACACAATCGGAGCAGGATTAACCAGCGATCATCCCAGACAGCCGCAGTTAGTCCAGTTTATAGAGGCGGTTCATCATTATATGGATGTATGGAACTGCCAGTATATCTATGCGGTGGTAGATGATAGTTATGCGCTGCAGGAACTGCAAAAGGAGTTCGGGGAATGCTGCATCTATCTTGAGAGAAAGCATCCTTCTAACTATAAGGACGGGAAACCTGTTGCAGATATGGCAGAGCGGATAGATTGGGAATGGGATATTGTGAGAAACAATAAGGAGTATATCTGTGATACCTACCTGCTGTCGAAATGTACGTCGATGTTGAGTGGTAACTGTGGATGCGGACGCATGGCATATTATTGGAATGACGGGCAGTACGAGAATGTAAAAGTATTCCGGGACGGAAATTATTAGAAAACAAAGAGCAAGCAGAGGGATGGGACATGGGCAAAAAGAAAATACTAATTACCGGAGCCAGTGGTTTTGTCGGGCGAAACGTAAAAGAATACTTAGAACAGACGGAGAAATATGAGATCTATGCGCCCACCAGCAGTGAGTTAAACTGCCTGGATGAACAAGCGGTGGTTTCCTGTCTGAAGCAGTATAATTTTGATTATGTGTTACATTTTGCCGTATATGGGGACGCAATCGACAAAACAAAGGATGGAAGTAAAACACTGGAATATAATCTTAGGATCTATCTTAATTTTGCCCGCAATGCGCATCTGTTTGGAAGGATGTACTACACGGGATCGGGAGCGGAGTATGATAAGCGGTATCCGATTTGCAGTGTCACCGAGGAGGAAATAGGCAAAACACTGCCGACAGATGCTTATGGGTTATTGAAATATACGGTCGGGCAGATGATTGAACAGAGCGAAAATATCTATAATTTCCGGCTGTTTGGCATCTATGGGAAATATGAGGACTACCCGACAAAATTTATTTCCAATGTGTGCTGTAAGGCAATCAAGAATGTCGGGTTATCCATGCGGCAGAATGTGTATTTTGATTATTTGTGGGTTGAAGATTTTTGCAGAATGATTGAGGTTTTTTTAGAAAAAAAACCTCAATATCATACATATAATATGGTTTCCGGTATGCGGATCAGTTTAAAGGAAATATGCGATATTGTCCGTAAAATCAGCGGCAGGGATCTTCCGGTATATGTTTGCAGGGAAGGAACTGCAAATGAATATACGGCGTCAAATGAACGGTTTAGGAAAGAGTGCCCGGATTTTGTCTATACAGCGCCGGAGGTAGCGATAGAGCGTTTATATCGATGGTATGAACAACATGAAGAACAGATAGATTTATATCGTTTGCTATATTAGAAAACGGGGAAAGTGGTGTGTTTATGCAACTACAGGATTTGTTGATTACGGAGCAGGCAACCGTCAAGGATGCGATACAGCAGTTGGAGCGCTTGCGGTGTAAGGTCATATATGTAGTAAGACAGAAAGCTTTTGGCCTCTGTATCAGATGGAGATGTGCGCAGATATACGCTGCAGGCGGGAAATATTAACGATAGTGTCTCACAGATTGCAAATTATACGCCCTGTACCTGCAGTGAATATGAAGAAGAAGCGTGGCAGACTATATTTCAGAATACGGGAATGTATTCGATCCCTATCGTAAACTTAAACGGAGAGATCATAGGCGTAGTATATCAGAACGGTACGGTCATCAAGGAACATGAAAAAATAGGGCTGCCGGTTGTCATCATGGCTGGCGGCAAGGGGACGAGACTTCACCCGTATACCAAAATACTGCCAAAGGCGCTTATTCCGATCGGGGAACTTCCAATATCCGAACATATCATACAGCGCTTTTTGGAATATGGATGCAGTCAGTATTATATGATCGTGAACCATAAAGGAGCCATGATACAATCCTATTTTAATAATATTGATAAGGCATATGATATTCGGTTTATAGAAGAAGCAGAGCCGCTTGGAACGGGTGGCGGTCTGAGTCTTTTGAAGGGGAGCATAGAGCAGGATTTTATCCTGACAAACTGCGATATTCTGATCGATGCCGATTATGGCGAAATATACCGCATTCATAAGAAGAAACATAATTTTATCACGATGGTTCTCTCGGAGTATGAAGTGGAAATCCCTTATGGGGTCGTGCAGGTTGATCAGGATAATAATTACGGCGGCGTGACAGAAAAGCCGGTACTTCATTATCTGATTAACACGGGTGTATATCTGGTTAATGAAAGGGTTATCACAGAAATGCCAAGGGATACGGTTATGGACTTTCCGGACATTGTGGAAAACTATAGAAAAAGTGGAGAAAAAGTCGGGTGCTATGTGGTAAAACAGTCTGCATATATGGATATGGGGCAGTTTGAGGAACTTGAAAAAATGAAAGAAAAACTGCATGCACAGTAAACAAAAACGATCAGGGAAGACAAATACAAAAAACATTGTATAGAAGAAGGGTACATATGAAAAAACGGGTTGCGGATATTATCATGGACACATTGGTGGAATACGGGATTACAGATTGCTTTGCGGTAGTCGGAGGCGGAGCGATGCACCTGGATCATGCACTGCTGGTATGCAAAGCGATGAAAAAGTATTTTAATCATCATGAACAGGCGTGTGCAATGGCGGCGGAGGCATATGCAAGATACAGCGGGAAAATGGCAGCGGTATGTGTCACATGTGGACCGGGTGCGACCAACACCCTGACAGGTGTCATGGGAGCATGGCAGGACAGCCTGCCAATGATTGTAATATCCGGACAGGTGAGATATGCGGTGTCCGTGCCGCAGTCCGGGTTGAAGCTGCGATACAGAGGAACACAGGAGTACGAAATTATTCCCACGGTAAAAAATATGACCAAATATGCGGTCATGCTGACGGATCCGCTTGCGGTAAAAAGAGAAGTGGTCAAGGCAATTCAGATCGCACTGGAGGGAAGAAGAGGACCGGTGTGGCTGGATGTTCCACAGGATATACAAAACGCTATGGTGGAGGAAGAGGAATTATATGCCTGCGAAGAGGCTGAGAAACAGACAGCAGGCGTAAGTGACCAGCAGGTAAGCGAAATTCTTGCGCTGCTGGAACATGCCAAACGCCCGTGTATACTTGGGGGATCGGGAATTATCAGCAGCAACAACAGAGATTTGTTTGAACAGGTTGTAAATCAGCTCGGTGTCCCTGTTCTGGGTGGCTCATGGGTTGCGGATAATCTTTATACGGAGCATCCATTGTATTATGGGAATGCGGGAAACGTCGGACCCCGGACAGGAAATTTTATATTGCAGAATGCGGATGTGATACTGACCCTGGGAAATAGTCTGGGATACCGGCAGACCGGATTTAATCAGGAGGGATTTGCTCCAAAAGCGAAGATCGTGATGGTAGATGTGGACGGTGAAGAGGGTAAAAAACCGGGACTTCACCTGCACCGGTTTATTCAGGCGGATCTGTCGGATATACTGAATAAAATGCTGCAGACAGGGCGCCGGCTCACGCCGCCGCAGGATTGGATGGATTATTGTAATATGTTAAAGCAGCGTTTTACACCGTTTGAGGCAGCCGATAAGATTGTGCCGGACGAGCGGGTGTGTTCGTATTACTTTTGGAAAATATTTCAGCAGTATGAAGAAGAAGACAGTATCCTGGCACTTGGAAACAATACCGCCAATACTGCAAAACTGCAGATCGGAGTCAGATACCGGGAGCAGAGAGTTATGACAAATTATACCTGTGGGTCAATGGGCTATGATGTTCCGGCAGCGATCGGCGCAGCAGTTGCATCCGGAAAGAAAGTGTACTGCGTGACGGGAGACGGAAGTATCATGATGAATCTGCAGGAGATGCAGACGATTGTCCAGAACAAACTTCCGGTGCAGTTTGTGGTATTTTCCAATGAAGGATATGGGGCAATCAGGCAGACCTGCAAGAATTTTTTTAAGGGAGAGTACATCGGATGTACACCGGACACAGGGGTAAGCTTTCCAGATTTTGAGGATGTTGCCCACACATTTGGAAGAGAGTACCGGATCTGCCGGACAAATGAAGAAGTGGAAGCATCCGTCAGATGGCTGATTCAAAGTGACAAACCGGTGCTGCTGGAAGTATGTCAGAAGTTTGATGATCCTGTCACACCAAAAGTAATGTCGAGACTGGATGAGAATGGGAAAATGCAGTCGCCGGCATTGCAGGATATGTATCCGTTTTTGGAGCAGACGGAGCTGGATCAGTTGATGCTTTGGTAGGGGATGAGATAGTGAAAGAGATTGTACTGGTTGGATTTGGCGGGCATGCGAAGAGTGTGATAGATTCTATTGAAGGAATGAAAGCATATAAGATTGCGGGATATGTTGACTGTGCCGATATGCCGGATTACAAAGGGTATACAAGAATCGGAAATGATGCAGAACTGGAAAAGCTATATGCAGGGGGGATCCACGATGCGGTATTGACGATTGGTTTTATGGGGAGGTCAAGGCGCAGAAACCAGCTTTACGAATATATGAAAAAAATCGGATACCGCTTTCCAGTAATTGTAGACCAGTCGGCAATAATAGCATCGGATGCAGTGATACAGGAAGGAACCTATATCGGAAAGAGAGCGGTTATAAACGCTGATGCGAGAATCGGACGAATGTGTATTATCAATACGGGCGCGATCATTGAACACGAATGTGTGGTGGGGGATTTTTCCCATGTCGCCGTAGGAGCAAATCTGTGCGGACAGTGCGTGGTGGGAGAAAACACCTTCATCGGTGCGGGCGCAACGGTGATTCAACAGCGTCAGATCGGAAATGAAGCGATCGTGGGAGCGGGATGCACAATCAAAAGAAACATTGGAAACCGGTGTATCTGTAAGGAAACGGATGATGGTCTGGCATCCGTACAAATGGAGGAAGTCATAGCAGCATAGAATGAAAGATCATATATATATTATTGCAGAAGCAGGTGTAAACCACAATGGAGATATCGGAATTGCAAAAAGGCTTGTAGATGAAGCGGCAGCGGCAGGCGCGGATGCGGTGAAATTCCAGACGTTCCGGACACAGAATCTGGTGTGCAGGAAAGCCCAAAAAGCGGCATATCAGATGGAGACGACAGAGCAATCGGAGTCCCAGTACGATATGTTAAAAAAATTAGAGCTGACAGCAGAAATGCACGAAGAGCTGATCTCTTATTGTAAAAAGAAAAAGATTCAGTTCCTTTCGACACCCTTTGATATAGAGAGTGTCGACTTGCTGGAGCGGTATGAGATCCCTCTGATGAAAATTCCGTCGGGTGAGATCACAAATTACCCGTATTTAAAGAGAATAGGTGCAACGGGGAAAAAGATCATTCTGTCTACGGGGATGAGTACCCTGGATGAGGTCAGGGAAGCTGTAAAGGTACTGCGGGAGAATGGAGCCAGAGAGATTGTATTGCTGCATTGCAATACGGAATACCCAACACCGATGTGTGATGTGAATTTGCTGGCTATGAAAACCATGCAGGAGGAGCTGGGGCTTCCTGTGGGATACTCAGACCACACCAAAGGGATTGAGATTCCGATTGCGGCCGCGGCACTGGGAGCATGTGTAATAGAGAAGCATTTCACATTGGATAAGACCATGGAAGGACCGGATCACAAGGCAAGTCTGGAACCGCATGAATTGAGAACGATGGTGTGTGCAATCCGCAATATAGAGCAGGCGATGGGAGATGGCGTCAAAAGACCGTCATCATCCGAACAGCGGAATATAGGAATTGTGAGAAAAAGCATTGTTGCAAGGCGCGATATCAGCGAGGGAGAGATTTTGTCGGGAGAGAATATTACGACAAAACGTCCCGGTATCGGAATAAGTCCCATGATGTGGGAGAAGGTAATCGGGCAGAGAGCATGTAAAAATTATAAAGCGGACGAGATGATTGAGTTATGAAAAAAATTTGCGTAGCGACAGGAACAAGAGCGGAATATGGAATTTTAAAACCGTTGATAGATAAAATATACCATTCAAAAGAGTGCGAGCTTCAACTGGCAGCGACGGGAATGCATCTGTCTACAGAGTTTGGACTGACGTATCGGGAGATTGAGAAAGACGGCTATCCGATTACTGCCAAGATTGAGATGCTGCTTAGTGCAGACACACCTGCGGGAATCACGAAATCGATGGGAGTGGAGCTGATCGGATTTGCTGATTATTTTGCTGTACATCAGCCAGATCTGGTTATCATTCTGGGGGATCGCTATGAAATGCTGATGGTGGCGTCAGCGGCAATGATTGCGAGAATTCCGATCGCGCATATTCACGGCGGTGAGGTGACGGAAGGATTGATCGATGAGGCGATCAGACATTCCATCACGAAGATGAGTCAGCTTCATTTTGTATCAACGGAGGAATACCGCAGGCGGGTGATACAGATGGGAGAACAGCCGGATGCGGTATATAACGTGGGGGCACTGGGAGTCGAAAATGTTAAAAACATCCGATTGTTAGACAGAGAACAGTTGGAAAAAGAGATAGATTTTAAATTTTCGGAGAAGACCGTGCTGGTTACGTTTCATCCTGTGACATTGGAGAAAATGACAGCGAAGGAACAGTTTTCCAATTTGCTAAAAGTTCTTGATCGGCATAAAGAGCTGAAAATCATTTTCACAAAGGCGAATGCGGATACGGATGGCCGGATCATTAACGAAATGATTGATAATTTTGCCGGTAAAAATAAAAATCGCTGTGCAGCATATACTTCGCTGGGACAGTTACGGTACCTGAGTGCCGTCAGACAGTGCTGTGCTGTGGTTGGTAATTCGTCCAGCGGCATCATTGAAGTGCCGTCGTTCGGAATCCCGACAGTGAATATCGGGGACAGACAGCGCGGCAGAGTATGCGCAGGGTCGGTCATTTCCTGCGGAAATGCAATAGAAGAGATTCAAAAAGCACTGGAGGAAGCATTATCGGCGGATTTTTATAAAGTCATTCAGAAGATGAAAAATCCGTATGAAGGAGAAAATACAGCGCAAACAATATACGAGACGATAAACCACAAATTACAACAGGGAATTTCTTTAAAAAAATGTTTTTATAATCTGGAGAAGTAAATGAGGGTATTATTTATTGGATGTGTAAGATCATCGGAACTATTTTTAAATAAATTACTTCAAATGAAAGCAGATATTGTCGGGGTAGTCACAAAAGCCGAGGCAGGAATAAATGCAGACTTTGTCGATATAGGTCAAATCTGTGAAAAAAATCAACTGGATTATATTTATGTAAAAAATATTAACGAACTGGAGAGCAAGACATATATCCAACAAAAAAAGCCCGATCTTATTTTGTGCCTGGGATGGTCGCAGCTTTTGGATGAAGAGATATTGAAAATTCCGGCAGAGGGATGTATCGGATTTCATCCGGCAAAACTCCCGTATAACAGAGGGCGCCATCCGTTAATCTGGGCACTGGCGCTTGGACTGGAAAGTACGGCATCTACTTTCTTTTATATGGATGCACATGCAGACACGGGAGAGATTGTATCACAGCGGGAACTTCCTATATCCTATGAGGATGATGCAACGTCTTTGTATCACAAGGTCATGAACGTGGCGGTAGATCAGTTGGAAGAGATCATGAATGATCTGGAAAAAAATATGTTGCAGAAGATTCCGCAGGAGATAGGGGGTGGAAATGTCTGGAGAAAACGGGGAAAGCGGGATGGCGAAATAGATTGGAGAATGTCAAGCAGAGCGATATATAATCTGGTGCGGGCTCTTACAAAACCCTATGTAGGAGCGCATTTTGTATATCAGGATCAGGAAATTAAAGTGTGGAAGGTCAGAGAGATTATAACGAAAGAATACGATTATATCGAGCCGGGCAAGGTTTTATCAGTGACGGGACAAATGGGATACCGGATAAAGGCAGGGGATAACGTAATAGAACTGGTGCAGTGTGAACCGGTTCATATGGAAATTGGTGAGTATTTGTAAAAGATGGAGGAAACGGTGTGAATATATTAGTGGTATCTCCGCATCCGGATGATGAAACGCTTGGCGCGGGGGGAACAATATTAAGATTGATGCAGGAAGGGAATGCCGTAAGCTGGTTAAATATAACTGGAATACAGGGAAATCCAGATTACTCAACAGAATATAGAAAGAACAGGGAAAGACAGCTAAACAATATAGAAAAATTTTATGATTTTTCCAGTGTGGTACATCTTAACTTACCGCCCACAAAGCTGGACGGGATGGATTCTTCTGCGGTACTTGAGCAAATTGCAGGTGTATATGAACAAGTCAGACCGGAATGGCTGATTCTTCCGGATTATAACGATGCTCATTCGGATCATCTCCGAGTGTTTGAATGGTGCTATGCATGCTCTAAGACATTTCGATTTCCTTATATAAAAAGGATTATGACAATGGAGATTGTATCAGAAACAGATTTTGGACGGCCGCAGAATCCGTTTGTGCCCAATTTTTTTATAGATGTATCGGCAGTTATGAAACAGAAAATAGAGGCAGTAAAAATATATGATACAGAATTAGGAGAACATCCTTTCCCGAGAAGCATAGCAAATATAAAGGCATTGGCAACGATGAGAGGTGCAGCGGCGGGAGTTGAGTATGCAGAGGCTTTTCGGATGATCAAATATATAATGTAGACATGGTGCGAAATGCGAGTAATGAAATGTGAGCAGGAGAATAAGAGCATGGCGAGTCGATATAAAATTACACCTGAAAGCCGGATCGCATTATATGGATATAATATCTATACCAGAAAACAGATTCAATGGCTGACAAGCTGGGGATGCACAGAAATATACGTTATTGACAGAAATGCGGATAAGATCGGGAAGATTGAGGGTGCAGAGATTGTCCCGGACATAGGACAGATCAATGGCATCGTTGAAATATGCATATGGATTATGTTGCAGAATGCGATGCAGCATGCAGACATTGCGCAGGTATTATATCAGCAGGGGGTGCGGAAGGTGCTCTTTGTCCCGATGATAAGAAACCTGCAACACAGAGATTTTCAGATGGAAATGACAATGCTATATAATTGGATGTTCCTCGGAAGATATGAGATGTTAAATCAGATACCGATGCTGGAGGAGCAGCAATTCCAAGCATGCCGGGAGCAAATCTGTGATGTTATAACAGTGGGAAGAGAGGAAGCGGTAGCCTGGATTCCTGTGCCGGCATTGCATGCAATCTCAACCGCGCAGGACGGATACGGTGATGTCCCGATCGTTGCGTTTCGGCCTTACTATGATCTGCTTTCCTGCTTAA
>VOFE01000261.1_pt1 | contig 48000 bp, 79 predicted proteins | sample 5384071 | NCBI WGS metagenome assembly VOFE01 (sample SAMN12384724, study PRJNA508395) | human gut metagenome | isolation source: healthy gut D | host: Homo sapiens
GAAATGATGTTGCAGACACAAAATTTGTGTAAATATTTTAAAAAGCAGAAAGCAGTAAATAATGTTTCACTCAATATAGAAAAAGGACAGATTTATGGACTGCTTGGACCGAATGGTGCTGGTAAATCTACTACATTGAAAATGCTGACCGGTATGATGAAACCAACTGCAGGAAAGATTTACCTTGATGGAAAACTATGGAATAGGAAGGATTTGTCAAAAATAGGAGCGTTAATTGAAAATCCGCCTATTTATGAAAATCTTTCCGCCAGAGAGAATTTGAAAGTAAGACAATTATTGCTTGGTACAGATGAAAACAGAATTGATGAGGTCTTGCAGATTGTATCACTTACAAATACCGGAAAGAAGAAAGCTGGGCAGTTCTCTTTGGGAATGAAACAAAGACTAGGTATTGCAATGGCATTGCTTGGAGAACCGGAACTTTTGATATTGGATGAGCCTACGAATGGATTAGATCCAATAGGCATCGAGGAATTACGAGAACTGATTCGCTCCTTCCCAGGACAGGGAATAACTGTAATTCTTTCCAGTCATATTCTTTCAGAGGTACAGTTACTTGCTGATAAAGTCGGGATTATTTCAGGTGGAATCTTAGGATACGAGGGAGCATTGAATCAGGGACAGAATCTTGAAGAACTGTTTATGGACGTAGTAAGGAAAAACCAGAAAGCAGGTGAAATCCATGGTTAATATTATAAAAGCAGAACATCAAAAAGCCAAAAGAACCATGCGAAAAAAGTTTATCTGGGGATTTCCTCTTCTTACATTTGTCATGGCATTTATATTTACTCTTGGGATGACAAATGCTTATGCAGAAAGTGTTTGGAACTGGTGGTATACACTTTTGCTGCCGGGGATGATTGCTCTATTTTGTTATCTTTCTGTGGCGCAGGAGAAAAAAAGACAAAATACTATCATTTAATGACTATTCCCACAGACAGAAGAAAATTGTTGCTGGGAATTATTTATATTGGGTACATGATTTTGTTTTCTAATGTGATTGTGTTTGCAGGAGCAACGCTTGGAGGCTTTCTTCTAACGACACATGTTCCAGTTGGAGGAGCGTTGATTGCAGTATTGTTTCTGACGGTTTCTGAGTTATGGGAGATTCCGGTAGCTTTATTTTTAAGTGAACGATTTGGAATGATTGTAAACCTGTTCGTCTGCCTATTTATTACCGTCAGCGGTGTGGTAATATCACAAACCAGAATCTGGTATGTACTTGTTTCTGCAATCCCTATGCGAATGATGTGCCCGTTGCTTCATGTTTTACCAAATGGACTTGCCGCAGAAGCAGGGAATCCTCTTTTGGATATGGGAGTCATTGTTCCGGGAATGTGTCTCTCAATCATCTGGTTTGTTTTTGTAACGGTTCTGTTTTTGAAATGGTTTGAGAGAAGAGAGGTGAAATAAGATGATTGGAAGATCTCTTAATGCAGACTTGCGAAAGATGAAAGGAACATCTGTGATTCTGGCACACTTACTGATTCCGATTATAACCAGCGTTATATTTTTAATATATTACTTTTTTTCACCATGGAATGAAAATATGAAAGTGATTGCATTTTATCAGGCAATAGGAGCAGGACTTCCGGTACTTATTGGAATTTTTACAGCAAGTGTGATGGAGCAGGAACAAAATGCAGGTAACTTTCAGAATATGTTATCTTTACCAGATAAACTTACAGCATTTTTATCGAAACTGTTGATGCTACTGGATTTTTGTCTGTGCTCTATCCTATTGACAGCAATCATATTTCTGGAATTGAATGATTTGGAAGAATCGCATCAAGCGATATCGAAATCATGAAAGGATGTATATTTGCAGCATTGCTGCTGTGGGGAAGCAGTGTTCCACTTTATCTGTGGCAGCTGATTCTGGCTTTTCAGTTTGGAAAAGGGGTATCCATTGGAGCAGGGATTATATCAGGACTAATTAGTGCATTGATGCTTACCGGACTTGGAGATTATGTGTGGAAATATGTATTTGTCTGCTGGACGGGTAGAGTACCATATACTTATCTGCAATCTGTATTGGGAGAAACTAGTGTAGGTGAATGGTTGTCATTCATACCAGGTTGCTTAATATTTACAGGGATTAGTATGGTATACTATTTTTGGTGGGTAAACCACTGGGAAGGAAACAGAATATCGGAATAGAATCGAGGGAAACTATGGCAAAAATACTGGCAGTTGATGATGAACCGGCAATATTGGAAATGATAGAAAGCATTTTGAATAAGGATGGACATCTGGTTACCAAAGTAAGTAATCCACTAAAAATTAATATGGAAGAATTACATCGTTATGACCTGATTTTACTGGACATTATGATGCCTGGAATTGATGGCTTCGAATTATGCAAAAGAATTAGGATACTTGTGGATTGTCCGATTTTGTTTCTTACGGCAAAAACGGAGGAAAACAGTCTGGTAAACGGACTTTCTTTAGGAGCAGATGATTATATTTCAAAGCCATTTGGAGTGATGGAACTTCGGGCAAGGATCAATGCACATCTTAGAAGAGAGCACAGGGAACATTCTGTCCGGATGGTTTTAGGGAGAGTCTGCATTCAGATGTCTCAAAAGAAACTGTTGATGGATGATAAAGAACTTCCGTTTACGAAAGCAGAGTACGAAATCTGTGAATTTCTGGCTAAAAACAGAGGACAGGTTTTCTCGAAGGAACAGATATTGGAAGCGGTCTTTGGCTTTGACAATGAGAGTAATGACAGTACCATTATCACGCATATCAAAAATATAAGAGCAAAATTTGCGGATTATGATTATATGCCGATAAAAACAGTCTGGGGGATTGGATATAAATGGGAAGAGTAAAGAGAAGCAATGCACTCAGCAGGATTTTTATGAGATATGTACTGGTCATGCTTGGATCATTAGTAGGTTTGGTGATTGTTGCTTGGCTGCTGCTGTACCTTTTGATTAGTGTGGGCTGTATCTATCCGGCGAATTATGCAGAGCAAAAGATTAATGAAGCATATGATACGATTTTACGTGCGGATAAAGTAACTGCTGAGATGATTCCTGCACTTTGTGATTATGTAATCTTTTCAGAGAATGGAGAGAAAATAGGTGGAGATCTGTCAGAACAATACGAACAGATAGCATGGAATGTTGCAAAGTACGGAAACGCATCCGGGAAATATTTTTATAAAGTAATTGTAAGGGAAAATGAATATGTTGTATTGCAATATCGCCTGACACCTCAATATCATTCAGCTTTTTTGAGGGAGCATTTTATAGGACCACAGAATGTGATGAGTATTATGTCTGTGATTGGAGCGGTAGCGATTATCATCATTCCGTCCATACGTTTTGGAAAAAGAATCAAAAAGCAGATGCAGCCTGTATTAGACGCAATCGGACAAATAAAGGATCAAAATCTGGAATATGAGATCGGCAATCGATGATATGCGAGATGCATTGCGAGAATCTTTAGAAAAGCAGTGGAAAACAGAGCAGGAAAAGAAACAACAGATGTCTGCTTTGGCGCATGATATTAAAACACCTCTTACGATTGTACGGGGAAATGCAGAACTACTTTCAGAGACTGAACTGACCACAGAACAGAAGAATAATATCACTTATGTTTTGAACGGCACAACACAGATACAAAGTTATGTAAAACAGTTGATAGATGTCACAAAATCATGGAATTGCAGTGATGTTACCTATACAATGGTGAGGTTAGAAGATTTTTTCGCAGATATAAAGGAACAGGCACTCGGACTGGTAGAAATCTATCACCAGAAGATAGATTGGAAGGCGGAACAAAGTGATAAAAAGGTAACGATTGCTTATGATCCAATGTTCCGAGCCGTAATGAATGTGATTCAGAATGCAGTGGAGCATACAAAAGAAAATGGAATCATTTATATTGACGCAAAGGAGCAGGATGGCCGGCTATTCATTGTGGAGGATAGCGGATCAGGATTTACAAAAGAAGCATTATTGCATGGCACAGAGCAGTTTTTTATGGATGACACAAGTAGAAATGGCGAAGCCCATTATGGGATGGGACTATTTTTTGCAAAAACTGTGGCTGAAAAATATGGTGGAGGTATTAAACTTTCAAATTGCTTTGTTCATCGGTTGGCTCGCTGACAAATCCAACAAAAATTGCAAATGCTTTGAAATCTAAAGCAGAGTGGAGGAGTGTCTGCTAATACAATTCGTGCATATATTGGACATTTGGAAGATGCGTTCCTTTTTTCAGAAAGTAAACGATATGATGTAAAAGGAAAATCATATTTTGATTCACCTAATAAATATTACAGTGAAGATATAGGCTTAAGAAATGCAAGAATAGGTTTTCGTCAACAGGAAATGACACATATAATGGAGAACATGATATACAATGAGTTGATTATCAGGCAGTTATCTGTTGATGTTGGTGTTGTTTATGCGAGGACTATTAATAATAGTGGAAGTTCCGTTCGTACGCCAAGAGAAATTGATTTTGTGGTCAATTCAGGAGGAAAACGAACTTATATCCAATCAGCATATGCAATGCCTACTGATGAAAAAGCGCAGGTAGAACTCAGACCATTTACGCTTACAGGAGATTCTTTCCCTAAAATTGTGGTAAGGATGGATGTTGGAAAGCGTTGGTATGATGATAATGGAATTTTGAATATCAATGTAATTGATTTCCTTTTGGATAAAGAACTTATTTAGCAATTGAAGAATAAGCATAATATTAGCTGTTGTTATTTTTAATAAAAGGAGATTTGGTGGGTTGAATTTTGAAGGTATATTACAATTGATTATGGATAATTACAGTTCGTTTATTGCGACATTAGCGTTATTGTTAAGCGCTCTAACATTTATTATGTCACAAAGACACACGAAGAAAAATAAAATTATATCTGATGAAAGGTATTATGAACAAAGAAAACAATATGAGGAAAGATTAGAGGTGGAAAGTGAACGAAGAGAAGAAGATAGGCATGATACAGAAGAGAAATTACGACTTGGTGAAAAACCCCGCTTTGTGTTTAAGGGGTCAAAATTTATTGTTAATTCAGACACGAATCAAGAACTTTTGCTTTTGAAATTTACAAACAAGGGACGGGATACAGCGTATGATATAATTCCAGATTTAGAGTGTGTTGCAAAACAAATGGATATGACGGAGTTTAAGATACGACGATACGAGCCTGTTCAGGATCCGGTTGTAATGGTAGGGAGGATTTTGAAGTAGTAATGAAATGTGATAATAATCAAGCGGATTTTTTTTATGATGGAACTAACAATTACATATCAAGATGCTTCTGGAAGAACATATAAACAAACTTTTGTATTAATATTACTGATAGACTTGGAAATAGTTTAATAACAAATTATGCTCAGCCTGTATTATGCAGTAATTAGCTGAGAAAATAAGAAGAGTTACTAATGATTATAGAGGCAGCCAGACAGCAGTGGGTTAAGGATGTTGAAGAGAAGCAGAGGGAACATGATGAGTGGCTGGCTGTAAATGGTGCAGCTATTGAAGAATGGAATGCCAAGAAGAAAGAATATAATGACAACAAGCAGAAACTAGAATATGAGTTAAAAGAGACTTCAGGAAGATAAAGGATTTATAGAAGGTTTTATGGCTGGGGCAAAAGTAGCCAAGAAGGATAAGGAAATAATGAATGTAAGGATTGAATTATCACGACTGGCATTGCCTAAAAGAACCAATAATGCCTAAAGAACCGGTTATTCCACCGGAACCGGCATTGGGAGGAGAGCCGGAAAAGCCTGATTATGACATAATGATTGGACGAAATGAGGTGCTTGATACATTTAGAAGTCTTATGGCGTAGTGAGTATTTATAAGAAAGGGATAAGTATGAAATATTCAAATGTTGTAGTTGCCGGAGGCGGAGTGCTTGGAAGCCAGATTGCTTTTCAGGCAGCATATTGTGGATTTAATGTAACTATCTGGTTAGAAGCGAGGGGTCTATTGGAAGAACACAGCCCTAAGATTGACCATCTTAAGCAGACTTATATTGAAGCTATTGAGAAGATGGCAGAGGATAAGAATGTGTGGTGTGCAGGACTTGCGGATGAAGATACATTTGACAAGGAAGAGTGTCTTAAGAAGGTTGAAAATGCATACACTAATCTTAAGCTTGAACTTGATATGGCTAAGGCTGTGGCAGATGCAGACCTTGTGATTGAGTCTATGGCTGAGAATGAAAAGGACAAGATTGCATTTTATGAAAAGCTTTCACCACTTCTTCCGGAAAAGACTGTTATTGTAACTAATTCATCGACACTTCTTCCATCGATGTTTGCAAAATATACTGGCAGACCAGACAAATATCTGTCATTACATTTTGCTAATTTATATGGAAGAATAATACTGCAGAGGTTATGACACAGGCTCAGACTGATGAGAAATATTTTGACGAAGTTATGCAGTTTGCTAACGATATACGAATGATTGGACTTCCTGTAAGAAAGGAAAAGAGTGGTTATCTGCTTAATTCTATGCTGGTTCCATTCCTTCTTAGTGGTCTTGACCTGTATGCTGCAGGCGTATCTGACCCTGAAAGCATTGATATTGCATGGACAAGAGGAACAGGCGCACCTAAAGGTCCTTTCCAGATATTTGATACAGTAGGGCTTAATACTGCATATAATATTGTTCACCAGTATCAGAGTGTTCCGGGAATATTCTCACCACTTCTTAAGAAGATGATGATGCCATATAACTTCAAGAAGATGGAGGCTATTCTCAAGAAGTATATTGATGAAGGCAAACTTGGAATGTCTACAGGAGAAGCGCTTCTACAAATATAATTAAGCACGGCAATTAAGAACTATATTAACAAATGTTATGAAGGACTGGTAATATGACGACTAGGGAAGAAGCACTTGCATATGGACTTTCTTTTCCTGATACTTATCAGGAAGCGCCTTTTCATGATGAGAACTGGCAAATTTTGTAAGAGTTAAAGGATGTAAGAAAGTATTTTTATGGACATATGAGCGCAATGGATATATGAATCTTAATGTGAAGGTTTCACCTGGAGTGGCGCGACCTATGGAGAAGTACATATTCATCGGTGATTGCGGGCTGCATCAGAATAAGGAACATTGGAATACTATTATTCTTGATGGAACTGTTCCTGATGAAGATATCAGACGCATGATTGCGGAAAGTTATGACCTTGTATCTGACAGTCCGACTAAGAGGATATACGAAGCTGTTAAGAAGATTCCTAGAGGACAGGTTGCAACATACGGACAGGTCGCAGAGCTTGCAGGGGATAAGAAGATGGCGCGTGCGGTTGGCAATGCACTTCACAAGAACCCGGATCCATTACATATTCCGTGCTACAGAGTAGTTAATTCGAAGGGGAGAGCTTGCCGGGGAATTGCATTTGAGGAGCCGGAAAGCAGGCAGAGCTTCTTTTATGGCAGATGGAATTGAGGTTGTTAATGGCAGGGTTGACCTGAAAAAATATGGAATGAAATTCTGGATTACTATAATGATATATGAAATAATGCCGATATATATTAGGCATGGAAGGCGCATTTATTCAATGGATTGAAGCTGTTGGATGAATGCGTTTTTTTATTATTTGCCACTTGACCTTTCTGAAAGGCGCATATGGTCACTGACTGACTGAGCGGCTCGCAGAAAGGAGAATACATGAATATTAACACACAAATGAGGTATGGTGCTTATTCAGAGTACAGTTTCAGAACAACCAAAACTGGCAAAGGTGACACCGGTTTTGAAGAATCTATGAAGCCGGACAATAATATCCAGTACAAATCATTAGGAATTGGCTTTTAAATGTGGGGGATACCGGCTACGGAATGAGGGCAACCCAGATTATTAATCCGGACAGTGAGGACACGATCGTAAGAGTAAGCATTGCACTGGGTGGAAATGAATTCAGGGATTATGATGTTAATCTTTCCGAGATAGATCCATCCAATGCAAGTGCTGTGGAAATGTTTGCATATTGCCAGTATGCAGATTCAACCAGTGAAGGTTCATACAAATGGGGAAGTTGGAATGCCTTAAAACATTTGACAGATGATATGGCATATTCATACAATTCACTGGATGAAGCTTTAACTGAAAAGAAAACTGGAATGCTGCACTGGCTGGCTCAGGTATTGAACTTGAAAATGAGGCAACGGGTAAAAGATATTTTGTAGGAGATCTCATTGAAATGCTCAAACAGCAGTATGAGCTTACAGCAGACGATCTTGAGGAAAAAGGACTGGCGGGATATGTCAGACAAAGAATGGGAAAAGCTTTTTAAACAGTTTTTGACCAGAATATTGATGCAATCAAGGATAAAATCAGAAAGCTTAAGGAAGTTCAGGATGAAGCAGCTTCTAAGGCAGCAGCTAATGCACCGGCAGGGCAGAAGGCAAATGCGGCTTCAAGCGCAGACAGAGTCAGCAGCGACCAATGGATTCGCATCCGATGTAAAGACTGAGGATGAAGAATGGATAGAAGAAAACAGTTGGACATATGATATGAAAACAGAGGATCAGACAATTCTTCATAAAGCAGCTATTGCCAATGAAAAAGCACAGGACAGCCTTAGCAAGTCTCAGGAGCTTATGCTTACAGGAGACACAACAGAAGGTGTAAGCAAGACAGAAGGTGCAACAGAAAGTGCATCATGTGATGATGAATCAGGAGAGAAAGTGTGGACAGTTACTGCATATACCGAGCAGGGAATTACATGTAAGGAATTTAAGGACGGAGTAGGCACACTTTTGTGGCAGATTGATTTTAAAAATCCGACAGATTACAACAAGGTTATGGATTACCTCGATAACGAAAAAAGAAGAGGATATATTAAAGTATGCCAGGGATAAGGAATTCTGGGAGAAGCTTATCTGGGGGTAAGATAAACTGAAATAAAAGTAAAATGGACTTTCTGCACGGTAAATCCGTGGGAAGGTCCGTTTTATTATTACTTTATCACCAGCACCCTGTCGGTATCATCACCATCAACTTTAGCGAATTTCTTAGCAGTGAATGAATCAGCGGAGCATTTGCCAATGTAACTTTTTACGCCAGTGACAGGACTTATCCACCACATGTCTCGTCTCAGTTACATACAACACCATAGCTTACACCATCATGTCCTCCGTACTTTCATAATGGATATATTATAGCATATTTTGTAAAAATGTTTTATAATAAAAACATTAAGTATTTGAAACGGAGATTGTTATGTGGAAGATAAAACAGATATTTGACGGAGATTATGGGTGTGAAGAACTTGCAGAAGGGCAGACACCCAGGGTTTCTGTTATGCTTGTTGATGAAGCTGGCGCTAAGAAATATATTACAGTAGAAGATAAATGGCTTACTGATAACGGACTTGATGAAGGTTCAGTGTGGCCGGAGGATACAGATGAATAGATTGACAAATGCTGCTAAATATGCAGCTATTATAATGTCGCTGATAGTTACTGTGACGATGGTGTCAGGCTGTAAAAAGAATAATACTGATGTTTCATCGGAATTGAATAAATCGGACATTGAAGAAACAAGTCAGGATATGACTGGAAGCGGAATCGAGGATTCAGATGCAGGCAGTCAGTCTGCTGAGGAGACAGCAGAAACAGAAAGCACAGAGCAGACAGGAAGCGATTTTGAAGGGAATACAGAACAGATTGAAACAGATGCAGGGCAGGAGGAGACGCAGAATCCATATATAAGACAGAAAGAACCATATACCGGAGTCCCTGTATATGAGAATCTGGAACACATTTATATGAATACAACATGGGAATATGCGGACCATTCTGCTATAAGTGATGGATATGCTGTTCTTTATAAAGCGTCAGGTCAGAGAAAGAACATTGTTGTCGGAGTTAATGCCGGGCATGGAACGGCAGGAGGTTCGGCGGTCAGAACATTGTGCCATCCGGATGGTTCTCTTAAGAGTACAGGAGGCAGTACGGCGGCTGGCGCTGCGGACAGCAACGGCGGTGTCAGGCGGAATGACATTTTATGATGGGACACCAGAGAGCGAAGTAACACTTAAGATGGCAGAGATTTTAAGAGATAAACTTCTGTTAGAAGGATATGATGTGCTGATGATAAGGGATTCATCAGATGTACAGCTTGATAATGTGGCAAGAACTGTAATATGTAACAATGTTGCAGACTGTCATATATCATTGCACTGGGATGGTGATGGACTTTCATACGATAAGGGATGCTTTTATATAGCAGTTCCCGATGCAATTAAGAATATGAGTCCTGTGGCAGACCACTGGCAGCAGCATGATTCACTTGGGGCATCACTTGTTGACGGACTTCGTGGACAAGGTGCAAAGATTCATGGTTCTGGAAGCATGGCGATAGATCTGACACAGACATCATACAGTACAGTTCCGTCAGTTGATATGGAACTTGGGAATGCAAGCTCAGACCATAGTGATGAAACATTAGAAATGCTTGCCAATGGACTTGTGAATGGCGTTGGTGCATTTTTTGGATATTAATAACTGGTATTCACATTTGAATTGATAGAAGTTACTTCAGGGGAAGGATGTCTTGAACTTATGGAGAATAATTACAATGATACACATTACAGCATGCTTTTTGAGAAAGCTGATAAAGCATTGTATTCAGCCAAGGAAGCAGGAAAGGGAAGACACCATTATCTGCTGAGGCAGTGACAAGACGCGCAAGGGCATTGCAGCAATTTAATTAAGAATTTAATTCGCAATATTTTAAGGAGAACAATAATGGATAAGAAAACACAGATTATAGCAGTAGCAGGAAAAGGCGGAGTTGGTAAGACTTCTTTAGCGGGAGTTATTGTAAAGCTTCTTGTTGAGGCACACCCAGATAAGAAGATACTGCGATTGACGCTGACCCGGCGGTCGGACTTTCTACAGTGCTTAATGTTGAGGTTGATAAGACTATAGATGATATAAGAAAAGAAGTAATCAAGAATGTTGAAGGCGGAGATACCAAGACTGCTGTGGAGTTCTTGGAGAAGCCAAATACGAGATAATGGATGCAGTTGTTGAACAGGATGGATATGCATTTATAGCGATAGGAAGACCGGAAACAGCGGGCTGTTACTGCCGGATTAATTCATATCTTAAAGAGGTGATAACACTTCTTTCTGAACAGTTTGATTATGTAGTTATTGACGGAGAGGCAGGAATAGAGCAGATTAACAGGCGTGTTATGGAGAAGGTTACACATCTCTGCTTGTTACTGACGCGAGCAAGAAGGGATGCCAGGTAGTTAAGACAATCAAGAAAGTTGCAGATGAGCTTGTGATGTATGACAGAATCGGAGTTATCGCTAACAGAATACCGGATATGGAGGTTGCAGAAGCTTATGGATATCGGCGGCCTTGAACTGCTTTCAGTAATACAGAGCGATTCCAAGCTTGCGCAGGCAGATGTGCTTGGTGAAAATGTATTCAATCTTCCTGATGATGCGATTATTGTTGAGGGTGCAAAGAAAGCCCTTGTTAATATGGGGAATATTGTAAGAGGAGGCAAATGTGAAGGATTTAGCTAATCTGTATTATTTTGAGAAGCTTTTGGAGGACGTGAATAACGACCTTGTAAGGCAGGCACAGGCTAAAGGTGATATTGCAATCGGTGCAGTCTGTTTTCAGATACCGGAGCCGCTTATTAATCTGCCGGGCAGTTTTTCGGTAAGGCTGCGTGCACCCCGTACAGGTTCTATAGAGATGGGTACATATTACATGAGCAGTATGCTATGTGAGGGATGTCGTGCGATATTAGAGAGAGCAATTGAGGGTGGATTTAACTTTCTTGACTGTATAATTGCGCCGGATGCATGTGCGCAGATGAACAGGTGCGTAGAGAATATTGAGAGACAGCACCTTATGAGAAGGAAAAATTCTTTGTGGAATATTCAGATGTTCCGATGAAGAATGATGAGACGGCGTTAAGACATTTTGTTAAGGCAGATGAGACTTCATGTGCTTGAACCGCTTAATAATACATATGGAATAGATATATCAGATGATGCACTTAGAAAGTCAGTAGAATTGCAGAATAAGATAAGCCGGCTTATAAGAAGCATCGGTGATTACAGAAAAGAAGATAATCCAAGAATTACTGGGTATGAATTTGCGGTTCTGTGTCTTGCAACCTACTGTTGCCCGAAAGAGGCACTTATAGAAAAGCTCGAAGAAACACTTGAGGAGCTTAAGACGCGTGAACCTGATAAAAAATGTAATTACAGGGCAAGGGTAGTAATGGTTGGTTCAGAGATTGATAATCCAGAGCTTATAAAGCTTGTGAGGAGGCTGGTGCGTTAGTTGTGGCTGACAGGTTCTGTTTTGGTTCACTTCCGGGAAGAAGCGAGATTATTCTTAATGACACGGAAGATGTACTTATGCAGATATGCAGACAGTATATGAAGTGGGGCAAATGTCCAAGTTCATGAATACAGCTAAGATTATCGAGAGACAGGAGTATGTAGAGCATTGCCAAAGAGTATAAGGCAGACGGGCTTATATATCAGCAGATTAAAGTTCTGCGATTACTGGGGATATGAGAGAGCTTCGGCATTTCATATTATGAAAGAAGAATACGGCTATCCTGTGTTATCAATTGACAGACCTTATGCTAGCGGAACTTCGGGACAGATAAGGACACGAATACAGGCATTTGTTGAGAGCCTTGAGCTTAAGAAGCTTAAAAATAATAAATGAATAATAAGATGTAAATATTAAGATGTAAATGTATGACTGAAAGAATACATTTAAGAAATTAACAATAAAAAATACAGATATATGGTTAAGAAAGGATTCTATGTCAGGTAAACTTGGAAGTGAGCCGCTTGGTAAGTTCTATACTGGTAAGAAACCTAAGAAAAGACGTGAATGGAGAGGTTTCAAAGATACATGGTATGACTATGTAAGGTGGCTTGGATATTGGAAAACTTTGATTACATTTATAATAAAACCTAATAATATAAAAGGCTTTTTCAGATACCGCTGGATGCTTAATTATCTTGCACTGCCTGATTTTATGGACAGGCATACGGAAGGAATGAGAGGCTTACAGCTTCGTATGGCACATCAGGCACTGGGACTTATTGTTACAGATATATGTGGTATGCTTGGACAGATATTTAGGGCAGACCCTGCAATCGGCAATGATAAGGAACTTAATAAGAAGATTGTTCTTTTTGATGAGAATATGATGAGTACACTTATGGGTGGATTTCCTAATCTTGTGTGGCTTTCAGTGGAAGTTCCTGCCGTGTATACAAGCTCGATGATGTCACAGAATGGAGTTAGCTATTATGTTGATGTAACACACCAGTATGGAGTTCCGACAGATGTATGTCCTATGCCGGCGGCAGAGCTTGGAGTTGCACTTGCTGATGATTTCCCACTTATAGGCTGCTGTGCCGTGCAGTGTAATACGACATGTGACGGAAGTCTTATGGGTAACGGGATTGAGGCACGCTCATTTAAGATTCCTACATTCCAGCTTGCTGTCCCTATAAGGCACAGGCAGGAAAGCGTGCAGGAGTATGCGGCAGAAGAAGTTGTCAATGCAATACATTTTATAGAGGAGCAGACAGGAGAGAAGTTCGACTGGAATGCTTTCTTTAAGAGTATGAAGCGGTTTAATGCAGAGACAGAGGAATTCCTTAGAGTGGATGGAGATCTCCAAGACAGATTATCCGCAGGTTATGGGCGTAACGCTCGCACTTTACAGATATGGTGTATATCAGGCTGCCGGTGGAAGAAATCAGGCATTTCTTGATATGAATAAGAAGCTCACAAGAATGGCTATGCAAGGCTATAAGAAGAAAGAGCTTGCGGCAAGGGAATACCGACACAGAGCTATGACGTGGGGTGTTCAGGCGGCATATTATACAGCACTTCCAATATGGCTGCTTAACTGCTGGGGCGTTGTGACTATAACGGATATGTTAAGTATGGTATCTACAGAGATGGTCAATACAGAGGATAAGCATCAGGCAATGTTAGACCTTGCATATCTGTATGAGAATATGATTATGCGTAACCGTTCTAATGGCGGCTATGAAACAGGTGTTGAAGCATTATGGCGTTATTGTGAGATGTTTAATATTGATATAGTAATCATGTATGTTCATATGGGTTGCAAATCAATGTCAGGATATCATGGTCTATTTGAGGAAGAAGCGAGAAAACATGGAATACATTTTATATGGGTAACGCACAATCTTATGTGTCCTGAGGATGGAACAAGAAGAGACATGAGAACGGAGATCAACAGATATATGAGAACTGTTTTCAGGAAGAGCCCTTGACCCGTCACTTGAGGATTTTGACGATTCTAAGAGCTGGTAAGAAGTGTGGATGCTGATACGTGGCAGGAAAGGATAGCAGAATGAAATATTTCGGTGGTTGTGACGCAGGAAGTACATATACCAAATGCGTAATTATAGATGAGAATGGAAAAATCGCAAAGCTGCGGTTACTAAAAGAAGCAGGATTAATCCTGTGCTTAGTGCGAAGGATGCAGCTTGACGAGGCTGTAAGCCAGGTTGACGGTTTAAACAGCGCAGAGGAGCTTACATATCTTATTGGTACGGGCTACGGACGTAACAAAGTACCATTTGCTGACGAGAACATATCAGAGATAAGCTGTCACGCTATGGGTGTTCATGTGACTGCCCCATCAGTTAAAGGCGATAATTGATATCGGTGGGCAGGACGTTAAGGGTATTGCTATAGATACAGATGGAACAGTTCTTAATTTCTCAATGAATGATAAATGTGCAGCTGGTACGGGAAGATTTTTTGAGTCAATGGCAAGGGCATTTGAGATGTCTTTAGATGAATTTTCTAATCTGTCACTTACGGCGAAAACGTGATTCCAATAACAGCACAATGCGCTGTATTTGCAGAGAGTGAGGTAATCTCACTTGTAGGAGGGTAAGCCAATGGAGGAGATAGCGGCAGGAATTGAGCTTTCGGTAGCAAAGAGATGTTTTGTAATGGCTAAGAAAGCAGGAGTTGTTGAATCAGTTACACTTACAGGCGGCTGTGCCAAGAATGAGGGCTTAAAGAAGGCTATAGAGAAGGTTCTTAAGATAAATGTAGTGGATCTGCCGACAGACCCACAGCTTATGGGAGCATTAGGTGCTGCAGAATATGCAAGACAGAAGGGAAGTAATGTATGATAGTATTAAAAGTGCTGGCAATTATAGCAATCGTGCTTGTTGTGCTTTTTTCTCACTTTTGTTATATATTTCTTTAATCTTGATATGAAATTTGCCGCATCTTTAATAAAGCCGCTTACGGCATATTATAACTGGTCAAAGAAGACAGGCGCCGAAGAAGCATAAGCAGGAAGAGCAGAAAAGTGACAACAGAGGCAGTATCAGAAAGAATGACAGGAAGGGAGACAGAAACAGCCGATGGATTTATATGAGAATAAAAAGCTGACATCAATGCTTGAAAATCATGGAGCAAAAGAGACTTCCATTACAGAGAGTGTGGGAGATGACTGATAAAGAAGAATCTTATCCTTAAAAGTGAGATGGTTTATGAGCTTGGCGGTGGGAGCAATGCAGCGGTAAGTGCCATTGCATTTACAGGATGAGGAACTTTGCCGGAAGATGCTGTGTATCTTGTGGGATGATGACCTGTGTGATATTAAGAATGATATTTCATATGCAAGAATTACTGTAATCAGGCTGGATGGTGAATATATTAAGAACTCAATAATGCACTGTATGCTTCAATGAGGGCAACTGATTATGTAAGATACCATGCATTTCCTAAAGGATATATGATGAGAATATCAGCAGTCAGGGAAAGAGAACCTGTGAGAGTGAGTAAGGAAGCAGTTTCGCATGGGATTAATTTTGCAGCGGTAGGACAGGGGCTTATCAATGCCTACAGGAAGCGTCCTGAGGTTGAGGCTGTAAGCATATATTTTGTCACGGAGCAGGATATTGATTACATATTTTTAAAAAGTGAAGCACACAGATGTGAACAGATAACTGACTCCTTTAAACAACATATTTAACGGTCTTACAATGGATTGTTCAACTTGCTCAACAGGGAATTGTGTGATGAAATAGACGGACTCAGACAATTACATATGAGTATTTTGTGAAAATACCTTGAAAAAAATTAAAATTAGGAATAATATGTTAATTGAATGAAATAGGGAACAATTAAATACATTGTACAAATGATGCATATGGAAAGGCAGGTAGTTATAAGATGTTAAAGAAAATGAATAATATGAATATAAAGGGGCGTTTGAATTATGTATTTAGACTGATAATCATAGCGTTCTCCGTAGTTGCAGTTGTTATAACTGCAATGATGATTTATATGTCTATGGATTACCGCAGGGTGCTGAAGCGTTACGCATTCCCTCAGGGAGATATTGCTACAGCTATGTCTGAGGCAGCAGAGATAAGAGGAGCTTCAAGGGGAGTTGTAGGATATGATTCAGTAAGTCTTATCAGCTCAATGAAAAAGCAGCATGATGAGCATGTCGAAGCATTTGAAGCCAAGCTTGAACAGATAAGACCTATAATGTCTAGTAAGGCTGGCAAGGAATGTATGGATAAGATTGATAAGGCGTGGGCTGAATATAAGGAAATTGATGAGAAAGTTATAAAGCTGGGAGCTACGACAGATTCTAATCAGTCACTGAAGGCTCAGTCGATGATGCTGAATGAGACGGCACCTAAGTATGAGGCACTTGATAATGCACTTAATGAACTTATGGACACTAATGTTGCTAAAGGTGATGCAGAAAAAATTAAAGCTTGAAATATTTCTTATAATAGCGATTGTTCTTTGCAATTGGAATTATAAAGCTGCGGTAGTTGTTGTTGCTTCTAAAGCAAGCACATGCGATTGCAAAGAGTATAGAAGAGCCGTTAGATGGAATGATGGCCAGATTCGAGACATTTGCACAGGGAGATCTGGATTCACCATTCCCTGAAGTTGAGACTAAAGATGAGATATCCGATCTCATAGATAGTGCACATGCTATGGCAGAAAGATTACATAATATTATCAGTGATGCCGGAAAACTTATGGGAGAGATGGCAGATGGTAATTTCGCTATCGCAACCGAACATGAAGATCAGTATACAGGTGCATTCAATGCATTGTTACTTGGAATTCGTAACATGAACCGTCAGATGAATTCAACATTAAAGGGTGTTGAAGATGCTTCTAAACAGGTGGCAGAAGGTTCTGCTAATCTTTCAGATGCTTTGCACAGTCGCTTGCAGAAGGTGCAACAGATCAGGCTGCAACAGTCGAAGAGATGCAGGCAACCATTAATGATCTTAATGAAGGTATACAGAAGACAGCAGAACAGCTTGAAAGTTCATATAAAGAAGCAGAGAGATATGCTGATACAGCAGAAAACAGCAGAGAAAGCATGGAAGCTCTTATGGGGGCAATGGCTCGTATCAGTGAGGCTTCTGAGAAGATTGGCAATATCATTTCAGAGATTGAAAGTATTGCAAGCCAGACTAACGCTTCTTTCACTTAATGCTTCCATTGAGGCTGCAAGAGCAGGTGATGCAGGCAGAGGATTTGCAGTAGTTGCTGACCAGATTCGTACACTTGCAGAGCAGAGTGCTAAGTCAGCGGTAGATTCAAGAAATCTTATAGAAGCTTCTATCTACGAGGTTGGTGAAGGAAATAAGATTGCTACTAAGGCATCTGATTCACTTAAGGAAGTTGTTGATGGCGTTCAGTCTATCGCAGAGAGTGCCAAGAAGATGAGAGATGTATCTACAAGTCAGGCTGCAGGTATGGAGCAGGCGGATGTTGCAAATTGCAAGAATTGCAGAAGTTGTACAGGCTAATTCAGCAACATCACAGGAGACATCGGCTACAAGTGAAGAGCTTACAGCACAGGCTACAACTCTTAGTGAAATGGTTGCACAGTTTAAGTTAAGAAATGACTGATAATTAAATATATAAAGATTATTTAAGGAGCTGTTATCGTAGTGATATCAGCTCCTTATTATATACTGTATTTGTTATCAGACTTGGATAATTTAATTAAAAGAGTTCGTTTACCATGTCTGCTGTGTATGAAACGCTTGTGGCATGCTCAACCTCAATCATATAAAGCGCATGTCTTCGCTAAATGTTCTCTTTGCCTGTTCAAGGTCTCTGATACCTGTAGTATCCTTGCAGTAATCAAGAACAGCGTCAAGCCCGTCATCAAGCACCAGGCACTCATCTTCGTGAAGCCCGATTCTTTTTAAGAACCTTTGGAAGTGAATATTTAAGGAATATTGTCTTTTTCTCTTCTCTTGTGTAATCAGGAATATCAATTACTGCAAATCTAGAAAGAAGAGGTGCGCTTATCTTATCCTTATCGTTAGCTGTTGCGATAGGATATACGCCTGAAGTTGGGATAAGACACTCCATATAATTATCAGTGAATCCAAGATTATCAAGGAGTGTAAGGAGTAACATCCGCAGGGTTGGCATTACCATTGCTTGAAGTTGCCTTATCCAAGCTCGTTGATAATGAATACAAGGTTAGATTCACCAGCCATGTTGAATGCTTCCATGATAATACCAGGCTTTGCATTGGAGTATATTCTTGAACTTCCTGTAAGCTGTTCTGCGTCATTGATAGAACTCATATCAAGCGTTGTCCAAGGCATTTTAAGAATCTTGGCAACAAGGTAGGCAATCTGTGATTTACCTGTTCCGGCAGGACCTACAAGAAGGATACCATATGCAGGAAGAGTGTGTGTTCTGTTAATCTGAATAACAGTCTCAATGATTCTCTGCTTAACACTCTCCATACCGAAAAGTTCTTCGTCAAGAATTCTTCTTGCTTCCACAGGGTCAATTGATTCGAAGTAATTGCTCTTCCACTTGATATTAAGCATGATAGAAAGTGCTCTCTGTGCATGTCTTTTCTCTTCAGGAGTTACCTCACTTGAACGGGCAACAACAAGATTGCGTCTTGCCCATAAACGGATATTCTCAGGAAGTGTACTTCCTGCACAGTTAAGAAAATCTGATATGCTTGTAAGGCTTGTAAGCTTCATATCATCAGCAGATTCATCGGGTTCTTCACTATTTTCCTCTGCAATGGCACTGCTCTCTAATAATCTTTCAATCATAAACTGAAGGAAACCGTCTTCGGCAGATAACTTGTTACCATTGCCAAATGCAACCTCCTGAATCTTGTATACATTGTATCCTTCAGATGTGTTAGCACCTGTAAGCTTTACTTTAACTCTGTTCTCGCCAAGCCATTTGATAAGGCTTGTAAATCTTGAATCAATCTTTAAGATATTGCTTGTAAAAGACTCACCATCAATCTGGAAATCGAATGCAGTTTTTTTATAAGGGTTAGTGAATAAACCATAAGATGTCTCATCCCACTGCTTCTCAGAATTATCCAGAACAAGGATTGGGTTCTCTGGGGAAGCTGTAGAATTGTCTGATTTAAAAGTTGTATAAGTACACTCCAAAACCGGCAGTGCTGCCAGAATTGGCATTAGCGTCATAAACTAACATATATTCCTCTTTCTGTGCTTTAAACACTTGTAATAATCTATCATATAATAACATATTCTGGGAAGTTGGCAAGGAGAGGATTGAATATATTAAGTTATGTGTTATAATAATTATAGATAAAATATTGGCTATAAATGTATATTTATCAGTAAAATGGCTAATATATTATATAGATGTTTACACGTAAGGAGGATTAATATATGAATGAATATGTCTGGGAGACATGTGAAGAACTGGATAAAAAAATAGCTGACAGGGTAAGACTAATAAGAAAAAGACGCTCCATTTCGCAGGAGAAGCTTTCTAAGATTAGCAATGTCAGTCTTGGCTCGATAAAAGATTTGAAACAACAGGACAGATTTCACTGTTATCGTTGACTAAGATAGCTGTAGCACTTAATATTGCTGATGATTTAAGAAACATTTTTACAGAGATTCCTTATAACAGTATTGAGGAGGTAATTAATGAGACAAGATAGAATTATAAATGTTTTTTTTCATGACAGGCTTGTTGGAACTCTTGCTATGACGAACGAAAGAAAAGCTGCATTTGAATATGCAGATGAATGGCTTGAGAATGGATTTTCAATAAGTCCGTTTTCATTGCCTCTTGAAAAGAAAGTATATGTCCCGGTTAAAGATTATTTTAATGGCTTATGGGGAGTATTTGCAGACAGTCTGCCTGATGCATGGGGACAGCTGCTGCTTGACAGGATGTTAAAAGAAAAGGGATATAATATAGACAATGTGAGTATGCTTGACAGGCTTGCAATTGTTGGAGAATCAGGAATGGGAGCATTAACATACAGACCGGAATGGGATATGCCAAAGCAGGAAAAACTCAGCAGTCTTGATGAATTATCTGAACAGTGTCAGAAAATTCTTAATACTGAATATTCGGACAAGCTTGATGAATTATACAGGCTTGGTGGAACAAGCGGTGGAGCAAGACCTAAAATTATGACTAAGATAGATGACGAGGATTGGATTATCAAGTTTCCTGCTCATGTAGATGGAAAGAATGCGGGGCTGATGGAATACCGATATTCACAGTGTGCAAAGCAGTGTGGAATTGATATGGAAGAGACCAGACTTTTTCCATCTGATATATGTGATGGATATTTTGGAACTAAAAGATTTGATCGTAAGAATGATTCGTTTGGAGAACACAGAATCCATATGCTTACAGCAGCAGCGCTTCTTGAACTGGATTTCAGGCAGCCCAATATGGATTATCACCAACTTATGAAATTAACAAAAATATTAACAAGGGACAATAAGCATGATATAGAAAATATGTACCGACGAATGTGTTTTAATGTGTTTGCACATAACAGAGATGACCATTCAAAGAATTTTACATTTATATATGATGAAAATAATGATGGCTGGAGACTAAGCCCGGCATATGACCTGACTTATAGTACGACATATTATGGAGAACATACTACTGATAGACGGCAATGGAAGAAATCCAGGGATTAAGGAGCTGGCTGCTGTTGGAACAGCAGCAGGGATAGGAAAAGATATATGCACTGAGATTGCGTACGACATAGAAAAATGTGTTAAAAACGAGCTGGATGGTAATTAAACGTCCAGCTCGTTTTTGTCAGGTATATATATTAATTAACAGCCCTTATCTCGCCATCAGTAATAAGTGGATATCGAACCAGCTTATCACCGTCAAGGTTCTCATTATGCATATCAACAGCACATATCTGATGGTTGTCATATGATGTGTAATAATATATGCCTTTAGTTGTATTGCAGCAACAGGTATATATTGTTATCTCGTATTTGTTATCGTCCAGCTGGCAGCGCCACGCTGCTGGTCTACGCTGCCTAATATATGAAAGAACTGGCTTACGCTTGATTTCTCATCGTCACCTGAAACAGAATTCATCTTAGTAAAAGCAACTTTTACGAATCTTGACAGAGATGACAGATCCCCAGGAAGTCCGGAGTGCACCCATACCACGGCTGTATCTGTTGAATTCGAGTCTGTCCGAGAAATTGCTCTCAGGCTGTTTTGCAGACAATCCCATGTAATTGTTAAGATTAAACATCTGTATGTTAAATGGAGGATTATTCGTAAGCACTCCTACAGGGTTATCGTATATATGAAGTCCGTCTGACATGGATTCAACAGTTATGCAGCTTTCCTTGTCAGCAATAATCCAGTGAAGATTAGCACATGGAAACATATCATTAAACTGTGTATTGGTAAGATTAATAAACTGCAAGTTTTCTCTAGCTTCGTCAACTGTCGCACATTGTGATAATATCCACGGAATGAATTCAAATACAGCAACATTTTTAATATTACTCTCCCCGTTAAGGGCTCCCTGGTCCGGTTCATTGTAAGCTGCATTGCCAACGAAGTTAAGACCCGCCATGCCAAGTCCTTTTTCGTTAAATGCTTCATAATATAAAGGATAATCGTCAGCGACATGTGCCATTCCAATCATCGCAAAGTGGTTATTCCTGACACCCATGAATCTGAAATTAATAGGATAATTTCTGGGTGTGACAGTCACCTCATCACCATAAGAAAATTCATAATCCAGTGTTCTTCCCATATAGAAATCTTTAGTTTTATAAGTAGCTGCTGTACACATAAGCCCTCCTTTATGTCTTGTATTATAGTAATATTCTGATTATTTATTAAGAAATAATACATTACAGTTCTTTTTTTTACAATACAATTTCATGAAAACACTGTAATATCCATATCATAAACTTAATAAATCAAAGACAAAGGCGTCGTACATCTGGTGTGCGGCGCCTTTGTGTTATTTTGTTAATAATTAATCATGCAAAAAAGGAAGGGAGCTGGTTTTATGAAGAAAAAGTTAGGATTAGGAAGTGGCGTGGCAATATGTGTAGGACTTATTGTTGCCACAAGCTGTCTTGTTTCTTTGGGAACAGGAATGGGTTCGATAGGCCGATGGTTTATCATTCCGCTATTTGCAGTAATGGTGCTGAACTGGTTTATTGGAATATCATTTGCAGAACTGAATGGACTTATGCCAAGAGTTCAGGGCGGTACAGGACAGTATCTTCTGGCTGGTATGGGACCACTTCCATCATTAATTGGTAATCTGTCAGCCTATGTAATTACAAATATTAAGCATGACAGCAGAGATTACACTTTGCGGACTTGTTTTAAAAGGTCTGTTTCTGCCACATGTAGATAACAGGATAATATCAATTATAATAATGGCATTGTTTCTCGTGATTAATCTTTTGGTGTAGATATATTTTCAAGGTACAGAACATAGTAGTATTCCTGCTTATCGGTTCAATGGTTCTTATTGGATTAATAGGTGTATGTAAATTAGGAATAAGCTCAAATGTTGTTGATTATGCAGCAAATGCACCAACATTTGAACAGATAGGCGGATTTAAGGGACTTTGCTCATATGCCGCACTTGCATTCTGGCTGTTTATAGGTGTTGAGTTTATTATTCCGGTAGCAAAGGATTTGAAGAATCCAAGAAGAGATGTACTTCTTTCTATGACAATAGGTCTGGTTTTACTATTTTTGTACAGAGCATTCTTGGTATAGGAATGACTAACTATGTAAGTCTTGATATTCTTGCCAATGACCCTGCAGGTACTCCTCATATGACATACGCTACTAACCTTTTAGGCAATGCAGGACGTATATGGATGGGAATTATAACCATACTTGCAGCCGCTTCGACAATTAATACAGTATATGCTTCTGTTTCAAGAATTGTACAGGGTATGGGCGAGGAAGCCATGATGCCATCAGTATTTGCTAAGACAAACAAGACAGGAGCAGCATGGGTCGGACTTATAGTGCTATTTGTATTCGTTGCAGGAATAATTGCTTCAGGACTTGGAGCAACAGAGGGTGTAAGTTTTCTGTTATTGTCAGGTTCATGCTTCTGGTTATTAACATACTGCCTTGTACATGTAACAGTGCTTATACTCAGAAAGAGAAATCCTGAATATACAAGGAAGAAGTGGCTTACATTAGGCGGAATACCTCAGATAATAGGTATTCTTGGAAATGTATACATGATATGGAATATATCAACAGGAGAAACCAGAATTAAGATATTTGAGTTGTGTGGAGTTTTATTTGCCGTACTTGTAGTTTATTCAATAATCTGGGTATGTGGAGTTATGAAAGCAAGTCCATTCCAGCCGGTACCGGTTGAAGTGATAAATGATGCTTCTGTCAAGTTCAATGAACTTGTAAAGGAGAAAATGAAGAAAAGGCACTTGCAGGTGCAGAAGGAGAGGTAAACTAAATGGCAGAGAAGAGAGTAAATTATTCATCAGGAGCTCCATTAGAAGAAAAAGTAGGATATAGCAGAATGGTAAAAGGTTGGTGACCATATATATGTTGGTGGAACAACGTCGGTACAGCCGGATGGTACAGTGTATGGGGAAAATGCCTATGAGCAGACCAGATATGTACTTGAGAAGCAGGTAAAGCTTATTGGACAGGCTGGTGCAGGTGTTGGAGATGTTATTAAAGTAGATGTGTTTGCTGTAGATATGAAAATGTGTGCAGATATATCAAGGGCATATTCAGAGATATTTCATGATATCAGGCCATTATGTACAGTGGTTGGAACACCTGCACTTAACAGACCGACACAGTTCGTGGAGATAATGATGGAAGCAGTTATAGGCTGTGGATTATAGAGGAGGAATTATTATGTATCCAGAAGTTGATTTTTTATATCTTAATGAACAGGAAATGATAAAGGCTGGCGTAAAGAATATGCCTGAATGCATAGACACAATGGAAGACGTTCTTAAATGTCTTACAAAGGGTGATTTCGTAATGGGAGGTGAAAACCATAATTCTCATGGCTGTATGGTAACATTCCCGAATGAATCTCCTTTTCCGAATATGCCAAAGAATGTAGGAGAAGATAGAAGATTTATGGCAATGCCGGCATATATAGGAGGACCATTTGATATGGCTGGTATGAAATGGTATGGTTCTAATACAGCTAATAAGGAAATAGGTCTGCCAAGGTCAATACTTATGGTTATGCTTAATGACAAGACAACCGGTGCACCGGTGTGTCTGATGAGCGGTAATCTTCTGAGCGCTTACAGGACTGGTGCAATTCCTGGTGTAGGGTTAAGACATCTTGCACCAAAGGGTGCTAAGACGGGAGCAATATATGGTCCTGGTGTAATGGGAAAAACAAGCCTTGATGCATTTATGGCAACATGCCCAGAGCTTGATACACTTAAGGTAAAAGGTAGAGGAAAGAAATCATTAGACAGTTTCCTTGAATATGTCAAAGCTACATATCCACAGCTTACAACTGTAACAGTGGTAGATGATATAGAAACTCTGGTAAGAGACAGTGATGTTATATCATTTGCAGCCACAGCAGGAACAGATCCGTCAAAATATGCATATGTCAAAGGTGAATGGATAAAGCCGGGAGCGCTTATTGTTGCTCAAGTGCATTTGATATGGAGACAGATTTTCTCAAAAAGAAAAATGTAAGATGGTAGTTGATAATATAAAGCTTTACGAGGCATGGGCAGAGGAATATCCATATCCGACATTTGGTTCAATTAACATAATAGGTGCAAAGTTTACAGATATGTGCCATGATGGAATTATAAGTAAAAGTGATATTACTGATATGGGAGATATATTGCTTGGCAATGCATCAGGAAGAGACAGTGATGATCAGATAATTGTATATTCTGTTGGAGGAATGCCTGTAGAAGATGTTGCCTGGGGTAAGGTATGTTATGAAAATGCTGTGAAAATGGGACTCGGAACGAAGCTTAACCTATGGAACAAGCCTGATATGTGTTAAAAAGAATATGAAATATATGTATATACTGTAAATATAAAAAGACCTGTATGGTGCAAATAGCGCATTCCATGCAGGCTTTTTATTGATTTCTCCTCCTATTCGACATAATTCGACATGCATACGTTGTATTATCTATATAAAACATAAGGGTAAAGTCTTTTGGAGGATAGAATGAAACGGATAATATGTGTTTTACTGGTAACAGTATTGATTGTAAGTATGCTGTTGTCATGTAGTATACCATTAAGAAACAGTGGAAAAGAAAAACAGAGAATAGTTGTACAGCTTGACCAGGATTACTGGCTTGCAAGTGTAGGAAAAATGTTGAAAGAACATTTTCCAGATGTTGAATTTGATTTTGTCATAAGCAGGGGAGGAGCACAGTATCTTAATGATGCAGCGCTTAATGATGACCTTGCGGATATAATAATAGATGCATCATCGTGGACACAGACGTCTTTGTCTGATGATGATTATGATATTAATCCTAAGGATTATCTGTATGATTTTTCATGGACAGATATTACAAACATGTTTTATAGGGTATATCTTGATGGATTTACCAATGAAGATGGTTCAGTGAACTGGCTTCCTGGTGCAGCAAGCGTGGAGGATACTTGCCAATACAGCACTTTTTGAGGAATATGGAATAGAATTGCCTCATGATTATGTAACATTTGTTGAAGCATGTGATAAATTCAGTGAATATGGGATAAGAGGGTTTGCAACAGATTATAAATATGATTATACAGCTTCATATATGTTACAGGCGTGGTCGATTCCTTTGTTACAAAGTACAGAAGGGCGTACCTGGCGTTATGAAGCAATGGATGGAAATATAGATCACATACCGGATGAGCTGGGTGTGAAGTTGTTCTCGAGACTTGGACAGATTTTGAAAGATACTGATGCACAGGCAGATGACACAAAAAGAGGATATTCAAGTATATTCAGGATTTTGTGTCCGGGAAGATTGCAATGATACGACAGAGCACTAATATTGCAGAGTATCAGGATGAGGGAATGAATAATCTCGTTCTTTTGCCATATTTTGGGGAGACAGATAATGATAACTGGTATTTCAGTACACCCGGATATTCAATAGCTATGAATGGAAAACTTAAAGGAGCAGGGAAAAAAAAGAAGAGCTGGCACTGGATATAGTAAGATATATGTTTGGCAGTGATGTAATGAATGCAATGGCAGACAGGATACAGTCGGTTGTTGTGTATAATAAAGATGTAAATGTAGATGTGCAGGACATATTTTCTAACCTGATTCCTTATATTGAAAGTAATCATATGTATACATATATAAGGAATGACAGTGTGTGCCGGGCAAGCTGCGCAAAGAGTACAGAAAATGCTGGCAGGAGATGTGGATGCAAAGCAGGCAGTGAAAGTGTTTAACAATAATTACAATGCGGTAAAAGAAAAATCCCCGGTTATCACCACATTTGACAGGGAGTATCAGTGGCGGGTATCAGATACAGGAAGTGAGGCATTTTCAGTGAGGGTTAATACGCTTCGGGAAATATGTAATGTGGATATGCTGATTGCACCTGCTGCCATGAATGCCGGAGACATCTATAAGGGAAGTTATACAGCAAAGCACAATTACAGGCGCTTCTAATGGGTGGAGGAGTGAAGTTTTATACGAAGGATGCAACAGGTGCTGAGATTAAAGATGTTGTGCGGTGCCTTGTGGAAGGCTGTGGGCGGGATGACGACCCGATATCATGGGATACGCTGCCGGCATCAAGCGGATTTACAATGAAGATATCAAGAGATGATAAGGGCAATATGCATCTTGAGGATATTCTTACAGATGGAAAGTCAGTAGAAGACGAAAAATATATTCTTTCTGTTATGTTGACGTTTCTGGTCATACTTTGTTGGAACGTGCATATAATTATGATATGTCAAAGCATGGCGGAGTTCATATGTATAAGGCTGAGGCAGACATCAGGGAAGGCGAAAAATATGATGGATATATAGCTCATACAACAAATGTAGAACAACAATGGATAAAGTATTTTTCTGATGGAGGCAGACTGGCTGCACCAGAAGCTTATATACAGAAGAACTGATTATCTTGAGAAAGGAAATGGGGCAATTGAAGAAGAATGAGTATAGAAAATATTTCTTTTGCAAAGAGTAGGCGTGGCAATAATTGTATTTGCGTGTGTAGGCGTAATAATGCTTAATTATTCCATTACGGTCAAAAGAGAACTGTATGAGACAAGTTTGAAGAATCTTAATGAAGTGTATACACAGGTCAGTGAAAAATTCATGCAGATAACCGGGCAGCAGTGGAACCTGCTTGGAATGACAGGTGATTATATAGATGAGGCTGGTGAAAATATAGACAGCATCAGCAAGTTTCTTACAGAATGGAAGAATGAATGGCATTACACAGAATTTTATTTTATAGATGATGCCTGTAATTACTTGTCATCGTCAGGTAAAAAGGGGTATCTTGAACTCGGAAATACATGGAAAAGTCTTGTGATAGACAGGAAAAATGTTGTAGTGGATGGTTCACTTCCGGGAAGTGATGAGGTAATGTTTTTGCTATTCCTGTCCAGCCGGCATATATTAGCGGTTTTAAATACAGTTCCATAGCGGTTTCATACAATACAGAAGCTATTAATAAAGAACTGGGTGTAAAAGCGTTTTCAAAGGACACAAGCAGTTATGTAATATATGCTAATGGTGATATCGTATTAAAGTCTGAAGGCAGCATGGATATAGGTGGTAATATATTTTATCATCTGAAAAATGCGGATATTTCCGGTAAGTCACTGGATGGTTTTATGAAAAGTGTAAAGAATTCAGATGCAGAAGAAATGGTATTCAGGCTTGATGAAAACCAGTATTGTCTTGTTTATGTTCCAATTGGATTTGATAACTGGGGCTTATATCAATGGTTCCTATAAGCGTCGCCAATTCAAGCTCTCTTGCGGTTTTGCATAGAACTGTTATAATGGCAGTACAGATAGGTATACTGCTTCTTATGGTTGCATGTGTAGTACTATATACATATTACAAAAGATATGTAAGTGAGAAGGATCATGAGATTGCAAGACGGGATATATTATTTTCGATTATGGCTAAAAAAATCTGGATGATGTGTATATTATGCTTTCGTGGGGGGGAGACTGGAGAAAACTGTATGTAAGCAGAAATATCGAGAGAGTTCTGGAAATAAGGAGCAGTGAATATGATGGTATCCTTAAAGATTTTGGAGAACTGGAAAAGAGGGGAGAAGTTCCTGAATGGAATGATATTGTGAAGCTGGGAAAAGGAGAATCTGCTGTTAATGAATACTGGATAAAGCCAGCAGATTCAAGTGAATACAGACTTTTTAACCAGGGATGTTATCATATGGATAAAGACGGAGATGATGTCCTTGTAATAATTCTGTCAGACAGAACTTACGAGCAGCAGATAAGAAATCATATGGAAGATGCGCTTCATACAGCAGAGGCAGCAAATCGTGCAAAAAGTCAGTTCCTGTCTAATATGAGTCATGATATAAGAACTCCTATGAATGCAATTGTAGGATTTTCACAGCTTATGTTAAGACATTATAAGAATCCGGATAAAGTCAGAAACTATGCAGAAAAGATAGTTGTTTCAAGCCAGCATCTGCTGAGTCTTATTAATGATGTCCTTGATATGAGTAAAATTGAGTCAGGGGGAAAACTACTCTTAATCTTTGTGATGTGAATCTTGCTGACATCATAAATGAGACAGACAATATAATCAGACCGCAGGCAAAAGAAGAAGAACCAGACATTTGTTGTGAAATCAGATGGTGTTGAATATTGCTGCATTACCGCAGATAAATTAAGACTTAGCCAGATACTTATTAATATATTGTCTAATGCTGTTAAATATACAGAAGAAGGCGGTAACATAACATTTGAAATAAAAGAAATAAAAGTTACCAATCCACAGATTGTAAAATACAAATTCATCATATCTGATAATGGAATAGGAATGAGTGAAGAATATTTAAAAGACATATTTAAACCGTTTACAAGAGAAGAGACAAGCCTTACAGATGCAGTCCAGGGAACAGGACTTGGAATGGCAATAACCAAGAATCTTATTGATCTCATGGGTGGAACTATAAAGGTACTAAGCACACAGGAGTGGGAACAACTTACGAGGTAACTATGGAATTCAGAATTGCGGATATTAATACGAATAAAGACCTCTGGAACAGATATAACATACCAAAGCATGAGAATGAACCGGATCATGTACTTGTGGGTAAGAATTTTCTAATAGCAGAAGATAATGGTATTAACTTAGATATGCTTAAAGAACTTCTAAAGGAAGAGGGGCAGCCTGTGATTGTGCAAAAAACGGAATGGCAGCTGTTGATTTGTTCAGACATTCAAAGAAGGGGCAGTATGATCTTATATTTATGGATGTACAGATGCCTGACATGGATGGATATGAGGCTACAAGAGCAATAAGACAAATGAAGCACCCTGACGCAAAGGATATTCCAATAGTAGCTATGACAGCAAATGCATTTTCTAATGATGTAAAAGCTGCATTTGATTGTGGGATGAATGCTCATCTTGCAAAACCTGTTAATATAGACCGTATAAAAGACATAGTTGCAAATTTTACATAAATTTTACATAACTTACATAATACATTTTACAATGCTCATTTAGAATACACATGATGTGTGAAAAAGTCGTTCAAAAAGGAGCTTATGTAAAATGAATATTTTTGGTGTACTTACGATGGCAGGCGGACTGGCTTTGTTCTTATATGGAATGAATGTCATGGGAGATTCCTTAGCAAAGCTGTCCGGAGGTAAATTAGAACAGATACTTGAAAAGCTGACTTCTAAAAGAATTATGGCAGTATTGCTTGGTATGGCTGTAACAGCAGTTATACAGTCATCATCTGCAACTACGGTAATGGTTGTAGGCTTTGTTAATTCGGGTATTATGCAAAGCTTTCACAGGCTGTAGGTATTATTATGGGTGCCAATATTGGTACGACAGTGACTTCATGGATGTTATCGCTTACAGGTATAAGCGGAGCAGGATGGATTAATCTTTTAAAGCCATCATCCTTCTCACCGGTGCTTGCTGTTATTGGTATAATTATGACTATGACCTGTAAGAATAATTCTAAGAAAAAGGATATAGGTAATATTCTTCTTGGATTTGCAATTCTTATGTTCGGTATGGAAACTATGAGTGGCGCAGTTGCACCGCTGGCTGACAATGAGAAGTTTACGGGTATGCTTACACTGTTTTCTAATCCGTTATTCGGACTTCTTGCAGGTACAGTGCTTACAGCAGTTATACAGTCATCATCTGCATCGGTTGGTATACTGCAGGCGTTATGTGTAACAGGTGCGGTTAACTATGCAACAGCAATTCCTATTATTATGGGACAGAATATAGGTACATGTGTAACAGCACTTATATCTTCTGTAGGTGCAAAGAAGAATGCCAAGAGAGCATCAATGATACACCTTTATTTCAACATGATTGGTACAGTTATATTTATGGTTATATTTTACAGCCTGAATATGTTTGTTCATTTTGAATTTTTATCAACACCGGCAAATGCAAAGAGGAATAGCAGTGATTCACAGTCTCTTTAATATTGGATGTGTAATTATACTTTTCCCATTTTCTAATCTGCTTGTGAAGCTTGCAACTCTTTCTATTCCGGATGGAAAACATGAGGAAGTTATTCAGACAGGTGTGGCAAAGAGATCTTGCAAAGCACTGGATGAAAGATTCTTAGAGACTCCGGCAGTTGCGATGGAGTTATGCAGGAATACGGCTGTGAAGATGGCACATTTATCACAGAAAGCGCTAGATAAAGCGCTTGACATTATTAATAATTATTCAGATGTCGCGATATGATGAGGTTGTGGCAATGGAAGAAGATGTCGATAAGTATGAGGATAAGCTGGGTTCATATCTTGTAAAGGTTGGTAACTGCGATTTATCAAGACATGATAATCATACATTTTCAATACTTCTTCACTGCATGAGTGATTTTGAAAGAATATCTGACCATGCGATTAATATTGCAAAATCTGCAAAAGAGATGAACAGCAAGGAGTCATCTTTTTCACAGAATGCAAGAAAAGAACTTGAAACATTTGCAAAAGCGGTACATGATATAGTTAGTAACACAGTACAGGTTTTTGAAAATCAGGATATTGAGGCAAAGAAAGCATATTGAGCCGTTAGAACAGGTTATTGATGGACTGAACTTAGAGATTGCAGCGTCATATCAACAGATTAAGAAAAGGCAGATGTACAATTGAGACAGGACTTATACTGAAGATATTATGACGAATTTTGAGAGAGTATCAGACCATTGCTCTAATATTGCTGTATGTATGATTGAAGTAAGAGATAATGGTTTTGAAACACATGGATATCTGGAGCATCTTACTAATGAGGATAATCCTCAGTTTGCAAAAGAATGCAGACAGTATTATAAACAGTATCAGCTTCCGGAATTAAAGAAAGCTGACTAGAACAGGAGATGAGAATATGGCTCTTATATACATAGTTGAGGATGATGAAAGCATAAGGGAAATAGAGACAATTGCACTTAAGAACAGTGGACATATGGTAGGTGCATTTGGAAGTTCCAAAGAGTTTTTTAAGAAGCTTGATGAGATTCTTCCGGATCTTGTGTTGCTTGATGTTATGCTTCCTGATGAAAGTGGTTATGACATCATTAAGAAGTTAAGACTGAATTCTGCAACTAAGAGACTGCCGGTTATTATGGTGACGGCAAAGTCTACAGAGCTTGATATGATAAAGGGACTTGAGGATGGTGCTGACGATTATATTAAGAAGCCGTTTTCTGTAATGGAGCTTATTACAAGAGTTAAAGCACTTCTTAGAAGAACAGAAACAGACGAGGCAGGCGTGCTGGATGTTGAGAGATTGAACTTAATCATGAAAGGCATGCTGTTATGGTCTCAGGAAAGCAAGTTGAACTTACATTTAAAGAATATGAATTGTTAAGATATCTTATGGCTAACAAGAATATAGTGCTTTCAAGAGATTCTATTGTACTTAAGGTATGGGGAACAGAATTTGAAGGTGAGTCAAGAACTGTGGATATGCATATTAAGACTTTAAGACAGAAGTTAGGTGATGCAGGCTCACGTATAAGAACCGTGCGTAATGTAGGATATGTTATTGAGTAGCCTGATATAATTGACAGACAGAACAGGGTGGATATATGAAGCAGAAGATTAATTTAAGGCTTATTGGAATAGCAGTTATAGCGGTTCTTGCTACAGCTATCGGAATAACTTTATATATTATGGACTGTTTAAGAAACAGGTCCAGGCCGGACTGAGAACTAATGCTGAAGTACTCATGGAAACCGGAGTTTTTTGAAAAGTCGTCGCAATATGCTGATGTAAAGCTTCCAGTTAATAATCTCAGGGTTACATGGATAGATTCAGATGGGGTGGTGCTTTTTGATAATGATAATGATATTAATGTAATGCCTAATCATAAAGACAGACCTGAGATACAGGATGCATTTCATACCGGACATGGTCAGTGTGTAAGAAATTCTGACACGATGGATATGAATACCTTTTATTATGCTCTAAAACAGAAGGATGGGACTGTTATAAGAGTATCCTGTGATGCAAGCAGTTTATTAAGTGTGTTTGGCAATGTATTTCCGGCTGTAACAGGAATACTTGCAGTAATTATAGTAGTGTGTATCGTTCTTTTCACAATTACTTACAAGGACACTTATTGAGCCTATTGAAAGAATGGCTAAGAATATGGATTCCGTACAGGAGAAGCCTGTATATAAAGAAATAGCCCCTTTTGCAGAGAAAATCAGGACACAGCATGAGAATATTCTTGCTGCTGCAAGAAGCAGACAGGATTTTACTGCAAATGTATCACATGAACTAAAGACTCTCTTACCGCAATATCAGGCTATGCCGAGCTTATTGAGAATGAGATGGTAAACCATGAACAGGGAATACATTTTGCACATGAGATTAAGCGTAATTCAGAAAGATTATTATCATTGATTAATGATATTATAAGGCTTTCAGAATTAGACCACAGCGAAATGCCAAGGCAGTATGAGAATTTTGATTTGTATGAGTTTGTTAAGGATTGTGCAGAGTCTCTGCAGGTTAATGCACAGAAACAGGGAATACGTTTTTCGTATAGAGGTTCAACATGCATGATTCGTGGCAATAAGGATATGATAAGGGAGCTTATTGATAATCTTGTACAGAATGCAATAAGATATAATAAAGAAGGTGGACATGTAGAAGTGTTTGCAGGAATGGTAGATGGCAAGCCAAGGTTAGAAGTGACTGATGATGGAATAGGAATTCCTAAGGATCAGCAGGACAGGGTATTTGAAAGATTTTACAGAGTTGATAAGAGCCGTTCAAAGGAAACTGGTGGAACAGGGCTTGGCCTTGCTATTGTAAAGCATATTGTAGAACTTCATGATGCAAGAATATATTTAGAAAGTGAAGTTGACAAGGGGACACAGATACGCATCGAATTCTAGAATGATTAAGAGTGGAAGTTTTTATGTCTTTCACTCTTTTTTTTTTTATAACAGAGTGATTGTGTTATATTATATAAAAGAGAAAACAGATATAATCTGCGGAAGCAGGGAATATAATATATATTGAGGATTAATAGGAATATGAAGAATATCAGTACTAAAAAATCAGTAGTTTTTATTGCAGCGGTTATTGTTTTGATACTGGCTGGAATTATAATTTCAGTAAGTACAGATAAGAACAGAAAGAAGCAGGAAGCGGACAGTAAAGCCAGTGTAAGTGTAACAAGGACAGATCTTAAGAATGAAGCATCATCTCAACAACAGAATATTAAGGAGCAGACAGATGTTGAGATATTGTTTGAGAATAAGGCTGTGCCGGTTGGGACAAGCCTGAAGGTCACAGCAATTGTTACACCTGATGATGACGATAAGTCAATTGTATGGACAAGCAGTAATACAGATGTATTTACTGTAGATAAAGACGGAGTAATAACTATTACAGGGAGTGGTACAGCTACGCTTACGGCTACAGTTGGAAGTGTTTCTGATGCGATTGTAATCGAAGGAATAAGAAATGTAGCTGCAGGTTCGGATAATGGATTCAGTGTGTACACTCATACGGCAGGAGTATTTCGTCAGGAAGCAAAGCACAGGTTCAGGCAGTGCCAGTGAAGGAGATTCCAGACTAGAGAATCTGTCTGCAGGAGAAAATAAATCAGAGAGTTCTCAAGGAACCGGAAACAGTGGGGATGGTGTACAATCTGGTGGGGTGCAGTCTGGAGGCGTACAGCCTGGCAGTAGTACAACAGAAAACTCATCTTCAGAAGATAATAATGATTCTGGAAGTTCTGGCTCAGGAGAAATTGAAGATACAATTATTAATAATGGATTTGAACAGACAGTTTCTAATGTTTATGTATGTCAGCAGAATGGGACATATTATGGTGAGATTATAACACAGAGTAATGTGACTATTATATATATTAAGAAACGTAACAGTGAATTTGACAGCAGGATTAATAATGTAATCGAGAATCTCATTCCTGGTAATTCACAGATGATATGGAATAATTATCTTTCGGCTTCAACAGACAGAACATTTACAGTTGATGGAAGAATGGTAAGGATTGTAGTTGCTACAGGTGGCGGACACTCTCAAATTGTAATATACAATTAAGTAAAAATATGTTATATTTAAACATATGCAGGTTAAACTTGTTTAATGAGGTGAATGAATTGCTTAATGAGAATAAAATCAAAAATGATGACCAAGATGGCAATATATGAGAAGAATGAAGGAAAAAGCATGTTGAAAACTGCCAAGTATTTTAAGGGTGATTACATCGCTTTTGGAGTATTAAAGACAGTGATTGCCACTACATTTGCAGGAGTGATTCTTCTGGCAATGTATTTCTTGTGTAACGCAGAAGGAATGATAAGGGATATCAATAACCTGGATTATATAGGACTTGCCAAGAAGTTTGCATTGTATTATGTGCTTATGCTTATCGTATTCTGTGTAATTGCCGGGTTTGTATATTATTTCAGATATGAGAATACCAGAAAAGGTATTAAGAGGTATTTTTCAAGGCTTAATAAGCTGGAAAGATTCTATACAGGGCAGAAGAAGAAATAATTATTTGGAGGCATAGATGGCATTTTTATTGGAATTAAAGGAAAGTTTTAAGAAATTTTACAACAGATATAATACATATGTGGTACCAGCATCAAAGTTTATTATTGCATTGATATGTTTTATTATGATTAATACAAGTATTGGTTACATGGATAAGTTGAAGAATCCGGTGTTTGCACTGTTACTTTCTGTTATATGTGCATTTCTTCCGGGTGGTTTTACACTGATAGTTCTTTTCAGCATTTATTCTTATACAGTTGTATGTAATTGCTCCGGAATTTGCATTACTGGTATTGTGTGTAATGCTTCTGATGTATCTTCTGTATTTCAGATTTGCACCTAAAACAGCTTATATACTTATTATTACTGCCATGTTCTGCTGGATGAAGATACCATTTGTGCTTCCGGTAGCGATTGGTCTGTGTTCGTCAGTTGCGGCAGTTATACCAGTGAGTTTTGGTGTTATTATGTACTACATAATAAGAACTGCAAGTGATTATGAGGCTGCTATTTCTGATGATTCTTTGTCAGAAAGTATGAAACAGATATCTTATCTTATAGAAAGCCTTTTAAAGAACAGACAGATGCTGGTGCTTATTATAGCACTGCAGTTACTATTATTGTTGTATATATTATCCGAAGACAGAAAATCGATCATTCATGGAAAATAGCTATTATTGTGGGAAGTATAACACAGTTCCTTATTCTGGTTGTAGGACAGATAGCTTTGAAATCAGATTTTAATATTGTTCTTATAATTATAGGAACTATACTGGGGTTGCAGCTGCATATATCTGCAATATTGTTTTCTTTGCACTTGATTATAAGAGAACAGAGTATGTACAGTATGAGGATGATGAATATTATTATTATGTAAAGGCTGTACCAAAGATTAATGTTGCAAATGCTGATGTAAGAATTAAGCATATTAATGCTAAAAAGACTAAGAAGACAGATGATATCAGACAGATGAGAACCGGCGATATAGCTAAAGATAATGGATATGCAGTATCTAACGAAGAAGATGATGATATTTTATTCTATGATGATGATAAGTAATCATCAGAATATATTTTGCTAGTTTTATTTAGAAGATTATAAGAAGAACGGAGGCGATAATACAGTGAATAATTTCATAAGGGATTATCTTGTTAAATTATATATTCCGCGTATAACATGGACCGATATTATTGAGATTGTGATTATTGCTTTTGTTATATATAATGTCATGGTATGGATTAAGAATACCAAGGCATGGGTATTGCTTAAGGGAATTATTATTGTTGTTATATTCGCACTGATTGCGTATATTCTGAATCTTAAGACTATTCTGTGGATTGCAGGAAAGACAATCAGTGTTGGTATTATTGCACTTGTTATTATATTCCAGCCGGAGTTAAGAAGAGCATTAGAGCAGCTTGGACGAAAGAAGATTCTGTTTGGACTTTTCAGGTTTAATGACGGAAGAGAAAAGGGTGAAAGGTTTAGCAGTAAGACTGCAGAAGAGATAGTAAGGGCATGCTTTGATATGGGGGCTGCTTATACAGGAGCACTTATAGTTATTGAACAGGATATGGTTCTTGAAGAATATGAGAAAACAGGAATTACGGTTGATGGCCTGGTTACAAGCCAGCTGCTTATCAATATATTTGAGCATAATACGCCGCTTCACGATGGAGCTGTTATTATAAGGGGAGACAGGGTTGTTGCTGCAACATGTTATCTGCCTCTTTCAGATAATAATAATCTTAATAAGGCTCTTGGCACAAGGCACAGAGCAGGTGTTGGTATCAGTGAAGTGACAGACAGTATGACTATTATAGTATCTGAAGAAACCGGTAAGGTTTCGGTGGCTGTTGGTGGAGAACTTATTCATGATATTGATGCGGATTCTCTTAGAAACAAGCTGGAATATCTTCGCAGGAGAACTATTGATGTGAAGTCGTTCAAGATATGGAGAGGAAGGCTAAAGCATGAAGGAAAAGATGTTTAAGAACCTGAGCCTTAAGATTCTGTCGGCTATATTTGCGGTTGTTTTGTGGACGGTTATAGTTAATGTATATGATCCAACCACGAGTTATACATTCAGTAATGTGTCGGTACAGCTTATTAATACAGAGAGTCTGACTGATAAGAATTACAGTTATGAAATTGTAGAGGGTGGCAAGATATCAGTATATGTAAGTGGACCGAAGAGTATTGTTACTAATATCAAAGCAAGTGATATTGTTGCAACTGCGGATCTTAGCAAGATAAGCGCATTTGCTGATTATGTTGATATTCATGTATCAGTTGTTAAAGATGGACAGGTTCTTAATAATGTTGAAGCTACACCTAAAACATCTGCTGTAAGATTAAGCATAGAAAACAGAGATACTAAGACTGTAAATGTTGTTTCAGAGATTACCGGTTCAGCGGCAGATGGCTATGCAGTGGTAAGAAGAGTGCTTAATCCAACATCTGTTAAGGTTACAGGACCTTCGTCTGTTATCGATAATATAGACCATGCAGGGATATCTTTTGATGTGACAGGAGCGACTGCAGATGTGACGGGAACAGCAGATATTCATTTGTATGATTCTGATAATAATGAAATTAATGATTCTTCTGTTGAACTTACACAGACAAGTGTGGGCTATACTGCACAGGTTGTAAGGACTAAGACTGTAAGTATAGAAGTTAAGACGTCAGGAAAACCGGCAGACGGATACAGAGTTTCAGGAGTGACGCTTAATCGTGATAGTGTTGTTGTATATGGTGATACCAATATGCTTAACAGTCTTGATAAGATTGTTATTCCGGCAAGTAATATTAATGTAGATGGTTTGACTGAAAATAAAGTGTATAAGTTTGGTCTTTCGGATTACATAGATAAATCGCTTACAATTCTTGATAATGCAAGGATTGAGGTTACAGTAAGAATCGAGAGTACAGGTAATAAGACAATAACACTTAATACATCAGATATTAAGGTTAGTGGACTTGAAACCGGAATGAGCTACAGCTTTGAGGATAGAACATTTTCAATAGATGTTGAGGGTTCAGAGACTGCAATTGCTGCATTAGACGCATCTGCCATAACGATGACTGCAGATTTGTCTACATATACTACGTCAGGAATACAAAGCATTACATTGTCGGTTAAACTTCCGGATGGAGTTACATTAAAGAGAGCAGCATCCGTTAATGTGTTGTTTAAGGATAATACCCAGGAAACAGAAACTACTCAGTCGACTCAGGAAACAACATCAGTGACGACTAGAAATTGAGAGGTGATTCATATGGTAAGTGAGAAGATACTAGTTGGGAGTGCATTAGGAATACATCTTCGTCCTGCAGGAGCAATGTGTGATACAGCTGTTAAATTTGATTCACACATTACATTCACATTTAAGAATAAGGTTGTTAATGCAAAGAGTGTTATATCTATTCTTGCATCAGGCGTTGGTTGTGGAGATGAGATAACTCTCATAGCAGAAGGTCCGGACGAAGAAGAAGCATTGAAAGCAGTTTCTGAGAGCTTTAGAAAAGCTTTACAGGACTAATATAAATCAAGAAAAGAGGTAAAGGGTATGGGTTATATGGAAACTTACAAAGCATGGTGTGAGAATGAATATTTTGATGAAGACACACGTGCAGAACTCAAATCAATTGCAGGAGATGAGAAAGAGATTGAGGACAGATTCTATAAGGATCTTGAGTTTGGAACAGGCGGACTTAGAGGTGTCATAGGCAATGGTACTAACAGAATGAATGTATACATTGTAAGAAAGGCAACACAAGGGTTAGCTAATTTTATTATCAAGGAAGGAACACAGGATAAGGGTGTTGCTATTTCTCATGATAATAGAAGAATGTCAAGAGAATTTGCGCAGGAAGCAGCTCTTTGTCTTGCGGCTAATGGCATTAAGGTATACATATTCCCTTCATTAAGACCAACACCAGAACTTTCATTTGCAGTAAGAGAACTTCACTGTACAGCAGGTATTATGGTTACGGCAAGCCACAATCCTCCAGAATACAATGGATATAAGGTATACTGGGATGACGGATGCCAGATAACAGCACCTAAGGATACACAGATTATCAATGAAGTTAAGGCTGTTACTGATTTTAATGATGTTAAGACTATTGATGAAGAAGAGGCTAGAGTAAGAGGCCTGTATAACATTATTGGATATGATATGGATGATGCATTTATTGCAAAGCATTAAAGAAGCAGAGCCTTAACGGAGATATCATTAAGCAGGTTGCTGATGATATTAAGATTGTATACTCTCCATTCAATGGTACAGGTAATGTTCCTGTAAGAAGAATTTTAAGAGAGTTAGGTTTCAAGAATGTATATGTTGTTCCAGAACAGGAAAAACCAGATCCTAACTTTACAACACTCGAGTACCCTAATCCTGAAGACCCTAAGGCATTCACATATGCATTAAGACTTGCTAAGGAAGTTGATGCAGATATTATTCTTGCAACTGACCCTGATGCGGACAGACTTGGCGTATATTCTAAGGACACTAAATCAGGTGAGTACAAGTCATTCACAGGTAATATGTCTGGTATGCTTATTGCAGAATACCTTCTTTCACAGAGAAAGGAGAAGGGACTTCTTCATGAGAATGGTGCATTTGTAAAGACTATCGTATCTACTAACTTAGCTGATCTTATCGCTAAGGAATATAACTTAAAGCTTATTGAAGTTCTTACAGGATTTAAGTATATTGGTGAGCAGATTAAGTTCTTTGAGCAGAATAATACATACGAATATGAATTCGGTTTTGAAGAGAGTTACGGCTGCTTGGTTGGAACACATGCAAGAGACAAGGATGCCATCGTAGCTGTTATGGCATTATGTGAAGCAGCAGCTTACTATAAGTCTAAAGGCATTACTTTATGGGATCAGATGATTAATATCTTTGATAAGTACGGCTACTTCAAGGAAGGACAGAAGGCTGTAACTATGAAGGGTGCAGAAGGTGCTGTCCAAATTGCTAAGATGATGGATGATTTAAGAAATAATCCACCTAAGAAGTTCGGAGCATGGAATGTTGTTGAGTTCAGAGATTATAAGAAGGATGAGTGTACAGTTATTGCTACAGGCGAGAAGAAGCCTACAGGACTTCCTGAATCTAACGTACTTTATTTTGAACTTAATGACCATGCATGGTGCTGTGCAAGACCTTCAGGAACAGAGCCTAAGATTAAGTTCTATATGGGTGTTAAGGGAACAGGTCTTGAGGATGCTGATAAGAAGTTAGAAGAACTTACTGATGCAGTTTCTGAAATTGTTGGTTTATAATCAGTTGAAATTTAATTAACAACTAAAACACAATATGAACACATTTCGTTGTTATATTACATGTATTGACAGTGAGATGTGTTCATTTGTTATGTATGGAATCTTCACTGTCATAATACAATGGTAAAAGGAGAGAATGATTATGTATAATGACAATAATGAGAATGATTCACAGTACCGTTACAGTGGCAGTGATATACCATATAACAATACTAATAATGGCAGTACATCTAATAATAACACAGCATTTTCAAGCGCACCTTATGAAGCTAAGAAGCACAGGAAACACAAAGGCGGATTTGCAAGGAAAGCAGCATGCTTTGTTCTTTCAGCAGTACTTTTTGGCGCAATAGCCGGTTCGGTTATGTTTGGTGTTAATTATGCAGGCGGAAAGATTGCTGGCAGTAATAAGTCTAATGCTACAGGCGTTAATATACCAACAGTAAGTAATAATATTTCTAATGTTGCTAAGACAGATTCTTCGCTTACAGAAGATACTAATCTTTCAGCATCAGATAAGATGGATGTAGAGGCAGTTGCTACAGCAGCCGCTTCCTGCAATGGTTCAGCTTAATGGCACAACAACAGTTAAAAATTCAAGTTATTTTGGATATGGACAGAGTTATGAGGCAACATCAAGTGGTACAGGTATTATTGTAGGCAAGAGTGATACTGAATTACTTATTGTAACTAATGCACACGTTGTTGATAATATTGATAATCTTAAATGCGTATTCTCTGATGGCACAAGTGCAAGCTGTTCTGTTAAGGGTTCTAAGTCAGATCAGGATATTGCGGTAGCCGCAGTATCATTAAGTGATATTTCATCTGATACAGCGTCTAATATTGCAATTGCAGAACTTGAAGATTCATCAGATATTAAAGTTGGACAGCAGGTTGTTGCCATTGGTAATGCATTAGGTGAAGGCCAGTCAGTTACAACTGGTATAATTAGTGCAAAGGACCGTTCAATTACAGTCAACAATGTAACATTTACAGGACTTCTTATGACAGATGCAGCGATTAACTCTGGTAACAGTGGTGGAGCTCTTCTTAATTCAGAAGGAAAGGTTATCGCTATTAACTTTGCAAAAACAAGCAGTGATGGTGTAGAAGGTATGGCTTATTCAATTCCTGTCTCTAATGTTAAGGATATTATCGATTCATTAATGACTAAGCAGACAAGAAACAAGGTTTCATCAGATAAGGCAACATACCTTGGAATTGCAGCAGTAGATATTACAAGTAATTATGCATCATATTATGGATATCCTGTAGGTATTCTTATAAGAACTGTAGCTGATGATTCAGCAGCAGACAAGGCAGGATTAGAGACATATGACGTAATTGTCGGATTTGATGACCAGACAGTTACTACTATGTCAGGACTTACTAACATGCTTCAGTATTATGAGGCAGGTGAAAAAGTAACTATAGATTATTATCATATGGAAGGAAGCGAGTATGTTCTTAAGAGCACGGAGGTAACGCTTGGTTCTAAGAAGGCATCTTAAGGATATATTCCAAGTATATATTTATGGATAATACCAATGAGAATATGACAGAAGATAAGGATATTAATAAGAATAACAATGGGAATTCCGATGATTATGAGAAGATATGTTTTGTGTGCAGAAGACCAGAATCAAGAGCTGGTAAGATGATTGTTATGCCTAACAATATATACATCTGTCAGGATTGTATGCAAAGAACATTCGATTCAATTAACAGCAGCGGAATTAATTATGAAGATATGATGAAGATGTCAAACATGCCTGGAATGGGCATGTTTGGCAATTTTGGCGCTATGGATTCAGACCCGGTTCCAGAAAAGCAGAAGCTTAAGAAAAAGAAAGAGAATAAGAAGGAGTTACCAGCGCTTGACGTTTCTAAGCTGCCTGCACCACATGAGATTAAGAGAAAGTTAGATGAGTATGTTATAGGTCAGGACTATGCTAAGAAGGTAATGTCGGTGGCTGTATATAATCATTATAAAAGAGTTTCAGCAGATGCTAAGATTCTGGGTGACGTTGAGATTGAGAAGTCTAATATGCTTATGATTGGACCTACAGGAAGTGGTAAGACATATCTTGTTAAGACGCTTGCAAGGATATTACAGGTGCCACTTGCTATTACAGATGCAACAACACTTACAGAGGCAGGATATATCGGAGATGATATAGAGTCAGTTGTTTCTAAGCTTTTACTGGCAGCAGACAATGATGTAGAGAAAGCTGAACATGGAATTATATTTATTGATGAGATAGACAAGATTGCCAAGAAGAAAGAGACCAGAAGCAGAGATGTAAGTGGTGAGTCTGTACAGCAGGGAATGTTAAAGCTGTTAGAAGGCAGTGAGATTGAAGTTCCTGTTGGTGCGACAAGTAAGAATGCAATGGTTCCACAGGTAACTGTTAACACGAAGGATATTCTGTTTATATGTGGTGGTGCATTTCCGGATCTTGAGGATATTATCAAGACAAGGCTTAATAAGTCATCCTCAATGGGATTTAATGCTGACCTTAAAGATAAATATGATGATGAGAAGAACATCATGTCTTATGTGACGGTTGATGATCTTAGAGAATACGGAATGATTCCAGAATTTTTAGGAAGACTGCCTATCATATATTCGCTTGACAGACTGGATGAGGATATGCTTGTCAATATTCTGAAAGAGCCTAAGAATGCAATTCTTAAGCAGTATCAGAAGCTGTTAGAGCTTGATGAGGTGAAGCTTGAGTTTACAGATGATGCATTAAGAAGCATAGCAAGAAAGGCAATGGAAAAAGATACAGGTGCAAGAGCACTCCGTTCTATTATTGAGGATTTTATGCTTGATATAATGTATGAGATACCGAAAGACAGCAATATAGGTTCAGTTACAATTACAGAAGATGTTGTTGAAAAGAAAGGTGCTCCGGTAATAACTATGAGAGCATAATAGTTATAGCAGAATAATACAATACATTTCTGAATACATATAGCATGTACAGTGATTGCTTTATGTTAAGGAGATGTTATGGCATGTGATTTTGATATAACCAAAGAGAATATATATGATTACATAATAGAAGATACCCCAGGGGCTGATGAAGCTATTAAGGCATTGTCAGGGATATGTTCGCAGAGAGCTGATTCGCAATGGATTATAGCTCATGGAGAACTGCCTGATAACCGCCAGCTTAATATAAGCTCTCTGGGGTATTTTTACTATTCCAAAGTTATATGGACTCATGGAAGGCGATGCGGATATAAGTGCACTTGATGAAATAGGTGCTTTACGTGTACTTGGACAGGATAATCTGCAGGCAGACGGGAGTAATGTTCTCATAGGGTATGTGGATACCGGAATAGATTATCTTAATGATGTTTTCAAGGACAGACTTGGAAATACAAGAATTCAGGCTATATGGGATCAGACAGATAGAACAGAGACTGATGTTGCAAATACATATGCACATTTTGGCAGAGTATATGAAAAGGATGAAATAGACAGGGCAATAGAGGCTGACAATAACGGAGAAAATCCATATTCTTATGTTGCACAAAGAGACACGTCAGGACATGGAACGCTGATGGCTTCAATATCAGCAGGTTCATATACAGACGGATATGTTGGCGTTGCACCAGGAGCAGAGCTTTTAGTGGTTAAATTAAAACAAAGTAAACAGTATCTGAGAGATTTTTTTCTGATAAAGGATGACGTTCCAGCTTTTGAGGAAAGTGATATTATGCTGGCTTTAAGATTTCTTGAAGATTACGCTATACGACTTGGAAAACCATTGATAATAATATTTGGTCTGGGAAGTGCTAATGGTTCAAGAACAGGCGCATCTCCTCTGGCAGAAATGATGGAGAATCTTACTAAAAAACCCAATATATCAGTTATAACATGTATGGGCAATGAAGCTAATAATAAATGTCATTATAAAGGGACAGTAATGTCAGCCCTGGTACCTGATGTTATGGAAATTAATGTTGATGGAACAGGAAAGGGTTTTACGATGGAAATATGGGCGGATAGTCTTGATATATTATCCGTGTCGATTGAATCACCGTCAGGGGAATATGTTCCAAGAATACCTGCAAGAATGGGTGCAAGTATGGAGTATACATTTCTTTATGAGGGAAGTACGGTTACGGTAGATTATCAGATAACTGAAAATGTTGCTGGAATGGAGGTTATATTCGTAAGACTTAAGACACCAGTTGAGGGTACATGGAAATTCTATATATATAGTCTCACTAATATAAAAGGAAGTTATAATGCATGGCTTCCATTAAAGCAGTTTTCCGGACAGGATATATATTTTTTAAAACCGACCCGGATACAACACTTACAGTTCCAGCGGCAGCTGATGGTGTTATAAGTGTAGGAGCATATAATCATTATACAGGGCTGCTTATTATGAAAGTGGGCGTGGATATAGCGCTGACGGAAGGATTAAACCTGATTTTGTTGCACCGGGTGCGGGGGTATATGGAATTGCTCCATCTGGAGGCGTTAAGGTTACTGGAACAAGCTATGCAGCGGCTTATGCCGGGGCTGTGTTGCACTTTTATATTCATATCAGGTAAATGTAAAGAATAGTCAGATGATTAATCATAACGATATTAAAGCACAGCTTATAAGAGGTGCAGTACGCTCAGAATATATGGTATATCCTAACCCTGTAGCTGGTTATGGAAAACTGAATATATATACAACATTTAACATGATGAGAATATCTTAGGTTGAAATCACTGGTGTTATATGCTAAATTGTTCATACATGACGAAAAGAGGAGATAGAGAAGTATGAAATATAAGGCATTGGCACTGGATTTGGACGGAACATTAACTAATAGAGAGAAGAAAGTGCCAGTAGGTAATAAAGAAGCGATTGAGAAAGCGATAGATGCAGGTGTTAAGGTTATTCTTGCATCAGGAAGACCGCTTTTTGGAATAACACCAATAGCCAGAGAGCTTGAGCTTGACAAAAAAGGTGGTTATATACTGGCATATAATGGCGGCTGTATAGTTGACTGCAAGATGGGAAAGCAGATGTCTGCGACAATAATGCCACAGGATTGTATAGCAGATATATGCAGTCTTGCAAGAGCCAACGGTGTGTATGCTCTGACATATGCTGATACGCAGATAGCTGCTGAGAGTGATTCTGATGAATATGTAAAGAAAAAGAAGCAATATGCAACAGTACTACAATCAAGAAAGTAGATGATTTGCGCAAATTTGTGGATTATCCTGTAGAGAAATTTCTGGTTGTAGGAGAGCATGAAAAAGCTTCTTCCTGTGCAGAAAGCCTTGTTAGATAAGCATGAGGAGTAATCAATGCATTTTTTTCAGAGAGCTATTTCTTAGAGGTAGTACCTGCGGGAGTTGCAAAGGATGCATCTTTGGATAAGTCTGCTCACAATGCTTGATATAACAAGTGAAGAACTCGTTGCATGCGGCGATGGAATGAATGATATTCCAATGTTAAAGTATGCAGGTCTTGCAGCGGTTATGGAGAATGCATATCCTGAAGTTAAGAAATATGCAGATGTCGATGTACCATCTAACGATGACTGTGGTGTGGCATATGTTATAGATAAATATATTATAATAATGGATTTATAAAAAATATACCCCAGGCGGTTTTATTGGCTGCCGGGGGTATGTTTTATTGATTAATTAGAATTGTTATTGAGACTGTCAACATATTCATCTACATCGAATACATCACCATTCTGAATCTTACTCATGCTGGATAGCTGTATTAATACTGTCTGCGTAAGGATATACAACAGAAGCACCTCTAAGGCCGGTTATCTCAAGATAAGCAGGACCCTGTCCAGCAGGTGGCTGAGTTGATCCTTCAATACTCGTATGTCTGTATGTTCCATGCTGTACTGTCGCTTAACTGAAGCTTAACAAAGATCAGATATTGTGCTTGTTGGAATATTAGTAAAGGAACATATCACTAACAGCATCAAGTACGGCTGAATACTTGGTAAGTATTGCAGGTGAAGTAGCTTTCTGTAAGATACCCTTGATGGCGGCTGTCTGGTTACGTCCACGCTGGAAGTCTCCGGCAGCAAATGCATGTCTTTCTCTTGAGAATGCAACTGCCATCTCACCATCACATTCATTAGGTCCCTTGACGAAATGATATGGAATAGGAGAAGCATCTTCGCCACAAGTAAATTCTACTTCTGAGTCAATTGTGATTCCACCAAGTGCATCTACAACAGAGACGCAGCCTGTGAAATTTTAGACCATGTATCGATGCGAACGAGGAATTATACAAGAAGAATGCAATTCTTGAGAGAATTACAGAGCCAGACAGACAGCTCATGTTCCGTGTTCCATGGGTAGATGACAATGGTCAGGTACAGGTAAACAGAGGTTTCAGAGTACAGTTCAACAACGCTATCGGACCTTACAAGGGTGGTTTAAGACTTCACCCATCAGTAAACCTTGGTATCATCAAGTTCTTAGGTTTTGAGCAGGTATTCAAGAACTCACTTACAACACTTCCAATCGGTGGTGGTAAGGGTGGTTCTGACTTTGATCCTAAGGGCAAGTCAGACAGAGAGATTATGGCATTCTGCCAGAGCTTTATGACAGAGCTTTGCAAATATATCGGTGCTGATGTCGATGTTCCTGCTGGTGATATCGGAACAGGCGCAAGAGAAATCGGCTTCATGTTTGGTCAGTACAAGAGAATCCGTGGAATGTTCGAAGGCGTACTTACAGGTAAGGGACTTACATATGGTGGTTCACTTGCTCGTACAGAGGCTACAGGATATGGTTTGTTATACCTTACAAGTGCACTCCTGAAGGATCACAATATGGATATCGCTGGCAAGACTTGTGCAGTATCTGGTGCTGGTAACGTAGCAATCTACGCAATCCAGAAGGCACAGCAGCTTGGTGCTAAGTGTGTAACATGTTCTGATTCTACAGGTTGGATCTACGATCCAGAAGGAATCGACGTTGACCTTCTGAAGGAGGTTAAGGAAGTTAAGAGAGCACGTCTTACAGAGTACGCTGCAGCTCGTCCATCTGCTCAGTATCATGAGAAGAAGAACGCAGATGACCACGGCGTATGGT
>VOFE01000851.1_pt1 | contig 48000 bp, 45 predicted proteins | sample 5384071 | NCBI WGS metagenome assembly VOFE01 (sample SAMN12384724, study PRJNA508395) | human gut metagenome | isolation source: healthy gut D | host: Homo sapiens
ACTTTAGTTACATTGATTCACTCAATCGCTTTAATACGCTCTACTACAGACTGCTTCGCTAAAATGTGTCTTTGATACACTGTTACTACTATATGAACCACAAAAACAAGCACGAAATACAGGAGTAGAAACGGCCACGGGAAGCGATAGGAAATATAGGATAATCCGGGTATTTCTGCGATCTTGTTGCATAAAAGGAACCCCAGCGGTATGCCTACCACACAACTCCCTATTAAACTACCAAAAAAATAAATCCTGTTTTCTGCACTCTGTGTTTGATAAATTTGTACTTTCGTCATACCAGCGGCCTCTAACAGCGCATAGTCATGGCGGCGTATAACGGTGTTTGTAATGCAAGTATTAAGCAAATTGACAAAAGCAAACAAACATATCAACACTATCACTGCTGTAACAACAATTTTGGCGTTATAAAAATACGCCTGATATTCAGATAAATCATCCGCAAATATGGAAGTATTTATACGGTTATCCGAAGCCACCAGTGCCTTAATTTCCTCAACAGCCTGTTTCGTTTGCATATCTTCAGTACAAATGTACCATGCCAGATCACAATTTATTTCTGCTAAAAAGTCCAGATATTCAGGGGTCGTATAGAATACGCTACCTTTGTCCTTATTTTCGATGAAACCACATACTGAAAAATCAATTTCTTTTGTAGACATTCCCGTATTTACTGATGCGGAAAAATGATCTCCCAAACTCAGGGAAAGACCTGTTTTTTCATAGTAAGGAGAGGCACGATTTATCACAATCGGAATAGTGCTGTTTGTATTTGGAGAATAAGGCATATCACCCTCAACCAGTTGGGTTTCAAAACTGGTTGTGCCGACAATACTATTGATGGATAGTTCATATCTATTCTCAGGTTGACCGGGAACGACGATCTCACAATCTAATTTTTTGGATGGATAAATTTCTGTTACACCAGAGATATTTTCAATCTGCGCTTTCAATTCCTCCGTAAAAGGACTATCTTTCATCAGTTCAAGAGTAGCGTTTTCGGCAGCTGTTGAGTTCAGTTTAAGATAAATGCTGCTGTTTTCATAATACGGTTGCCGGACAAGCTCTTTTATATCAATAGCCGAAACTACCGAAAAGACTACAAATACAAGGACTCCGCTCAACACAAGGGATAGCAGCGTATAAAATGCCTTTTTACGGTTACTGAAAAAGTATTTTTTTGCCAAACCATTAGGATTGATACGACTGCTTTTTTTGAAAATTTTAGCTGATTTTATTTCCTCTGTCCTCAATGCCGCCATAGGGGATAAAGACGCAGCCAGTTTTGCCGGTGTACGGAATGACCAAAAAACAATGAACCATACAAAAGCACCGGAAAGCAATGTGCAGGCCACACTGGGCACCAAATATAATTTCAAGGGTAATACACAATTAAAAAGAAAACCCAATAGCAAACCGCCTAAAATATACTTCCAAGATAACTGTTTTCGCTGACAATCGATCGGCCAGCACAATAGCCGGTTTGGTAAATCAACAGTTTGCCGGCGCGGGCGATAAGCCACACCTCGGCGCTGGCTGCTGCCGGTCCGCCGGAAAGATTGTTCGGCATGTTTTTCAGTTTATCTTCCAGCCCCAGCAGATGAACGATCTCGTCCAAAAACTTCTGATCCACCGTGTCCCCGTCCAGCTCCACCGGCAGGACGATGTTCTCATACACATTCAGGATCGGAACAAGGTTATAGTTCTGGAAGATAAAGCCGATGTTGCGGCGGCGGAAGATGGTGAGCTGTTCGTCGTTCATTTTCGACAGCTCTTTGTCCCGGACAATCACGGTTCCGCTGGTGGGAGTGTCCAGCCCGCCCATCATGTGAAGCAGGGTGGACTTGCCGCTGCCGGAGGTTCCCACAACGGCCACAAACTCGCCGTCCTCCACGGAGAAGTTCACACCGTCAAGGGCGCGGGTAATGTTCGGCTCTGTGCCGTAATACTTTTTCAGATCAATCGCCTGTAAAACGCTCATACTCAAAACTCCTTTCAAGGCTTTCTGCCTGTTGATAAGGCTATTGTAAAACCCAAATGTCCGCGAAATGTTACAGCGGCCAAAAAATTTCATTGAAAATCGGGGGTGAAATGCTACAACGCTCGGACATTTCAAAATTATTATTCAACTACCCTTAATCGAGCTACAATACTTGTTTTTCTAAAATAGCGAAACGAAACATGAGGAACTATAATCGCCACAACGCAAATAACAATTCCCTCTAATATCAACGGGAAAATCGTAGGCTGTATTGTAAACAGCCATAAGTCAGGTTGATTAAAGAAAGTAGGAAGAATTGTATTTGCAACAATAAGAGAGAGAGGTAAACCCATTACACAAATCAGAAATGCGTAAAACAATCCCTCCAATACGGTCAATTTGTTAATTTGTTTTTTCGTCATTCCGATGCTCTCTAATGTAGCAAATTCCCGTTGCCGGTTTATAATGCCCGTTATAATGATGTTGGAAAAATTCACAAGCCCGATACTTCCTAACAGAAACCCAATAAGGCCACCTATGATAAAAATAGTTTGTTTTAATCCATTCATAGTTTGTGCCAATGTTTCAGACGATGCGTATTCAACGGTAGGCAAAGAATTGATGTACTCGGTCGCTGGCAAAAAGTGTTCTTTTTCCACATCAAACACATAACTCATTATGGCTGGATTGTTATACAATTCCACAAACATCTCATTACTCATATAGAAAATAGGACAATCGCCGCCAACATCAGTGTAGCCAACATTCTTACCCGGAGATTCTACCAATGAAAAATCAACCACTGCACGCGCAATTACCGAAACCGTTTTATAAGGCAATCCATCTTTGTAAATGGTAACTTCCTGATTGAGCGGACAAAGAAATTCAGGAGATTCATTTGGGTTGATCGCTGAAATTTCTATAACATAGTTTCCACTTTCCAAATATGAGGTTAGTTGCTGTATATCTGTTTCTCCCTCAATGAAATTCAATTTAGGAAGTATTGATTTTTCTACCCCGTAAATATTGCAAAGAGGTCGATAATCAACACCGAGTTTTACTGGATAAGTTCTGCCATCAACCATACCACTTCGTATAAGGTGATTATCTTCTGTGTATTCGTCTAATACTTCCGTGACCAAACTACCATAATCATAAGTAACACTGACATCATCCAAAGTGTTTTTATAAATTCGACTTCCGTTCAGCACAGGAATATTATTTTCAATATCAGATATGATTTCATTACTAACAGAATCATCTTTAAATCGAAAACCTTGCACATTAGAAAATGTGTTTGGGCTTGCCACAACAAAATCAAATGAGGTAACAGAAGATACATATTTTTTAACATCAACACTATTTCCGATTGCGATTGCACTGTTTAGGAGAATAATGCAGAGTATCATGGATAAGACGATAAATATGGTACGCTTTGAATTTCTTCTTAAATTTCTCCATGCCATTTCTGTTATTCTATTCTTAAACGAAAGACGATTCTTGTTGGCACTATGATAATTGTCTTTTTCATAGTATCTGGTTGCCTCAATGGGCGAAATCGTAGCTGCAATTTTGAATGGTTTCTTTATGCTCACCCAAACAGTAATCGCACTAAATATCCCGGCAACGACAAAAATAATAGGATTAAAACTCAAGTTCACAGAAAGATTGTGATACTCGCCTTTCATAAAATTAAGAATCCACGGAAGCATAAGTATTCCTACTATATATCCCAAAATCAACCCAATAGATATAGCAATTATAGACAGCCAAAATGCTTGCTTATAAACAATTCGCTTGATTTGCTTCTCCGTTGTTCCGATTGTTCTTAATAAGCCATATTTCTTTATTTCTTGAACAACAGAAATCTCAAAAATATTGCGAATGAGCAAATAGCCAGTTATTACAAAAATCATAATAAAAAACAGGGCTGCTATTATGGCAATCCAATTTACAGATGTACCAGTGGACGGGCTGGTTCCCCTAATTTGCAAAATAGTTGTCTGTATAGACTGGATCGCTCCAACACATAAAGTCGTTACAGAAGTAAAAAGCATTGATGTTAAAACGATTGCTATTACAGCAACAATATTTCGTAATTTGTTGGCTTTGAAGCTTCTTTGCGCCAGCTTCTTTGTAATGGCGCTGGTGTCATTTTCAAAAGGCCATGTCATAGTTGTATCACCTCCATATTTGATAAGGGTATTGTAAAACCTAAATGTCCGCGAAATGTTACAGCGGCCCAAAAAATTTCATTGAAAATCGAGGTGAAATGTTACAACGCTCGGACATTTCAAAAAAATTTACGGCGGGCAGCCGGAAATGGCCGTCCGCCGCGTTCTATTTTGTCGGCAGCATAATGGAAAATTCCGAACCCTTGCCCGGCTCCGAAACCACTTTGATATAGCCGCCTTGCCGCGTTACGATCTCGCGGGCCAGATACAGGCCAATGCCCACGCCCTGCTGTTCGTGTACTTCTTCCTCACGATAGAAGCGCCGGAAGATGGCGGCCTGATTGCTTTCGGAAATGCCCTTGCCGGTGTCGGTCACTTTGATCTCTACATACATTTCCCACAGCACCACCGACACAGCGATTTTCCCGCCTGCCGGGGTATACTTCACCGCATTGTCCAACAGGTTAAAGAGGGCTTCGGATGTCCACTTGCTGTCATGGGAAAAGGTCAAATTCTCCGGGCAGTCCACAGATACGGCGATTTTCTTTTTTTCCGCTGCATACACGATCCCACTCATGGCTTGCGCCACGGTATCAAAGAGGCAGACCGGTTTCTTATCCAACTGGATTACGCCCGTTTCCAACCGGGAGTGTTTTCACAAGAGCCTGAAAGAGAAAGTCCAGCTTATCTGTCTGGGTGCGGATTCCCCGGATAAAGTCGGTGCGCTCCGCCTCGGTCATAGGCTTTTCCAGCAGGGTGTCCGTCGCCATTTTCAGATTGCTTACCGGCGTTTTCACCTGATGGGAAATATCCGATACAAGGGTCTGCAACTCCTGCCGTTCCTCGTCCACCCGGCGGCGGTTCTCCTGCATGATCTGGTAAAGCCTTGCCAGCCGGTGTCCAATTCTGGCAAGCTGGGTTTCGCTGTCCTCCGGGCGCTGGGGTGCTTCATTCCCGGCGATCATGTGGTCTAAGGTCTGGCACAGGTCAGTGGTAAACTGCGACAGTCGCTTTCCAAACGCCTGCGTCAGTACAAAAATCCCTACAATGGCGCACAGCAGCAGCGCCCCGCCCGTCAGCAGCACCGCAATCTGTTTTGTCACAAGAAAAAGAGCTATGGTGATCCCGGACATGGAGAGGGCAAGTCCCATTGCCACCCGGCTAAACAGCCGCTTTACCGAAAGATTCTGAAACTTCATTTTGCCTCGCCTCCCGTCCATTGATAGCCCATGCCGTAAACGGTCTTGATGTATGGCACACCGCCGTCGGATTCAATCTTGCTGCGAATCCGGCTGATGGAGGTTGTCAGGGTGTGTTCGTCTACAAACTTCTCGTCTATATCCCACAGCTTTTCCAAAAGCTGCCCACGGGTCAGCACTTGCCGGGGATTTTTGCGGAACAGGTTCAGCATTTTGTACTCCATCGGGGATAGGGTCAGGGGCTTGCCGTTTAAGGAAGCCGTCTGCTCCGAGAAGTCCAGAAACAGCCGCCCGTCGTCGTAAATGTCCTTGGCCGGTTTGTGGTGTTCCAGCATGGCGAACATGGCTTTGATTTTCCGCTGCAAGGCCCCGATCACAAAGGGCTTTGTGATGTAGTCCACCGCGCCCACCTCATAGCCCCGTATCTGGTCGCTCTCCTGATCGTTGGCGGTCAGGAAAATCACAATGGTGTCCGGGTGCTGGGGCTTTATCAGTTTGCACAGCTCAAAACCATTCCCGTCCGGCAGGTTGATGTCCAGCAGCACCAGATCAAATTCCCGCTGGCGGATGGCTTCGGCTGCGGTTCTGGCATTTAGGGCAGAAGTCACGCCGTAGCCGTCTGCGGTCAGGTTGTAGGCCAACATCTTATTCAAAAACTGTCGTGGTTCTTGGCGGTCGTAAGGGCGGAATGCCGGAAATGGTATTTGAATATATACTGAAGAAAAACGGCATGGATCCGCAAAAGGATCTGACCATCGACCAGAGCATTGATTTCGGTTCCACAGCAGCAGCTTTTACCAGTGATGATTCCGCGGCATATACAGTAGAATTTGAACCATCTGCGACCATTCTGGAAAAAGAAGGAGCGGGCTATGTAGTGGCATCGCTCGGAGAGGCATCCGGATATGTACCATATACATCCTACAGTACAAAAGCAAGCTACATGAAAGAAAACCCTGAGATTATCCAGAAATTTACCGATGCACTTCAGAAGGGAATGGACTATGTGCAGAGTCATACGCCGGAGGAAATCGCAGAAGTGATCGCACCGCAGTTCAAGGAAACAGATCTTGAAACCATCACTGCCATTGTAAAACGTTATTATGACCAGGACACCTGGAAAGAAAATCTTATCTTCGAAAAAGACAGCTTTGAGCTTTATCCAATGCGTCGTAAAACCCCTTGCTTCAGCTATGGGGATATAAGACGCGTCCATCGAATTTATGCAAGTAATTGAAGATGGACAAAATAGTAATTGTATTAACTAATGAACCATAGTATAATACAAATATGAACACAACATATAAATCAAATAACAATGTCGTCTATTCCTGTAAATACCATGTAGTATGGTGTCCAAAGTATAGACGAAAAGTATTAACTAATGGTGTGGACGTCCGGCTGAAGGAGCTGCTCACAGAGTATGCTGCAAATCTTTCTGTAGACATTCTGGAAATGGAGATCATGCCGGACCATGTTCATATGCTTTTGGAAGTAGATCCTCAGTTTGGCATCCACAAAGCTGTAAAGTCATTTAAAGGCTATACGTCCAGAATTTTAAGACAGGAATTTCCCTATCTTAAAACGAAAATGCCGACTCTCTGGACAAACAGCTATTTTGTATCGACGGTGGGCGGTGCTCCGCTGGAAACAGTAAAACAGTATATTGAAAACCAGAAAACATCGCAGAGACAAAAGGATAAGATGGGATAATGCAAAAAGGAATTAAATTCAGGATCTACCCGAACAGAGAACAGAAAAACTTCATCCATCAGACCCTGGGATGTTGCCGGTTCATCTACAACCGGGGACTTGCCATGCGTAAGGAAGGCTATGAAAATGGGGAAAAGATCGGCTATTCCCAGACTTCCGCCATGCTGACTGAACTGAAAAAGCAAGAGGAGTTTGCCTTTCTGAAAGCAGCAGATTCCATTGCATTACAGCAGTCTTTGCGGGATCTCGACCGGGGATTTGTGAATTTCTTTCAGAAACGGGCTTCCTATTGAAGGGGGCGATTTCCTGTAAATTCAAATCGTTTTCTACCTGTAAGATCATTCCGGGGAAGACGGTCAAATAAAATGAAAATACAGATGAGGAGAAAATAAAATGTTATTTTTTGTAAACGATTACTGCGAGGGAGCGCATCCGGCGATCCTCCAGAAACTTCTGGAAACCAATATGGAGAAGCTTTCCGGCTATGGCACAGACAAATACTGTGATTCTGCAAAGGAGAAGATCCGTAAAGCCTGTGGCTGCCCGGATGCAGATGTGTTTTTCCTAGTGGGAGGAACTCAGACCAATGCCACGATCATAGGTTCTGTCCTGAACCGTTATGAAGGTGTTCTTGCGGCGCAGACTGGACACGTAAGCTGTCATGAGGCCGGAGCGATCGAGTATACAGGACATAAGGTACTGACACTTCCGGCAGAAAACGGAAAGATCAAAGCAGAAAGTATCACAGATTATGTGGAAACTTTTTATGGGGATGAAAGTCACGACCATATGGTATTTCCGGGAATGGTTTATATTTCCCATCCGACAGAGTACGGAACACTTTATACGAAGAAAGAGCTGGAGGAAATTTCCGAGGTATGCCATAAATACGAGCTTCCGCTGTTTTTGGACGGAGCAAGACTTGGCTACGGTTTGGTAAGTCCGGAAGCAGATGTGACACTTGAGGATATCGCCAGATGTACAGATGTGTTCTACATCGGCGGAACCAAGGTAGGAGCACTCTGCGGTGAGGCAGTGGTCTTTACGAAAAAAGCTCCGAAGCACTTTATGACTATGGTGAAGCAGCAGGGAGCCCTTCTGGCAAAAGGCCGTCTTCTGGGAATCCAGTTTGACACACTGTTTACGGATGATCTGTATACAAGAATCAGCAAAAATGCTATTGAAACAGCTATGAAGCTGAAAAAGAGCCCTTCAGGAAAAAGGATATCAGCTTTTTCCTGGATTCTCCCACGAACCAGCAGTTTGTAGTTTTGGAAAATAAAAAGAAAGAAGAACTGGGCAAAGAAGTTCAGTTTGATTTCTGGGAAAAATATGATGAAGATCATACAGTGATCCGTTTTGCCACAAGCTGGGGAACAAAAATGGAAGATATTGACGCACTGATCGAGTTGCTGTAGGGCTGTCGGCAGACGATAAAAGAGATGAGATGGAAAAACTCCGTGAGGTCCGGGTGAATGCAGACCTCACGGAGTTTTTGTTTTCGAAAATTATAACTTCTTACCCTTCTCAGCAGCTGCGGTAAGCGCTTCGAATACGGCACTGCGAAAGCCGCTCTTTTCCAGGGTGCGGACACCTTCAATGGTAGTTCCTGCCGGTGAGCAGACCATGTCTTTTAGGTCTCCCGGGTGTCTGCCGGTTTCCAGAACCATTTTTGCGCTGCCGAGAACAGTCTGGGAAGCAAATTTATAAGCCTGTTTACGAGGCATTCCCTGGCTGACAGCGGCATCTGCCATGGCTTCGATAAACATAAACACATAAGCCGGTGAACAGCCGCCTACAGCGCCTGCGGCGTCCATCAGACGCTCCGGTATCACTTCGGTAGAGCCAAAGCTGTCTGTGATCTTAAGGATTTCTGCCAGTTCGTCTTCCGAAACCCGGTCATTGGTACATACAGCAGTCATTCCGGCCCCAACTTGTGCAGGAGTATTAGGCATAAAACGGACAACTTTCAGAGGAAGACCGGCTTTTTCTTCTAGCCATGCAAGAGTCTTGCCGGGAGCGATTCCGATGATGGTGTGCTCTGTCGTGAGACTGTCGTGGACCTCTGTGAGAACTTCCTCATAAAACTGCGGCTTTACTGCAAGAACGACAGTTTTTGCAGATCGGACGATTTCATTGTTATCCAGAGTGGTGACAACACCAAGAGTTTTTTCACTGCGCGCTCTGCCTTCGTCTGTAAGGTTGGAAACAATGATCTCGTCCTTTGAAAAGATCCCCTGACGGAGAATACCGCCGATCATGGCAGAGGCCATATTTCCACATCCGATAAATCCAATCTTCATAAACAAAAATCCTCCTTGAAATTTATAAAAAAGGACACGCCTGACTGCGTGCCCTCTTTGGCAATGAAAGCAGATAACGGGAATCGAACCCGCCTCCTCAGCTTGGGAAGCTAATGTTCTACCGATGAACTATATCTGCCTGCATTACTAATTATACCACCTGAAATAAGAAATACAAGTGCGATTTCAGATTCGGTCAGCTATTAATCTGCCAGCCCTGGCTCATGGTACTGTTATGATATCTGGTGGAATAAGTTACATCTTCTCCGAACCAGTCCGGCGCAGTGTAGGCATTGGCGGCTTCCTCTGTAGGAAATTCCACCTCAGCCAGAAGAACTCCCTCGTATTCTCCGTGGAACACATCCAGTTCAATAAAAAGTCCGTCTTTTTCCGGGATCACATAGCGGTCCTTGGTAATGAGGATACCGTCTGCTTTAGGCTTCAGATGCTCATAGGCTTCAGCGGTGAGCGGAAGATTATATTCTTCACGGCTCATGAGACCCTTGGATTTGTAAGTAAGAAAATAGTCATCATCCTGCCGGCGGATGCGGACGACAGGGGAAGTGCAAAGATACCCCTGCTCGATCCTGTGGCAGGGATAAGAAGCCAGATCCTGCGGAAGGTCATCCTTCCGGATCAGAAATTTACGTTCGATCTCCATATAAAAAACCTCCGGATTTGTGAAATGAAAAGATATTATGTTCAGTCTACAGGAAAAAAACAGGATTTGCAATGGCATATCTGTTGAAATTTCTTGACATTTTCAGATGGAAAAAGCATTATGGAAGGGAATGGGGAATACAGAAAATATTTATGGATTTTATAAAAGAAAGGATGAACAGGATCATGAGTAAAGTATATATTTTTTTCGCAGATGGTTTTGAAGATATTGAAGGACTGACCGTGGTAGATCTGATGAGAAGAGCCGGGATCGACATCCAGACAGTATCTATCAAAGAGACAAAAGAGATCAGAACCTCTCATGGGATCGATCTTCTTACAGACCGTACCTTTGGAGAATGTGATTTTTCTGATGCGGATATGCTTGTAATTCCGGGAGGAATGCCGGGAACAAAATATCTGGAGAAATATAAACCGCTGACTGAGCTTCTGACAGATTTCTATCAGAATGGCGGCAAGGTAGCAGCTATCTGTGCGGCACCAGGTATATTCGAGAGACTTGGATTCCTGAAAGGCAGAAATGCTACATCGTACCCATCTGTTATGGAACAGCTTAAAAGTGCCAGAACATCTCTGGAGCCTGTAGTGGTAGATGGAAATGTAACTACCAGCAGAGGCCTTGGAACAGCCATCGATTTCAGCCTTTCCCTGATCGGACAGCTGGAGGGAAGCGCAAAGGCAGAAGAGATCGCTGAATCGGTGGTGTATGTAAGAGCATGAAAAAAGAGATGAAACAGGTCCTGTGGGTAGTGGCGCTTTTTGTTATACTGATGACAGTCACAGGAAATTTGGTGTCAGCTGCCGGCTTTGACTGGTCGGATGATACATTCGGGAATGCTTGCAAAAAAGTGTATTCCGTATCTTTCAGGTCAGGCGGAGGAGCCTCCTCTGCTATATATAAAAAATTGGAAAAGAAACAGAAATATGGTTCCATGATCACGATTCCCAAAGTGCCGCAGGTCCCAGCAGGATATCAGGCAGAAGGATGGTCTCTGAAAAAAGGAGGAGCGGAGGCAAGATATAAGCCGGGAAAAAAATATTTTGTAAAAAGAAATGTAACGTTTTATGCAGTGATAAAAAAGAAGAACAATCCCAAACTGATCCTGCACAGGAATGACGGAGATATCTACAAGATCATCCAGGCTCCAAGCGGAAAACTGAAACTACCGGTGATGGCCAATGAAGAGAATTATACATTCCTTGGATGGTCTACCAGGGCAGGTCAGAAGACCGCACCAAGGTATGAAGCCGGACAGGTGATCACAGTCAGTGGGACCATGCATCTCTATGCGGTGAGATTCTGGCGGTATCAGGAACCGAATCTGGTCAGGAACAGCTTTCATTATCCTGAGAATTACGAAAGGATCATCTTTGTGGGAGATTCCAGGACATATGGTCTTCAGAAGGTACTGTACGAACAGTTTGGAAAGGAGTATGTGGACAGCTATGTCAGCTTTGTATGCTGTTCTAATACAGAACTGGACTGGCTGAAGTCAACGGGCGCACAGGCTCTTTTGAAAGAACTGGAAAAATATCGTAAAAATGAAAAATACGCAAAGATCGCGGTGGTGTTCAATCATGGTGTCAATGATCTCAGAGATATTAACGGAAAACAGGATCTGAATGATAAGATATCACAGTACGGGTATTACATGAAAAAACTGGGAACAAAGCTTTCCATGAAAAACTGCAGTCTGTATTATATGTCTGTGAATCCGATCAATGGAGGGGAAAAGGGAAGTACCCAGAATCGTAGATGTGAGGATATCCGGACTTTTAACAGCGGTCTTGCCGGTGAGCTTGGAAGTCAGTACCACTATATTGATGTTTATAGTTATCTGATGCGGACCGGATATGGTACTGTATCCAATACGGGAGACGGTACAGACGATGGTGTTCATTATACGCCTATAACTTATAAAAGGATTTTTACATTTTGTCTTAACAACATAAGAAAGACAGAAAATTACTTTAACATTGAGGACGTGGGCAGCTGAGAAATGCCCTGTGGGGGCATATGGAAAACTGAAAAAAATACTGGCGTTTTTACAGTGGTTATGCTATACTACAGAAATGACTGTAAATATATAATGCGAGTGTTAACTATTTTATATAAGGTATTTACTCGATATGATTAAGGAGGAACAAGAAACATGAGTTTACAGGTGGAGAAAATGGAGAAAAACATGGCGAAACTTACAATCGAGGTTTCCGCCGAGGATCTTGACAAAGCAATGCAGAATGCATATCAGAAAGCAAAAGGCAGAATTTCCATCCCTGGATTCCGTAAAGGAAAAGCTCCAAGAAAAATGATCGAGCAGATGTATGGCAAAGGAGTATTCCTTGAGGATGCTGTTAACGCTCTGATTCCGGAACACTACAGCAAAGCATTAGCTGAATGCGAACTTGAGATCGTTTCCCAGCCTAAGATCGACGTTGTACAGATGGAGCCTGGCAAACCATTTATCTTTACAGCAGAAGTAGCTACTAAACCAGAGGTAACTCTTGGTGACTATAAAGGACTTGAGGTTCCGAAGTCTGAGACAGAGGTAACAGACGAGGAAGTTGAGGCTGAGCTTAAGAAAGAGCAGGAGAAAAACCCAGAACCATTACAGTTGAGGATCGTGCAGCACAGAACGGCGATACAGCAACTATCGATTTCGAGGGCTTCGTAGATGGTGAGGCATTCGAGGGCGGTAAAGGAACAGACTATCCGCTGACACTTGGTTCCAACACCTTCATCCCGGGATTCGAGGAGCAGCTTGTTGGTGCTAACACAGGTGATCACGTAGAAGTTAAGGTTACATTCCCGGAGGAGTATCAGGCAAAAGAGCTGGCAGGCAAAGAAGCTGTATTCCAGTGCGATGTTAAGAAGATCGAAGCAAAAGAGCTTCCGGAGCTTGATGATGATTTTGCAAAGGATGTTTCTGAGTTCGATACACTTGCTGAGTACAAGGAAGACGTTAAGAAGAACCTGACAGAGAAGAAAGCAGAAGATGCACGTCGTGCAAAAGAAGATGCAGCAGTAGATAAAGTGATCGAGAATGCACAGATGGATATTCCGGAGGCAATGATCGAGACACAGTGTCGTCAGATGCTTGATGATTTCAGCAGAAGAATGCAGTCTCAGGGCTTATCCATGGATCAGTACTTCCAGTTCACAGGCATGACTGCTGACAAGATGATGGAAGACATGAAACCACAGGCATTAAAGAGAATCCAGACAAGACTGGTTCTTGAGAAAGTAGCAGAAGTAGAGAACATTCAGCCAACAGAGGAAGAAGTAAACGAAGAGATCTCCAAGATGGCAGAGATGTACAAGATGGAAGCAGACAAATTAAAAGATCTCATCGGTGAGAACGAGATGGAGCAGATGAAGAAAGATATGGCTGTTCAGAAAGCTGTTACATTAGTTGCCGATGCAGCTGTAGAGGCGTAATAAAACCTCGGAAATGGAGGGCAAAATGAGTTTAGTACCTTATGTCATTGAACAGACAAGCAGGGGAGAGAGAAGTTATGATATCTATTCAAGGCTTCTGAAGGACAGAATCATTTTTCTTGGAGAAGAGGTAAACGATGTCAGTGCGAACCTGATCGTTGCGCAGCTTCTTTTCCTGGAAGCAGAAGATCCTGGTAAAGATATTCAGCTGTATATCAACAGCCCGGGCGGTTCCGTAACAGCCGGCATGGCAATCTATGATACCATGCAGTATATTAAATGCGATGTATCTACGATCTGCCTTGGAATGGCAGCCAGCATGGGAGCTTTCCTCCTGTCATCCGGTGCCAAAGGCAAGAGATATGCACTGCCGAATTCGACGATCATGATCCATCAGCCATCAGGCGGTGCACAGGGGCAGGCTACAGAGATCCAGATCGTAGCTGACCAGATCGCAAAAACCAAAAAGAAGCTGAACGAGATTCTTTCTGCGAATACCGGACAGCCTCTTGAGATTGTGGAAAAAGATACTGACCGTGACAACTATATGACAGCGGAAGAAGCTAAGGCATACGGCCTGATCGACGGTGTTGTGATCCACAAATAATGCGTAAGAAAAGACTCCTGTAAAGACACAGGAGTCTTATCTTGCTTTAAAAAGGAATTTTAAATGTCTGCGAGAGACGGACATTTACGCTTAGAAAGGAAACAAAAAGATATGGCAGATAAAGTAAAAGAAGGAAAAGTAAGATGCTCCTTTTGCCATAAGACAGAAGATCAGGTAAGAAAGCTGATCGCAGGTCCGGATGGAGCATATATTTGTGATGAATGTATCGGGATCTGCTCCGAGATCATGGAAGAAGAATTCAGTATGTATGATCATGAGGCAGATTATGAAACAGGGATCAACCTTCTGAAACCGGAAGAGATCCACAGTATCCTGGATGAGTATGTGATCGGACAGGATGATGCCAAGAAGGCACTTTCCGTAGCTGTTTACAATCATTACAAGAGGATTCTTGCTTCAAGAAACCTGGACGTGGAGCTGCAGAAGAGTAATATCCTGATGCTTGGTCCGACCGGTTCCGGTAAGACACTTCTTGCACAGACACTGGCAAGACTGCTGAATGTTCCTTTTGCCATCGCAGATGCCACTACTCTCACAGAGGCAGGTTATGTTGGCGAGGATGTGGAGAACATTCTTCTTAAGATCATTCAGGCAGCAGATTACGATATTGAACGTGCACAGTACGGAATTATCTATATTGATGAGATCGATAAGATCACAAGAAAATCTGAGAATCCATCCATCACCAGCGATGTTTCCGGTGAAGGCGTACAGCAGGCACTTCTGAAGATTCTGGAAGGAACCGTTGCAAGCGTACCTCCGCAGGGAGGCAGAAAGCATCCTCATCAGGAATTTATACAGATCGATACGACGAACATTCTGTTCATCTGCGGTGGTGCTTTTGACGGACTGGAGAAGATCATCGAGGCAAGACAGGATACCAAATCCATTGGTTTCGGAGCAGAGGTTTCCGAGAAGGAAGACCGCAATGTGGGCGAAGTTCTGAAGGAGGTTATGCCGGAGGACTTTATTAAATTCGGTCTGATCCCGGAGTTTATCGGACGAGTTCCGGTCGTGGTAACCTTGGATTCTCTGGATGAAGAAGCACTGATCCGTATTCTGAAGGAGCCTAAGAATTCCCTCACAAAACAGTACGACAAGCTTTTTGAGCTGGATGGCGTGCAGCTTGAGTTCCAGGATGAAGCACTTGAGACAGTTGCCCGGAAATCTCTTGAGAGAAAAACAGGTGCCAGAGGACTTCGTGCCATCATGGAGCATACCCTGATGGATCTGATGTACAAGACACCATCGGACGACACCATCCGTAAGTGTATCGTCACAAAAGAGGCAGTGGAGGGAACCGGAGAGCCGGAGATCATCCACGGGGAGGCCAAGGCTCCTGCAAAAAAAGCAGGACGCAAAACATCCCGTTCGAGAAAGAAAGGCAAGCCGGAAACAGCTTGATGAAGGGAATGACATAAATGACAAATCAGGTCAATATATTGCCAATGATCGCTCTCCGTGGGACTACAGTCCTTCCGGATATGATCGTACACTTTGATGTGAGCAGGGAGAAATCTATCCGTGCCGTGGAAGCAGCCATGCTCCATGACCAGAAGATCTTTCTGCTGACACAGAAGGATCCTGAGGTGGAAATACCGGAACTTACGGATCTGTATCAGGTAGGAACCGTCGCTTATATCAAGCAGGTGGTGAAGCTTGCCGCAGGATCTTTACCGGGTTCTGGTAGAGGGACAGGACAGGGCAGAGGTTCTGGGCCTGGAGCAGGAGGAACCATATCTGAAGGCGGAATGCGAGATCGTTACGGCACAGGAAGAGGATTACCCGGAACCGGTAAAGGACGCCATGCTTCGCAGCATCCGGGAGCTTTTTCAGAGATACTGCAGAGAAAGCGGAAAAGTAAGCAAGGATCTGGTAACCCAGATCATGAACATCGAAGATGTGCAGGAAACTATCGACCAGATCGCAGTAAATCTTCCGATGGCGTATCAGAACAAGCAGAAGCTTCTGGAAGCAGTGTCTTTGAATGACCGTTATGAGATCCTTGGAGCGCTTCTTGGCAGCGAGATCGAGGTGATCCATATCACCAAAGATCTTCAGCGCAAGGTGAAATCCCATATCGACAAGAATCAGAGAGAGTATATCCTCCGGGAACAGCTGAAAACCATCCGTGAGGAGCTGGGCGAGGAGAATACTGCTGATGATATCGATGAATTTAAAAAACAGCTGAAGGAGCTGGATGCATCTGATGAAGTAAAAGAGAAGATTTCTAAGGAGATCAGCCGTTTTAAAGGAATGGCAGCCAGCAGTGCTGCAGAGAGGCAACGGTGCAGAGAGGTTATATTGAAACGTTCTTAAACTGCCCTGGGATAAAAAAGGAGGATTCCGAGGATCTTGAGAACGCATGGAAGGTTTTGGAAGAGGGTCATTACGGACTGAAAGAGGTCAAAGAGCGTATCATGGAATTTCTTGCTGTACGTAAGCTGACCCACAAGGGAAAGAGTCCAATCCTCTGTCTGGTGGGACCTCCGGGAACCGGAAAAACTTCCATTGCACGTTCTGTGGCAGAGGCCATGAACAAGAAATACGTCCGCATCTGTCTTGGAGGTGTCCGTGATGAGGCAGAGATCCGTGGCCACAGAAAGACTTACGTCGGTGCCATGCCAGGAAGGATCACAGTCGCATTGAAGGAAGCCGGAGTCAGCAACCCGCTGATGCTTCTTGATGAGATCGACAAGACCAGCAGCGATTATAAAGGAGATACCTCCGCAGCACTTCTGGAGGTTCTGGATCCGGAGCAGAACAGTAAGTTTCGATCACTATGTGGAACTTCCGATTGGATCTTTCCGAGGTACTGTTTATTGCCACTGCAAATGATGTTCAGGGAATCCCGAGACCTCTTCTTGACCGTATGGAGGTCATTGAGGTTTCCCGGTTATACGGAAAATGAGAAGGAACATATCGCAAGGGAGCATCTGATCCCGAAGCAGATGGAGATCAACGGTATTCCGGAAGGCAAGCTGGTATCCAGCGGACAGAACTCTTGAAAAGATTATTATGCACTATACCCGGGAAGCAGGTGTGCGTAATCTGGAACGCCGTATCGGAGATATCTGCAGAAAAAACTGCCAGAGAAATCATGGAAGAGGATAAGGAAAGGTAAAGGTCACATCCAAAAATATTTTGAGAAATTCTTGGCAAAGAACGATATAACTATCTGATGGCCAATAGAAGGATGAGATCGGGATCGCCCGCGGTCTTGCATGGACACAGGTGGGTGGTGATACCCTGCCGATCGAAGTCAATATCATGCCCGGAAAAGGCGAGCTGCTTCTTACCGGACAGCTTGGTGATGTGATGAAGGAATCTGCACAGGCAGGTATCAGTTATATCCGGTCCATGAGCGGGACCAATATGAGATCGATCCGGAATTTTTCCAGAAGCATGATATGCATGTACATATTCCGGAGGGTGCCGTTCCGAAGGATGGCCCGTCTGCCGGTATTACAATGGCAACTGCCATGCTGTCTGCAATTATCGAAAAACCGGTACGTGCGGATCTTGCCATGACCGGTGAGATCACCTTAAGAGGCCGTGTGCTTCCGATCGGCGGACTGAAAGAGAAGCTGCTTGCAGCTAAATATGCCAGGATCAAAGAAGTCCTTGTTCCGGAGAAAAATCGTCCGGATATCGAGGAGATGGACAGAGAGATCATCCAGGGACTGAATATCCGGTTTGTGGATAACATGAAAGAAGTTCTCGGTGAAGCTCTTGCATAAACAAAAAACAGAAAAACCCTGCCCTGACCTTCAGGACAGGGCTTTTAAAAGAAAAGGGAGGAATAACGAATGGTAATCAAAAACGTATCGCTGGATATCGTCTGCGGCATCACAAGCAAGATCCCGGACACAGGAAGGCCGGAGGTAGCTTTTGCGGGAAAATCAAATGTAGGGAAATCCTCCCTGATCAATGGTCTGATGAACCGCAAGGCCCTGGCAAGAACCAGCGCACAGCCGGGAAAAACACAGACGATCAATTTTTATAACATTAATGAGGCAATGTATCTCGTAGACCTGCCGGGCTACGGCTACGCCAAGGTTTCTGCAGCAGAGAAGGAAAAATGGGGAAAAATGATCGAGGGCTATCTTCATAATTCCAAAGAGCTCCGTGCGGTTTTTCTCCTGGTGGATATCCGCCACAAGCCTTCCGCCAATGACAAGCAGATGTATGACTGGATCTGTCACAACGGATATGAGCCGGTGATCATCGCGACCAAACTTGACAAGCTGAAACGCAGCCAGGTGGCAAAAAGCCTGAAGGAGATCCGCATCGGACTGGGCCTTCCGAAAGAGGGAAAGATCCTTCCGTTTTCTGCGGAGACGAAGCAGGGAAGAGACGAGATATGGGCACTGATCGATGAGTTGACCGGCCTTGGTGAACCGGCAGCTACAGAGGATTAAGGAGAGCAGAAAAGATGGGAATTATCAAGGCGCTTAAGCTGGGATTTGACTATCAGAGATACGATGATGACGGCAATGTGGTAGACATGCAGCGTGCAGTCAATGATGTGGACCTGGACATTAAAGCAGGAGAATTTGTGGCAGTTCTGGGACATAACGGATCTGGAAAATCCACACTGGCGAAGCATATGAATGCGCTTCTGATCCCAACAGAGGGAACGATGCTGGTGGACGGGATCGATACCGCCAGAGAGACCAAACTCTGGAAGGTACGCCAGAAGGCAGGAATGGTATTTCAGAATCCGGATAACCAGATCATAGGAACCGTTGTGGAAGAGGATGTAGGCTTTGGTCCGGAAAATATGGGAGTTCCTACAGATGATATCTGGAAACGGGTGAATGACAGCCTGGAAAAAGTCGGTATGACAGCCTATCGTTATCAGTCCCCAAACAAGCTTTCCGGAGGGCAGAAGCAGAGAGTGGCTATTGCAGGCGTGATGGCCATGCGCCCGCGGTGCATCATTCTGGATGAGCCTACCGCCATGCTGGATCCTAACGGAAGAAAGGAAGTCCTGGAGGCAGTGCGGGAGCTGAACCGTAAGGAAAAGGTAACAGTCATTCTGATCACCCATTACATGGAGGAAGTGATCCATGCTGACCGTGTTTATGTCATGGACAGCGGAAATGTTGTGATGCAGGGAAATCCCAAAGAGATTTTTTCCCAGGTGGATACCCTTAAGGCGTATGGACTGGATGTACCACAGGTAACACTTCTTGCATATGAACTGAAGAAATCCGGCGTGGATGTTCCGGATGGAATACTGACTACAGAGGAGCTGGTGAGAACGCATTATGTCAATCGAATTAAAAAATGTAACCTATACCTACAGCCCCGGGACAGCCTATGAGAGCCATGCGCTGAAGGATGTCAGCCTTGTAATCCCGGACGGCCAGTTTATCGGGATCATCGGACACACAGGAAGCGGAAAATCCACGCTGATCCAGCATCTGAATGCGCTGGTACAGCCAACATCCGGCCAGGTTCTGTATAACGGAGAAGATGTGTGGGCTGAGAAATATGACCGGAAACAGCTCCCGCAGCGAGGTTGGTCTGGTGTTCCAGTATCCGGAGCATCAGCTGTTTGAAAATGATGTGATCTCTGATGTATGCTTCGGACCTATGAATCAGGGACTTTCCAGGGAAGAAGCAGAGAAAGAAGCGAAGCAGGCTCTGACTCAGGTTGGAGTAAAAGAGTCCAATTTCAAGAAATCACCCTTTGAGCTTTCCGGAGGCCAGAAAAAAAGGGTAGCTATTGCAGGGGTTCTTGCCATGAACCCGAAGATCCTGATCCTGGACGAGCCCACAGCAGGGCTTGACCCGAAGGGCAGGGATGATATCCTGGATCAGATCGCAGAGCTTCATAAGGTGCGAGGGATAACCATTGTTCTGGTTTCCCACAGCATGGAGGATATTGCGAAATACGTGGAGCGCCTCATTGTTATGAATCACGGAGAAGCTGTATTTGATGATGAGCCGAAGAAGGTTTTTTCCCATTATAAGGAACTGGAAACCATGGGACTTGCCGCACCGCAGATCACTTATATCATGCATGCGCTGAAGGAACATGGGCTGCATGTGGATGCAGATGCCACAACGGTGGAGGAAGCCAGAGACAGTATCCTTGCCGCACTTGCGCAGGCGAACTCTCCATTACTGAACAAAGGAGGGGCGGAAAAATGATCAGAGATATTACCATTGGCCAGTATTATCCGGCCAAATCCGTTCTTCACAGACTGGACCCACGGACCAAATTTCTGGGAACTCTGGGATTTCTGATCTCTGTGTTCCTGTTTCATACATTTCTCGGATATGCGGTGGCAACAGCATTTCTGGTAGCTATGATCGCAATATCCAAGGTTCCGGTGAAATTCATGTTCAAGGGTCTGAAGGCTATCGTTATGATCCTTCTGATCACGGTTGTGTTCAATATCATCCTGACGCCTGGCGAAGTGCTGTGGCGTTTCGGGATCATCAAGGTCACAAGGGAAGGCCTTGTTCTTGCAGGAAGAATGGCGATCCGTCTTGTTTACCTTGTGATCGGATCTTCCATCATGACATTGACTACCACGCCGAATCAGCTGACAGATGGTCTGGAGAGACTGCTCCGTCCGCTGAACAAGATCCGGGTGCCGGTACATGAGATCGCCATGATGATGTCGATCGCACTCCGCTTTATTCCGATCCTTCTGGAAGAAACGGATAAGATCATGAAAGCACAGATTGCCAGAGGTGCAGATTTGGAAAACGGAAATCTGATCCAGAAGGCGAAAAATATGGTACCCCTTCTTGTGCCGCTGTTTATTTCGGCGTTCCGCCGCGCCAATGATCTGGCAATGGCCATGGAAGCAAGGTGTTACCATGGTGGAGAGCACAGAACTCAAATGAAGCCGCTGCATTATGAAAAAAGAGATTATGCGGCCTATGGGATCCTTGTGGCATATCTTGCGGTGGGTGTTGCATTCCGTGTGGCGGGACTGTAGCCAAATCCTGTCGGTACTCAGACATGGAACGGTCCGAAGCGTTGCATTTTGCACAGCGGAACTGTAACCGGATCAGGCAGGCATTTTGCAGGACGGTATGTCTGTTTTGGGATAGAAAGTACTGCAGGGATGTCTGTATCAGGAGGGAATATATTTTATGAAACGAGTAGGACTTGTTGTAGCTTATGATGGAACCAAGTACTCAGGCTGGCAGACACAGCCAAATGGAATCACCATTCAGGGCGTTTTAAACGATACCTTAAGTGAGCTGCTTGGGGAAAAGATCGAGACCATCGGTGCCAGCCGTACAGATGCAGGAGTGCACGCTCTTGGAAATGTGGCGGTGTTTGATACCGAATCCAGGATCCCCGGGGAAAAATTTTCCTATGCACTGAACCAGAGACTTCCGGAGGATATCCGTATCCAGCTTTCTGAGGAGGTGGAGCCGGATTTTCATCCCCGTTACTGTGACAGTGAAAAAACATATGAATATCGTATCCTGAACCGGCGTTTTCCGGTGCCAACGGAGCGTTTGTACTCTTATTTTTACCATTATAAACTGGATGTGGATAAGATGAAGGAAGCAACATCTTATCTGATCGGACGCCATGATTTTGCTAGCTTCTGCGGCTCCGGCGCACAGGTGAAGACCACCATCCGTACCGTGACCTCCATGGACGTGTGGAGAGATGGTGACATGGTGACCATTCGCATTTCAGGAACAGGCTTCCTCTACAATATGGTGCGTATCATTTCCGGAACCCTGATCGAGATCGGAAACGGTCAGTATCCGCCGGAACGCATGGATAAGATCCTGAAAGCCTGTGACCGCGGGGCAGCAGGCCCCACAGCTCCGGCTCAGGGGTTGACGCTGATGGGAATCGAGTTTTTCTGAAAACAGGAATTTTGTTGAAAATTACAGGAAAAAACAGTTGACAGGCAAGGTGCCTTATAATATAATAAATCAATGTGACGTAGTGCGAAGATGCTTAAGCCAATAGCCCCGGCGACGGCATTTTATCAGCGGTTTCGGACATTTCCGCGATTTATTTTGCACCCGCGTTTCCATTTACTTTTTTTCGCGGAAGTACCGCGGTTTGAGAAACATTATCGTTGATAAATAACAGGAGGTAGGACCATGCAGACTTATATGGCTAATCCGGATAAAATCGAAAGAAAATGGTATGTAGTTGACGCTGATGGATGTACTCTTGGCCGTCTGGCATCCGGTGTAGCAAGCGTTTTAAGAGGAAAAAACAAACCTCAGTTTACACCGCACGTAGACACAGGAGATTATGTAATCATTGTAAACGCTGACAAGATCAAAGTTACAGGTAAGAAGCTAGAGCAGAAAATCTACTACAATCACTCCGATTATGTAGGTGGAATGAGAGAAACCACATTAAAAGAAATGTTAGCAAAGAAACCTGAGAGAGTTATCGAGCTCGCAGTTAAAGGTATGCTTCCGAAAGGACCTTTTGGAAGAAGCATGTACAAAAAACTTTTCGTATATGCAGGACCGGAACACAAACATGAAGCTCAGAAACCTGAAGTTTTAACATTTTAATAGGAGGTAGAAAACATTGGCTAGCGCAAAATTCTACGGAACAGGAAGAAGAAAGAAATCAATCGCAAGAGTTTACCTGGTACCTGGAACAGGTAAAATCACTATCAATAAAAGAGACATCGATGAGTACTTCGGACTTGAGACTCTGAAGGTTATCGTTCGTCAGCCACTGGCTTTAACAGAGACAGAGGGTAAATTCGACGTGATCGTTAACGTTCATGGCGGTGGATACACAGGACAGGCTGGAGCCATCAGACATGGTGTTGCAAGAGCCCTTCTTGAGGCAGACAACGACTACAGACCAGTTCTGAAAGCTGCTGGATTCCTTACACGTGATCCACGTATGAAAGAGCGTAAGAAATACGGTCTCAAAGCTGCTCGTCGCGCACCGCAGTTCAGCAAGCGATAATTCCAATCGAATACGGAAATTTATCAAAACCTCGGAAATCTTTGATTTTCCGGGGTTTTTTTATGCCTGAAAGTTCTTGGATTTTCTAAAAAAGTGGGCGATTTTGAAGTGTAGAACACACGTAGCGCACAAAACACCTTAAAAAATATATTGAGTATATTGCAAAGAAAAATTGCGTATGATATAATGCCAGTAGGCGAAAAGAAATGACGAGTCCATGTGGACAAAAAGAATGAAGCCCTCAGTACTGCCAATACTGGGGGCTTCTTCTTGTTTGATTATAGTAGACAAGAAACCAGATTATCAGAAACGATATTACAAAAATGCGGGTTGACGCAATCGTCAATGCTGCCAACACTTCGCTTTTGGGTGGCGGCGGTGTGGACGGCTGCATTCATCGTGCGGCCGGACCGGAACTGCTTGCAGAATGCCGTACGCTGCATGGCTGCGAAACCGGCAGTGCAAAAATTACAAAGGGGTACCGTCTGCCCTGCAAATATGTCATCCATGCAGTCGGTCCGCGTTGGCGGAGATGGCAAGCATCAGGAGCAGGAGCTTCTGGAATCCTGCTATCGGACATCTTTGAACCTGGCGAAAGAAAATGGTTGTCAGTCGATGGCCTTTCCGCTGATTTCCTCCGGCATCTACGGCTATCCAAAAGACCAGGCTCTGAAGGTTGCAGTTGATATCATCAGTACATTCTTGCTGGAAAATGAGATGATGGTCTACATCGTTATCTTTGATAAGAAGGTATATCAGATTAGCGGAAAACTGTTTGCTGATATCGCGGCGTACATAGATGACCGGTATGTGGAGGAACATACCGACAGACGAGTAGAACAGAGGCGGCGGCTCGAAGCATTGTCAGAGGAATCTTGCTTTGCACCTGCCTCGCTGCCGCCCGAAGCAATCTGTAAATCTTGCAGCAGTCAATCTCTGGAGGAGGCACTGGGGCAGATTGATGAGAGCTTTTCGGAAATGCTGCTGCGGAAGATTGACGAAAGCGGCATGACGGATGCCCAGTGCTACAAGAAGGCAAACATTGATCGGAAGCTCTTCTCGAAGATCCGTTCTGATAAATTCTATAAGCCATCCAAACCAACAGTGCTGGCATTTGCTATGGCTTTGGAATTGCCGCTTGCCCAGATGCGGGAGATGCTTGGTAAGGCAGGGTTTACCTTTCCCATTCAAGCAAATTCGATATCATTGTAGAATATTTTGTCGAACGGGGAAACTACAATGTGTATGAAATTAACGAGGCGTTGTTTGCTTTTGACCAGAGCCTGATCGGAGCATAAGGACAAAGAAATGTCGCTTCCTATGCGACCACTTCCACAAAAGAAAATCGCTATACTATGGCTGTAAGGTACGAAACCGAGCAGCCATAATCTTTTGGGAGGACAAGCATATGAGAAAGAATTTAACAGAGATCGTTTTTATCTTAGACCGCAGCGGTTCCATGAACGGATTGGAACGGGATACCATCGGCGGATTCAATTCTATCATGATTGAATAGCAGAAAAAAGCAGAGGGCGAAGCATTGATTTCAACGGTATTGTTTGACAATGTGAGCGAAGTCCTGCATGACCGTGTAAATGTAAGGGACATCCGACCGATGACTGAACGTGACTACACGGTTCGCGGATGCACAGCACTCTTAGATGCCATCGGCGGTGCGATTCATCACATTGGAAATGTTCATAAGTACGCAAGCCGGAGGATGTGCCGGAACATACCATGTTTATAATCACTACGGACGGAATGGAGAATGCCAGTCGTCGATACTACAGCGAAAAAGTGAAGCAGATGATTGAGCGGCAGAAAGAGAAATACGGTTGGGAGTTTTTGTTCCTCGGTGCCAATATTGACGCAGTAGAGACTGCAAGCCAGTTCGGAATCGGTGCAGATCGTGCAGTGAACTATCAGTGCGACAGTGAAGGAACTGCGTTGAATTATGAGGTGGTTAGCGAAGCAATCAGCTCTGTTCGGTGCAGTGCCTCGCTGAGTGCAGACTGGAAAAAGTGTATAGACGAGGACTACAAAAAGCGCGGAGGACGCGAACACAAGTAACTGTTTTTTGAGGACGGGGTGATGATTCACTCCGGTTTTTTCTTTGGCAGGAACTGCCGTTAAAGCATCCGGAACAGGCGCAAGACGTCCGGTAGACGTCTGCTTTGCGCGGACCGGAGTGGAACGGAGACGCAGCAGCCCGATGCCGCAGGCAGCGTTCTATGGGGATTGGGGGCGCACGAGGTCCGGTGGACCTCGGTTTGGCGCGGATCGGAACGGAGTGGAGACTTCCCCAACAAGCAGCGCTTTCGTGACACGAAAGCCCTGCTTGCAGAAGAGTGAAAAACGTTTTGAACGCACGATTTTTTGTTTACTTAGAAGACGATAAGTGCTATACTTGAAAATAGAGAAATTATACCCATGGACAGGTTGTTTTTAAGCAGGAGGCAGAGGCGATGGCAGTATCATATAACAAGTTGTTCAAGCTGTTGATAGACAAGAAAATGAAGAAGAAAGAGCTGTGCGAGCTTGCCGGAGTCAGCGCAAGTACTATTGGGAAAATGGGGCGCGGAGAACCTGTTTCCGTTGAAATGGTCGAACGAATTTGTCTTGCATTAGAATGCACTCCAAATGATGTTTTGGAGTTTTACCGAGATGATAAAAAGCAGTAAACCAAAGGAGAAAACGTGATGATAGATTTTGCGCCTGGCATGAGAACCATCATTCGTGACGAGGAATGGATGGTCAAAAAAATTGAAACGAATAGTCTTGGCAACAAGACTTTATACTGCGTTGGTATTTCTCCGTTGGTTAAGGATAGAGAAGCGATTTTCCTTACGGATTTGGAAGAGATTCAAATCGTTGATCCTGCGGAGGTTAAATTGGTTGCGGATACTTCGCCGTTCTACAAACGAGCACTATTATATTTAGAAAGTCAATGGCGTCAGCAAATTCCTACGGATGCCAATTTACATATTGGTCATAAAGCGGCAATGGACTTAATGCCATATCAGCTTGATCCTGCAAAGCTTGCCCTGCAACGCCCGAGACAGAGAATTCTTATTGCGGACACTGTAGGTCTCGGTAAAACTCTGGAAGCTGGTATTTTGATGTCCGAGCTGATTGCTCGTGGTAAGGGTAAAAAGAATACTGGTTGTTACCGTTAAGAGTATGATGACACAGTTCCAGAAAGAAATGTGGAACCGATTCACCATTCCTTTGGTGCGCCTTGATTCTAACCGGATTCAAAAGATTCGTGCCAACTTGCCGTCGAATTATAATCCTTTTTTCTATTATGACAAGACAATTGTATCTATCGACACCTTAAAGCGAGACGTTGAATATCGTACTCATCTGGAAAATGCATATTGGGATATTATTGTAATCGATGAAGCTCAGAACGTTGCAGAACGTGGAGATCATCAGGCGCAGCGTTCTCGTCTTGCAAAGCTGCTTGCAGATCGTAGTGACACAATGATAATGCTGTCAGCAACTCCTCATGACGGTAGAGCAAAGAGCTTTGCATCCTTAATGAATATGCTCGACCCGACCGCGATTGCAGACCCACAAAACTATACCCCGGAAGATATTAAGGGACTTTGCATTCGTCGTTTTAAGAAAGATGTCAAAGATCAAGTTAGTGGTTCTTTCTTAGAAAGAAAAATCACACTTGAGCGTTGCAATGCATCTGCAAAGGAAGAATACGCTTTTGATATTTTTGCTGAAATGCAACTGGAGATGGATTTGGGTAAAACCAAAGGTACAGGTCAGCTGTTTAAGACCAGCTTGGAAAAATCTTTGTTCTCCAGTCCGGCAGCTTGCATCAAGAGTATCGAAGCGCGTTTGAAGAAACTATATAAAAAATATACTGCAGATGACATCAAAGATATTCATCTGCTTGAAAACCTGAAAACTGCGCTGGAGGCAATTACTCCGGCAGATTTTACACGCTATCAGAAACTCCTTGATCTCATCAGAAGTAAGGAATACGCTTGGAATCCAGCAGATAGCGGTGACCGTGTTGTTATCTTTACTGAGCGTATCGAAACTATGAAGTATCTTGCCGAAAGACTTCGCAAAGATCTTGGACTGAAGGCAAACGCCATTCAGGAGATTTCCGGTGGGATGAGCGACGCTGAACAGCAACGCATTGTTGAGGATTTTGGCCGAACGGAATCTCCTGTTCGTGTTTTGGTTGCATCTGATGTTGCATCTGAAGGCTTGAATCTGCACTATTTGAGTCATCGGTTGATTCATTTTGACATTCCTTGGTCTTTGATGGTGTTCCAACAAAGAAATGGTAGAATCGACAGATATGGCCAACAGAATCGCCCTGATATTCGCTATATGCTCATTGAAAGTGATAACAAACGTATCAAGGGCGATATGCGTATCATTGAAATCTTGATTACAAAAGAGGAGCAGGCTCTGAAAAATATTGGCGATCCTTCTTTGTTGCTCGGTAAGTTTACCATCGAAGATGAAGAACTTGTTGTAGCTGAAACAATTGAATCTGGTTCGGATTCAGATGCTTTTGAACAAACATTGGATGCTGGTGAAGACGACTTTGATCCATTTGAAGCGTTGATGGCAGCAGCTGGAAAAGAGGAAGATGAGGACGAGAAAAAATCGGAGATTGTTTCGGACGAAACCTTGTTCTCTGATATGGATTATTTGTATCAGGCACTCACATATCTAAATCAGACAGAGAATCATTCGGTTGAAAGACTGAAAACGGTTTCCGGTTTAGATATCAGACTGACTCCAGATATGGAGCGACGTTTGAAAGCGCTTGTCCCAGAAGAAGCACTTCCGCAGGGAGAAACTCTCCGTGTTTCTGATGATAAAGCCTTCTGCATGGAACAGATGCGAAGCAGTATGCAGAAAAACATGGACGAGTCTGCCTGGCCGACTACTCAGTATTTATGGAAACTCCACCCCGTTCTGAGTTGGGTTAATGACAAAGCAAGTCTGCTGTTTAAGAGAGATGAAGCGCCTGTCCTTGGGATTCCTGGAGCGTTAAAGGCTGGCGAAAGCATTTATGTTGTAACTGGCAGTATGCCTAATCTGAAGTCAACTCCTTTGGTAGATGAATGGTTTGGCTTGCTGTACCAAGATGGCAAATTCGTTAAGGTGCTATCTATGAATGAAGTGGTACAGAAAACAGGATTGAGTAATTCCCGGATTCCGAATACGAATTGCATAGATGAAGATGAAATTTCTGCCGCAAGTTCTTTGCTGCGTGATGTGGTTTCCCAAGCAAAAATGCATTTGGATGAACATTACAAGAGGTACCAGACGGAAATGAGTCCGTTGCTGGATGAAGAAGTTGATAAGCTGATTGAACTCCAAGAAAAGCATAAAGAATACTACCAGATGACCTTGTTCGAGCATGAGCGGAAGTTGAAAGAACAGGAGCGCCGGGTAGATGAACTCTTTGATCAGTTTATGAGCTGGGTGAAAGAAACTTTGACAATACAGAACAACCCGTACATCAGAGTTGTATCTGTACTGATGGGGGTATCGCAATGAGCATGGATTTAACAGGTATCACCAATAAAAATGAATACTATACCAACCATTATTTTTCCACTGTGTTTGAAGAAAACACGAGGGCTACTATCAGTGGTTGGAATGCAGCTGCAAGAGAGTCCGAAGAAATCAAAACTCCCTGGTCGCTTTTGCGTCAGAACGCACGACAGTATTATACGGCACATGATAAATTTGTCCGTTCTTCTGTAAACTTACAAGTGCTTGCTAATATCAAGGCGCTTGTAGGTAACTATCTGAAATCATTGGGCTATCCGGAAGCAAAGCCAGAAGTTGTGGCGGTGGACGATTCTCTGTCGGTTCCGGTTTATCTTGAAATGACAAAAGAGCAATGGTGCACCATTGCTGTGGGTATTGTTGTCAGCATCTAAAGAATCCGATGCAGGCATTATGGAGAGCTTTGTGTTTAATGCCAATGATGTGGACGACGATGCTGCCGGTACACTTTACAAGGGCGTTTTGGGTGAGATAGCAAACGAGGACTTGGTTACAAAAATCCTCTTTGGCACAGCTGAACCACCTCGTTTTGTTATGCTGATTGGCATGAATCAGATTGCTCTTATCGACCGCAACAAGTGGAACGAAAAGCGCTATCTTCAGTTTGAACTTGAGGAGATTTTTTCCCGGCTGGAAAACACGACTTTGCAGGCAATGTCTGTCCTGCTTCATAAGGATTCTCTTTGCCCTGATGATGGAAAAGTTCTGTTGGATGAGTTGGATGAACAGAGCCAGAAGAATGCTTCCGGCGTATCGCAAGACTTGAAGTACGCCCTCCGTGAAAGTATTGAATTGCTCGGTAACGAAGTCCTTTACGATATGAAGGCACGCCTTGGCCGTGATCTTGATGCAGACCCTGTAGATGCCGGACAGTTGACTTTAGAGTGTCTGCGCTATATGTATCGTATGCTGTTTGTGCTTTTTATTGAGTCCAGGCCGGAACTTGGCTATGCACCGATCAAAGCACAGAGCTATTACTCCGGATATTCTCTGGAAAGTTTGCGAGATATTGCGGATAACATCCGTGATGATGTAAATGAAGTTGGTGATGGCTATTACCTGCATGAAACTCTGGCAAAGCTCTATGAGCTGATTTATGACGGCTATCCGAAAACGGAAGATGAACTGAAAAAAGCGACAGGTTCCGATAGCCTGCACGATATGTTCCTGATTGCTCCGCTGAAGGCACATATCTTCGATCCGGAATATACAAAGATGATTACTGCGGCCAAGCTGAGAAACAGCTGTATGCTGCGTATCATCGACCTTATGAGCTTGACAAGGGCTACGGGCAGAAAAAATGGTCGCCGTGGCCGTATTTCCTATGTAAATCTGGGCATCAACCAGATGGGTGCAGTGTACGAGGCGCTTCTTTCTTATCGAGGATTTATTGCCGAACATGACCTCTATGAAGTAAAGAGAGCCGGTGACAGCTTTAATGAGCTGGATGTTGGCTACTTTGTATCTGAATCCGAGCTTGAACAATATACCGAAGATGAGCGTGTCCGTTATGAATCTGGCGAAAAAGCGGGCAAGCTCCGTATGTATGAAAAAGGCACTTTCATTTATCGTCTGGCAGGTAGAGAGCGAGAGAAATCTGCATCTTACTATACACCAGAGGTTTTGACTAAGTGCCTGGTTAAGCATGCTCTGAAGGAGCTTCTTGAGGGAAAAACTGCGGATGAAATTCTCAAGCTGACCATCTGCGAGCCTGCTATGGGTAGTGCAGCGTTCTTGAACGAAGCAATCAATCAGCTGGCAGAAGCCTATATCTCCCGTAAGGAGAAAGAAACCGGCGAGATCATCAGCTATGAAAAGAGATTTAATGAATTACAGAAGGTCAAGATGTTCATTGCCGACCGCAATGTTTATGGCATCGACCTGAACCCTGTAGCTGTTGAGCTGGCAGAAGTTTCCCTGTGGCTGAACACCATTTATGAGGGCGGCTTTGTGCCCTGGTTTGGCACGCAGTTGGTGAACGGAAACTCCCTAATCGGTGCAAGGCGGCAGGTGTATCGCATTGAGAACGCACAATCCACTTCTAAAGGGCTGCGTTGGTATGAGATGGAGCCTGATCGGGTACCGTTGGGAACAAAACGTATGCCGAAAAAGCAGGTTTATCATTTCTTGCTTGGCGATCCGGGAATGTGCAGCTATACCGATAAAGTTATTAAGCAGTTGGAGCCTGCAAACATCAAGGAGATGAAAGACTGGAACAAGAAGTTTACCAGTCCGTTCACTGACGATGAGGTTGTTACTCTGTTGCGACTTTCTGCGGTAATTGATGAGCTGTGGGAGGCGCAAATTCAGTTGCGTAAGGAAGTAGGCAGTAAAACACAGGACGCTCTCTCTATCTTTGGCTATACCGATGATGCAGAGGATTCGCATACTACGATTCGCCAGAAGGACAAAATCTTCAGTGAACTCTATAAGAGTGAGCACATGAAAAATGCCGGTCCGTATGCCCGACTTAAGTTTGCAATGGACTATTGGTGTGCGCTGTGGTTCTGGCCGATTGACAAAGCGGATCTGCTTCCTACCAGAAGTGAGTTTTTGTTTGATATGTCCCTGATTCTTGAAGGAACCATGGCATCTGTGAATGTTACTGATTCTGTCAAGGGTGGTCAGCTTTCTCTGTTCCCGACGGAAATGGAACAGATGGCAATGGATATTATCGACACTTACGGTACGGATACCATTGTAGATATTCCTCGTCTGCGTAAGGAAAATCCGAGACTGGATTTGGCTGCAAGAATTGCGGAACAGAACAAGTTTATGCATTGGGAGCTTGAATTTGCGGATTTGTTTACAGAGCGTGGTGGGTTTGATCTAATTATTGGTAATCCGCCGTGGATTAAGATTGAATGGAATGAGCAGAGTGTACTTTCTGATACGCATCCGATGTTCGCAGTGAAAAAATTGACTGCTACACAAACAACGCATAAACGGGCAGAAGCACTGGAGAATGCCGTAACACGCAAAATGTATTTTTCGGAATATGAAATGCTGTCTGGTGAGCAAGCCTTCTTAAATGCAGTACAAAATTATGCAGACTTAAAGGGGCAGCAAACAAATCTTTTCAAGTGTTTTTTGCCGCAGTCTTGGATGTATAACAGCAAAAGCGGCGTTGCCGCTTTTGTACACCCTGAGGGCGTTTATGACGACCCGAAGGGTGGTGCACTTCGGGAAAAGCTGTATCCTCGTTTGCGTTATCATTTTCAGTTTGCAAATGAGAGGAAGCTGTTTCCCGAAGTGGACCACCATACACAATTCAGTTTGAATGTGTATGGTGGTCCACTGATGGTGTCTTTCGACACCATCAGCAACCTCTACGATGCTAAAAGCATCGTAGAGTGCTACGAAGGAGACGCTGCTGCTCCGATACCGGGTATTAAGGATGAAGACGGCGATTGGAATGTAAAGGGACACCCCGACCGAGTCATTCATGTTACAAAAAAAGAATTAGCGGTATTCGCTAAGCTGTTTGATGGAAACGATAATTGGAAACAGGCCAAATTGCCACAATTGCACGCTAAACAGCTCATCGAAACCTTGGAATGTTTTGCCGATTCTCAAATAACTGTTGGCTCTCTTGAGCAGAAAGTATTTACTACTACTATGTGGGAGGAAACAAGCAGTCAAGATAAAGGTCTCACCAAGCGCGATGTGCATTTCCCAGAAAGTACGGACACTTTGATTTACTCTGGGCCACATATTGGCGTTGCAAACCCTCTGTTCAAGACCTCGCGGAGAATATGCAGATTAAACAGTGATTATGATAATTTGGATCTGTTAGAAGTTGATAGTCACTATTTACAACGCTGTAATTATATTCCTGTTGGAAGTCCATCAGAATATTGTAATCAGATTCCCAAAACCATTGATGGACACTACTATACGGATGATTATCGAGTCGTAATGAGAAAAATGCTTAATCAAGGTGGCGAGAGGACATTAATCGCAGCTATAATTCCACCAAAGACAAAACATATAGATGGAATTTTTGGAATTACTATCGAAGATGTTCTGTTATTAGGTGCTTTTATGGCAAGTATTCCATATGATTTCCTTATTAAAGCAGGCGGAAAGGCAAACGGAAGGTACGATAGTGTTTCAAACTTTCCGTGGAAATGTGAGGAATCTTTTTTACCAGAGTTACGTGCACGGGCATTATTGCTAAACGCACTAAATGACTACTACACAGGCCTTGTAAAAAAGACCTATCAAAAAAACTTTAGCAGATTTACCTGGTCCAAATCAGACCCGCGCCTTGCAAACACGAAATTCAGCACTTTAACGTCAGAGTGGACTTGGAATACCCCGCTGCGCACAGACTACGAGCGCCGTCAGGCTCTGGTGGAAATTGATGTCCTGACAGCAATGGCTCTGGGCATGACGTTGGAGCAGCTGAAAACTATCTACCGCATCCAGTTCCCGGTGCTGCAAAGCTATGAGGCAGATACTTGGTATGATGCCAACGGTCGAATCACCTTTACCAACAACCGTAGTCTCGTGGGGGTTGGTTTCGACCGGAAAGAGTTTGAGCTGAACATGAAGGATGCTCCTGCCGGTAAGAAATTCTATCGCACGATCATGGATGACACCATGCCCGGCGGTCCTGTGGAGCGTACCATTGAGTATGTTGCCCCCTTTGACCGCTGTGACCGTGAGCAGGACTACGAGACCGCATGGAAGTTCTTTGAGGAGAAGTACGGAAGGATGTGAAAGAATGACGGATGTATTTTCTGTTTCTTCGTTAGAAGAGTATATTAAAATTGTAGAACGTTTTTCACCAAATTTTTCGTTATCAAGAGGCCAAGGTAGTGATCTTCCGTTGTTTCCCTCTGCCTTAAGGCGTGATCAAGATGGAATGCGTTTGTATAGCAAAACAACTATACAGTCATTTCTGGAAGATTTTAAGTTCAATTCTCAAATGTATATTGAAGGAGCCTCTACTTACCATGAAAATGATTGGTTAATTCATGCGCAACATTTTGGTGTGCCAACATGTCTTTTGGATTTTACATATTCCCATTTGGTTTCACTGATGTTTGCGCTTGAAAAAGCATTTGACTACGATCAAGATGATGAGGATAATGCTGTTGTCTGGTTATTAGATCCGGAGGCTCTAAATCTAAAGACGATTGGAAGAAAAGAAATTATAAATCTTTCCGAAGAAGCAATTGATTCTGTAAGAAGGTTTGAACATCCCTTTGTTGTTAATTCTCGAAAAAACAATGCTAGAATGATGGCGCAAAATGGATTGTTTGTATATTTTCAGTATGATGCAAATGCCCTGCAAGAGACGGATGGAGCAGATAAATTCTTAAAGAAGATAGAAATACCGCACATTAAAACAAAAGATATGTTAAAAGCTCTTTACATTTTGGGAATGAGATTTAGTAGTATCTATCCAGAACTATCGTCTATATCAAAGGATATAATACTAAAAAATAGGGTTTTAGAGTCATATAAGCAGGAGGAAAATGATGATGGATACTAATTTTACTGTTAAACCGACAAATTTAGATCAAACAATCAAAAACATAGTTATGTCCATTGATAAGGGTTATGAGCTGCAGAATATGGATGAAGATACCATTACAAGTGACACAAAGTTGGACTATAATGACAGTCTTATTTTAAAACCATTTTATCAAAGAGATTATAGGTCAACTGTCGAAGATGAGAGTTCACTTATTGAGTCTATTCTTGTAGGAATTCCAATTCCTCCTGTGTTTTTATGCTCTACTAGATTAAAGGGCGTTCAAGTTTTAAATGTTGTTGATGGTCAACATAGATTATTTGCATTTTATCGGTTTCGAAAAGGAGAATTTCGTCTTTCATGCCTCCCTTTGCTTCCAAAATTTAACGGCATGAAATTTGATGAATTGCCTTTTGAATATCAGGAACAGTTTATTTCGCACAAACTTCCAGCTTTTGTTTTTCGTGATTTTCCTGGAAAAGAGTTTGAATTGGAGGTGTTTAATCGATATAACAAGGGCACAAAGGCCTTAACACCTCAAGAAATTCGTAATGCGGTATACGCATCTCCTCATAACGAACACATTAGTGATTTTGTTAAACAAATATATGAAGGTGACAGTGAGCGAGATAAAAAGTTGCGAAATATTTTCAATGTAAGCAAAGATCGATTGCTGAAAAAAAAGGTTCACGAAGGAATTTTCAGTATTCTATATGTTCTAGAGTATGGTATTCAAGAAGAATTTAAGGACTCAACTACATATGCAACGGAATATATGAAAAAGAAGTCGAACTTCTGTAACAATAGTACAGAAGAGGAGATAATGCAAGATCTTAATTCTATGCGTGCATTGTTTGAAAACTATTTGAATTGGCTACTTGAATGCACAAAATATACGCCTTATCCAATTTCTAAGGAGTTTTATGGCATCTCTAGTAAACAGTATAAGTTTTCCACGTCTATGGCACTGGTGTTAACTGCACTTTATAAGAAGGTTTACATTGATATTGGTAGTAACAACTTAGCATTTGATGATGTTATTCTTAAAATGAAGACGTGCTTGATACATTCATTCTTAGAGGATTCCTCATATTCCGCATCAAGTACTAATTCAAGGGAAATAGAAAAGTTAATAGATAATTTCACAATATAATACTATATATGAGGAGGATTGCAGTATGTTACCATCCATACTTGCGAAACAATTACAGAAAGGTATCGGGGATTACATTGCAACCACATTCCCGATGACCAACGAACCGTTCAAAGATTCCGTAGAGAAAATGCTGGCGAATAAAGGCTCTGTTTACCATGAGCCTTATGTTGCTGTGCGCCTTCCGTTCCGTGTGGCGGCGGAAATGCCAACTTGTTTTGAAGCAATTCATCCTGCATATCTTCCTTATGTGCATCAGCAAAAAGCTTTTGAGCGACTGACCGGAGATGATGGTAGATCCACGTTAGTTGCTACGGGTACTGGTTCCGGTAAAACCGAGTGCTTCCTCTATCCAATTCTGGAGTATTGCTATCAGCACCGTGGCGAGCGAGGAATAAAAGCACTTATTATTTATCCGATGAATGCCTTGGCAACGGATCAGGCGAAACGTATAGCGGAGCTAATCTATGGAAGTGATGAACTCCGTGGGAATGTGACTGTCGGTATGTATGTTGGTGGACAAGAGCATACGCCCGCCCGCACTATGAGCGAACATGGCGTTATTACAGACCACGAAACCATGCTGAACAACGCACCGGATATTCTGATGACCAACTATAAAATGCTGGACTATCTGCTGGTGCGTCCGAAAGATGCTCTCTTGTGGCAGGACAATAATTCTGAGACTCTGAAATATATCGCAGTCGATGAGCTGCATACATTCGATGGTGCACAAGGCACAGATTTGGCTTGTTTGCTTCGTCGTTTGAAACGGCGCTTGGGCATCTATGATGGATACCTGTGCTGCGTCGGTACATCTGCAACGATGGGCTCAAAGGAAAACAATAGCAATATTCTGAACTACGCAGAAGAAATCTTTGGTGAGCCGTTTGACAAGGACGCAATTATCACAGAAGACCGTTTGAGTGCGCAAGAATTCTTTGCGGGAGCCGAAGTGACGGAATTTACGTTGCCAACAGTAGAGCAGGCGATAGAGCTGGAAAAATTGTCTGAGGAAGATGAGCCTTCGGCCTACTTGCAGAGCGCGGTAAAAGATTGGCTCCCGAATTTTTCTTTTAATGTCCTTGACGCTGAAGGCAGAATCCAGCTTGGATACGAATTGATGCATCACAGTTTCATGCAATCGGTTATCAATCTGACCGGCGGTACATATTATCAGGTTTCAAAAATTGCAGAAGATTTGGCTGTCCATTACCCGGATTTGAAAACCCTACCCGATGCAGATGTAGTTATCAATTCTCTCTTTGCTTTGATTTCTCATGCAAGAACGGGAAAGGTAGGAAAACTACGTCCTTTTTTGAATGTTCAGGTTCAGCTTTGGATGCGGGAACTTCGTCGCTTGGTTGCAAAAGTAGACTCAGATGAAATCACTTATGAGATTGCTCATGATTTGAATAAACAACAGGCAAAGCAGTATCTTCCGGTTGTAAACTGTCGTGATTGTGGTATTACAGGTTGGGTATCTGTACTCAATGAACGTAGCAATGCCACCATGACAAATATTGAATCGTTCTATAATCTATATTTCCGTGCGGACGAAAAAATCGTGATGATGTTTCCTCATTCTCATGATGAACGTGTTTCGGGTATGATTCCTGCAAGAATTTGCCCCTGATTGTCTGCAAGTAAAACTTGGTGAGGATGGGACCGACGAGTGCGTCAACTGCGGTGCTGAAATGGTTGATGTAATGATTCCCAGCCCAATCAAGACTTCTGGCACTAAGAACCACAAGCAATACGTTTGCCCCTGCTGTGGCAGTCGTCGTGGTCTGTCGTTGATGGGCCTTCGTAGTGCAACAGAAATTAGCGCAAGCATTTCTCAAATGTTTGCGTCCAAGTTTAACGATGATAAAAAGACATTGGCATTCTCTGATAATGTCCAGGATGCTGCACACAGAGCAGGCTTTTTCAACTCAAGAACATGGCGTTTTGGCCTTAGAACTGCTATTCAAAAATACTGTACTGAAATAGGTTCTGGGAAAAACCTTGCGGATTTTCAGAATGGTTTTATTAAGTATTGGCATGAGCACATGACCGATGAGCAGTTTGTAAGCTTCTTTATTGCTCCTAATCTGACTTGGAAGCAAGCCTATGAAGATATGGTTGAGAAGCGCAGCTTGGGCAAGGATAAGCAGGCACAAATTTTGGTATATGAAGTAGAGCAGCGTATTAAATACGAAATCATGCTTGAATTTGGTCTTGCCGGTAACATTGGGCGAACGCTTGAAAAGTCTAATTGCTCTGTTATTTCCTTTGCTACGGAAGATATTATTCGGATTGCTGATGCCGTACAGGAAAGAACTATCAATGAGCTTGGTGTGCTGACCGCTGAAAACTCGGATTCGTTCAAACGTATGGTTATTGGGTACTTGAACCTTATGCGCACAAATGGCGCTTTTGAGGATAAAGTGTTCGATGAGTATACCATGGGCGATGGCAATGGCTATATGTTGTCAAACGACAGGAATCGTTGGCTGCCTGGCCGTCAGTCGGGGCGAAACACACCTCGCTTTATTGCTGAGCATATTGGCAATGGGCGCTCATCTTTTGAGTTTGATTCACCTGCTGCTAATAAGTATGTGGACTGGATTGCTTCTTGCTGTAACGAAGTGCTGGTAGATGACAGCACGTTTCGGGCAATCAGTAAATTTATTTTGGACGAAGCAGTGAAGCAAAATGTAATATCTCTGGTTCCTTCTTCGGTCAATTATAAGATCTACGGGCTAAATAAGGAACGTGTCTTTATCACGGATGATGTGATGCAGATGCGTTGCGATAAATGTGGTTCTGTATATGCTGTTGCAGCAGAAAATGCAGAGCTTTGGATTGGTGCGCCTTGCCAAAGGACTACCTGTGGTGGGTTCCTTGAAGAATACGAGTCAGGCGAAATAAATTATTATGGCCGCCTTTACAGTGCTGGTGATTTGGTTCGTATCAACGCAAGGGAACATACGGGTTTGTTAGAACGCCCCGATAGAGAGCAGCTCGAAATTGATTTTAAGCGCAGTAAGGATACTCAGGAGATTTGGGACCCCAATGTATTATCGTGTACTCCGACCCTGGAAATGGGTATAGATATTGGTGACTTGTCTACCGTCATCCTGTGTAGTATGCCGCCAGCTCAGAGCCAATTCTTACAGAGAGCAGGTCGAGCAGGTCGTAAGGATGGTAATGCACTGACCTTGGCTATTGCGAATGCAAGACCCCACGATTTATATTTCTATTCTGATCCTTTGGATATGATTGCCGGCGAGGTCACTCCACCCAAAATATTCCTTCGAGCATCTGCTGTTTTGGAAAGGCAGTTTGTAGCTTTTTGCATGGATTCCTGGGTTAAAAAGGGGATTCCTGATGGCGCTATTCCTGATAAAGTTGGTATTGTTCTGAAAAAATTGGATGCCCGCCCGGATGATATGTTCCCATTTAACTTCTTGAATTATGTACAAAGCACGTTATCTCGTCAGTTGAACTCCTTCATGCAGATGTTTGCAGCGTACCTTGATGATAGTGCAAGAGAAGAGCTGCAAATGTTCGCCAGAGGAAAAGACGCTAATGACAGTCCTATGTATGTCAAAATTCTGGATGCATTCGAGGATTTGAAAAAACAACAGGATGCATTGAGAACAAGCGTTGATGCCCTAAAAGCGATGATTCGTGATCTGGAAGATAAGCCAAAAGATAGTTCCTATGATGAAGAAATAAAAGAACTGAAGCGTGAAGAAGCGGCATTGCTTACAGTCCTTCAAGAAATTGGCAAGAAAAATATCTTTAATTTCCTGTCTGATGAGGGATTACTTCCGAATTACGCTTTCCCTGAAGCGGGTATTATTCTTCGGGCAGTTCTATATCGTAAGGAGGATGAGGAAATACCGGCTCAGAAGAAAAAATATGAGAAGATGGTCTATGAATATAGCCGCAGCGCTTCCTCCGCTATTAGCGAGTTTGCTCCTAATAATAGCTTTTATGTAGACGGTCGTAAGCTGACCATAGATCAGGTTGATTTGACAACCGCTCAGACCGCAAGATGGAGACTTTGTCCGAATTGTTCTCATGCTCAGATTGAGGAAACTGGCAAGAATACATCAGCTTGTCCTCAGTGCGGTAGTCCTGCTTGGGCTGACGCTGGACAGGTTAGAACCATGCTGAAGGTTCAAATGGTCTATTCTAACATGGACTATACCAAGAGCCTAATTAACGATGAAAGCGATGATCGAAATAATGTTTTCTATTGTAAGCAACTCTTGGTTGATGTAGATGAGGATCACGATATTTCCAGTGCATATCGTATGGACAACGAGGATTTTCCGTTTGGATATGAGTTTGTTCGCAAAGCAACTCTGCGTGAAATTAACTTTGGCGAGAGTGACATGACTGGTGAAAAATTGTCTGTTTCCGGTGTCGAAGAAGTGCGCAAGGGCTTCAGAATCTGTAAATATTGCGGCAAAATCCAACCTGAAAACGGAAAAGCCAACCATAGCTTTGCCTGCAAGACAAGAAAGATGCCCGCTTTAATGCAGGCTAACGCTTATGAAGAATGTCTGTTCCTGTATCGTGAGTTCAGCACAGAAATTCTCCGACTTCTTGTTCCGGCGACTACAATGGATTCTTCCTCTGTGAAAATGGAATCGTTTGTGGCTGCATTTATGTTAGGTATGAAAGAGTATTTCGGTAATGTTGATCATTTAAGGGCAACTGTCAGTGAAGTCCCTGTTCCCGATGCAGATTATCGAAAGCAGTATCTGGTTATTTATGATTCTGTTCCGGGTGGTACGGGCTATCTGAAACAGTTGATGCATGAAAAAAACGCTCTAATTGAAATTTTTGAAAGAGCACTTCATGTAATGGAGAATTGTTCCTGCAAGGATGACCCGCAGAAGGATGGATGTTACCATTGCTTATACGCCTATCGTCAGAGTCAGCAGATAGGTAACATTTCAAGGACTACGGCTATTAGAATCTTGAAATCAATTCTTTCTGGCAAAGATAATGTTCAGAAGATTGATAAGATCAATGATATTCCCGTTAATCCGTTGTTTGATAGCGAGTTGGAACAGCGCTTTATGGAAGCAATTCGCACCAAGGTTGGTGCCGCCAATGTAAGTGACACAATCCGCAATGGCAAACACAGCTATTATGTGAAGATAGAGAACTTTGCTTGGGAAATCGAGCCACAGGTCCCTCTGGATGCTGGTTCTGGTGTTTCGGTAGATTGTAAGCCGGATTTTGTGTTCTGGCCAGTTTCCGCACCAGAGCACAAGCCTGTGGCTGTATTCACAGATGGTTTCCTATATCACAAAGACATCGTTTCCGATGACACAATTAAGCGAGAAGCTATTCGGAGAAGTGGTAATTTTCGTGTTTGGTCGCTGAGTTTTAAGGACGTTCAAAGTGTATTTGCACCACAGGGCGATTTTTATACAACAACACTTGAAGCAGAAAAAATGCCTTCCGGCAAGACGATGTACCAGAATATGATTAAGAAGCAAAAAGCAGATGTCATTGAACCGGCAAGGTTGTCGTCCTTTGATTTGCTGCTGGAATATCTTAAACTGCCTGATGCAGAAAGAGTTTTTAAGGGACAAGCATATGCATATTCGCTGTCCTTGTTGGAACCTGCTTTGATGAAGAACAATCTTGCTTTCAATAATTGGGAGATGATTGTAAAAGCTGTAAATGACCAGACGCACTTTACTAATGCTGATTTCGTGTTTCTTGGAACCATATTCGGTAGCTGGATTCCGAGAACTTCTAATGCGCATCTGGCAATTCATTCTGCTATCCTTGCATCTGAACTTAAAGCAGGGGGTGCTGTTGCGGTTTGCGCTGTTCTCAATGACGAAAAGGATCGTAGAACAGACAAATATGAACAGGAATGGAATGGCCTTTGGAGATTCTATAACGTGATGCAATTCTCAGATGAGTTTATAGCGGTATCATCTGTAGGCATGAGCCACATGGATTACCTCGCACTGCCAGTTGCAATAAATGCTGATTCTGATACCGTTGCACCTGTAGCCGCAGTTGATGATGCTTGGAATGCAATTAAGGAGCTTCTGTTTGATGATGATGCAAAGGCATTTGTCGAAATTGCAAAAGATGCTGGAGTACCGGCTCCGGATGAAGATAACATTGGTTACGAAGTTGAAGGCGGCGATGGAGAAGTGGTTGCTGCTGTTGAAATTGCATGGCCTGATAGACGAATTGGTTTTATGACTGCTGAACAGGCTGAAGATAAGGAGAAACTCGAAAAATTGGGATGGAGAATCCTGAATTTGCTGGATGCTGCGAATATGGATGTCGCAAGCTATTTTGGAGGTGATAACCAATGAAGGATAATATTAAAGTGGCAATCTCATCGGATTTTTTAACAGCATTTGCTCGTCTTCCGAGACAGGTACAAGGTAAAGTAACGGAGTTTGTAAATAAGTTCCGAAACAATCCGATGTCTCCTGGCATTAACTATGAGAAACTTAATTCGGGAATAGATAAGAAAATTTTTTCTGTTCGTATTGATGATACTTATCGTGGTATTGTTGTTCGTCAGCAAGAAGCTGGAGTATATCTGCTTTTATGGGTAGATCACCATGACGAAGCGTATCAATGGGCTGCTCGTAAACGATGTGAAGTCAACCCTAAAACAGGCGCAATTCAGGTGTTTGATGTTCAAACTGTAGTAGAACAGATATCTACACCTGAAAAAGTTGCTCTATTTGCCCTTGCAAAAGATGATGATTTGCTTAGACTTGGTGTGCCTGAGGTTCAGCTTGATCTTGTTAGAAGTTTTGTTAATAAAGAGGATTTTTATAAATCGGAATCCGCTATGCCACATGATGTTTATGAGCATCTTTCTTGGTTGGTAGAAGGTTTCCCGATGGAAGAAGTATTAGAGCTCGTTTCTGAAGAACAAAACTCCTCTGCTTTCAGCGAAGATTTAGCAGCTGCTTTAGATGTTCCTACAACGCTGAAATCTTTTGTTGTGGTCGATGGAGAAGATGAGTTGCGTCGAATTATGGCAGAACCACTGGAAAAATGGCGTGTATTTCTTCATCCGACGCAGAGAAAAATTGTACAGAAAGAGTATTCGGGTTCTGCAAGAGTGCTCGGCGGTGCTGGTACTGGCAAAACCGTAGTTGCCATGCATAGGGCGAAACATTTAGCGTCCAAATGCGAAGGACAGCAGAGGATTTTGATGACAACCTTTACTGCAAATCTCGCAGCTGACATCCGAGAGAATCTTCGTAAGATCTGTACATTGGAAGAACTCCGAAGAATAGAAGTCATTCATCTGGATGCCTGGGTGAATCAGTTCCTTCGAGAGTCTGGATTCTCTGCTCAAATAGGCTATGACGATGTAATAAATCCCCTTTGGGAGAGAGCAGTTTTGTTAGCAAACATCGATTTGCCGTATGAGACTACGTTCTATGAAGAAGAGTGGAATAGAATTGTGATCGCACAAGAGGCTCTTACACTCGAAAAATATGTAAAGGCAACCAGAAACGGTCGTGGCACCAGACTTGATCGTAAAAAAAGAATGCAGGTCTGGAAGGTTTTTGAAAACTATCAAAATCTGATGAAAGAGAACCAGATACGTGATATAAATACCGCCATGTATGAAAGTACCAAACTGCTTCAATCTGCGGGCAGAAAACCAAGATATGCAAGTATTATTATCGACGAAGGACAGGATTTCAGCGACAATGCATATCGCTTGATTAGAGCGTTGGCAGGAGAGGAACATCCCAATGATATTTTCATAGTTGGTGACTCTCACCAGAGAATATATCGAAATTATCCGACCCTTTCTAAGTGTGGTATAAATGTCCGTGGTCGTAGTAGTATCTTGAAAATAAACTATCGTACTACAGAGGAAATCCGGAAACATGCTTTTGCGCTATTGAACGGTATTTCTTTTGATGATTTGGACGAAGATTTAGATCTTGGAGATAAGTGTCAATCCCTCACACATGGAGAAAAACCGATAGTTGAGAATTTTGAAAATGCTAATGACGAATTTGATTTTCTTCTCCGTGAAGTGAAGAAGCTAAAAGAAAATGGCGTTTCTCTCACTGATATATGCGTTGTAGCACGTACCAAAAAGCTAGTCGACGATTACATTGCGCTTTTTACAAGAGCAGGGATTCGGTCCTATGCAATTAAGAGAAACAAAGTTGATGATCGTAGTTTTGATGGACTACGAGTTGCCACTATGCACCGAGTGAAGGGCCTGGAATTTAAGTATGTATTTATTGCAGCTGTGAACAATAGGATTATTCCTCTGCCCTTTGCAATCAATAAGACTGATGCTGTTTCTGAGGTGGAATCTATTACCTCTGAAAAATGTTTATTGTATGTGGTGATGACTCGTGCGCAAAAAAGGTGTGTATATTACTAGCTATGGAAGACCTTCGGAGTTCCTTGTATAGCTTTGTATTTTTATGGGGATGGGAAGATGAACAATAAGTGTATATTGCAAATCTATCAGGATGGAACTTGGAATAATTAACAGCGAAGTAAAGCTAAACGGCCTGAGTTCTGTGCATAGCATGGGATTCAGACTGTTTATTTTTTTGCCTAACTTATGAAGTTGATTTCATTGCCGAGGTATTCCTCTGTGCAATGATTTTATTTGGTGACGTAGGTGCTCAACCTGCCGCTTCCTTTTTGCTCAAGTTTCTCTGATTGCATCCTCTGTATAATCTCTTCTGTCAGTTCGATCCAGATCTGAAAAGGTTGCCTTTCCTTTCTTTTTCTTTCTTTTTCATTATAAACAAGAAAGAAAGGTCAACAGATATAAGATTTGATCTGGATGATTATGCAAGAGATGATTTTTTCAGAGCTTATACAACGGACTTGTCGCTGTTGATGGCGATGAAAGATTTTTCCTTGAAGCAGCATATTATAGAAAATACCTTGGCAGGAAATTCCAAAGGAGGAATATTTGAATGTGCTGTAGCAGATGCTCTTCATAAGAAGGGATATCAGTTATATTTCTATAAAAATGAGACAACGAAAAAAGAAATTGATGTAATCATTCAAAAAGATGGAAAAGTAGTTCCTATTGAGGTCAAGAGTGGAAATACACGTGCAAATTCACTAAAGTCGATCATGAAAAATAATAAAGATATAAGCTATGGATATAAGTTCATAGATGAAAATATAGGAACCAGCGAAGAGGGAATAATTACATTACCGCTCTATATGATCGCTTTCTTTGATAAAGTATCAGAATAACTGTAGACAAACTTGGTGTTGGGTGTTATGCTCAGCACCAAGTTTCTTATCAAGGAGTCTTGCGTAATCTTGCTCTGCTTTTCTTAACATGAATCTTTTGCAAACACTGTCTTCGGAACAAGAGGAAGTGCTTACGAAGTATTGCTATGAAATATTTGCCAGCGGAGCAGAGACAGAAGAGTTTTCCTATCGCCTAGTTATAAAGGATGGACTGAGATTAAAAAGTACGGTAAAATCTGTATTAGAAACGATGTCGTGAAATCTGAATTTGGAGGATAAATCTGATGAACAGCAAAAAGATAATTATAGGAGTCACTATTGGAATAATCGCAGCAATACTTTGGAGCGTTGTTTTTATAAACGTATTAAATAGCATGGCTGGAATTGGAATTGGAATATGTCTGGGTATATCTTTTGGAATATCTGGCAGTCTTATTTTTTCAAAAAAAGATAAAGATAAATGATGATACAACTTCCAAATTGTATAATTTTGAAATTAAAAAAGGAGGAATCGTGTACGATTCTTTAGGTATTTATCTATGAGAAGAAAAAATCGAGAAGTGACAAATATTATTGAAATTCTGCAGATTATTGAAAAAGCGAAAGTCCTGCATCTTGCTTTGTTTGATGCTGATTATCCCTACATCGTTCCACTTCACTACGGATACGAATATACAGAGGGTATCTTGATTTTCTACATGCACTGCGCAAAAGAAGGGCATAAGCTGGATCTGATCAGAAGTAATCCAAATGTGTGCATTGAGGTAGAAAGTGATGTTGAGCTTATATCCGGCGGAGATGTAGCTTGCAAATACGGAGCATCATTTGCATCTGTGATTGGGCGTGGCCGTGCAGAATTAACAGAGGATGTGCAGGAGAAAATACGAGGCCTTTCGCTCTTTATGAAAAATCAGACGGGTCGTGAATTCAATATCAATGAAGAGATGGCATCGACAGTAGAGGTCATCAAAGTTGTTATCTCAGAGTTCACAGCCAAATCAAGATCGAAAGCTTAACAGCATGAGCTTTACGTTTATGCTGATTATATGAATTGTACTGATCGGTGCAGGTACGCTGATAATGGGACTATGAGATAAATCGGGAAGTTGGAAGAATAAAAAGGATGAAGAAATGACGGTTCAACAATTAAAATGTATTTTGAAGGTAGCAGAAGTTGGCTCTATTACCGAAGCGGCAAAACTGCTTTTTATATCACAGCCAAGTCTGTCCAATTCCATCAAAGGAGCAGTGCCTATGCCCTTTTGATTCAGGACAAGGTGTACGGGGGATTTCTAAGAGAAAATCAAATCGGAAATGCAGGATTGGCCTGGAGAACAGAAGATTGTGCAGGAAATCTTGAAAGAGGACGAGCAGAAAGAAAGAGAAGCTGCATGAGCAGGAAGTGCAGCAGGAAGAAGAAAATAGACAGAGCAGTTGATGATGAGGTCTACAGCGAACTGCTGCCTGCTGATAAGGTAGAGAAAGTAGAAGAGCTAATTCAGATCAAATCGGAAAAGGAAAATATGATTTGCGTTTTTCAATATAACTCTGAAGCCAGTTGCTGTTGAGAAAGTGTCAATAGCAATTCGGAAAATAAAAACGGAAAATACGTTTTCACAGGAGGACAACCCATGAAAATACTCCGCACTACCGTATAAAACATCTTAAAAAGTATACAGAGTATATTGCGAAGAAAAATCGCATATGCTATAATGCTCGCAGGCAAAAAAGAATTAAAGTGTTTATAACAAAAAAATCAAAAGCCCTCGAAGTTGCAGCTTCCAGGGCTTTCTTCTTATTTCATTTTTTATTACAGTGGACAAGGAATCATCAGGTCAGAGCTGCGCTGTTTGCAGTATAGACGATAAATGTTGATTTTATTACGCAACAGGAATATTCAGTTAGGCTTACGCACAACAGAAAATTCCCATTCAATGCAGAAAGGGGCGGTTTTATGAAGCAGGATACACTGGAGGGCAGAGCAAAAACGAAAAACGGTGTCATTCGATTATGCTTTTCGGTGCTTTGTATTTTATTGGAAGCAGCTTTTATCATTATCGTGATCACAAGGCTGAATGAATATGCGGAGATCGTTAATCTGCTGACTAGAGTCTTTGCAGGAATTCTGGTTCTGGCACTATATGCATCCGATCAGACCTCTTCCATGAAAATGCCGTGGATCATTCTGATACTTGTGTTTCCGATCATGGGTGTAGCGCTGTATCTGCTGATCGGATTAAATGGCGGAACCCATAAAATGCGAGAACGATATGCGGATATCGACAGAAAGCTTCTGCCGCTTCTGCCGGATAATCGGGAAAAACTGGAAAATATCAAAAACAAAATCCCCAAAGCAGGAAATATCAGTGAGTATATTTGGAAAAATGCAGGTTATCCCGTATACCAGAATACGGATATTGTTTATTATGATGAGGCGGTAAAGGGATTAGAAGCACAATTATCGGCACTGTCAAAGGCTGAAAAGTTTATTTTTTATGGAATACCATGCGATAGAAGATGCAGAGGCCTGGAAAAAGATCCAGAAAGTGCTGGAGGAGCGTGTGCACCGTTTATGCCGGGTCTGAATGTATTTCTGAACAACCGTGATCATCGAAAAATAACCGTGATCGATGGAAAAGTAGCTTTCACAGGCGGCTATAATCTGGCAAATGAATATTTCAATTATACCCATCCCTACGGACAATGGAAGGATACCGGGATCCGTCTTGAAGGCGATGCAGTTCAGTCGCTGACAGCAACATTCCTTGAAATGTGGAATGCAGCCAATGACAGGAATAATAATGAGGATTTCAGCAAATATTTTATAAGATCAGAATATAAGGCAGCTCAGACCGGATTTGCACAGCCTTATGCAGACAGCCCTATGGATAATGAGCAAGTCGGAGAAGAAGTTTATATCAGTATGATAAATAAGGCCGAAAATTATTGTTGGTTTATGACTCCATATCTAATTATAACAGACGAAATGACGCATGCGTTATGTCTGGCTGCTAAGCGAGGGGTAGACGTAAGAATTATCACACCTGGAATTCCTGATAAAAAATTCATTTATAATATAACTCGTTCTTTTTATCATGGATTAGTTAAACATGGTGTTCGTGTTTATGAGTGGACTCCTGGTTTCTGTCATGCAAAAATGAGTGTGGCAGATGACTGTATGGCAACTTGTGGAACAATTAATCTGGATTATCGAAGCTTATATCACCATTTTGAAAACGGTATGGGAAGAACTCTTGACTATGAGTTTTCCTATGGGGAAGAGGTGACCATAACCCCAAGAAATTATGAGTTCGATTTCCGATATGCGGGAAAAGCAAAAACACATTATGCTCTTATAGGAATGGCGTTTGTAGCAGGAGATTATCCGCTTTATTACGATGCGGCTAATGAAAAGGGACTGGGTATGGCAGGACTTAACTTTGTGGGGAATGCGGCATATGCAGATGAAGGGACAGA
>VOFE01001355.1_pt1 | contig 48000 bp, 60 predicted proteins | sample 5384071 | NCBI WGS metagenome assembly VOFE01 (sample SAMN12384724, study PRJNA508395) | human gut metagenome | isolation source: healthy gut D | host: Homo sapiens
CTTATATCTGTATGTGATATACTTTCTGGCTACTGCAAATGCCCTCATATTCATAATCTGGTTCTCAACAAGATCCTGAATTTCTTCAACATTAAGTGATCTGTTCATCTCCATGGCAGATGCTCTGACATTATCAGATATTGTTTCAATCTGCTCATCAGAAAGTCTTTCGCTATGTACAACCTCCTTATTTGCCTTTGCAACTGCTGCCATTATTTTACTAATATCAAATGTAACTTTGATCCACTACGTTTGATTATCTTCATAATTAGTAAACCCTCCCTTTTTACCTGACAATAAATTTCTATTCACATTTAGTATACAAATAAAATTACGCGTAATATTTATTAATAATAAAATATATCATATTGGGGCTTTATCTACCCTAATCGTATATAATGCGCTACACAAGAGTTCTCTTGTATAGCGCAGTTTAAATTTTACATCACATATATCTTCAAGTCAATACAAACACAATATGTTGTGGATTTAATACAATATAAATACAATATACTGCAATATATAAAATTCCCCTAATTACTTATGCCAATAGTAATTAGGGGCTGTTTTAATCAGTAATATTCATTGCTGCAACATAATTCTGCTCTTCATCACTTATTATCGTATACAATAAAGTTGATGTTATCACAGCACACTCTATCTCATATTCTGCCCACTGTGAAGCTTCTTTGGTCTTATCTATTGTAAGAACACCTTTTATATCATCCCTGCCACCAATAAAACACTGAATTGTTGAACATATATGCCGCTTTTTCATCTCCTCAACGAATTCAGGAGCTACATCCAGATTTCTATTGACAAAATCGGCTGATATATAATTCTTATCTCCCATAAGCTTATTAAAAGCCATCTGTATTAACATATGGCAGATACTCTGCATCCTCAAGCTGCTGTCCAAATGTCAAATACCTCTTTAAAGCCTTACCTTTATAAATGCTTATGCTGTCCACCTTGTAAGTCTGAATCATATGTTCAAACATATTGCTTACAGCACCCTTTCTGTCTGTGTTAAACTGTAACATAATGTCTGTAAGATATCTTAATTCGCGCATCTCCCTGCCGTCATTAAATATCTTATCCTTCTGGTTAAGAGAATTCTCATAAGACTCTTTATGTATCTCATCCCTGAAAAATACATACCTGTCCCTGCCCTTTCCTTTGCTACATAAAGACAGAAATCAGCCTTTTTAAACAATTCTTCATATTCGTGTCCATTATTAGGACTGAATGCAACACCTATTGATGTCGTGACCTGAAAATTTTCATAATCATTCTTGAATTCCCACTTAACCTGTGTTCGTATAGCTCTTAATATTCCTCTTAATGAATAATCGTCATTAATTCCATTTAAGACGATCATAAATTCATCTCCGCCTATACGTCCGACAACACCATCTTCACCAACAACCTCTTTAAGCTTCTTGGCTACTCTTGTAAGTACTTTATCTCCATAGAGATGTCCATATCTGTCATTAACCTGCTTGAAATAATCAACATCAAGTATAACTATGCTTACCCTGTTAATCTTCTCTTTCTTAACAAGCTTCTGTGCATACTCTGTTATAGTCTTCTTATTATACACCTTGGTAAGCGAATCCATAGTAAGTTCATCGGCAATCTCAACAATATTACCCATACTGTTAGTTCCGTCAGCAAGAATAATCCTTCCAATAACCATATTCTCACCTGTATACTTAGTATATACAGCTCCTACGAACTTAACCTTTTCCATAGCTTTGCCAAAGGTTCTCATATTAGTTGTAAGCTTGACACTGAACTCTGATGTATACAGCTTTATATACCTTATCAGATTATTCAGTTCAACAACGTCCTCTTCAAGAATTCTGCCATCAAGCATATATGCTTTCCATTCATCAATAGGCATTCTAGTTATTACTTCTCTTGAAATGCCTTCATATCTTACAATCTTAATATCCCCAGTCTTTCAGAATACGCAAATACATACTCGCCTGTGAGTCCCATAACTACTCTTTCCATTGCGATATCGTCACATATCCTGCGATTAGTCTCTACAACACTATCTATATCGATCATCTCTATATCAATATTACGCAGAGCATCATTATTCTCAAATGACAAAAGCTTAATAAGATTCTGTCTGTACTCCCCCTTATAGTCCCTGAATAAAAAAAGCATTTACCCACAGGACTTCCATCAAACGAATCAATAAGCTCTATTAACTTCTCTTTATCATCTGGATGTACGAACTCCGTAAGACAGCCATATGACGTATTTCCAAAATAGTCATTAAAGGCACGGTTCGTTACATTAGTAAGATAAAATCTGTCTATGACCGCAAGCCGGCGGTCCAGTCTATGTGCTGTCACATGTCATCCCCGATTCCAACATTCTGTTGTGAATACATATCTAAACCTTCTCCTTAATTCAATTGTCGAAATAACCCTGCGATTATTATAGTTTATAATGCACAAATATGCAACAATTTTATTTGTTTTTTGGTACTTTAGTACCAATGGCAAATCTTGTATTTTATTTTAAATATGTATGTGATACAATACAACATATTGTTAATTTGTTTTAACAATTATATATTATTAATTTAATATGTGGAGGTTTTTTATTATGGAGCGTGTGAAATTCAGCAGAGTAGAGGTGTATCACGGAGACAGTCCTAAGAAGTTTCCGGTATATGAGATTTATCTTGACGGGGTCATTGTAACAAAAGTATCATCTAAGACAGAAGCTGAGGAGATGGTGTCACGCTGGCAGGAAGTTTACAAGTAAGCATATAAGTATAATAACAAATATTACTAGCAATTATAAAGCTGTGGACAAGCATTATCTTTAAAAGATTATTTTTAAGCAAAGATTACTCTTGGATAAAGAATACTTCGGGATAAAGACTACTTTTAAAGATAATTACTGTTCCACAGCTTTTATTAAACAAATTATATAATTTTACCATTGTATATTATATTTTTTATATATAATAAATCTTCTTAAACACCTTAAAGCATTTTCTTCTTCTTAAGGAACCACAATACAAACACACATATAATAAATATTATTACAACAATTATATAAAATCCATACCTTGGTTGCTGATAAAGGCATCCACTCACCGGCAACATTCATTCCATATATTCCCCGATATTATTGTAGGTATAGCCATAACTATAGTGATTGATGTAAGAATTTTCATTACATTATTAAGCCTGTTATTAATAACCGATGACAACAGCTCTCTTGTACCATCTATAATATCCCTGTATATAGACGTCATCTCGATAGCCTGCTGGTATTCGACTGTTACATCTTCAAGCAGTTCCATATCCTCCGGATACTGTTCAAGTCTTTTGTATCGTCTTAATCTTTCAAGCACAATGCTGTTCGCCCTTAAAGATGTAGCAAAGTATACAAGCGTCGATTCTAATTCGTGAAGCTCGATAATATCTGTATCGTGTGTATCATCGCCAACTCTTTCTTCTATCTCAGTTCTTTTCTTATCAATCCCACGTAAGTAAGCCTGATAAAGCATAGCCGAGCGGAACATCATTTCATATATAAAACGCATTTTCTTCTTAGTACTGAACTCTTTTAACTTATTGCGCACAAAATAGTTAAGCACGGGTGTATCTTCCCTGCATATCGTTATTATTGCATCATTCTTTAATATGATACCTAATGGTATTGTTGTATACATCTTTTCTCGTGTCGTACCTCAGGTGTTGGTATATCCACAAGAATAAGTGTATAACCGTCTTCAAGACTTATTCGTGAACTTTCTTCCTCATCAAGTGCTGTCGCAAGGTCAGCTAAGTCTATCTCAAAATAGCCTGATACAAGGGATAATTCACTGCTTGTCGGGTCAATCATATTAACCCAGCAGCCTTCTTCTATATTATCAAGCTTTTGCAGTACCTTATTATCTGTCTTATAGATTTCTACCATAATCCACCTTCTTTCTGGTCTTTACGAAAATGTTTCTCTCATCTTTAACCATACTTCTGTAACCTGACGGACACTGCGTTACACACTGTCCACAGCCTATGCACCTGTCTATATCATATACAAGCTCTGCGCGCTCTTTATCATACCACGTTGCATTGGTCGGACAGAAACAGGCGCACCTGTTACAGCCTGTACATTTCGCGTTATCAACTATCTGTGGTCTGTAAAATGCCTTAATCATAAGCTGCGATAAAGCACCCTCCCTGAAGCTTCCATATAAGAAACAGCAGTCTATACAACAGTTGCACAGCACAATCTCTTCATTACCAGAGTATGTGCCATAGTGATATAATGTATGTATACAGCCTTTTTCTCAAGCGTATCTATAAGCTTTCTGGCTTCATCTATGGAAATGTGTCTTGCAACGCCAGCTTTTTCAAGCTGTACAGCCATTCTTCCAACCGCCATACACGACTCAATCGGCATATCATAGTCACATTTTCCATTCTCAAGCATCTTTTTGGTGCGGCAGAAACAGTTCATAACAGCAATATGTTCTTTATTCCTGTTAAGAATATCCATAACCTCACCCTCTGTATACACAGCCTGCACGGCATCTACATTTTTATTAATCTTAATAATTCTCTTTTTAGCACTCAGATTATTGGCAGGGTCAGGTATAAGCGTTGACATTCTTCCCTGCTCTCTTTGCATATTGCGCTCATTGACACGGTTCATATACATTCTTACAGGTGCTATATTAAGCTTTATAAGAAGTTCCTCAAATTCTGCAAACTTAATAAGAAGCCGTCTTCTCTTATCATTAAGCGGTCCAGAGGCATACAGCTCAACCCAGCCCGGAAATATCGGCGTTATATCATAGACACCTTCCTGCCTGCTCTCCCATATTCCGCCTTTGTCCCTTATGCTTGTAAATACTTTCTCAAATGCCTCACCGTCAAGCTGCCACAATTCTTTAAGCTCATCCCTGCTGTAATATCCGTCCTTCATAAGAAGCATATAATCTATATCCTGCTCATCAAATACAATCTCAAAACACTCAATAATACATTTTACAAGCGGTACAGATAATTTAGACTTGCTATTCATTAGCTTTCCAAGTTCGACAGCCTTTTTCCTGAATTCATTAGTCATATTTATTCTCTTTCTTACTTCTTATCTTTAGAACCAGTTGAACAATGGGCACTGCACGAAGAACAATTGCCGCTACAGGTATCTCCAAGTCCGCTCTCTTTGTGCTTAGATGAAACCCACAGGAACAATACAACTACAACAAATAGTACAACTGCACCAAGTATAATATTAATAATTCTGACATATCTAATCTCCATTTCTTCTATAATATTTCTATAATATCATTTCTCAAATCTTGCCTTGCTTATCTTATCAGTAAGCGACAAAAGCATATTCTTAATAAGTGTTCTGCTGTCCTTATCAAGTCCGGCATACTGACGTATAACCTCCCTTGTGCTTCTTAATCTGTCTGCTGACACATCTGACAAATTCTTAGCACCGCTGGCATATAAAAGTCCGAATAAAGTTTCAACGAACTCCTCCCTGCGTTCATTATCAACGCTGTTAATCCAGCTGCTTAATGCCTTATTAAGCCTTCTGCTCTGTGCACTTAATTTCTTAGCCTTTACAAGAAAAGCACCAAGCACCTGCCACGACATTGCATCATGCTGCATAAGCCCGCTCTGTGAACTCTTAACAATAATATAATCCTCATCGTGTTCAAGTAACATTCCTACTATCGAATTCTCTGGGACTATGCTTTTGATAAGCGGTAACATCGCCTGATATTTCGCACTTTTTATCATATTCACATCAAATCCAGGGCCATCATTATTGTATACACAATCTATCTTTTTCTTACTCTCTCACTGCATTTTTACAGCCGAATATATAGCAAGATTGCCACCCTTGGAATGTCCGCCTATATAAAGCCTTCCTCTTATGTACTGGCATGTACTATTAATATACTCTACCGCCGCCTCCTGTGACGGAACAGGCATAATAAAGCTCATATTAAAATCCTCTTTCCAGCCGACAAGTGTATCATCTGTACCCCTGAATACAACATAAGTATGCTTAGGGCTTATTCTTATGTGAAATGCCCCGAACTGCTTTTCCAAGGTTTCATCTACTGTATCTACATAATTAGATAAAATCAGATTTCCAAATCTTTTGGAAGCTGCCGCTTTTTTCATAAGAAATGGAGCTTCACTAATAAATGATTTATCCTGCTTTAGTTCATTTTCTGTATACATATCAAAAAACATCTGCGATGCTTCTTTTAATGTAATGCTTCTCTTCTCCTCAGGTGATGGTATAATATCCCTGAAATTAACGTATGCAAGCTGTGCAAGAATAACATTATCAACCTCATTAAAAGGTGACTGTTCAAATGTTATATCCCCACGCCAGTCAAGATAATCCATTATATTTCCCATATATACACCCCCAGCAAATGCTTAATAAACCTTATTTGGATAAAGTCTTAAGTTCATTAACAATATCTATATCAGACTGCATAACCTTCATATTAGAAGTTACCGGCTGTTCTCCTGGCTTTGTCACAGTTATCTCTATAACTGTTCCCTCCTGAATTCCACCATTGAGACAGTAATTAATAAATGACACAAACTTTGGATGGTTTGCGGCAAATTTATTCTTTAAGTTCATTATTTTCATAATTGATGCTGGATTAACCATATCATATCCTCCGACTATATATTATTATGCTTTCGCATTCTGTTATTCTTTAGTATAAAAAATACTACGCATACAACTGCCGTTATTAATTCTGTTGCCGGAAAACTGCTCCATACTCCTGTCATTCCAAACAGCTTTGAAAGGCTGATTGACATAATAAGCATAAGCACAATTCCTCTTAATAATGATACCACAAATGATTCTTTAGCACACTCCACTGCACTAAAATATCCGGCAGATACTATATTAAATCCTGCAAATAAAAATCCTGCAAAATATATTATCATTCCGCTATGTGCATATACAGCAAGTGTCTCAACACCCTCACTGTTAAACAGTGCAACAAGCTGGTCTGTAAATCTAAATACAATTATATATATTACTGCAAAAAGTGCAACCGCTGTAGCAGCACTCATTCTGTACAGCCTTTCAGCATCTTTTCTGTCACCCCTGCCGTAACATTCACTAATAAGCGGCTGTGTTCCCTGGGCAATACCATTAAATATAGCTGTTCCAATATAAGCATAATTAGCAACAACTCCATATGCTGCAATACCGATATTTCCTGTGATTGACAGTAACAGCATATTAAATACAGTTGTAGTAACCGCCGATGCTATCTCACCAATAAATGCGGCTGTTCCAAGCATACACGACTCCCAGAGCATTTTTTAAAGACGGAAAGTGCCATTTAAACACAACCGTATTATTCTTACCAAAAAAAATGTGTCAAGCACACCAATATACTGCATACAGGTGAAGCTGCAGTAGCCATCGCAGCCCCTAACAGCCCAAGCTTCATTGGAAACATAAATATATAATCAAACACTATATTAAAAGACTTCCACAAAGTGTCGCAATCATCGCCCTTGAGGGATCATTATCATTTCTTACATATGCACTTACAATGTAATTACACATAAAAAATGGAGTAAACATAAGAAATGTCCTTGTATAGCAGGTTCCAAGTGCCGTAATTGTATCATCTGCACCCATAAGCCTTAAAAGCCTATCTGGTGCAAACAGTCCCACAAGTATAAATACTATGCTTAACAGGCACGCACACATTATTGCATTTGAAAAATAATCATCTGCCCTCTCATTATTCTTGGCTCTTAATATCTTAAATCTTATCGCCGAACCAACACCTATCATTGAGCCAACAGCAAATATAACATTAAATACAGGAAGTACAAGATTAAGAACTGTAATTCCGTCTGCCCCGAATTTAGATATAAAAATGTGTCTGCAACAACATAACACGATATTCCAAGCATACCGAATATGTTCTGTGACACATATTTAGCAAATTTCTTCCTTATGTCCATTAATATTCCTCATCTTTCCGTAAGCATATACCATATCTTAACCAGAATATTCCAGTTATTTCAATACACTTATATGCTGCATAAACAACAATATTAATATACAGTAATTCAACCAGAAAATCAATTATAGTTTGACATACAAAGTAATATGTTATATAATCCCGTTTGTTATATTTTGATTATAAAAATATTTGATAATATTATTATGATTTAATTGGAAAATGTATCTTAGCTGTATATTTACAGACCATATTGCAATACTATTTTCACGTTCAATTTTGGGGTTTTACACACTTCCTGTATTGCAATACTATTTTCAGGCTTGTGGCTTTGCGTACCAGCACCTGCCTGTCAGCAATGGTACGCAGAAATGAGGATTATTTATGAATTCAGCTTCTAAGATAACAATTATAACAGATTCAGCATCGGATATGCCAGGAAATTTACACAATCAGGTCACAGTTCTTCCAATGACTATATCATTTGGAGATGAACAATTTGAAGATGGTGTCACACTCTCAGCAGATGAGTTCTATATGAAACTCATCGAAAGCGACACTCTCCCTAAGACAAGCCAGGTAAGTCCTTTCGCATTTACCTCTGCCTATGAAACTGCACTCACCCATTCTGATGCCGTTATAGTGATAACTCTTTCTTCTAAATTATCGGGAACTTACCAGAGTGCCTGCATAGCCGCCGGGGATTATGAAAGCGAACACGCCGGCAGCCAGGGGAAAATATATATTATAGACAGCGAAAATGTAACTGTAGGCGAACAGATTCTAATTGAATATGCTTTAAAACTTATTAATGATGGATTGTCAGCCACAGCAATCGCTGATGAGTTAAACTCCGCGAAAAAACGCATACGTCTTGTAGCACTTCTTGATACTCTGGAATATCTTAAAAAGGTGGCAGAATATCAAGCAGTGCCGCTTTCTTAGGAAATGTATTAAAATAAAACCTGTAATCGCAATTGATAATGCGCGAGTGGCTCAGTGGTGGAGCACCTCCTTGCCAAGGAGGGGTCGCGGGTTCGATCCCCGTCTCGTTTATTTTTTTCGAGTCCAATCCTGGACTCGAAGGTTCGAACCTTCTACGCTTCGCTTCGGTCGTCGCAAAACCAAGGTCCACAGGACCTTGTGCGACGTCTCGCGCTTATTAAACCACGGATTTTTAGTGCAAGGCACTTCTCGTTACCCAACTGATTTGCAGTATGGTTCGATTTCTCGGGTAACTAAAGTTTCCCTCAGTCGTGTCAGAGCAGAGGTCCACCGGACCTCTTAACACCCGTCTCGCGTGACGTACGGGAGGGATTATCAATAAGTCCTAAAACAAAAGTTAGTTCACTACCTCTAATATTCCTTGTGCATCGGCACGGGCCAGGACATCTAGCTGGGAGTCGGTGCTGAAATGAGTTCTGTAGTCGTTCTCGTTGCTTAGGAATGAGTGTTCTATTATAATTGTTGGTATTCCGGCATATGTGCCGTTGTATATAAGTCCATAATAATCTGCTGGTGAACCGTCTGGGTAGAGTTCATTTACTGTGTTGGTACGCTGTAATATGCCATTAGTGTATTCTGTGTTCCAGTCATCTGCTATTGGAATTCCTATATTGTTAAGATTGCAGATAATTGCATTGGCAAGCATATTTTCTTTATCATATATGCTTGCAAATCTTGAACCAGATGGCTGATATCGGCTACAGCTCATTAATACCATACAGCCTCTTGGATTAGTATTATCCTGGCTTTTGCTGTTAATATGAACCGATATAACATAATCGGCGTTATTGCCTTTAGCATAGTCTATTCTTCCCCTATGCTCACATCTGTATCAGAAGTACGTGTCATAATGACATTAAGATTATCATTCTGTTCAAGATACCACTGAAGCTTTTTTGCTATTACAAGATTAATATCTTTCTCTTTAATGAGTACACCATCATATGTTTCTTTCGTTCCCTCATTACTTCCACCGTGTCCTGCATCTATACATATAGTTGTCTTGTGCTGTGCTTCCTGAATATTTTCCTGTGTATCATCATCTTCTGCTCCACCTGATACATAAGAAAATGTGTCATTATATACAGGCTGCTGGCTGTTATCATCTACATTGTTACCATTTTCTGTATAATTATCCGTATCATAATCCGAATTATCATTACTTATACTTTCATCACCGCTGTTATTTTCATCTTCAATATCTGCATTATTTTCGTTATCCGTTACAGCAGATGTGTTATCGGCTTCGCTGGTGTTCTGTTCTCATCTGAATTAACAGACAGATCATCTGCATTTACATTCTGCATACTATCTGTATCACTATTATTTACCGCAACAACTGCCGTATCTGCTTCATTATTAGAATTATCAGACTTACCGTCTGTCCTTCCGCACGCTGTCAGGCTCAATGTCAATGTACTTACTAATAACGCTGTATTTATCACTTTTATTATATTCTTTAAATTATTGTTTCTCATTTTACTCCATTCCTATGTATTTAATGTGTATATGATATACCTTTCATTTAATAATATCTATACCTCAATTTTATTTTTAAATTTACTTTTCAATTTTGTTTCAAATTTTGTTTCAAATTTCATTTCTATATTTTATAGTGTTCTGATAATGTATTTTCAATAATATAATTTCAATAATAAAATATACCATTTTACATATCTTTTCACACACATATTATTAATATATCCCCTGTTTATGTGCCCTCATTTGTATACACATTCACACATTTGTTGCGTCATTTTGCATTAATTTTAATATTTTTTAGTTTTTTACTTGTATATTATTCACAAAGTGTTAAAATATAAACATAAATTCAACGTGAATGGAGGTAAATATTATTATGGCACAGAGATTTATTCTTAACGGTACATCTTACCACGGGAAAGGGAGCTATCAAGGAGATAGCTACAGAGGCTATTTCAAGGGGATTTAAGAAAGCATTTGTATGCTCTGACCCTGACCTTATAAAATTTGGTGTAACTAAGAAAGTTCTTGATGTATTAGACGAGAACGGACTGGCTTATGAGGTTTATTCAGACATCAAGCCTAATCCAACAGTAGAGAATGTTAAGACAGGTGTACAGGCATTTAAAGATGCTGGTACAGATTATTTTATCGCAATCGGCGGTGGTTCTTCTATGGATACAGCAAAAGCCATTGGTGTTATCATTAACAACCCTGAATTCAGTGATGTTATAAGCCTTGAAGGTGTTGTCCTACTAAGAAACCTGCCGTTCCTATTATTGCAGTTCCAACTACTGCTGGTACAGCCGCAGAAGTTACTATCAACTACGTTATCACAGATACAAGCAAGAACCGTAAAATGGTATGCGTTGACCCACACGATATCCCCTGTCGTAGCTGTTGTTGACCCTGATATGATGTCTAGTATGCCTAAAGGGGCTTACAGCCGCAACTGGTATGGATGCTTTAACACACGCTATTGAAGGTTACATAACTGCTGGTGCCTGGGAATTATCTGATATGTTCCATCTTAAAGCTATTGAAATCATTTCTAAGAGCCTTAGAGGTGCTGTTGAGAACACACCTGAGGGACGTGAAGGTATGGCACTTGGCCAGTATGTTGCAGGCATGGGCTTCTCAAATGTAGGTCTTGGTATCGTTCATTCCATGGCTCATCCACTGGGAGCTCTGTATGACACACCTCACGGTGTTGCCAACGCGATTATCCTTCCAACAGTTATGGAATACAATGCTCCAGCAACCGGTGAGAAATATCGTGACATTGCCAAAGCTATGGGTGTCAAAGGCACAGATGATATGACACAGGAAGAATACAGAAAAGCTGCTGTAGATGCTGTAAGAAAGTTATCACAGGACGTAGGTATCCCAGCTAACTTAAAGGATATTGTCAAGGAAGAAGATATTCCATTCCTTGCACAGTCAGCTTATGATGATGCATGCAGACCTGGTAATCCAAGAGAAACAAGTGTTGAAGAGATAACAGAGCTTTACAAGAGCCTTATTTAACAGACAACTACTTAAATTATTGTTTATCATATTTTACACCTCTAAAAAAGAACCCCGCTATACCGGCAGGGTTCTTTTACTATTTACTATTTTAGTGTTATATAACAAAACATAGGTTATAGGACAAAACGCATTAACAGCTTAATCCCACTCATCAAGCAGTCCATTAAATACATTTAATGCAGACTGTACAACTTCACGTTTTTCCATATCTATTCGGCATAGCTTAAGCAGGTCAATAGGGTGAAGACTGCTGCCGCCTGAAAGGAACTTTTTATAGCCCTCTTTAACAGCTTTATCTCCCTTTAATATTCCAGCCGCTATCGCAATAGCAGCAGAATATCCTGTTGCATACTGGTATACATAAAATGGAGTATAAAAATGTGGTATTCTCGCCCACTCGTATGCTATCTCATCATCAATAACACACTCACTTCCAAAATACTTTTCATTAAGCTTTCTGTATACATCACACAGGTTATCAGCAGTAAGGACATTGCCTTCTTCGACCATTTTATGGGCTGTCATCTCGAATTCAGCAAACATCGTCTGTCTGAACAATGTACCCTTAAACTGCTCAAAATAATGGTTAAGAAGATACTTTCTTCTCTTATTATCTTTATCATTCTTACAGCTTTCCAACAGATAATTCATAAGAAGTGCTTCGTTACAGGTTGAGGCAACTTCTGCAACGAATATCTTGTAACCGGCATATATATATGGCTGGTTGGAATTAGAATAATATGTGTGCATTGCGTGACCCATCTCGTGAATAATTGTAAACACATCATCTAATGTTCCTGAGAAATTAAGGAATACATAAGGGTGAGTTCCATATGCTCCCCCATGAGAATGCTCCCGTTCTCTTTCCTTTATTCTCATATACATCAACCCAGCCTGTTTCAAAGCCTTCTTTAACCTTAGCAACATACTCTTCGCCCATAGGTGCTAAAGCTTCAAGAACCATCTGTCTGGCTTCATCATAGGTAACCTTCCACTCATAGTCCGCTACCATCGGAGCATATATATCATAAAAATGAAGCTCATCAACCCCTAAAGCTTTCTTTCTTATATCAACATACCTGTGCATAAGATTAAGATTGTCATCTACAGTATTAATGAGATTCTTGTATACATCTACAGGAATAAATGAATCAGACAGATACATATGTAATGTTGATTCATATTTTCTTGCTTCAGCCTTAAATACTGCCTGTTTTACGTTGCCATAAAAGCAGGCTGCAAGCGTATTGATGTACTGCTTATATTCCTTATAAAGACACTCAAAGGCTTCTTTTCTTACACTTCTTTGCTGGCTCTGCATATATTTTACATATGTTCCATTAGTCAGCTCAACCTTATTCCCAGATTCATCAATTATACTGCCAAAATGGACATCTGCATTGTTAAACTTAGAAAATATCTCATTAGGAACAGACATTACCTGCGATGCTTTTGCAAGAAGAACTTCTTCCTTCTCAGACAGCGAATGTTCTTTCTGGCTTAACATATCGTCAATCATATGCTTATACAACTTAAGCCTGTCATCTTTTAAATATTCATAGAGAACATTTTCATCCATACTTAATATTGCAGGCTCAACAAATGCGTACTTCTCAGCACATTTAGCTGCTGCCGTCTGTGCCCTGCCTGACATATCCTGATACACCGAATTAGCTGTATCCTCATAATATCTCATATATGCGTATACATATAATCTCTCAACAAGATAATCAGTATCATTCAATTCCTTTAATACATTATAAAGATTATCAGCCGACTCAGTTAAAACAAACTGATATTCACAAGGCTCGCCTGCCTGTTTAATAAGCTTCTGGTAATCTTCTTCCCACGCATTATCTGATGAGTAGATGTCATTAACTGCCCATTTGAACTCATTATCAATCTCACTTCTTAAAGGTGCTGCCATTATTCTGCCTCCGGTACATAAGCTGACACTGCTATTGCCAATGAACCATATCCTATATGGCACGCAACACTGAGTGACAATGGATCCATATGGAAATCATACTGAGGAAATGCTTCTTTTACAGCCTCAGCCCATTCCCTGGCTTCTTCTTCATTACCAGTATATGCAACTTCCATATGAAGCTTTCCTTGTTGTGCATAATCTTTAAATCTGTTATCACAGTCATCCTTCATAGCCTTAAGCATAATCTTCTTGGCTGATGACTTTCCTCTTGCCTTGGCAAATGCATCAAGCTTCTCACCCTGTATCTGTAATACAGGATTGAGCTTTTTAACATAGTTCCAATAGCTGCCGCCGCAGGTGTTATTCTTCCACCCTTCTTAAGATACTTAAGTGTTTCAAGAGTTATATATATGCTTGAGTCCATTTTGTGAGCTTCAAGTATATCCTTAATCTCCTCGGCATTCTTACCCTTATCTGCCAGAGCCTTTGCATCCATAACTGACTGGCGCATAGTAACTGATATACGCTGGTTATTAACAACCTGCACCTTTCCATCATAATCACCTGCAACCATAGTTGCTGTCTGGCAGGTACCACTAAGACCGCTTGACATAGGTATAAATACAACCTCATCATTGTCCTTTAACAATTCATCAAAATAGTCCTGTAATGTTCCTATTGATGGCTGTGATGTAGATATATCTGCATCATTTTAAGCTTTTCATAGAATTCTTCCTGTGTAAGATTAATATCTTCAAGGTATTCCACTCCATCAATAAAAAAGGCATAGGTATAACTGTAACACCCATATCCTTAGACTGTGCCTGTGTAATACCGCTATTGCTGTCTGTTAATATTGCTACTTTACTCATAATATGACCTTCCTATTATTTACTGTAATTGCTACCAATCATCACTAATATATATAGCAATTACTCTCTATCTACCCGTAGTATAAAATGATTATCAACTCTTATTGTACATTATCTTTTAGTTTGCTACAATGATTTTTACATAAAATTTGCAACAGATTACCAATTTTACTTAAATCAGGGGGATTTAATATATGAACGCACACGCCAATACTACTTCATTCGCCAATACTACTTCATTCGCCAATACAGATATTATTATAGAAAATGTCTTCTCTTATGATGATGTTTTAAAGCTTTCCGAATTATGCAATTATGAACCATTCTGTGATGAACCTGAGGCTGAAGACTTAATACAACTTGCGGCTTTTACAAAGGATACCCACTGCCTTGTCGGGTTTATTTCGTGTTTAAACCCTATTATTAACTGCAACACTGATGACTCCGATGACATAGACACTCACAATAATTCAGATACTATTAAACCGAGTATATATGATGATATGGTAATTGAATTTACCGCTATGACTGCCCCTGACTACAGGCAGCAGCACATTTTCACAGCAATGTTTTTTATGCACTTATGTGCACCGTTAATGCTTTTAATATCAGACAGCAACATAAAATACATCACCGCCATTGACGATAAAACCGCGAACAGCATTATCAGCCACAAGCATAATCCTGCTTGTAATATTTCCGGCAATATCAATATAGCATATGCCTGCAGCGAATATCTTATGGAACTTTCAATTAAACATATAACTAATAACTTTTCCACTGTCCTTCCGGACACTATTGAGTTATTAAAATATGATGATGAATATCAGCTTTTTATCAAGTGCCTCTGATGAGCTTATATCATCAATATCATTTGAACATTTTAACACACATATATGTATACACGATGTATGGACTGACCCTGATATGCGCAGATGTGGCTATGCCAGATTATTATTAACAGAGCTTATTCAGGATTGGAAAAATGACAGCTTAAACAACAGCCACGATAATACTATAATTCCTCTTATACTTCACGTTTCAGGCAGTAATATGCCCGCTGTCAGGCTTTATAAGTCAAGCGGATTTGTTGTAAGGGAAGAACTAAAGTATTATAACGTAAAATAAGTCCTACAAGCAAAAGGTGTGGATAATGTAACTAACAATTCAGGCTTTAGCCCTGAATACTGCGGTTGTTACATTATCCACACCTTTAATAATTTAATCTGTTCTCTTCGTGCTATCCCATTTATTATCTTGCCGCTATAACATCTGACATATCATACATTCCTGCACTCTTACCTGCAAGGAACTTAGCTGCTTCTATAGCACCCTTTGCAAATACTGACTTAGAATATGCTGTGTGTGTGAATTCAATAACTTCATCTTCACCAGCGAATATTACATCATGTACTCCTACTATTGTTCCACCACGCACTGCGCTGATACCGATTTCTTTAGGATCTCTCTTTACTCTTTCCTGACTTCTGTCATATTTATAGTAATAATCATCACCAAGAACTTCCTTGATTGAATCTGCTAATGCAAGTGCTGTTCCACTTGGAGCATCTACCTTCTTGTTATGATGTCTTTCTACTATCTCAACATCGAAGCCTGCTGGTGCAAGAATCTTAGTTGCATCCTGTAAAAGCTTCATAAGCATATTGATACCAAGTGACATATTAGCTGACTTAAGCACTGCAACTTTGCAGGCTGTCTTTCTTACGTGTTCAATCTGCTCATCTGTAAGTCCTGTTGTACATACTACAACCGGAATCTGCTTCTTTTCACAATAATCAAGAAGTGCATCCTCTGCCTTTGCTGCTGCAAAGTCTATTATAACATCTGCTTCTACATCACAGTCATTAACTGATGCAAATACAGGATAATCATTATGTCCATCGTCAAATGGATCAATTCCTGCTACTATCTTACATTCATCATCTTTGCTTACAAGGTCTGTAATAACTCTTCCCATATGTCCATTACAACCGTGCATAATAATTCTTGTCATTACTTATAGCCTCCGTGTATATTCAATAGTGTATTATTTTAAAAGACCGTAATTCTTAAGTGCTGTCTTTAACTTATTAAGGTTAGCTTCCTCCATTTCGCAAAGAGGCATTCTGAGTGGTCCGACTTCCATACCCATAAGATTAAGAGCTGTCTTAACTGGAATAGGGTTAACCTCACAGAATAAAGCGTCAACAAGCTCAAGCGCCTCAAACTGTAACTGTCGGCTCTTTTCAATATTGCCGGCAAAGAACTCAGCACATATGTCGTGTGTCTGCTTTGGTGCAATATTTGATAATACAGATATAACACCCTTAGCACCAATAGACATAAGAGGTACAATAAGTCCGTCTTCACCTGAATACATATCAAGACAGCCTTCTGCTAACATCATTGTCTTAGATTCCTGTGAAAGATTGCCTGTTGCAGCCTTAATGGCTACGATATTATCTACTTCCCTGGCAAGCTTTACTGCTGTCTCTGGCTGAATGTTGCAGCCTGTTCTGCTTGGTACATTATACATAATAATTGGAAGGTCAATTGATCTGGCAACTGCTGTGTAATGCTCTATAAGTCCCTTCTGTGTAGCCTTATTATAGTAAGGTGTTACAACAAGACATCCGTCAACGCCTGCCGCCTGTGCTTCCTTTGAAAGTTCAACAGCTGTCTTAGTACAGTTAGAACCTGTTCCTGCAACAACAGGAACTCTCTTTTTAACATAATCAGCAGTAAATCTTATAGCTTCAATATGCTCTTTTTCTGTCATAGTTGCAGACTCACCAGTTGTTCCACAGATAACAATCGCATCTGTTGAATTATTAATCTGATAATCAAGAAGCTCTGCAAGCTTATCATAGTTGATTTCTCCATTGGCTTTCATTGGTGTGACAATAGCGACACCTGCACCTGTAAATATTGACATAACTCCTCCATTCCAACGCTTATCCGTTGTATTAATATTAATTATTTCAATTCTATTCCTGTATTGTCTAATAGAGTACAACGTTTAAATAACTCTTTTACAATAAAACAGACCGATCTAATGACAGACCGGCCTAAGTAAGAATTCATTATACAAATATCATTATATAAATCTTCGCGTAGCCCTCCATCATAAGGCATCAATGCCCATAATGACAGTCATAAGATTATTAACCTTATGCCCAGCATATAACTTCCCTGAATTATATGCTTCGGCACTTTCCCCTTTCGCTGCACATCATATGCTTGGGGACATCCGTACAGTTACTCTTGAATCGTGCGACCTCTACTTTGTAGAATTAAAAGTTAATTTGACTATATCACTTGCGTAGTTCATTGTCAATATCAACACATTCTTATTTATATGATGTCAGGTGTAAATAGCCATAAACTATTCGTGACTACGCAATATTTTATTCTTCTTCAACTAAATCAATCTTGCTGACAGAAACCTCATAGGCTACTCTCTTCTCAACTGACTCCTCATCAACCTTTTTGGTGTATTCTCTTGACTGTACTCTTCCACATATCTGAAGGTGGCTTCCTACTTCAAGTCCGCCTGCAAATCTTGCATTTCTTCCCCACGCAATACATGGTATGTAATCAGACTTGCCATATGGTCTGTTGACAGCTACAAGAATATCAGCTATCTCTCTTCCTAATGGAGTCTTTCTATATATAGGTGGCTTACATACATAGCCATCAAGGAATATCTGATTAGACTTTGACTGCTCCTCTGAATATCTTCATCTTCTATAAAGCGTAATTCTCTTACAAATATTGAAAGAACGAGCTTATTCTTAACACCTTCGTGTCTGTTATAAGAACGGAACTGTCCAGATACCTCTATCTTCATTCCCCTGTAGTCTTTAGTTACATCAATAAGTCTTTCACTTATCATAAGTGGAATTATATCCACCATATCACTGAGACGGTTGACAGATACATTTGCAATATAAAAGCCCTCTCCAAATACCTCGTGGCTAAATGTAAATTCTGATACCACTTCTCCGATGATACACACCCTGTTGTTTTCAATTACCTTATCAAGCATAAGTATTTCTCCCTTCTTTGACCGATATTATTATGCCTCGGTCCTGTGCTTTATTTATTGTTCTCAATATGTATATGTTCTAACTTGCTGTAATATTACAAAAATATTTTGAAAAAGTTGTGTACAAATTATAATATTTTTGAAAACATTATAAAAATACTCTGTTTTACTGTATTTACACAAATTGTATTTTTTTACGAACATAGTGGTATACCGGTATACTTCTATTAAAATATATGTTATAGTCTTACTAGCATAATCGCAATTATTAAATATTAATATGTATATATATGTGCAATCTGCTATAAAATATATTTGATATTTTTTAATATTTTTTACCATATATACTATTGTATTTTTGATAGCTTTGTGATAGAATATAAAAGTTGCTAACCATAACCATTCAATGTATAATATATATTGCTGGTAAATATGTAACAGTGATTGAACATTTTGACTTATATATGAAAGGAAAACATAATGAAAACTAAACGCGAAGATATTCGTAATATCGCTATTATCGCCCACGTTGACCATGGTAAGACAACTCTTGTAGATGAACTTTTGAAACAGAGTGGTACTTTTCCGTGCTAATCAGGAAGTTGCTGAACGTGTAATGGATTCTAACGATATAGAACGTGAAAGAGGTATTACTATACTTTCAAAGAATACTGCCATTCACTATAAAGATACTAAGATTAATATTATTGATACTCCAGGACATGCTGATTTCGGTGGAGAAGTTGAGCGAGTTTTAAAGATGGTTAATGGTGTTGTTCTTGTCGTTGATGCTTTTGAAGGCGTTATGCCTCAGACTAAGTTCGTTCTTCAGAAGGCACTTGATCTTAATCTTGCAGTTATCGTATGTATTAATAAGATTGATCGTCCAGAAGCCAGACCTAATGAAGTTATCGATGAAATTCTTGAATTATTCATCGACCTTGATGCAAGCGATGAACAGCTTGATTGTCCATTCATATTCGCATCAGCTAAGTCTGGTTATGCTATGGCTGACCTTGATGACGAAAGAAAGGATATGCAGCCTTTATTTGACTGCATAGTTAATAATATACCAGCACCAGAGGGTGATCCTGATGCTGATACACAGATGCTTATATCTACTATTGATTATAATGAATTCGTTGGACGTATCGGTGTAGGTAAGATCGAGAATGGTAAGATTAAGGTTAATCAGGAAGTAGCTATTGTTAACCACCACGACCCATCTTTAAGAAAGAGAGTACGTGTAACTAAGCTTTACACATTCAACGGACTTAATAAGGTAGAAGTTAATGAGGCAGGCTTCGGTGATATCGTTGCCGTATCTGGTATTGCCGACCTTAAGATTGGTGATACACTCTGTTCTGTAGAGAACCCTGTTGCTATCCCATTCCAGAAGATTTCAGAGCCTACTCTTTCTATGGACTTTATGGTTAATGACAGCCCACTCGCTGGTAAAGAGGGTAAGTTCGTAACTTCAAGACATATCCGCGACAGACTTTTCAAGGAACTTAATACTGATGTAAGTTTAAGAGTAGAAGAAAATCCTGGTTCTGAGAACTCATTTAAGGTATCAGGACGTGGTGAACTTCATTTATCTGTTCTTATTGAGAATATGAGACGTGAAGGCTATGAATTTGCTGTAAGTAAGGCTGAAGTTCTCTACCACACTGATGAACGTGGCAAGAAGCTTGAACCTATGGAGCTTGCATATATTGATGTTCCGGAAGAATTCTCTGGTTCTGTAATCCAGAAGCTCAGCCAGAGAAAGGGAGAACTACTTGGAATGACACCTATTAATGGTGGTTACACAAGATTACAGTTCTCTATTCCATCCCGTGGTCTTATCGGCTACAGAGGTGAATTCCTTACTGACACTAAGGGTAATGGTATTATTAACACTTCATTTGAAGGTTATGAAGAATACAAGGGTGATATATCTTACAGAAAGACTGGCTCACTTATAGCTTACGAAGATGGTGAAGCTGTTACTTATGGTCTTTTTTCAATGCACAGGACAGAGGTACTCTTTTCATCGGACCTGGCGAAAAAGGTATATGCTGGTATGATTATCGGTGAGAACCCAAGAACTGAGGATATTGAAGTTAATGTCTGCAAGACAAAGCACCTTACTAACACTCGTTCTTCAAGTGCTGATGAAGCTTTAAGACTTGTACCACCTAAGATATTAAGTCTTGAACAGGCTCTTGATTATATTGACACAGATGAGCTTCTTGAAGTAACACCAACTCATCTTAGAATCCGTAAAAAGATTCTTGATTCTACAGCAAGATACAGAGCTAATAAGAAGTAATTACATTTAATCATAATTCTTCTTATTAATATATAACAACCAATTAACAATTTATAATTATCAATGGAGGTCTACTATGGATAGCGATTTAGGAGCAAAAGTTAAAAAATTAAGAATTTCACAGGGTTTAACACAGGAAGACGTTGCTAAGGCACTTGATGTAACTCCAGGTTATATCAGTAATGTAGAAAATGGACGTAATCTTATGACATTAAGAATGCTTTCATACTATGCAGAGCTTACAGGCGTTTCTCTTGACTACCTTGCAGGAAGTGTTGATAAGAACTACCAGAGCACAGCTCTTGATAATGAAATTATGCAGTTAGTATCTAAATTAGATTCTGAGACTAAGGAAAAGTTAATCTCAACATTAAGAATCTGGATTAATAACTAATAAGATAAGTTGATATAATATATGTTCTTCGTCAAGTTAAGGACTTTGAATATCACATATAAAAGAAACCTGGTGCTAATAAATGGCATCAGGTTTCTTTTTACATATTGGCTGATAATTTATGCTGTGACTTCGTTAAAAATGCAGGCAGACCCCTCTGTGCTTTCGGGTTGGACAGACATTATGACTGTATCTTCTTCATCTGATAGAACTCACCCTTGAGGTTCATTAATTCATCGTATGTTCCATATTCTACACAGTGGCCATCAGCTATTACGGCTATTTTGTCAGCGTCTTTTATTGTTGAAAGACGGTGGGCTACTATAAAGGTTGTTCTATCTTTGGTAAGGTTATTGAGAGCCTCCTGTATAAGTTTTTCTGATATACTGTCTAAGGCTGATGTGGCCTCATCTAACACTATAACCTTAGGATTTCGTATAAGTGCTCTTGCTATTGATATACGCTGCCGCTGACCTCCTGAAAGCTTTCCACCGTGCTCTCCTACCATCGTATCAAGTCCGTCTGGAAGTGAATTGATTAAATCTGTAAGATTAGCGGCTTTAACTATTTCATCAAGCGTTGCCTCATCAACGTTATCAACACCATATGTAATATTATCCCTTATTGTCCCTGAAAATAATATTGATGTCTGTGGAACAACCGCAAGATGCTTTCTATATGAGCGAAGGTCAATATCCTTCATATTGTGTCCGTCTATAAGCACTTCTCCGCTGTTAACCTGATTAAAACCTATTACTAGGTTAAGAATTGTCGATTTACCAGCTCCGGATTCACCAACCAGTGCAATTGTTTCGCCTTTATCCACATGAAGATTAAGGTTATGCAGAACTGGCCTGTCGATATTATTATATCTGAATGTTACATCTTTAAAATCGAACTCACCATATATGTCCTTAATTATTTCCTTACCTTCATTCTGTTCTATGTCATCTTCTAATAATACTTCACCTATTGAATTAACCGATTCAATACCTTTGGCTATTGTAGGAATAAGAGACATAAGTGATGATACCTGACTTACGATTGTAGCAAAATAGCTCTGGTAAAGTGTTATATCTCCCGGCATTACAGTTCCTTTAATTGCAAGAAAGCCTGTGAATCCAAGACATACTACCTGAAATATCTGGAATATCGCCCAGCCTACTGAACCAAATAATGATTGTATTACATCAAGTCTGTAGCCTTTTTCTGCAACAGCAAATAATTGTCCACTCATTTTCTGAACTTCTTCCTCCTCAAGTGCATAGTGCCCTTGTGACAGGAATAAGCTCAACCATCTCCATTACCCTTGCAGAAGTTTCTTCCATCTCTTTTCTGAATTCATTATTACGCTTCTTCATTACATTCCTGAAAAATACCATTGTCGCAGCGGCAATTGGTGTTGTGAGCAGAAAGAATATGAATACTACAAGGCTCTTATTAATGGTTACTATAAGTGCTATAGCTATATTAAGTGCTATATTAAGTATGCTAAGAAACATCTGCGTTGACAGTGTTTCCACCGCTTCGACATCTCGCATAATCTTGGATTGCAGACGTCCTGACTGCGTTTCCTTATGATAAGATATAGATAACTGCTGCAGCTTTCTTACAAGTGCCCTTCTTAAGCCTGTCTCTGCATATCTTGTTGCTAATGATTTGTATCTTGTATACATATAATTCATAGGAATATTAAGTGCTACAAGAACAATCATAATCATCGCCTGTATAATTATGTTCTGATAAGTTTCTGGCGAACCACTCGTTATATCATTAATAATATTCGCTGTGACAATAGGCAGTACCCATACAGGTGCATGCTTTATAAAGAAGAATATAACAGCAAGAAAGAACTTATGATAGTTGCCTTTATAAAGACCTAACAATATCTGCATAGGGTGACCTTTATGCTTTTTATAACATTCTATAAACCAGCTCTCGACATCTATTCCTTTGGTGCTCTTAAATTCAATATACTCACCCCTGCTTTCATCGTTATAAAAAGGAATGTGCCGCGGCACATTCCCCTATTTATAGTTGTAATCATATGATGATAAAGTCATAAGTTCCAAATCCTATTACGCAGGTATTAACGACTTTCTGAACTTTTGACTCTGACATCTTATTATTTCTTAATTATATTATCTACATTTTCTGCGACAATTTCTTCACCGTCACAGCCTGTAACCTTAACATTATCAAGAATAAGTGTGTTGATATTACTTACAATCATACCTTGTCTGCTTGCTTCATCACAGCCTAACATCATAGCTGCAACACCTGACTTGGCATTATCTGCGTATGTAATATTAATATTCTCAAATGTAAGTTCTTCTATCTTGCTTTCTGGAAGTCCGCATATATAAGTACCTGCAACGTGGCAGTTCTTAGCATTGATATTCTTAAATGTGAACTTCTTAATTGAAGGTGTTCTATCATCTACAGGAAGCGGCTTCTTAGAACCAACATACTCTGTCTTACCATCCGGGTCACAGAAATAGAAGCTGTTGACTACAAATGGTGTCATAACATTATCCATATCTATATTCTCGAAAGAAATGTCATCAAGAACTGAAAGTTTTCCTCTTCCTCGTCTTGTCTTAACTCTTAAGCCTCTGTCTGTGTTCATAAACAGGCAGTCTTTGATATGCACGTCCATAACACCTGCGGCAATCTCGCTTCCTACTGTTACAGCTCCGTGTCCATCTCATACAGCACTGTCTTACTATCATATTGGTTGTTGGAACATTGTATTTCTGTGCCATATAGATTTTGCCTGATTTAATAGCAATACAATCATCTCCAACTGAAATATATGTACCAAGTACGAGTACGTCCTCACAGCTTTCTGGATCAAGACCATCTGTGTTGTGTGAGTCTGCTGGTGCTTTTTTTAATCTTTACATCTATAAATTTAAGGTGGTTACTAAAATATGGGTGAATAGTCCAGCAAGGTGAATTCTGTACTGTTATGCCCTGCATAGTAACATTTTCACAATGATTTATAAAGAAAAGGTTAGGTCTCCACGCTATATTACGCACTTTGCAGTTCTTCCACCAGTTATCGTGTGTTGTACCACCATCAATAGTACCCTCACCTGTTATAACAATATTTTTAACATTAAGACCACATATTATTGCCGAGAAAGAGTCTACCGGATTACCTTCCCATGAAGCCAGATTGTATTCTGACTTCTCATCATATGACTCAATAAGACCTGGTAATATAGGGAACTTATCTCTGTCTGTGAATGCAAGTAATGTAGCACCCTTGGCAAGCTCAAGTGTAAGGTCATCTTTTAAGAAAATGCTTGATATTCTGTAAGTTCCTTCTGGAACATATACTCTGCAATTCTTCTTAGAAGCCATAATTGCACACTGGATTGCATTGGTATCATCGTGCACACCATCACCATATGCACCGAAATCCCTTACATTAAGTGTTACAAATTCATAATCTGTATGAAGCTCGACAGGACCATATTCTTTACCGTCATATACCGCTGTTATCTCATAATCTGTATCTGGCTTGAAGCCATATAAAGATGTAACCTGCTTGTCTGTATGTGTGAACAATTCTCCATTAACATATATGTCATATTCTTTCTTGGAATAATACTTTCCTGCTTCTGTTAATTCTACAACTGCATTTCTGCTTGTATTAGTTACTAATACTAACTCCATAATGCTCCTCCCCTTGCCACGGCCATAATCCTGATATTCTCTGTTGCGTACTGTCTCGCTGTATACTAATGCCGCCTTGCTTACTACATTCTTATCGGTATCATCATCAGTGAATATCTCACCTGACATTACCTTATCGCACACGCCTAACACAATGCCTTCGTATTTCTCTGTGTGAAGTGCCTTCATTCTACATCCCTTTAATACAGCGTAGGCAAACATAAGCTCTGACTCTTCATCAAAATCATCAAAGTCATCATAATCTCTCCCTGTTTCAAGAACAGCCTTAACTGATGCCTTGAAATAGTCCTGCATCTTTCTGTAGATTTCATATATCATCTGGTCCATAACTTCCATTGTATCAATAAGTGAAGCTGCATATACAGATAATACCTTAACCTTGGCTGTTGTATCTAATGAATACTTAGTGTCTGCAAAAAGCTCATCATTCATAGCGTTATACTGTCCAATAACATCATTATACTGCTCTTTTCCGCCGTCCTTTGTTTCATATGCCATATAAAATGGTTCATATGAATATGCCTTACATAAGCATTTCTTATCATCTGCATCTTTAAAATAACCTGCTTCATTTCTTGCAAAATTCTTAAAACCAGCCGCAAGCTTTACAGCTTCATTCTTATATTTATCATCACCTGTAAAATCTGATGCTGTATAGAACGCATTACCAATCATAAAATGCTTAAGGCTATTCTTATCGATGCTGTCTATAATACCACTCTCTATAACCTTATCAAGTGCTTCTGTTAATGCTTTAACTGCACTATCTTCTCTTAATGCCTTACATAATGAAGAAAGTGCGTTAAGTCTTAATCCAAGAGCGTACACATCGTTACTGCTGATTAATTCATCAACCTGTGATAACTTTGCATACATATTCTTTTCCAATTCTGAATTTCTGTTAATTATCATTTGCAATCTCCTTACTATATATTAAGATGAGCACTATGGTGCTCATTATTTCATAATTCACGATACTTTACAACGTTTATAAAGTTTCGTCAGAAACTTTTAAGATGAGCACCTTGGTGCTCATTATTCCGTAATTCACGATACTTTTCAACACTTATAAAGTTTCGCAAGAAACTTTTAAGATGAGCACCTTGGTGCTCATTATTCCGTAATTTACGATGTCTTTCAACGCTTACAAAGTTTCGCAAGAAACTTTTAAGATGAGCACCTTGGTGCTCATTATTTTATGCTTTATATCTGAAATAATCAAATGCCGCATAATAATCATCTGTTCCGTGTCTTCCCTCGCTGTCAGTATACCGGCTTCCATAATCTCCAGCGTAAGCATACATTCCAATCATTGCACCTGTAAAACGCTTACCCTTACGAATTCCTTCATCACACAGATAATAGACATTATCCAGACTAACAACTTTATTATAGTCTTTATCATTATAACTATATGAAAATGTCCTTCTTAAATTGTTCGTATCTATCTTAATGTATATGTCTTTATTATTGTTATCAACACATACACCATCGTGTGTAATGACCTCGTCACCAATCTTCTCGACTACATTAAGCATAAGTCTTGGTGTTTCCTCTAACGTAGCAAATACACCAAATTTGATATAGGTGTTCTCATCATAATAACAAGTCATACCGCAGTTCTGACCCGGATATAATTCTGGCATACAAAGCTTACATACAGCACTAAATCTGAAATGTTTCTGTCTTCTTAAAAGTATATTCTTAGCTTTCATAGTATCAAGGTCATACTTGCTTCCCTTGATATGAACCTGAGAGTCTTTTAACTTAATGCCGTCCATCTCCGGCACTCTTGGGAACCACCATTCATTACTCAGATATGAATTATTAAAATCATCATCTGACTCATCTTCCCATATCATCTCTGGCAGATCAGGCTTTACCTGTAATGCACTAGGACCTTTAAGGTTATTGACTATCGGCCAGCCGTCCATAGTCCAGCTTATAGGGTCAAGAGCAGTTTCTCTTCCTAAAATGCTGTATCCATCGCCAATCTTTCTTCCACACAGATACACCATATACCAGTCACCATTCTGTGTCTGTACCGGCTTTCCGTGACCACACCTCTGTATTATCTCATCAGGGTTGTTCTGTCTCATAATAGGATTGTATGGGCAGGGTTCATATATTCCTTTAAGCTCCCTGCTTCTGGATACCGTTATTCTGTGTCCCGGTCCTGTTCCACCCTCTGCTGCAAACAGATAATAATATCCATCCTTCTTTAAAAGATGAGGTCCTTCCGGTGCTCTCTTATTATCTCCATAGAACAGAAGCTCTGCTTTGGATATCTGTTTAGTAGCATCCTCATTAAGCTCAAATATTCTTGCTCCCTGTTAAGGAGCATATATCTTCTTCCATCATCATCATTAAATATAGATGGGTCAATACCATCTTCATCTATAATGGCAGGCTTGCTGTATGGTCCTTCCGGCTTATCTGAACTTACAACTATCTGCTTTCTGTATACATTACCGGTATCATTGAGCCTGTATGTAGCTGTTATATAAAATCTCCCCTTATAATAAGATATATCAGGAGCCCAGTAACCTCGTCCGCCCTCAAGGTCATCAAAGAGCCGCCCACTCTGGTTCTGTAATAGCATAACCTATTATCTTCCAGTGAATAAGGTCTTTAGAATGTGATACTGGTATACAAGGATAGAATATAAATGAAGAATTAACCATATAATAATCATCTTCAACCCTGACAATTGATGGGTCAGGATACATACCTGTCCTTATTGGATTGTGATACATCTCACTTAACTTATGACCAACAACACTCTCAAAATATTCTTCTAACTCTATAAAATGATTCTGATGAGCAACCTCAAAAGGTGTCTGTAAATTAATATCTCCAGACAAAGGTGACATTCCAACTCTCTCAACCAGATACCTGCAAGTAGGTACGCTTCCCGACATAGCCGCATAATGAAGCATATTCTTATTATTATCATCGTGAATATTCATACTTGCCCTTGAATATTCAACTATATACTTCACAAGCTCAAGATTACCTGTCTTAGCGGCAAGCAATGCCATAAGCACACCGTGTTCGTCCTTCTCATCTATAAGATTAGGCTCATTCTCAAGTATAGTCTTAACTTCTGCAATATTTTCAAGATATATTGAATCTGCTAACTTTCTCAATTCTCCACCACCTTATCGTGTTTTATATAGACAATTCCTAAATATGTCCTAATTTTAACATATAGATATATGTATTTCTACATAAAAATGCCAATACAACAAAAAAGACGGAAATGATATTAGCATTTCCGTCTTTTTCTATTAATTATAATAATTAATCTCAACAATCAGATAATAGTTGATTAATAACTATTCTTACATTCCTGATATTACCCTTAACTTGGCACCTACGTTAACGCCCTGTACGAAATACTGCTGGCAGAATGGGTAGATAATCATGAAAGGTAATATAGCAACGATTGTAGCCGCATTAGAGATTGTGTTAGGGTCTACTGAATCGTCGTTAGGAATATTACTATCCATAACCATGTTACGAAGTTTAATCTGGAAGTTGTATAACTTATCTGTTCTGATATAAATCTTGAAGTTAGTATAATCATTCCAGAATGTTACGGCAAACATAAGACCGATTGAAGCAAGGGCAGCCTTAGAAAGTGGTAACACAATCTTAAAGAATATACCCATTGGTGAACAACCATCAATCTGAGCAGCCTCAAACAATGATTCTGGAATACCTTCAAAGAAGTTTCTCATAAGTACAAGGTTATATACGTTGATAGACATTGGTAAAATTACTGCCCACAATGTATCAAGTAAGTGTAAGTTCTGCATAACTAAGTACTTAGGAACCATACCACCATCGAAAATCATTGTGAATAATAACATATATGCGAAGAAGTTTCTTCCTGGCATTTCCCACTGAATGAGTACATAACCACCGAGTGTAGCAAGTAATAATCCCATAAATGTACCAGCTAATGTTGTGATAACTGATACAAGGAATGGACGATAAAGAGAAGCTCTTGAAACAATCGCACCATATCCACCTAATGAGAATGTACTTGGCCACCATCTAAAACTTGTTGCTGAATGAGCATCAAATGAATCTACAATAACCTTCCACATAGGGAAAAGAATTAACAATGAAACCAATATAAAGAAGATTACATTGACTATTGGGAAGATCTTAAATTTTTTCTTTTTCTTTTTATAAACTAACTGTTCTTCACTCATCGTCTAACCTCCTATACAATTCCACGTCCACGGACTTTTTTACTTGCGTAGTTACAACCAAGTACGAGGATCATACCTACAAATGACTTGAATAAACCTACGGCTGTTGTATAACCATAATCAGAGAATGAAGCCGAGAATGTCTTATTGTAAATGTATGTCTGTAATACCTGAGAAACATCATATGTACCAGCACTCTGTGTAACGAATACTGATTCAAAAAGGTTCATAACCTTAGCAAGGTTAAGAATAAATACTGTGATGATTGTGTTAGCTAAAGCAGGAAGAGTTATATATATAAGTCTCTTAAATCTGTTAGCGCCATCAATCTGAGCAGCCTCATAAAGATCTGGGCTGATACCTGATAATGTAGCAAGGAAAAGAATAGTTCCCCATCCTGTATCCTTCCAGATATTCATTACGAAGAATGTACCTGTCCAATACTTAGAGCTGCCAAGGAAATCAATTGGAGAATTGATAAGTCCCATATTAATTAAAGCACCATTAACAACACCTGTGCTGTTAACAGAAAGAATTACTTTGAATACAGCAGCGACAACTACCCATGACATAAAGTGAGGTAAGTATACGATAGTCTGTACCGTCTTCTTGAATGCCATATTAGTAATCTCGTTAAGAAGAAGTGAGATAATAACTGCGGCACCTGTATTAAGTATTAACTTAACAATTGATAATACAAGTGTATTTCTGAATGCCTGCCAGAAGAATGTATCAAATTTTAACATTGTCTGGAAGTGGAATACACCAATATAATAAGGGTTAGCTAATACATATGAAGTAAAGGCATAACGACATCCTAACATTGGCCAGTAGAAGAATAATAATACCATTACTAATACTGGCAGGAACATAAGATAAAATCCTCTGTAGTAGAACATCTTCTGCCCAATATTCTGATTTAATGTGTTAGATAAATACTTTGTATCAACACCGAGGTCTTTCTTGAATATCTTAACGACATCCCAGAACACACCAACAATAGCAACTATAAGGCCGATGATTATAACATATACACCTGAACCTACTGAATAAGAATTACCATTATAACCATTAGATAATAAATCTGAAATGTTATGGTATACATACTTTAACGCACCAGTCTTAGTCTTTCCATCAGCACTAGTAAACTGGAATGCAAACATTGAAATAAATGCAACAGCTGTAGCTGCCACAGATGTAATAATAGATAACTTTTCTTTCTTAGCAACAACTAATAAAATACCAGCAACAAGTATTAACATAAATATGTACCACATTGCAATGACGCTGATATTCATAAAGCCGAATGAATATGCCTTAGGTGTATAACCATCCATAAGAGCTTCGTTAGACTTAGCAAATGGAAGTAATCCGCCTATTAACATAATAACCATACCGATAATAGCTAAATATCTAGTATTACCAGCTGGCTTACCATTAAGTGCTCCACACTTAGGGCAAATCTTTGCCTTCTTAGGAAGCTCTGTTCCACAAGACTTACACTGCATCTTTATACCCTTCTTTCCTAATATTATAGTAACAATTGCTTATATCAAGCAAAATTCGTGCCAGAAGACCAGGTCTACTGGCACGAAATATAAAGTGATGTTTAAAACATCTTTTAACACATATTAAGCAGCATTAATTCTTTCCAGCGAACTGTGTATTTAATGACTTAAGAGCTGCGTCTACCTTAGAACCAACAGTCTTTGTGTATTCCTGCATACCCTGATCAACTGTCCATTCACCTCTTGCAACGTTATCAATTACTGTATATCTTTCTGTATTGATATCACCAACAAGCTTACCAACTTCTTCTGTCATAGCAGGTGAATCTACAAGTGTAGAATGTTCAAAGAACATATCTGAGCAAGATGTAACATTTTCTGGCTGTTCAGCCTTTTCCTGGATCCTTACCGCTTACGAAGTTAGCAAGAACTAAGTTGCAGTCAAGATGAGCCTTAGCATAAAGTGTCTTAGGGTTAGTCTTCTTACCAAGGAACTTGAATGAACCATCAGCCTGCTCTTCATAGTAATAACCCTTTGGACCATATTCCCAAAGTGTCTGGATATCTCCACCATCTAACATTGTATCGATGAAGTACTTGAAGATTCCCTCAGCCTTACCTGTCTCAGCAGCGTGAGATGTAATACAACCATGATGGTGCAAGTCTTGCTGCGTATGAACCAAGTTCCTTAATTGGAAGAAGTGGAATAATTGAATCATCAAGACCAGCTGTCTTTAAGTATCCTCTTAATGTCTCAGCCCACTGTCCAGACCAGTATGTAAATACACCTGATTCTGTCTTAGGATCTGATGACTTAAAGTCGTTACGTGCTGTCTGAGTTGACTTTGTGCTTGTTTCCTTATTGATAATACCATCGTTAACAGCGTTCTGAATTCTCTGAAGTGCATCCTTCATCTCCTTCTGAGAGAAACCATCTACATACTCGCCCTTTGACTGGTCATAGTAGAAAGTAAACTGAGCATTCTGATAGAATTCTGGAAGGTAGTTAGTATAAGGTGCTTCCTTTGAATAGAAACCTGGAGCAGAAATTACATAATCAATTCCTCTAGCTTCCTTCATCTTCTTAAGCATTGTGTAGAACTCATCATATGAGAGCTGCTTGCTTGTTAAATCTGCCTTAGAATAACCAGCCTGTGTAGCCCAAGCTTCCTTTACATATGTAACGCATCCGTTACCACGAGCAGGAACGAATCCGTAGAGAGCCTTCTCACCATCAACGCCTCTTACGTAGTTAGCCTTCATAATCTTCTCTGCATCTGAGATAAGTCTTCCAGAAGACTTTGTTGCTGAATTATTCAAGCATCTGTCATATCCCAAAGAAGACCCTGGCTTTGCATAAAGTGCTAAATAATCAGATGAAAGAATGATAACATCTGGCATTGCACTTGCATCAAGCATTGAGTTAGCAACTGCATCATAGTATGAGTTGTGGTCAGGACGTGTGATTTCAAAATCAAGACCTGTTAATGACTTAAGCTGTTCATCGAACTTCTCGCCCCATTCCTCTAATGTAGGAACTGTACCATCAACCATAACTGTGAAATGTTCTGGCTTTTCTACGCTTGCCCAATCTACAGTTTCTTTTGTGCCGTTTGAAGCATTGTTATTGCCACATGCTACAAGACCCATTACTGATGTAAGAGTTAAACCTACAGCAGTAAGCTTTTTAATTGTCTTTCTCATAAACTTGTAAACCTCCCTTAATTGGTTCTTGTGGGGCAACCCCACTTAATATGTTTTTTGACATTGATATATTACCATTTTTGTACTATTTTAACAAGACTATTTTTAACAATTCTTGTATTTTTTTTAATTTTTTTATGAACCCCAGTATTTATGCGGCTTCCCAGCACTATATTTTTGAACAATTTATTAACAAAACGCCCTCTATACATTCGTTTTGTATATTTTTGCTTTTATTAAAAAATGATATTTTATGTAAATTTTGCACTATTATTAAGATAATTTTAGTATTTTTTTACATCACTTTAACAATCAAATGTAATTTTTATCTAAAAACCATACTTAAATTGTGCTTATTTACCAGTGTTAATTATTTGTTCACAATTCGTCCATTTGTTACAATCATATAATTGTACGATATGTTATAAAAATATTATATTTCCAGCCATATTTCTGCAAAATTTAACATTTTCTTTATCATTAAGAGCTACATTGCCCGCAAACGTGTCCATCAGCTTCTTTTCAAATGTGTCACAAACTGACATTTCTGCTGCAAGTTTAATTGTGACATTTGCACCAAAGTCAGTATCAATGATATCCACATTATTATCATTACATATATACTGCAATTTGCCATATGCGTTATAATCAGTCGTTATGACAGCAGTTATTCCGTCACACACCTGTGCCACGTCTGAATTCTTAATTCCTTCTTTAGCCGCCGCCTGATATGCTCTTATAAGTCCACCTGTTCCAAGAAGCACGCCGCCAAAAATATCTTGTTACAACTAAGAGGCAGTCTGTAAGCCCATATGAATTAAGTATATCCAGCATAGGCTTTCCTGCTGTCCCCTGCGGTTCTCCATCATCACTAAATCTCTGTATCTGCCCCTTATCGCCTGTTACATAAGCATAGCAGTTATGTCTTGCATCCCAGTATTTCTTCTTTACTGCAGTGATATACTCCTCTGCTTCTTCTTCGCTTTTTATTTTGAAAATGTGGCAGATGAAACGCGACTTCTTCTCCTCTATTTCTCCACTGCCGTTCTTTAAAATTATATTCATAACTCCTCCGATTGCCTGTCATTCATTTCTATGGTACAATAAGGTATCCGTGTTACGGATTATTACTTTAAATCCTTATTGGATTTTGTACCTTGCATTTGGTAAATAATATCATAGTTTTACCATTTATAACAATATGGAGGATTTACAATTATGAATTATGGTGGAAACGGCATAAGACGAAAGAAAAAGCTCCTTAATTCATCAGCAACGAAGTTTAGGACTAAGTTTAACATTTTCTTTATCAAACTACTTCTTGTTGGTGCAATTGCAGTTGTAATAAGCGGCTCATGCCTTATATTCGGTGCTGCACAGGGCATAATTGAGAGTGCACCTGATATATCGTCAATCAATGTTTCACCCGAAGGTTACGCAACTAAGATATACGATAACAATGGTGAAGAAATACAGACGCTTGCAACAACCGGAGCTAACAGAATATACGCTTCCCTTGACCAGATTCCAGTATATCTTCAGCACGCATTTGTTGCTATTGAAGATGAAAGATTCTACAAGCATAACGGAATTGACCTTCAGGGTATTATGAGAGCTGCCATGATTACTGTATCCGATGGCGAGATGTCACAGGGTGCCAGTACAATCACACAGCAGTTACTTAAGAATAATGTATTTAATGCTTACAATGAATCTACTATGGAGAAGATTAGAAGAAAGGTTCAGGAACAATATCTTGCTATCAAGCTAGAAACTGTTATGGACAAAGACAGCATTTTAGAGAACTATCTTAATACAATTAACCTAGGCAATGGTTATTATGGTGTACAGGCGGCTGCTAACGGATACTTTAATAAAGATGTATCCGAGCTTTTACTTTTAAGCGAATGTGCCGTACTTGCTTCTATTACCAAGAACCCTTCAAGACTTAACCCTTTGAAGAATCCTGATGATAATAAGGAAAGACAGCTTGCCGTGCTTAATAATATGTTAAAGCAGGAATACATCTCTACTAATGAATACAGCGAGGCTGTTGCAGATGATGTATATGCAAGACTTGAAGGTATTGATGTATCAGCTGCTTCTTCTTCATCTAATTATTCTTATTTTGTAGATGAAGTTATCAACCAGCTTATAGATGACCTTATGCAGCAGAAGGGTTATTCTAAACAGCAGGCTACAAGTATGATATATTCTGGCGGTTTATCTGTATACACTACTCAGGATATGTCTATGCAGAACATTGCAGATTCAATACTTAATGACCCAGACTACTATCCATCCAATACAGATTTTACTATTAATTATAATCTCACAGTAAAAGAGGCAGATGGAACATTTTCATATTATTCACAGAATAATATGGAGAAATGGTTTAAAGAAAATGTTGATTCTTCTTTCAGCCTTTTTACATTAAGAAATGAAACTACTGCTCAGGGCTATATTGACCAGTACAGGGAAGCTATGACAGCTAATGGCGGAACTGTTACTTATGAGAAGTCCTATTTTGTTATACAGCCTCAGATTTCTTTCTATAATAGAACAGTCAACAGGCTATGTTAAAGTTCTTGTCGGCGGACGTGGAGATAAGGCTACTGACCGAGGCTTAAACAGAGCTACTGATGATGTAACAAGACAGCCGGGTTCTTCTATCAAGCCGCTTGTTGCTTATGGACCAGGACTTGATACTGGTGCTATCACTCTTGCTTCTGCTATCGATGATGCACCTTACTATTATTCAGGAACAGATGCACGACTTGTAAAGAACTACACAGAAGGACAGTATCTTGGATATATGACAGTGCGTGAAGCACTCACACGTTCACAGAACGTACCTGCTGTAAAGGTTCTTACACAGATAACACCAAGCGTTGGTTTCAGCTACCTTGAAAAGTTCGGACTTTCAACTTTGGTATCTACCAAGAATGCAATTAACGGAAACCACGATGTTGTGCAGTCACTTGCAACTTGGTGGTATGACAAAGGGTGTATGTAATATAAGATATGACAGCCGCCTATGCGGCAATCGCCAACAAAGGAACATATACTAAGCCAATATATTACACTAAGGTATTAGACAGAAGGTAATGTAATTATTGACAACTCAATACCAGAAACACACAGAGTCTTAAAGAGTCATCTGCATGGCTTCTTACAAGCGGTATGGAATCTGTTGTTAATTCAGGTACCGCTACAAGAGCCAAGTTATCTAACCAGCCGGTTGCTGGTAAGACTGGTACTACACAGTTTGATACTGATATATGGTTCTGTGGATTTACACCTTACTACACTGCTTCTATATGGGTAGGTTATGATGATAACTCTAAGCGTGTTGACTCAGTCAACCATACCGGTATATGGAAAGCTATTATGCAGGAAATCCACGAAAATCTTCCTACTGGAAGCTTCACACAGCCAGATGATATTGTACAGGTTGCTGTATGCTCTAAGTCAGGCAAGCTCCCTGTTGAAGGTTTATGTGATGCTGACCCTAGAGGAAGCTGTATAATCACTGAATATTTTGCGGCTGACAACCAGCCTACAGAAACCTGTGATACTCACGTTAAGGTTAATATATGTAATGACTCAGGTCTTGTTGCTAACGCAGGCTGTACTAATGTTTCAACTAACATTTATGTTAAGAAGTCATCAACTAACACTTTAGGTGGTGAGGATACTTCTGGTTATACAACTGCTGATGCACAATATGCGATAACTGATGAGAAGCTAAGCAGGCTTTGTACGCTTCACTCAACAGCCGCACCTGTAACACCATCAACAACTACTAACAATAACAGTAACAATAACAGTAACAACAGCCAGTCAACAACTGCAAAGCAGAACACGACCCCGCAGAACACAACAGCTACAACCACCACACAGAACGCTTCTAATTCGCAGTCAACAACTGCAAAGCAGAACACAACCGCTTCTACTACAGGAAGCAGTAATTAATCTGTCGGTAACAATAGCTTGTAACTGTCAGCCAGCTGATTATTTAGTTATTTAATTAGTTATTGCGTTAATTAGTTCGTTAATATTCATAACGATATGCAATATAAAAAGCCCCTGCTTACTATATTTATAAGGTCCTTCCTAAATGCCCTATAGCCTTTATGCAAGTGCTATAAGCAAACCCTATAAATTAATAAGCAGGGGCTTTTTATATATCGCTGTAAATTTTATTTCTTTTTCATCTTAGGCTCGAATATCCACGAGGCAATATAGCCGAATACAAGTGCCGCTGACACTCCCACCGCACAGGCTGTAAAGCCACCTTTGAACAATCCCAAGAAGCCCGAGTTATCAACAGCCATTTTCATTCCCTTCCATAGTACATTTCCAAAGCCTGTCAATGGAACGCTCGCTCCCGCTCCTGCAAACTGCACAAGCGGTTCATAAAGTCCTATTGCACCAAGAACAGTACCCGTGGTTACAAGTATAACCATTATTCTTCCTGGCATAAGCCTGGTCTTTTCCATTAAAATCTGTGTCAGGACGCATATAATTCCGCCTACAACAAATGCTTTCAAATAATCCATTTTAACGCCCAGCTCCTTTCTTTTACTGACATATAACAATCCTGTTATGCACTTTTAACTTATATCTGCCGCAATGCTGTGTTATGCACATTATACAGCCTCAAGCACAACGCCGTGTGCTATTCCCGGTATTGACTTACCTTCATTAAAGCTTACCTGCGATAACAATGCCCCTGTTGGAACAAATAATACCCTTTTTAATTCACGTTTTCTTAACTTGTCCAATACAAGAGTATCAAGAACTATCGCACTGCACCCACAACCACTTCCACCTGACTGGGTATCCTGCTCATTTTTATCAAATACTTCTATTCCGCAGTCCGTGTATATATCACTTATGTCTATTCCTTTCTCTTTAAGAAGTGTAAGAAGTATCTCTTTACCTGTATACCCCAAGTCACCGGTTATAATCATATCGTAATACCCTTTAGTCACTTCAAAATCCTTATAGTTGGCTTCTATAAGGTCTGCCGCTGCAGGTGCCATACAAGCTCCCATATTCATAGAGTCCTTAACACCATAATCAACTATTTTTCCTGTAGTTATACCCGATATAATTACATTTGCATAGCCGTTATCAACAATCCGGCATACATCTCCATCACATTTTGTTATTACTGGCGAATTAGATACAAGATATGCTCCTGCACCTGTAACTGTCCACGTTGGACTCATTGGCCTCTGGTTGCCATATAATAATGGAAATCTGAACTGCTTCTCAGCACTTGCAAAATGGCTTGAAGCTATCGCCGCCACATTATCTGCGAAACCAGCATTAACACACATAGCCGCAAGCGATAATGACTCGCCCATAGTTGAACACGCACCATAAAGTCCAAAAAGCGGCACATCATACGTCTTTAAGCCAAAAGATGTCGCTATAAGCTGACCTAATAAGTCACCTGCATATATATATCTTATGTCATCTGGCATCATTCCTGTCTTTTCTAACAGCTTCTCAAATGCAAGGCTCTGTATCCTGCTCTCTGCATCCTCCCAGCTTTCACCACCGAATAAATCATCTTGCGAAACGACATCAAAGCAGCAGCCCAGCGGTCCTTTCTTTTCCTTAGTTCCCGCCACTGTAGCTCCTGCTTTGATGTATACATTATTATCAAATTTAATGCTCTGTTTACCTGCAATCATACGCTACCTCTTAATATTTATTAATAATCAATCATCAATAGGTAGTATCTGCTTTATCAGGTAATTTATTCATTACTGTATTATTTCCCCAGCATTATCCGTTAATTATTCTATATTAATATTATCATGTGAGTGTCAAAAGTAAATTCTGCCACTCACTAATGTATCCAGTTAAAATTACTTAACTCTTAATATATCAAGTGTATGTGCTGCCGCTCCGATTAAATCCTGTCTTTCGCACGTTGCAAGATGATACTTCACGAATTCTGCGAATTCTTCTTCTGTAAGCTTATTAAGATATGGTCTTATATAGTTAGCCGGTCCGTCTGGTGATAATATTTTAATTCTCTCAAGTCCTGCCGCCTCATTAAGACTGTTAATATCTTCTATTCTCATATAATCATAGAGGTTCTCCTCACTTGATACAGTGTGATAATCCTCTGTCAGTCTGTTCCCATTAAGACATTCATTAATATGTCCTTCTTTAAACGCATATGTAATAACACTATATTCATTCATAAGATATGCCACAAGTATAATTCCACCCGGCTTGACAACTCTCTTTGCTTCATTAAGTGCCTTAAGCTTATCCTCAAATGTAAACAAATGGTACATAGGTCCAAAAAAGCAGTGCCATATCAAATGTATTATCTTCAAAACGCTTAAGCTTAAGTGCATTGCCCTGATATGCCTTGACATTTGAATTCTTAGCCTTTAGAAGTCCAAGATTATGCTTTACTAGTTCCACCGCAGTGACATCGTACCCTTCCTCAGATAATGGAACGCTGTATCTTCCTGTTCCTGCACCTATATCAAGTATCTTTATATCACTGGCAATATCCATAGCCGCCTTAATATCATCAAGGCAGTTATGGATATATTTCATAGATGTTATAAATTCAACCCTTCCGTGACGTGAATCCAGACGTTTCTCCTCATTGAATTTATTATAATGCTGTTCTAATTCGGTCATTGCCATTTCCTTAGTACCTCCAAATAGTTAATCACATAAGACTTATTATCCAGTATATCAGACCTATAATCCAGCTGAAAAATATTCCATACAATATAACCGGTCCTGCTATCGTAAATATTTTACAGCCAATACCAAATACCTGTCCCTCTTTCTTATATTCAATCGCAGGAGAAGCTATACTGTTCGCAAATCCTGTAATCGGAACAAGTGCACCAGCTCCTCCAAAAGACGTGATAAGCGGATATATTCCAAAGCCTGTAAATATAACACTTAAAGCAACAAGTATAAGCGTTGTATAACTTGCTGCATCATCTGCTGTCATTCCTGTCATCTTCATAAAATTCATAATAAGCTGGCCTATTGTACATATAATTCCACCTGTTATAAATGCCTTAAAGCAGTTGTATACACACCCCGCCTTTTTCGTGACATTTTCAACATACTGGTTATAGCTTTTATTTCTTTTTTTTTCAACATCCTGAACCATAATAATCCTCATTCCTACATATGCTTTATTAGTGACATATGTTGATATTAATAATCATATATTCCGCCTGTCTTATTGCATTATATTACTATTAACATATGTTTCTATTAGCATTACCATAAACTTAAGAATTATTCATAAATAATAATACATATCATATATGTTAAGGCATGTTATTCCCTCGCCCACATTAGGGTGCTTCTTTGTATACAACTGGTCTGCAACAAATATCATCATAAGTGCCACACATAATGGTATAATAATCTGAAGCTTTATCTTTCTGAAATAATTATCAAGCAATGGTGCTACAAAATACACTATAGCCATTCCACCAATACCAAAGGCTAACAGGCCTTCCGCACATATACGCCCGTGAAGATTAAGGAAAAATCCTGTGTAGTCCCACCACTTCTGTCCGTTATGTGTAAGTTCCAGCACAAGTCCTGTAAAATACTCAACAACTCCACACAGAATAATCGCCAGCACGAACTCAACAGCCGGCTTTTCCCTGAACTTTTTAAGAAGCAGAAGTATCAAAAGACCGCCAACTCCGTATATTGGAAATGGGGACCGTGGAGCACGCCTCTGTTAGCAAATGAATGATACAGCATTAAGTGTGATGAAACTTCCCAGAACCACCCTATAAATGACATTACAAAGAATATAAGTATAAGCGATGGAATTGAGTAATTACGCATATATACCGTACTTTCAAAATTAGCTCTATGCTCCTTTAATGTAAACAGCCTTGAAGGATACATATTACCAAGTATCTCCTGTTTACATCTGTCAGCTTTTATCTGTTCCGCCTTGGCATCCTCGAACTTCTTTTCCTCACTCGTATTAAAAAGAATTACGCCGAACCAGTCAGCAAGAAACTTTCTTAATCTCCTGAAATACCTGATGTCAGATTTCATAATATCATCATCAAATCTTTCCTCTGAGAGTCCTCATTCATATATGGATATATGTCTGCGTAAGCTGCCTGCAATTCTTCTTTTTCCTGCCCGCTCATACAGATATACATCGCTTAGCATTTCCATGCCTTCTATATTATTCTTAATAGCATTTTCTCTTATAAGAACATACAATTCTGTAAAAATGCAGTCTTATATGGATTGGAATATAATACCCCCACAAGACCCATAGACATAAAGCTTAATATATTCCAGCCAATAAATGATAACTGGTAGCAGAAACATTTCCACTTATAGCCGTTCATCATTCTTCTTGATAAGGTTATTGCATCATTAGCCTTTATGTCTGGATTTTCGGCTATTATATATGGCACAAGCATATATGACAGCGGCTTAATAAAAGCTCCTGCTATCGTAAGTGACCATAATATTGTATACAAGTCTTTAACAAACATTGTAAAAGCTACACGCATCCACCTTTTTACTCTCATAAGAAACATAAATTTGCCGACCTCTACACTTTTATATGTCCGGCTTTCAAGAAATATTCTTCTTGATATAACAACATAAGACATTTTCACGACATATCTTATTCCAAAATAAAATATAAGTGCCAGACATAAAAGCAGGATAACAACAAGATGTCTTGAACCCGTAATTCCGTATACAACATCAACTATAGTAAATACAACCGCACCTGATGATACGTTATTAACAACTGATGATAATATTCCCGAAGTTCTCCCCAGTATGTCCCCTGCATTATCCTTTGCTTTGTCGATAAGTGTCTGCGACTGCTCTTTGCCCTGTTCCTCATTGTTCATAATAACTGATACAATTGCATCAAGCATTGCACTTTTCGTCCTGTTATCAATATCTGATGTAACAAGCGTAACGCCCTGTGATTCGTTCGTATCTGTATTATTAATGTCTGTCATCTGCATTTTAAAGAAACTGAAAGTTTCCGTAAATTCACTTCCAACAAACGCTGCTATAAGACACACAACAACCAATATCCAGAAATGCTTTTTAATGTTCTCTTAGCTGCTTTTGCAAGCTCTTTTCTCGTAATCATATTATTTCTTCCTGTCTGTTTAGTATTTAAGGTACTAAATAGTATACCAAATGTCCCACCATCTTTCCAATAGCAATAAACAAAACTACAAAGCCAAGACATTTTTTAAGCTTTACCCTGTGTGCTAATATAGGAAGTGCTTTGACTGTTTCTGCAAGGCATATTAAAAATGTACCTATAAATATTCCAGATACCGCACCATACAATATAACACCTGCCACGCCAAGCTTAATCGGCAGTTCAAATATATACCATATATTCCCAATCCCTGCACCAAAATATAATCATTTCCTCATAAAGCATTATTGATTCTGTTGTGTTGGTCACATCTGCGTATCTGTTAATAAGACCTATGCTTGATATTAAGGCGAACAGTCCTGTAGCCGTAACACCTCCGGCACTTAACCCGATAAGTATGATAAATAATATTTTAATCAGCATTTTGTTGCCCCCGGATAATTGTTTCTTACGCATCTTGGCATACACTCTACAGAGTCAATCATAGCCTGATTTTCATCTTTGACATACTGGTTCATAGACACCTCTATAGGGGTTGGTGCTTTACTCATCTTCTTTCCAGCAAAATGGTCATAAAATACTGCTATCCCGGCAAACAACCCTATTGCATAAGCTATCTCACACATTGTATTCCATAAGCCAGTCCACACCTGACATCCGGTATACTTTTTCAAATATCTCTATTGTGCTGACATCATTATTATACGCCATTATCGCATAAGCACTTCCTATAAATATTATTATGCACACGATAATCTTAAGAATAACAGATAACCACACCGGCTGCTGGTTCTTTCTGTAATCGATTATAAAATCACTCTCGCCTATATTATTAACGTCAAGTGTATCATCAAGCTGCTGTATCGCTGATATAACCTGCATTGAGCTTATACATATCCTGTCCTTTTTAGTCCTGTAAAATGTTGCCAGCTTTATGCTTTTTATCTTAGGAAGCAGCTTTTTTTCAGCATACACTTCTGCCACATCAGACAGATACACATCCTGCTTGTCTGTTTTAGTAAGCTGTCTTATCTTTAAATATACTGTTTTTGACATAGTAACCTCCATTTCACAGCATTTTATGCTGATTAAATAATGCTGTTAGAAGTATTGCCAATATTGCCCATATTATTCTATATCTATCTGGCTTCGCATACGGTTTAATATTTTCTTTTCGAGACGTGATACCTGAACCTGTGATATTCCTAATACCCTGGCGGCCTGTGTCTGTGTCATATCCTCATAATATCTCATTCTTATAAGCTTCCTGTCCCTCTCGCACAGGCTGTCCACAAGCTCATTAATCATTATATTATCAATAATGCTGTCGCTTCCGCCATCCTTGCCCTCTAACTTATCTATAAGACATACCTCATTGCCATCCTTCTGGTATATTGTCTTATAGATTGACTCCACGCAGTCGCCAGCCTCCATTGTAACGATTATATCCTCTGTCGCTATTCCAGTTTCCCTGGACAGCTCCTCAATAGTCGGCTCGCGGTTAAGAATACCCTTTAACTTCTGGGAAGCCGTAAAACATTTGTATCCATTTTCCTTAATACTACGGCTTATCTTTATTATGCCGTCATCTCTAAGAAATCTTTTAATCTCACCCGTAATCATCGGAACTGCATAAGTTGAGAACTTCACATCATAGTCCATATTAAAATTGTCTATTGCCTTTATAAGCCCTATACAGCCTATCTGGTACAAATCCTCCATCTCTGCACCCCGCCCTGTAAATCTTTTAACTATGCTCCACACAAGTCCGCTGTTATCAATAACAAGCTTCTCCCTTGCTGATTTATCATTGTTGTGTGCTTTAATGATCAATTCTTTAGTATGATCGCAAGCATACACATCCATTCTACCTGTTACTTTCTCCTATTCTTTTCTTCATAATTACAGTTGTACCCACATTTTTTCTTGAATACACATTAAGCTCGTCCATAAATGCTTCCATAAATGAAAAAGCCCATTCCTGACCTTTCAAGCTCTGGCTTTGTTGTATACAAAGGCTCCATTGCTTTATGGACATTTTCTATTCCTACACCCTCATCTTTTATCCTTATAATAATCTCCCTATCCTCTAAAGAAAGTGTCATATATACCTTGCCGCCTTTTCCCTCATAGCCGTGCACAATACTGTTGGTAACTGCCTCTGATACTGCTGTTTTTATATCTGATATTTCCTCTAAGGTCGGGTCTAATCTTGTCACAAAAGCTGCAGCAACCACTCTTGCAAAACTCTCATTCTCTGATATTGCATCAAATATTACATCCACATTATTCTCCTGCATTTTACATCCCCCTCTTATTCTGCTTTCTGACGGCATCGCACAGATTATCATATATATCTACTATTTTATGAAGTCCAGATATAAGCAGTATTCTTTTAATGCTCTCATTAATTCCGACAACACATATATCACCTATATCACGTATCTTCTTATATCTTCCCATTATAAGCCCTATTCCAGCACTATCCATAAAATCAACCTTGGAAAAGTCTATAATAACCCTGTCCACTCCCCTTTTTATCGATTATATCGTCTATTACCTCTCTCATCTCATCTGCCAGATGATGGTCAAGTTCTGCATTAAGGCTTATAACAAGATTATTCCCGCTGACCATATATATGTAATCGGTTTTTTTAATATCCTCTGCTGTATCATAGCTGTCTAATTCACTGTCTAATCCATTATTAAGCTGTGTATCATCTCTCATAACTATCCTCCTATCCTCTATTCAGGGTATCGGCACCCTTATGCTAAGCGTAACATATAATTATATCAGAATTTCCTGTTACACAAAAATATCCCTGACGGACTAATTTCCGTCAGGGATTTATCGTAGTTAATTAATGTGATGTCACATAATCATTAGCTTCTTTATAATATCCACTTGTCTTAAAGTCATTTACAATGTACTGATAGTACTTCTTGGCATTGTCTGTCTGTGAAAGTGCGACATAACATTTAGCCGCATAATAAGCTGCATCTACCTTAGTGGCGTCGCACTTAAATGCCTTAACATAATCATCAACTGCTGTAGCATAATCTGACTTATAGTATGAAGTCTGAGCCTTGCTGTAGAACTCATTAGCTGCCTGTGCCATAACAGCAGTCGAAATTGTATTATATAAAGTCTTGGCTGAGTCTGATGGAAGTGCACTTACATCAACGTCAATAAGCTTCTCAGCAGCTTCTGTCCTTTTATTGGCTATATAAGCATTAGCAGACTCAATAACTGATATTAAAAGCTTATTGCCACCGCCAGTTCCATTAAGTTCACTTAACTGCTGTTCAAGTGATTCTTTCTCTGCCTTTACAGTCTTTAATTCACTTTCCATACTGTTAAGCTCTACATTGCCTGATGAAAGCTGTTCACTGTATTCTGCCAGACTTCTGTTATAATCTTCTGTTATGCCCTTGTATCTTGATGGCATTACTAAGAACCATATAAGTGCCGCACCAATCACAACACCTACAAGCACATTGACTATTGTAATAGCACCATTGCTTGGTTCTTTGTATGATGACCTTGGAAGTATTACATCATTACCATTAAGAGGCTTGCTTTCTTCTTCCTTTACCTTCTTCTTAGGTAAGAAACTTCCAGATATATCATTATCTTTAATATTCTGGCTCTGGTTTATCTGTTCAAGGTACTTACTTGCAAGAGTATTATTCCTGTCTATCTTAAGCACTGAATTCAGGAGCTTTCTTGCTCTTTGATATTCATTATCTTTAATATATATAAGCGCAAGCAACAGGTGTGCCTTTATAAAATGTGGATTAGATATAACAATCTTCTTAAGCTGTATTACTGCCATATCTGTATTCTTATCCTTGGCATACTGAAGCGATACGTTATATTTCTTAATAGCATTAGTAACTGATTCAAACTTATTCTGATTAGACTGGATTTTCTTTATATAACTCTCTGCAACATTATCGTCCGGGGCAAGGTTCTTGCTCATTACCCACTGTGATAATGCCTCAACCACTTCTCCCATCTCACAATATATAAGTCCGAGAAGATTTCTTGCATTAATATTATATTTGTTAATCATAAGACTTACTTTTAAAGTTTCTATTGCTCCTGATAAATCCCTCACACGGGCTTTCTCAAGACCTTTGTTGTAATATATATCTGAAACCCTGGCAGTCTTTTTTGTATATAGAGACATCTGTACCACACTTGGCACATGTGTCATTTGCTGAAAGGACACAGCCACATTTGTAACATCTCATAATTACTTCTCACTCTTTCCTTCGATAATCTTGTTAATTAAATCTGTTATATCTGGTACATCATTCTTGTATATTGCATCTTCTGCATCCTCAACTTCCAGACTTGGCTGGAACTTCTGGATTTCCTCATCAAAATCTAACATATCTATTCTCCAATCTTTATATTATTCCAAAACTTTCCTTATATCTGCTACAAGATAAAGTGAACCTGTACAGAATACCATCGGCTCATTCTTTAATGCAAGAACCGCCTCTTTCGCACTATCATACACTTCCACTTCAATATCTGTATGTCTTTTAAATGCCGCACTTATGTATTCCTTATCCAAGTGCCTTATGCCGCCTGTCACAGTAATCGCTATTCGTGCAAATACCTTACAGCCGCACAGTATGCTTATCATCTGTTCAAAATTCTTATCACTTACAACTGAGAATAATAATGCCGCTTTATCAGTGCTGTCAGCATACATTCCGTTAACCGAATTAACAAAACTCTGTATTCCCTGAGGATTATGTGCACCGTCAACATATATGTTATCCGTAAGCTTCTCCATTCTGCCCTGCCATATGTGGCTCCCTGCCGAATCTACTATGGCACTGTCTTTAATATCAATATGATACAAATGCTTTAAAAGCCTGCATACTGTAATTGCTATTGACACATTTTCCACCTGATATATTGCAGGAGTAGCCAATCTTAAGCAATTATTAATATAATACTCATTATGCAGTGAAAAATCAATACAGCCATTAAAGTTTTTAATTATTTGATATTGCTGTGGTGATACTCCGTAACAATAGCTGTTCTTGCTGTGTGCAATATCCTCTATCACACCAGAAGCCTCATTGTCATCTGCATATACAACAGGCACGCCCTGCTTTATTATTCCTGCTTTCTGCTCTGCTATTTTCTTAATCGTATCTCCCAGTATTGCTGTATGTTCAAGGCTTATTGTCGTAATTACACAGCACAGTGGATTATGTACTGCATTAGTCGCATCAAGGCTTCCACCAAGCCCTGTTTCTAACACTACATAATCGACCTTGCATTTATCAAAATATAACATAGCCGCACCGAAAAAAAAGTCAAAATATGCAAGCTTAAGATTATTCGCCCTGGCTGTTTCATACACCTTATTAAAGTACTGTGTAAAATCTTCTCTTGATATAAGTTCACCGTCAACCTGTATGCGTTCCCTTATTGTCACAAGATGGGGTGATGTAAACAGACCTGTCTTATATCCTGACTTTTTTAAAATATCATCTATATAAGAACACACAGAACCCTTGCCGTTAGTTCCTGCTATATGTATTATCTTTAAATTCTTATCAGGATTTCCAAGAAGCTCTAAAAGCTTCCCAGCCCTTTCTACTCACTCCTGTAGTTTCACCATACTGCGGCGTATCATTAAGAAACGCTTTTATCTCTGAATATTCCATTAAACACTCCATTCTCATATATGAACACTATCGGTTTCCTGCCGCCTGTATACACATTAAGCTTATCACCATCAAGATATATGCTGTAATCACTGCTGTCGTGCATTTCCTTAAGCATTTCCTCGATAACTACGATATGCTTTCTGTCGTAGTTCTTTACAAGCTCTGTAAATATATCATCACTAAATCTGAATTTATAATAATAAGCACTCCAGAGACGCTGTAAATTCTGCTTTCTTTCATTCGTCTGCTCATCAAGCTTATTATGATAAGTCTCGGTCTGGCTCTTTGTCATCTCAATTTTCTCTTTAGTAAGATATATCTGGTTAAGAAGTTCCTGATTTTTTCTCTCCCTTACACCAGCTTCTTCTGATGCCCTGTCTAACTGTC
>VOFE01001828.1_pt1 | contig 48000 bp, 67 predicted proteins | sample 5384071 | NCBI WGS metagenome assembly VOFE01 (sample SAMN12384724, study PRJNA508395) | human gut metagenome | isolation source: healthy gut D | host: Homo sapiens
ATTTGACGAGGGTGAATGTGTAGTAATAACAGAAAGAAGCAAAGGGGCAGAGAAACTACAGCAAGCACAGCAAGTGAGGCCATACTTGCGAAAATTTTGCTTTTGGGCGCCCCTGCCCCTAAACACAAAATTGCTTGTTGGGATGCTCCCAAACCCTTATGCAAGAAGGCATATTCTTCTCTGTGGTAAGCCGCAAATATCTCATACATCCTGCGCTGATTGGTAAAAATTGTAGGAACGGCCCGCAGAAATGCTGAACTACTTGAGCGGGGCATAGGATCGGAAACGGTGAGAAACTGCCCGAGTAATGCGACGGAACGACATCTGAAAATGTCGGGATGCAAACGAATCGCCGCACTACGCACTACGGAGAAATGCAGATTCACTCGCTAGAATGGCAACAGTCTAGAAAATATAAAAACTCTTGAAAAAGGAGTATTCAACGAAATCGCAGAAATTTGATATCTCATTGTATTTTTCACTCAATTACATTATAATTAATTGACGGTAGGCCTCTGTAGTGCCAAGGCAGCCGTGGGTAATTTCCTATACGGCTGTTTTATATTTTTTTACCTACCTTGTAGACAAGCGAGGTGTAAATATGGACGCCCTTACTATTATAGAAAGATCGTAGATCTGTTAATAGATCTCTAGCAAAGATGCATTCTCCGGGCTGAAAGGAAAAATCCTGCTTTTTTAATATTAGAAGAAGACTAAGAAGACAAATTTTAATGAAATACTCTCAAATATGGAGATACGGTTTTTACATGACTTGGATCATTTTCTTACAAAAATGATGTAGTTTGCAATATTATACGAAATTGCTGTGATACATCAGTATTTCACTATAAATCCAAATCTCAGTCGGTGGATTACTACGTCCAATTATTTGTTGAGCAACACCCAAACTACAGCCGCTATCATTATGAGATTCGAACGCTTCTGCAAAAGATATTTCAGAAGTCATTTATCTTGCTTTAAACAAATCTAATAATAGTGAGACGAGAATTATCTGTAACACAGCCAAAGAACTTGCAAATGGATTATTAAGTGAATTACAGGATATTAAGTCCGCTGTTGAACAACTTGATAAAAAGTAGACGGATTGCTCAATGAACCAGAGTGCATGCCCACAAGCTTTTCATATGACGAGTATCGCAAACATTTGCTATGTTTATATCCGCTATATCCTGCTGATAAATATCTAGAGCGCAAAATCTATTCGAAATATGAAAGCAATATTCAATTAAATTCTCTAGATGTATTGCTTAAAGAAAAGCGTGTCCTTGTTTTAGGAGAAGCAGGTTATGGCAAAACTTATGAGTCCGTCACACTACTCCAGAGTGCGTGTTTAAATGAACATACACACACATTAATACCGGTATTTATTTCCTTGCGGGGAATATGGGCTGCTCTATAACGATATCATTAGTGGCATTAAATATAAACTAGGTCCATTTTGCAACGGAAACATAGACCAATTAGTTGAACAACAATTGAAAGAAGGACGGTATCTCCTTATATTGGATGGTATTGATGATATCAGTCAAGAAAATTACCGAACAAAATTTTATGCCGAATTCAATAACTTTGCTGCACAGTACAATGATAACTATTTCTTTATCACTTCACGCTTCAACCGTTACCACGGAGAATTAGGTGAACAAAAGCAATACTTTCTTACTGCATTAAATAAGGAAACCATTCAGAAGGAACTGAGAACTGAAGGAATTGCTGTTGACATTCCTCAACAGTATTATGTGCTTTTTTCGAATCCATTCTTTTTGTCTGTTGGAAAGTCAGTATTAAAGAAAAGCACCAATCGAGACATATTTAACAGGAGTAGATTGTTTGAAGAATTATTTCAGAAATTATACGGTGGTATGCCTCAACAAGGGAAATTTTCAGACAATGTTCCTTTAACTTACCATGATGCACAGAATATTTTGGGAGATTTTGCGTATCATACTTTTTCTCAGCCATCCTACAGCTACACCGAATTTGACCAACAGCTTTCCAAAATTGTGCCTGAAAACAAAATGCGTATCATAGGTTCATTTGTGGGCTCTGGTTTATTTAGAATTGAAGACAAAGTAGTTTTTGTACATAAACTACTCAAAGAGTATTGTGTTGCCCATTATCTAGTTCATAACTTTCCTTTGTCCCGTAATGTTGAACTCTATTCGAATTTAGTTGAAAAAGATGAATGGAAAGAAGTTTTTTATCTTTGCGGAGGGATATTCAAAGACGCGCAGGCACAAGATGAGTTTTTGGATTTTGTGATGGAGCGTAATCTGCCTCTGTATATTGAATGCGTTAATGCTAAAAGTGATGTAAATGAATCAGATATAGACAGTGTTACAAGGCTTCTAACCCAAATACATAGAACATACAGGTTTATTTTGAGTAAGTACTTTTAGCCCTATAGAGGCGCTATTTGAGCCCGTTCATACACCTGATCGTTTTACAATAGAACCAGGCTCAAAGATTGCTATTATCGGATGCTTATCAGAGGATAAGCACCATTTGAATATTGGTTTGATTTTGTTTTAGCAGATGAAAGTGATGTTCAATGTATTAACGAACAGCAATGTAAAGAGTATTATGCAACATTTAAGCGAAAAGCACTTTTCCAGAGACATAATTTTACTAGTTATTATGTAAATCTTCAACTGTCCGGATTGAGTGAAGATAGTGGACGTAACATTGCTATCAATCTAATTAAAAAGGCTTTGCGGAGCTAATTGAAAAGAAAAATCTAATTGAAAGCAAATACTTGCTGTGTGGGCGGATTACTTACTATCAGAGAAAAGTGGAAGCCCTTAAGGGGCTTGATAATTTGCTCCAATTGCAAGCTGTAATTGACAAAATGATTAATGAGGAACTTAAAAAACCTCGAATTTGGCAGTATATACGCTGAATGGCGTAGAACTATTTCACCTCCGGGATTTATTGCACTGTCTAAATCAGGATAATACGATTTTATCAGACTTTATTCTTCCGTCCAGATATACTAATGCCAATACAAGGTAGGTGCTTTACTTGGGATTTGTATTCAAAGGAACAAAAGGAACGGCGTATATCTCAATTCTTTTATTATCATGAGATCAGCTATTTGAGCATGGTCGATTATAATTTTCCAAGCTTGAAAAAGTATTTCCGAAGGTACAACGATGCACCATATCAAGTGGTAGTTGAGGTGGATCATAATGAAGATGCAAATCCACATGATTTTACATCACAACCTTCACTTCAGTATTACTATGTTGCATCACCCACAGCAGATATCCCTATGCCCTTAATTCGCAGGGCCCAGGGAAAGCGATTTAACGATCATGATCAAATTGTATGTGATATTCAAGAGAGTTACTTGAAGCAAGGCCGAACAGTAAATTGTATAACAACTACGCGGACAGGCTTTATGTTTACACTCTTACCTCAAGACGCACAGGTAGGAGTGATCCGCTATCCGACTATGTGTATAGTTCAATAAAAGAAAGTTTAGCGGATGTATTTGGTTCAATACCGTAATCGTCTTCCAGAGCCGCCTCCTGAATGAAAGCAATGCTTCATATTCATGTACTTCTTGTTGCCCCACTGGGTGCCGGCCACATGGCGCAGCCGGGCACAGACCAGCATCAGAGCAGAGTTGCCGTCCGGGAACGTACCTACCACACGCGGGTTCTGCGGCGGATCTCCCGGTTCAGTCGCTCAATCACATTGTTGGTGCGGATCCGGGTCCCAATGTTCATAGGGGAAATCGCAGTAGGTCAGCGTCTCCTCAACACCGTCCTCCACCTTCCTGGCGGCCTCTTTCAGCTTCATTTCTCGCAGCTGAGCCACCACAGCTTTTGCTTTTTCACGGGCAGCCTTCTTGCTCTCCTGTGCATGGATCGCCTTGAGCATCTTAGCTACCAGCTTTACCTTGGAACGAGGAACAACGGAAAACACATTCCGGTAAAAGTGGACCGTACAGCGCTGGTATTTGGCGTCAGGAAACACTTCTCCCACGGCTTCCAGCATTCCCAGGCACTTGTCCCCAACGATGAGTTTTACGCCGTCCAGTCCGCGGCCTTTGAGCCACTGGAAGAAATTCACCCAGCTGGCCTTGTCTTCTTTCATGCCCTCAGCAGCGCCCAGAACCTCACGGTATCCGTCCTCATTTACCGCAATTGCCACCAAAATCGCGACGTTTTCGTACTCTCCGCCCCAGTTGCGCCGCAGGTAGATGCCATCCACATAGACATACGGATATTTGCCGCCCTGCAAAGGGCGGTTCCGCCAATCTTCAATGTGGACATAGGCTTTCTTGTTCAGTTCACTGATGGTGGCAGGAGATACCTTGCTGCCCCAGGGCCTCGGTAATATCCTCCACACGGCGCACAGAGACGCCGGCAAGGTACATTTCAATGAGGGCTTCTTCTACGCTGCTTTCCCGGCGGCGATACCGCTCAATGATGGCCGTTTCAAAAGAGACTCCCTTGAGGCGAGGTACATGGAGCGTGACGTCTCCGGAGGTGGTGGTAAGGTTCCGGTCATAGTGGCCGCTGCGGTAGCCCTGGCGGGCCTCATTGCGCTCGTAACGAGCAGCCTGGGTCAGCTTCTCCGCCTCCTGCTCCAGCAGTTCGTTCAGCGTCTCTTCTACGCTGCCGCGCACTAATTCCTTGATCTGCCCCTTGATTACTTCCTCGTTTAGCTGTACAATTTTCTCAGACATGGTTTACAGTCTCCTTTCAGAATGGTGTAACTTCATTCTGGCCTTCAAAGAATTTTGGATTTCAAAAGCGGCGGATCACTAAGCACCGGGCAAAGGCTTCTTTCATGTTGGGAATTTTTTATTTTGTCCGGTTGCTTCTTTTTTGCCATATATCGCTTTTTTGCCATTTCTTTCTCTATTCAGTTGTCAAGGTACAATGCCGCACGCTGGCGGCGTGAAATTCTGCTTATACTCAATCACCTTTCCTTTGTGTATCGCTGTTGCCGCTTCAGTTCCGCCAGCACCTCCGGCGGGATACGGTCAACCAGCCTTTGCATGTTGTGTAGTTCGCTTTCCAGCTTTGCCCGCTCCATGCGGTCTTTGATCTTGCCGCTCTCGCTGGCTCTGGCTCTCGCTTCCAGCTTTTTGTTTTCTTCCAAAAGGTCATTTATCGTGACCTTGTGTACTTTTTTCAGTTGGCCGGAGAAGTTCTCCATTTGTGGGAACCACTTTTCAGCATGGCAAGGGCTTCCTCTTTCTTCTTCCCAGCGTTGATCGGATTGATACCGTCCAGCGTGGCTTCAATGGCCTTCGCCTATTTGGAGAGGTTGACCGCCTGCTTGAATAGCCGGGTGGGGATATTTCAGCAAGGGAAAATATCTCCGAAGGTAGCGAGGGAATTATTAAGTGTTTCTTTTATCCCGGCCAGCAAAAAAGAGGATATCCTCCATCGAGAATATCCTCCTTCTTTACAGCGCTCACAACAACCTTGACAGCCAAAAATCTTTCATCCTGACAAAATGAGACTGTGTTGTCTTTTTTTTGCGTGCATAAAATCTCATGCCGTTAAAGCAAATCGTAACCATAAAAGTTGACGGCGTATTCCGTTTAGACTTCCGGGCTGTCCGTCCTATGCACTGAGATTGCGCGGCAGGGCTGTCTAAGGGCGCACATGGCCGTTTTTGCCATGCTTTTGCACAGCAGAATCGCTCCAGTAAACACAATCTTTGCCAGACTGTATTTCGCCGGGATTTTCGAAGTTCGACTTTATCGGTTCAGCTCCCGCAGCGCGTCAATCAATTCCGTTTTCTGCGCGGATTTTTCATCTTTTTTCTTGACGACCCGTGCCGGAACACCCGCTACCACCATACCGGACGCCACATCTTCAATGACTACTGATCCGGCGGCTACAACGGAGCCCCTCGCCAATCCGCACTCCCTCGATAACCACCGCGTTGGCGCCGATGAGCACATTGTCCTCTACGACTACCGGCGTTGCAGAAGGCGGCTCCACCACGCCTGCCAGCACAGCGCCGGCACCGATGTGGCATCGTTTCCCCCACCATTGCCCGGCCGCCCAGCACGGCGCCCATATCAATCATGGTACCTTCTCCGATTACCGCGCCGATATTGATAACCGCTCCCATCATAATTACTGCATTGTCGCCGATTTGTACCTGCTCGCGGATAATAGCTCCCGGTTCAATCCGGGCATGGATATCCTTTTGTCCAACAGGGGAATTGCCGAGTTTCTGGCATCGTTCTCCACCTGCTGGGATAGAATTTTTTCCCGGTTTTCTTCCAGCACCGGCCGGATATCCTCCCAGTCTCCGAAAACGACTGAAAAGCCGTTGCCGCCGGAAAACTGCTGTGCGGCGGGAAATGCTACCGGCTGCGACGTTTGCAGCCAGACCCGCACCGGCGTCTTTTTGGGGGAGGTGCGGATATATTCAATGATCTGATAAGCGTCCATGCTTAATCCATCCTTTCTGTATCTGCCGTGGAAAACAGGATTTCATCCAATGTATAAAATCCTGGATCTTTACCCGCCAGCAACTCTGCCGCTTTTACCGCACCTGCTGCGAAAATCCGGCGGCTTGCCGCGCTGTGAGAAAAAGAGAGGGTCTCATCTTCACCGAAGAAATACAGCGTATGCTCGCCGGCCACTGTGCCGCCACGCAGGGCAAACATGCCCATTTCATCGCGGTCTCTGGCCCCACAGAAGCCCTCTCTGCCGCTGATCCGGCGAAGTCGCCGGTGGGGTGTCCAAGGCGTCAGCCAGCATTTTGGCGGTACCGCTTGGGGCGTCTGCTTTCTGATTGTGGTGCTTTTCTACCAGTTCCACATCAAAATCTGCCAGCAGCATCGCCCAAAATTTTCCAATATCCGCCGCAGAAGGGCAACGCCCAGGCTGTAATTGGCCGAATACAAAACCGCCGCTGATTTGCCCAGCTGCCGCAGGACATCCATCTGCTCTTCACTGTATCCGGTGGTTCCGCTGATCAGCGGCGTACCAGTACGGCGGATATAATTGGCCAATGGATCCAGCATGGCTGGATGGGAAAAATCAACCGCCGCATCCGCTTTTTTTAAGCTGCCGCAGCAGCTTTGCATCCTGACCGTCCAGCGCAGCCAGGATCTCCCATCCCTTCTGCTGGGCCAGCTCCTCGACCATTCGGCCCATTTTTTTCCATATCCTGTAATCAAAATTTTTCATCGCTGCCCCTCCCTTTACGCCCTTTGGGCTGTTTTATTTTACGTCCAGTCCGGCCTGTCTCATGATACCAGCCAATTTTTCCCGGTGCTCTGAGCTCATGGGACATAGCGGGAGCCGGTAGCCGCCCACATCCATCCCCATGAGGTTCATCGCTTCTTTGACCGGGATAGGGTTAACCTCCGTGAACAGCCCGTTAATGAGATCCAGATATTTTAGCTGCGCCTTTAACGCCTGTTCGCGCCGGCCCCAGATAATCCGTGACCATCTGATGACAGGCAGCGGGCATGATATTGGCCCAAACTGAAATCACCCCACTGGCACCCAGGGACAAAAGCGGCAATGTAATGTCGTCATTGCCGCAGAACATCTGAAAATCATCGGACAGATACCGGGCTATCTTTACCGCGTAAGAAATATCGCCGCTTGCTTCTTTGATGCCGCATATATTGGGATGCCGGGCCAGACGAGCCACCGTCTCCACCGGAATGGAACAACCGGTGCGCCCCGGAACATTATACAAAATCACCGGTACATCTACTGCGTCGGCCACATCGGCAAAGTGACGGTACATGCCTTCGGCATTGGCCTTGATGTAGTAGGGAGTAATGCACAAAGGGCATCGGCCCCATGGCCGCATATTTTTGCTTTTCTCCAGCTGGGTTTCCGTGGAGTTGGACCCGCTGCCCGCGATGACGGAGACGCGGCCTGCTACCCGGTCGATGGTAAAGCGGCATACCGCATCGTCCTCTTCATGGCTCATGGTAGAGGATTCTCCCGTTGTGCCCAGCACCAGAATGCCGTCAGTTCCCTGGGCGATATGCCAATCCAGAATTTCACCCAGTCGTTCAAAATTTACCGTTCCATCTTCGTAAAAAGGCGTTATCAGCGCCACAATGGATCCTTGCAGTTTCATATCTCATATTCTCCTTTTCCAATCCTTTTTGCCGGCTTGCTCATCCACACACTGCCATCTCTGTCGATTTGTATGATGAGGCGCCCTTTTGGCAGCCGTATTTCCACTTCATTTCGCAGTATCCCCTGCGGTACGCATCCAGCGCCGCTGCACAAGCCCCGGTGCCGCAGGCCAGCGTCATCCCAACGCCCCGCTCCCAGGTGCGCATCTGGATGGTGTGCCGATTCAGCACCCGCACCATGTTGACGTTGGTTTTCCCGATACAGCGGACTTTCACAGATCAAACCCGCGATCCGCTGGGTTTGGGAGTCCTCCGATCTTTTACGAACCAGACTGTATGTACAGTGGACATAAAAAAGCTGTCCACCAAAATTTTTTCCCTTCTACCGGCACCGGAAAATCCAATGCCGGACCGGAATGTTCCACGCCTATCGACTCCGGCGAAAAGTCTGCTTTTTCCCATGGCTACCTGTGCCAGAAAAGGATCCCGGCTGGCCACCGTCACCATCTTGGGTCCTGCCAAAGTTTCTACTGCAAGGCATTCTCCGTCTACCAGGCCTCGTCCAGACAAAATTTTGCAAAGCAGCGGATACCGTTGCCGCACATAGGGGCGCGGGGACCCGTCGCAGTTATAGAAAATCATGGTCAGCGGACAGGTCCGCACCAGAATAAATCCGTCGGCACCAAGGCCAGTATGCCGGTCACACACCGCAGGAATCAGCGTTTTCAAATCATACTCCGCGGCATCTTCCTCCCGCAGGATGATAAAGTCATTGCCGCAGCCATGATATTTGCTCACCGGCAGCATCTAAAATTCCTCCTTCACACGAAAAATCGGGAATCAGGCGGTGCAGTTTTATCCGGGCAGATACGCCAAAATTGCCGGCGCTACTGCCCGCCGCCATCACCCCCTGCGCAAAGAGGAAGTCGATTCTGTTCATAAAGTCTCTCCCCATTCAAAATTTCGCCGGTCTTTTTTGTCATTGTATGCGCCGATAAGGCAAAATCATCCTGTCTTTCGGCAAAACAAAAAGGCCGGTCGGGAGCGCCCCTTACCGACCTGATACAGCAGGCTGATTTTCCCCGGAAAAGAGAAAAACGGCCTTTTTTTGTATAAGACGTCAAGATAGCACTCCTGCATTGGATTGCAGACAGTCTTACGGATGTTTTCCGCAAGCCCACCGGCCCGACATGCCTGCCTTAGACCAGTTCGGCAAAATTGCTTTTCCGTCTCCTCATCGCCTGCCGGCTCCGAAACGGATTGTCGTTTTTGCGCCTCTATCAATTTAAGGTGCATAATAACACGGTTTTTCCAAAAAGGCAACCTTTTTCTGCAAAAAAGAGGTTTTATACAAAGAATCCCATGATTTTCTTTTTGATTTCATTTAAGTTGCAGAAAATATGCCAAATAACTTCCAAACTCCGGTTGCACCCAGTAAAAAATCGCTGCCCTGCACAGCAAAAATATTTGCATCCCCCGTCTTGCCGGCGTATAATAACCCTAAAAACCGGGGAGGGATCTTTTTCATGCTGGAACAACTCACCATCCACCGACGGGCTCTGCACCGGATTCCGGAGCTGGACGACCAGCTGCCGGAAACTCAGGCCTATCTGCTGGATCGGCTGTCGCCGCTGCGCTGCCGGATCATTACGCCGGGCCGCTGTGCCGTGTTGGCCTATTTTGACGCGGGCAAACCGGATACCGCCGCTTTTCGCAGTGATATGGATGCGTTGCCCATAGAAGAGAAAAGCGGCGTCTCTTTCTGTTCGGCGCATCCCGGGCGGATGCACGCCTGCGGTCACGACGGGCATATGGCCATGCTTTTATGTCTGGCCCAATGGATCAGCGGACATTTGGATCAGCTGCCCGCAACGTGCTGCTGGTCTTTCAGCCGGCGGAGGAGACCACAGGCGGCGCCCAAAGCATCTGTCAAACCGGTATTTTTCGCCAGTTAAACGTTCGCCATATCTTCGGGATCCATCTTTGGCCGGATCTGCCTGCCGGAACTGTCAGCACCCGCAGCGGCCGATGATGGCCGTTCCAGCGAGATGACGGTAGAAATCAACGGCAAAAGTGCCCACATCGCCAGATGGCGGGGGGGCCGATGCGCTGGCAGCAGGGGTGGAATTTGTTCGCCGGTCCTATACCATGGCCGATTCGGAACTGCCGCCGGACCAGTTCCGGGTATTTAAATTCGGCCACATGCAAAGTGGAACGGTGCGCAACGCGGTCAGCGCCTATACCGTACTGGAGGGAACCCTTCGTACCTTCCAGGACGAGGTGTTTGATCACATAACCCGCCCGGGCCGCTGAAATCGGCCAAGATGTGCAAAAAGAGACGGGCTGCCAAATCTCGGTACGCTTCAGTCAAGGGTATCCGCCGGTTTATAACGATCCTGCACTGTACGAACAGGCAGCCGCTCTACTGGCGGAACCGATTGATGCCGCTCAAAGAGCCTGCCCTTATTGCCGAGGATTTTTCTTTTTTACCAGCAGGAGCTTCCCGGCCTGTTCTTTTTCCTCGGCACCGGTTCCGATCAACCGCTTCATTCCGACCGGTTTTGCTTTGACGAAAGCGTGCTGGAACAGGGCGTAGCTTTATATCAAACACTTTTACAGCTTTGATTTTCCACCAATTTTTTACCTGCCGTGGAAAACGGCGGGCTTTTTTTCCAAAAGGAGGGATCTTCATGGTGGAAACCATGAACGCCGCTTTGCTGGGCTGCCAGCCCAGTGGCATCCGCCGGTTTACCGCTCTGGCAAAAAGCAGAACCGGGCTGCCTGTTTCTTACCATCGGCGAGCCAGATTTTTTTCCACGCCGGAGCCAATTAAAGAGGCCACCAAAACCGCATTGGATCAAAATTTGACCCATTATCCGCCCGGAGCGGGGGAGCTGTATCTGCGGGAGAGAATCTCCCGGTTTGAGCAGGAGCAAAACGGCGTGTCCTATTCTCCGGAAGAAATTCTTGTTGTCGATGGAGCCACTGAAGGGCTCTATCTTGCGCTGCGCGGAATTTTAAATCCCGGTGATGAGGTCATCGTTCCCACTCCCGCTTTTGGTTTGTACGAGCCGCTGGTTGCCTTATCCAGCGGCGTATATGTCCCTATGGATACCTGCGCAGATCATTTCCAGATCACCCGCAAAATCTGGCGCAGCATATCACCGCAAAAAGCAAAGCAATCCTCCTCAATTCGCCCAACAATCCTACCGGCGCGGTCTATACCCCCGAGTCGCTGGACGCGGTCTATCAGGTGGCGAAGGAGAAAAATCTCTTTGTCCTTTGTGACGACGTGTACGCACAGCTGGTCTATAGTTTTATCAAAGTTTTTTCCCGGTATCAGGACATCCGGGAAAAAATCATCCTCATCCAGAGTTTTTCCAAGCCATACGCCATGACTGGCTGGCGCATGGGATATTTATGCGCAGACCGCCCGGTGATCGAGCAGTTGGCAAAACTGCATTCTTATACCGTGGTTTCTGTGGTCTCTTTTTTTGCAAAAAAGGCTGTGCGGCCGCGCTGGACTATGATCCGTCCCCGATGGTTAAGACCTACCGCCGCCGCAGGGACTATGTGTATGGCCGTCTGGTTGAGATGGGGATGGAAGTGCAGAAGCCACAGGGCGCTTTTTATCTGTTCCCATCCATTCAAAAAATACGGCATGGATTCCGAAACGTTCTGTCTGCGGATGATTCAAGAGGCCAAACTGGCGGCGGTACCCGGCTCCTGTTTTGGGGCGGACGGATATATCCGCCTGTCTTACTGCTATGCGGACGATGAGCTGCGACAGTGCCTGGACCGGCTGGAAAGGTTTTTGACAACTTTTGATATTTCAAAAAGCGGGTGCGACAGCATCCGCTTTTTTCGGTCCACCTTTTCTTGATTTCTTTTTTAGATATGATATATTTCTCATAAAAGAGATAAATATATCACTATTGGAGGAATCTCTGTGCTCTCGTTTCAATGTCAGTTTATCGTCAATAAGTTTTTGGGAAGCGGCCTGTTTTTGCTCTTTGGCTTTCTGGATTTATGGGGGAGACCCCGTCCCGGCTGGCTTGACTGGATAGGTATCGCGGCAGTCTGTACAGCAATTCTCCTGTTTTTATGGATGATTGTATTGGAAAAGAAACGGGGGTAGAGAAAAAAGATGAAATGGCGGTACACAGCCAGCGCCACGCCAAATCGGATCTATATGACTGGCCTGCATTGCCCTGCTTCTCCTGATCGTTTTTTCTCAAAGGGAATCATCCACCCCAGATCGGCTGGGGATACCTGTGCTTTGGCTTGCTTCAGGGATTGGAAGCGCTTTTGTTTTATTATTACGAAAAAAGGAGGATCCTCTTGACTAAACTGCGAACCTTTCTCCCCGTTTACCGCAGTGAGCGAGGAATGACCCAGGAAGAACTGGCAAACCGGGTGGGTGTGCGGCGGGAGACCATCAGCCGTTTGGAAAAAGGGCAGTACAATCCTTCGCTGAAACTCGCCATGGATATTGCCGCTGTGTTTTCCCTGCCGGTGGAATCGCTGTTTTTCTTTTACGACGACGGGCAGCCCTTGGAAAAATAAAAGAAATGCCCGGATGATTCATCCGGGCATTTCTTTTCAAAAAGGTGTTATTCTACCACAAACGGCACTGCCGGCATCTTTTTTTCCCGATGATGCATCCATACAAAATAGCCTGCACACAGTAAAAGCTGCACAACAGTAGAAGCCGGCGTTGCCAACCCTACGCCGAACAAAGAGACTGGCTGCACCGGCTCATCATCCAGGAAACCGGAATCCGCACAAGAAATGCGCCTGCAATTCCCTGAATCATGACAAAAGCAGTTCGACCGCAGCCGTTAAAGTAGCCCATGATGCAAAATAGGAAAGACACGAGCAAACAGTCGACCGCATAAGCTTTGAGGTATTCCGCCGCAGCCGCGATAACCGTCGCGTCCCGGGCAAACAGCTGCGCCAGCCATCCGCCGTGAAAAAACGAGAAATACGACAAAATCACGCCGACGGCCAAAGAAGTGCCGATGGCGCCAATCAGTGCTTTTTTTTTCGCCCGGTCAGGCCGCCCAGCACCCATATTCTGCGCCACAAAGGCACTCATCGCCTGCATATAGGCCGATGGAACCATCAAAACAAAACCGCAAATTTTCTCTGCCACGCCAACACCGGCTGATGGGATAACCCCAGGGCATTGACAATGGCTGTAATCGCCAAAAAGGAAATGCAGACCAGAAGATCCTGGGTTGCAATGGGCAGCCCCAGCCGCACCACCTGTCCCACGGTGTGTTTCTCCCAGCGAAATTCCTGGCGGGAAAAAGAAAAAGGCAGCTCCATCCGGCGGATAATCAGGATCGATATCACCACGCTCACTGCCTGAGCAAATACAGTAGCAGCTGCCGCACCGGCCGCGCCCCAGCCCAATCCGCCGACGAGCAGCAAATCCCCCGCAATATTGGCCACACAGGCAATGGCTACCGAAATCAGCGGCAGCTTTGCGTTGCCGATTCCCCGAAACACACCGCCCAGCACGTTAAAAGCAATGATAAAAGAGTTCCCGCGCCGCAGATTCGCACATACTGCACGGTACTATCAAACGCTTCCGGCGGCGCCTGCATCATCCGGGCAAAGGGAACGGCAAACAGCTCCAAAGCCACAGTCAGTACCGCACCGATCGCCAAAAACAGCAGGATGCTGGCGCCTACTACTCGTCCGCCCTCCTGTGCTTTTCCCGCACCGATACGGTTTCCCAGCAAAACAGTGGTTCCCATGGCCAGCCCGGTAATAAAAGAGGTGACTGTCTGCATAATCCAGCTCCCAGTGGATACGGCTGAAACTTCCCGGCGTGGCTAAATTGTCCAACGATCAGCATATCTACTGCGCCGTACATTGTCTGCAAAAAAATGGCAAATAGAATCGGCAATGCAAACCGGATCAGAGGGGAAAGAACCTTTCCCCGCGTAAAATGATTGGTATTTTCCATTTTTGCATCTCCTCTTTTTCTGTCTTTCCTCAAAAAAAAACCGGACAAGCAGCGGACATCTCAGGCCGCCATCTTATCCGGCTCGTCATTTCCTGGGAACGATCTGCCTTTGATGAACGAGAGTTATTCTAACACAACTTTTCCCAAAATGTCAAGGAAAGAAAACGCTACGGACTCTTTCTTGCCGGGCCAGCGCAAGTATGGTATGATAAAACACAAAAAGGCAGAAGAAAGAGGGATGAAAATGAAAAGATGGATCTGTCTGGTCGGCATTTTGATTTCCCTGATCTTGATGCTCCTGCCGGAAGGGTCGCCATGACTTTTGCCTCCGTCCAGGAGAGACAATCAAATGTTTTTACCCTTTTTTTCAGCAGGATACCGTTAGGCTATGGAAACCTGTTTCCCGCGGCTTCCATCCTTTGAGCGCCATCGGCGCGGCATTTTTACTTTTTGCCCCTAGGGTTCGTCCTGCTATTTTGACCTGCCTTGGGATGAGTATTCTGGCCAATGCAGCATCCTGATGCTGTTCGCCAGCTTTACCGCTGTTAGTCTGGGAATTGTTCTGTTCCAGGCTGTGGTGTTTTCTTTGCAGCTTTTTTCTTTGATGAGAGAAAAGACCGCCGGCTTAAGGTTCCGTTTTTTCCGCCAGCCCTGAATCCTTTTTTCGCTGCGATCAAGCAGCTTCTTGTTTGCCGAAATCATTTCCTATGAAGACGCTGACAGATAAAAAAAGCCGTCCCGTTTCCTAAAAAGGAGACAGGGCGGCTTTTTCTGACAGATGCTACTCTCCCTCGATATCCAGTTTGATATGCAGCTCTTCCAGCTGTTTTTCGCTTACTTTTCCAGGTGCGCCCATCATGACATCCTGGGCGTTTTTGTTCATCGGGAACGGAATAATCTCCCGGATGGACTCTTCGCCTGCCAAAAGCATCACAATCCGGTCCACACCGGGGGCGATGCCCGCATGGGGCGGGGCGCCGTAGGTGAAGGCGTTGTACATGGCGGGGAACTTGGATTTTACATCCTCTTCGCCCAGACCCACCAGCTCAAAGGCCCCGGATCATGATTTCCGGATCGTGGTTGCGCACCGCGCCGGAGGAAAGCTCCACGCCGTTGACCACCAAATCGTACTGATCCGCCGTAATGGTCAAAGGATCGATTTCGCCGTTGTGCGCTTTTTCCAGAATCTCCAGTCCGCCGGAGGGCATGGAGAATGGGTTGTGGCAGAATTCCAGTTCTCCGCTTTCTTCTCCAATTTCGTACATGGGGAAGTCCACGATCCAGCAGAACTCGTATTTTCCTTATCTATATGGTTGGGGCAGAACGCGCCCAGCTTGTTGCGGAACACGCCGGCGGTTTTCTGCGCTGCCAGCTTTTTGCCGGCGGTCAGGCCCACAAAGCAGCCGGGAACAAGACCCAACGCCTTTACGGCCTCATCTTTGATGGGCGCCACAAATTTGGCAATGCCGCCCACGATTTCGCCGTTTTCGTCATAGCGGAACCAGTATCCCTTGTTGCCGGACTGCACCTCCACCTCGGCGCACAGTCCGTCGATCTGCTTGCGGGTACCGGCAAAATCGGTGACCACAATGGCCTTGACCCATTGCCCTCAAAGCAAAACCGCAGCCGGACAGCAACCCGTCGCGTCCTGCACGGTCAAATCAATGCGCAGATCCGGTTTGTCGGAGCCGTAGGTCTCCATGGCGCAGCGCAGAATGATGTTTTTCTTAACAGCGGGGTTGCGCAGGTCGAGATAGCGGTATTTCAGGCGCTGTGTTTCGTCGGCGTCGCGGCTGCGGTTGATCTCGAACGGGAGTTCGTTGTACTGGCAGCGGCCGAGCAGTTCGATCTTCTCCGGCACGACTTCAATGTCGCCGGTGGCCTGCTTGGGGTTCTTGCTTGCGCGTTCCCGCACGGTGCCGGTCACGGAGATGGTCGATTCCTTGTTGATGCCCTTGATGACGTTCATGATCTCTTCCGTTTCAACGACGATCTGCGTTGTGCCGTAGAAATCACGCAGAACGAGGAAGGCAAAGTTATTGCCGACCACGCGGACATTTTCCATCCAGCCGACGAGCGTAACATGTTCGCCTGCGTTTTCGATGCGGAGTTGGCCGCAGGTATGGGGTGCTCTGCGCGCCGATTTTATCGGTGACAAATTCAAACACGGTTTTGGTGTAATAATCCAAGCCGCGAACGATCTTAGGGTTAATCACATAGGGGATGTCCATGGCGTCCAACCCAGCCTTGACCTGCTCAAAGTGATCGGTACATTCCTCGCACAAAAAGTCCAGCATCATGGGCGCGCCCTTGCCGATTTCCTGGCAAATGGGACTTTTGCAGTCCAAAAGCCGCATGGGATTGCGCTCCAGACGATCTTTACAGGTATCGCACAGTTCCTCGCGGCGAGCGGCAAATGGTCATGCAGCGCCTTTTTGGTATTTGGCGCGGCAGGTGGGACATCCAATGGAGTTTAGCTCCAGCTGTGCCTCGATCCCCAGCTCCCGGAACATGTGGAACACCATGGAGATCACTTCCGCATCGCTGGCCGCAGCGGGAGAGCCGAGCATCTCTACGCCAAACTGGTGAAATTCCCGCAGACGGCCCGCCTGGGGTTTTTCGTAGCGGAACGCAGCCAGCAGATATGCCGCTTTTTACCGGCAGCGCATCGCCTAAAAGTCCATGCTCGATGGCGCTGCGCAGCGTTCCAGCCGTACCCTCCGGCCGCAGGGTAATGGAACGGCCGCCCTTATCATCAAAGGTATACATTTCTTTCTGCACCACATCAGTGGTATCTCCCACCGACCGGTTAAACAGCTCGGTATGCTCAAAGGTGGGGGACACGAATCTCCCGGAAACCGTACAGCCCCGCGATTTCCATGACTTTTTTTTCTCTAGGTACTGCCATTTATAGCTCTGGGCCGGCAGCACATCCTGGTTCCTCTGGGTCCTTTGGTTAAAATCGCCATCTTTGTTCCTCCTATCTTTGCCGTCCGCCAAAGGCGGTTATCTAAAGTACTTTCGGCAGCTCCAAAACAAAAAGCCCCGTTCCTTCCGCGCCGGAAGGGACGGAGCATATCCGCGGTGCCACCCTTGTTTGAGGCCTGTTTCATGCCCCCCGCTTTCGGCCGTTAACGCCAGCTACACGGGCAGAACTACCAGCCCATCCAAATTGGGCGTTCCCTCTACCTGCCGCACGGGTGTCTGTTTCGCCATGCCGCCGGCAGCGCCTTTCCAGCCTAAGAAGCGCTTCTCTGTACCGAGCCTGACCGAAATCTCCCGTCGAATCCACATTTTTCGTCTAAACCGGCAAGCTTTTGTTACCGGATTGATTTAAAATTATAATACGATTTTTCCTTTTTGCAAGGGAAAATCAGAAAATTCCGCTTTTTCCCCATGCTTATCCTGCATGGACAATATTTCGCCAATCCAGGTCGCCGCGTTCCAATGCGTGGATCAATGCCTCCGCCGTAGCGATATTGGTTGCCACCGGGATATTATGCACGTCACATAAGCGCAGCAGCTGCGCGCGGTCACTCTCCGCTTCTTTCTGGGTCAGCGGGTCCCGGAAAAACAAAAGCAGGTCAATCTCATTGCAGGCAATCCTGGCTGCAATCTGCTGATCGCCGCCCTGCTCTCCGCTTAAAAACGGACGATCTCCAATCCCGTGGCCTCTGCTACCATTTTACAGGTCGTACCAGTTCCGCACAAAGAATGATGGCTTAAAATTCCGCAGTAAGCAATGCAAAATTGACCATCAGTTCTTTTTTTGCATCATGCGCCGTCAGCGCGATTGTCATGTAGATCATCCTTTTCTATTTCTTATACACCCAACTCTACCGTTTGCCCCAAAAGCCGCAGGGCAATATTGCGGCAGGTACCGTGCGCCGCTTTGCTGCGGCAGAACCATTCCTGCTCCTAAACGATAAGGTAGCTCCTGATCCTCCGGCACAATCCCCAAAAGCTGTGCGCCTACCGTATCAATGGCAAAATCCAAATGCGGAATCGGCCGGCGGCGGCAAAATTGTTTTGTATCCAACCGGTTAATTACCAGCCACTGACGAATTTGAGGCCGTTCGTCCAGCCGGTCAGATACCGCGCGTCCATCTCGCAGGCATGGTAAGTCAGGCGTGGCAATAATCACTGCCGCATCCACCGCATTCTGTGCCGCCTCAAAACACGATCCAAAACCCGGCGGCGTTTCTATCAAAACAAAATCAAAAGATCCGGCCAGCTCGTCTGTTTTTTCTGCAAACACCGGCGGATCATAGAAAAAATTCTCTTTCATTCGGTGCCAAACCGCCCATAAGCCAGGCTCATCCGGCACTGGTATCATACAGTCTTTCGCCGCGCATCGCCCAGACAAAAAATCCGAAAGGCAACATACACCCCGCCCAAATTCATCATCAGGTCAAATGCGCCAAGGCCGGGCTCCATTTCAATTAACAGAGTTCTGCACCCCAATCGGGCCAACTCCCGCCCTAAAATAACTGTCAGACAGGATTTTCCGACTCCGCCTTTTCCGGAGACGGCCATCAAAATCGTTCCTCTTTTTTCCATTGTAAACTTTTTCATCCTTTTTGGCGAAATGCACCTATTCAGGTCATATTATAACACGTTTCTTGTCAAAAGGGAATAGAAGAACAAAATTCCACATCTTCACTTTATTTTTTCTCATTTTTTTTGGTTAAATATACAAAATCCAGAGAAAATATCCTCCGCCCAGCCGTTTTTCACAGGCACCGTTATCCTTCTTCTCCATAAATACTTAACGAGGTACGGTTGGGCATACATACTGCGCTTTGCCCCTCCATCGACAAAATCCCGCGTTTTCACAGATGTGGTCGGGGCAGGTGACCTGAACAAACCGGATTTTATGATTTTCAATTTGAAACGATACCGGCACCCCGTAATCCTCCTCCAGGGAGAATATCCTGTCCTTTTTCCTCCAGCAGATTCAGCCGCATCACTTCCTGACCGTCAACCATGATAACCGCCAGATTTTGTTTTTCAGGCGGCCGGTAGGAGAGACGATAAGCCAGCCAGCAGCTGACAGCCAGCAGCAACAGCGCACCAATGACGGCTAAATCTTTTTTCGCAGTCCAAACGATTGCTTTTTTTTTCCATAGATTACCTCTTAAAAAACGGATTTGTCAAATGCGCCCGCATTGTGCAAAGCCTGGTATTTGAACAGCCCGATCTGGGTTTTTGCGTCAACGATTTCTCCGCTGAGCACCATTTGCAGCGCCTCATCCAGCGTATAGCGCTCCACTGATAAAAATTCGTTTTCATCCAAATCCTGCTCCCCACGGATCAGGTCCGAAGCAAAAACAAATGGATCACTTCGGTATCGTATGCGCAGGTAGGGATCAGACTGCCCATGGATTCAAACCGACCTGCGGTGCAGCCGGTTTCCTCCCGCAGTTCTCTGCGTCCGCTCTGGGCAGGCTCTTCTCCCGGCTCCAGCTTTCCAGCAGGCAGTTCCAGCAGCATTTTGCCAAATGGATAGCGGAACTGCCGGACAAAAAAGATTTTTCCTTCTTCATCCATTGCCAAAATACTAACCCCGCCCGGATGGTCGATGACCTCTCGAAACGTCTGTTTGCCGTTTTCCAGTTCCACGGTATCTCGACGCAGGCGGACGACCTTTCCTTCAAAAAAATACGGGTAGAATCAATGGTCTTTTCTGTATGGGACATGACATTGCTCCTCTCTTGCGGAAAACTGCCAAAAAGGCTTGTTTTTGCGGATTTTTTTTTTTGAAATATAGGGCCTTGTTCGGCTCATATAGTAAAAAGAAAATGCTGTGAGGTGATTGTTATGGAACCATCCTTTTATACGCTGCCGCCTGCTTTTTCCCCGCATCCGGGAAAAAATGCGTACTTACCAGCCTCTGTAACGGGCGCAGCGCCGCGGTTTTTCCCATCGGGCGTTCACTGCTGGCCGTGGCATTTACGCCGTCCGCCTAGGCAATTCCCGCCGTTTTTCTCTGTTTGTCGGCGGCGTCCATGGCCAGGAATGGCTAACGGTTCTTCTGCTGTTTCGCTTTCTGGATGATCTGTTTTCTAGTATAGCACAAAATCATCCCCTTGCCGATATCCAAGTCAAAAAGCTTTGGATCATCAGGGACTGGTTGTAGTGCCCGCACTAAACCCCGATGGCATCTCCATTGCGCTGGAAGCGGGCCGCCGGTGCGCCTGGTATGGAGCAGCAGGTTAGTGCCTTGTGCGGCGGAGATTTTTCCCGCTGGCAGGCAAATGCCGGGGGGAGTAGACCTCAACCATAATTTTGACGCGGGGTTCGAGCTTTGCAAGCAAGCGGAACAATCCGCCGGCATTCTGGGCCTGGTCCGGGAAAATACGGCGGTGAACGGCCGGAAAGCGAACCGGAAACACGGGCCATCTGCCGGTTTATTCGTACGCAACCGGTACGTCAGCTATACGCTTTTCATTCACAGGGAGAGGAAATTTATTACCAATACGGCGAACATACTCCTCCCAGAGCGCCTTTGATCGCTCAGGTACTGGCCTCCTCCAGCGGATATACGCTGGCTCGTCCCACCGGCACCGCCAGCCATGGAGGACTCAAGGACTGGTTCATTGAGGAATTTCACCGCCCTGGTTTTTACCATTGAAATCGGTCGGGGGAAAAATCCGCTTCCCATTACCGAGTTAGAGCCGATTTATGCCCGTTTGATCGAAATGCTTCTGGCAGCCATGATCCTTTGATTTTCCCTATTTTTCCACAACAGTGTGGAAAAAGCGGAGCATGTAAAAACATGTTCCGCTTTTTTTTGCATCAGGTTATTCTTCCTGTTCCGGATCTTCTGGATCTTCTTCTTGCTGTTCCAAAGCAAAATCAGCAAAATCCTGGACTGCCCGGGTCAGTTTTTCTTCTATGCCCGGGGAGGAAGCTTCCGCCGCAACAGGGGATTCCTCTTCTTTGCGGTCTGTTTCCTGCTCCATCTCTGTTGTTTCAGATTCTTCCTCTTTCGGCACCCGCGCCAAGGTTACAACCCTGCCTCCCTCGGGTACGCGCATCACCCGTACACCGCTTCCGTAGCGGGACTGTAATGTCACATCGTCCGAATGAATACGGATGATAATGCCGTCATCGGTAATCATAATGACGTCATCTTCCGGTGTAACAGCCCGAACCGCCGCCACAAGGCCCTTTCCTCATTGACTTTGTAGTTGCGGATTCCTTTTCCGCCTCGGCTTTGCAGCCGGTACTGATCAAAGCTGGTCCGGCGCCCGGCACCGTTTTCCGTGATGGTCATCAACGTCGCGCCCTCTTTCACCTTTCGGGCCATCCCTACCACTTCATCGCCATCTTCCAGTTGAATGGATTTGACGCCGCGGGCAGTGCGCCCCAGGGGACGGGCATCGGTCTCATTAAAGCGGATTGCCATGCCGTTACGAGTGGCAATCAGAAGTTCATTTGCACCGGAGGTTTCCGCACCCAAGCCAATTCATCCTCTTCATCCAAATGAATGGCAATCAGCCCAGATTTTCGGACATTGCGGTAAGCCGAAAGCTCCGTTCGTTTGATGATACCCTTTTGGTCACCATCACCAGGAACCGGTCGTCCGCAAAGTCGGATACTTTCAGCACTGCGCTGACTTTTTTCCTCCTGTTCCAGCGGCAGCAGGTTCACAATATTGGTGCCGCGCCCCGTCCGGGAGCTCTCCAGAATTTCATAGCACTTTAAGCGGAACAGCCACCCCCGATTGGTAAAGAAGCACAGGTAATCGTGAGAAGAAGAAACAAAAGATCTTCTACCACGTCTTCTTCCCGGCGAGTCATGCCGGAAATTCCCCGTCCCCCCCGCCGCTGGGTTTTATATACATCAGCCGGCTGCCGTTTGACATAACCGAAATGGGTTAAGGTTACAACGCAATCCTCCACCGGAATCAAATCCTCAATGTCCACCTCGCCGGAAACGGTCTGGATTTTCGGTACGGCGCTCGTCGCCGAATTTCACTTTCAGTGCAACAAGCTCCTCCCGCACAATAGCATATACCCGGCTGTCATGGGAAAGAATGTCCTCCAGATCTGCCACCTTCGCCAGAATCGCCGCCAGTTCGTCTTCAATCTTTGCCCGTTCCAGTCCGGACAACTGCCTTCAATCGCATGGCCACAATGGCAGCGGCCTGCGCGTCGGACAAACCAAACCGCTCAATCAGTGCCGCTTTTGCAGAAGGCTGATCTTTGGAAGCGCGGATGATCTTGATCACTTCGTCAATATAGTCCAGCGCAATTTTAAGCCCTTCTAAAATATGTTCGCGCTCTTTTGCTTTTTTCAGTTCATACCGGGTCCGCCGGGTAATCACCTGGAACTGGAAATCCAGATAGCTGCGCAGAATTTCCTGCAGTGTCATCACCTTGGGCTGCTTGCTGTCAATGGCCAGCATAATTACGCCTACTGTTTCCTGCAGCTGGCTGAACGTATACAGCCGGTTCAGCACCACCTGAGCATTGGCGTCCCGTTTCAATTCAATGACAATTCGCATTCCATCCCGGTCAGATTCATCCCGCAAATCGCTGATGCCGTCAATCCGTTTATCCTTGACCAGACCCGCAATGCTTTTCAATCAACCGCGCTTTGTTGACCATATAGGGAATTTCTGTCACGATGATTTTAATGCGGTTTTTATGTTCTTCTACCTCTGCCTTTGCCCGCAGGGTGATTTTCCCGCGGCCGGTGGCATAAGCGGCACGAATGCCCTGAACGGCCCATGATAATGCCGCCGGTGGGGAAGTCCGGCCCCTTCAGATGATCCATCAGCTCATCCAGCGTCGCGTCCGGATGATCGATCATGCAGCAGGCTGCATCCACTGACCTCCCCAAATTATGAGGCGGGATGTTGGTGGCCATACCTACCGCAATACCGGTGGAACCATTGACTAAAAAGATTGGGGAAAACGCGACGGCAGCATCACCGGCTCCTGCAAGTGATCGTCATAGTTGGGCATAAAATCCACCGTATCTTTATCGATATCGGTCAGCATCGACATGGCGATTTTGCTCATTCTGGCTTCCGTATATCGATACGCCGCCGCCGGATCTCCATCTACAGAGCCAAAGTTGCCATGTCCGTCTACCAGCGGATACCGCATAGAAAAATCCTGTGCCAAGCGCACCATGGCATCATAAACCGAGGCGTCTCCGTGGGGATGGTACCGCCCCAGCACCGAACCGACCGTATCGGCAGATTTTCGGTATGCTTTGTCCGGAGACAATCCGTTTTCATACATAGTATACAAAATCCGACGGTGTACCGGCTTTAATCCGTCTCTTACGTCCGGCAGGGCACGGCCACAATGACCGACATGGAATAGGCGAGATAAGATTCCTTCATCTCTTTTTTCCAAGTCGACCTGTACGACTCTGTTTAAATCTTCATTCATTTCTAATCACCCTTTGGTCCGGAAAAATCTAAGGATTTTTTCCGGTTTCTATTACAGCTTGCTGCGCTTTCCAAATCAAATATCCTGCCCAAGTCCATTATTTTTCATTTTTTCCATGAAAAAGGCGGCGATCTGCGGCGTCCATTCTCCGCTTGGAATCGGTGCCCGTGCTCCGTTTTGAAAACGAAGAACCGTCAAACGCTGGGAGCGGTCTATGAAACTGATTTCTTCATAAAAGCTATCAAATGCCGCCGATGGATAATGAACGGTAACAAAATCTTGATACAGGCGAATTTGCGATTTTTGTTTTCCCAATCGCTTCAACCGGTACTGCCGGCGCGCTTTGCGCCGGATTCGAACAACCATCCCAGCCGCACGATAAAGTAAGCAGCCACACATATCAAGGAAACCATTTCTGTAGCCAATGGAAAACCCGGTAAAAAACCAACCGGAGCCATCCTGCGAAAAAGCAGGGACGCCACGGCCCCCAGCACGCCGGCTCCCAAAAAGCTCCGGAACCAACCATACCGGCCGGTTTTTGGCGATACTGATCTGATATAAATAATAATCCCGATACTGCGGATAACTCATGGAAAATGATAGGGTATGCACCGGTTTTCCAATCAATTCCTCCAAAAAGCGGTCATTTTTAAAAAAGGCTTACCTTGTCCGTTTTTAGCGTTAAATATCCAGATTTTCCACGTATTTTGCATTGGCTTCAATAAATTCCGGCGTGGCCGACTTTATCTCCCATCAGAATGGTGAAAATTTCGTCTGCTCGAAACCGCGTCCTCCAGCTCTACCTTTTTCATGATTCGGGTTTCCGGGTTCATGGTGGTTTCCCAAAGCTGTTCCGGGTCCATTTCGCCTAAGCCTTTGTATCGCTGAATATCTTTTTTCACATCATCGCCGCCGTACAGTTCCTGCACCGCCTGATCCCTTTCTTCATCCGTATAGGCGTAACGGATCTTTTTCCCGCGAGAGACCTTATAAAGCGGCGGCTGTGCCAGATAGACATGGCCTTCCTCAATCAAAGGGCGCATAAACCGGAAAAAGAAGGTCAAAAGCAGCGTCCGGATATGCGATCCGTCCACGTCCGCATCGGCCATGATGATAACCTTTTCCGTAACGGATTTTGCTCACGTCAAAATCCTGGCCGATGCCGCATCCCAAAGCAGTGATGACCGGCATTAGCTTATCGTTGCCGTAAACCTTATCGATCCGGGCTTTTTCTACGTTGAGCATCTTGCCCCACAGCGGGAGAATCGCCTGGAACCGCCGGTCCCGTCCCTGTTTGGCGGAGCCGCCTGCGGAATCTCCCTCCACGATGTAAATTTCCGTATAGGTGTTGTCGCGGTCGGAACAGTCCGCCAGTTTGCCGGGCAGCTGGCTGCCTTCCAGCACCGATTTGCGCCGGGTCAGTTCCCGGGCTTTCCGGCGCCTCTCTGGCACGCTGGCCGCGTTGAGAGATTTTTCAAAAATCATTTTGGCAACTGCCGGATTTTCCTCAAAAAAAAGTGCCCAGTTTTTCATAAACAATATTATCTACCAGCGTCCGCACATCGGTATTTCCCAATTTTGCTTTGGTCTGTCCCTCGAATTGAGCATCCTCCAGTTTAACCGATACAATCGCGGTCAATCCCTCCCGCACATCCTCGCCAGTGAGATTTTTGTCGCTTTCCCGCAGAAAATTATGGCGGCGGGCATATTCATTGAATACCCGGGTCAAGGCCGCTTTAAATCCCTGTTCATGGGTGCCGCCTTCCACAGTATGAATATCATTGGCAAAGGACATTACCAGCTCGTTATAACTTTCGTTATACTGCATGGCGATTTCGGCAGTCGTTGTTCCTTTTGAGCCGGACAGGTAAATCACCTGGGGATGCAGAATTTCCAGTCCCTTACGTTTATGGATATACTCGACAAAAGAGCGGATACCACCCTCGTAGCAAAGATCGTTTTCTACTACTTCTTCACTGCGGGTATCCCTTAGCAGAATCCGGACGCCCGCATTGAGAAACGCCTGCTCGCGCAGACGAGCCAGCAGCGTGTCATAATCATACTTTACTTCTTCAAAAATTTCCGGATCAGGGAGAAAAGACAACCTACGTACCGGTTTTGTCTGTATCTGCGATGATCTTTAAGTCCGCATCCGGCACACCGCGGTAAAATTTCTGATAATGGATATGCTGCCCGTCCGAAACCCGAACTTCTAGCCAGGAGGAAAGGGCATTTACAACTGAGGCGCCCACTCCATGCAATCCGCCGGATACCTTGTATCCGGAACCGCCGAATTTTTCCGCCGGCGTGCAGAATGGTATAAACTACTGTAACGGCTGGAATCCCCATCTTTGGATGAATCCCCACCGGAATACCGCGCCCATTGTCGGTTACACGAATAATATTTCCCTTGAGGATCTCAACGGTAATCAAATCGCAGTATCCTGCCAGTGCCTCGTCAATAGCATTGTCCACGATTTCATATACCAGATGATGCAGACCCCGGGGCCGGTGGAACCGATATACATGCCTGGTCTTTTGCGGACCGCTTCCAACCCTTCCAGTACTTGAATATCATTTTCATCATATTTTTGCGTTTGGTTGTTTTGTTCCAAGTTTTTTCCCTCCAAACAGGATTCTTGTTCGATCAAAACGCTGTTATGTTCCAAAGCAGCCGGATATCCGGTCAGCTATTACAGGTTCGCAAGCCCCGCCATAAATCCGGTACGCTTTTTCAGCGTGGCAGGGGAAATCTGCGAAATGTAAACCGTTATTTTTTGTGGTCTTCGCAGACGATAAATGATTTTGGCAACTCCGGCGATACATTGATCACCCGGCCGTTTTTTCAGCCTGGGCAAGGTAATGCCGGGTCAACCTGCTCATAGAGGTATTTTCAATATCAAAAATACCGATGATTGTGGCCGTTCGGACCACAACACTCTGTCCTAAATGAAGATACAAACCGCCGCCCCCTTACTCTTGTTCCAGCTGACCGTGTTCCATCCGAAACACGCGCCCGCCTTCCAGCCGGGAAAAATATCCCTTGTCGCAGCAGGTGATGAAGATTTGGCTGCCGGTGAGATGATTGAGCAAATATTCCCGGCGATTCTGATCCAGCTCGCTCATCACATCATCGAGCAAAATCACCGGCCTCTCGCCTAAAATATCACCGATACAGCGGCTTTCCGCCAGTTTTAACGCAAGCACCGAGCTTCTCTGCTGGCCCTGAGACCCAAAGAGCGGACACTGCGGCCGTTAATGGAAATTTCCAGATCATCCCGGTGCGGGCCGATTCCAGTCGAGCCGCTGCGAAGGCTCCTCCGAGCGGTTCTGCATCATTTTTCCAGCAGCAGGGAAGAAATCTCCTTTGAGTTTGCCCTTCCTGCACCGGCAGTTCAAAAGGCCGGTAATCAAGAGAAAAGATTCCCGTTCCATGGAGATTCCCTTGTAAATATCCTCCGCTTCTTTTTGCAGCCTGCGGGTGTATTCCATTCTCATCCGGATAATCACCCCGCCCAAAGCCGACAATTTTTCATCCCAGATATCCAGCGTATCCAGCAAAGCCGATGCATAAGAAATATCCTTAAGGAGAGTGTTGCGCTGTAAAAGAATGCGTTGGTATTGGCCTATCATACCGATATAACGGGGGTAATCTGGCAGATAGAGGTATCTAAAAACTTCCGTCTGCCCGCCGTCCGTCTTTGACCAAACCGAGATGGGACGGAGAAAAAACCACTGTCGTAAAAAAATCCCGGCAAAGCCGTGATCGAATCCTGGCGGATGTCGTTAAGCCAGGCGGTCTTTTTGCCTTCCAACTGAATTTTGGACGTTTGCTGGCGGCCGGCACAGAAAAAAATCTGATTCGATCAGCGCCCGGCTTTCTCCAAACCGGATCAGATCCGCATCTTTGGCGCCGCGAAAGCTTTTGGCGCCGGATAAAAGCCAGATAGCCTCCAACAAATTGGTCTTACCCTGGGCATTGTCCCCGTAGATGATATTGACCGTTTCACAAGGAAAACAGACAGAGACTCTATATTCCGGAATTGTTCCAGATGCAGCCGACTAATTCTCACAGGAACCAACCTCTAAATCATATTGGTCAATCTGTACCCGGTCGCCGGGATACAGCTTTTTCCCCGGGCGGTACAAACCTCCCCATTGACCGAAACGGCCCTCCGCCACTATCTCCTTGGCGTGTCCTCCGGTTTCTGCCAATCCGCAGTATTTTAAAACTGATCCAACCGGATCCACTCTGTCCGGATGGGAAAGAAACGAACTTCTGCCATGCTTTCCTGCTTTCCGCCCTGACGGGCAATATTGTGAAAGGATTATGCTTCGCTTTTTAACCGCACCGGCAGGATCAAAAACAAAAAGTTGTCTCCTTCCAGCGGCACCATTTTCATAGGAGCCAGCGTCCGCTGATCAAAAGATTTACTTTATCACAGCCAGTAGCACGCAGTGCCTCCAGCATATAACGGTTATTAAATCCGATTTCCACCTCGTCTCCTTCCAAAAGGCATTCCAGCTGATCGTATGCCTTACCAATTGCGGTGGAACAGGACATTTTGATTTGATTTTCTCCGAAATGGATGCGCAGAGGACTCTTCAGCCGGTCTGAGATCAAAAGAGAGGTGCGTTCAATGCTGTCAATCAGCGGGCGGACGTCTACCGTAACGGTACTATTGCTGCCCGCCGGAATCGCCGCTTTGTAATCGAGAAATTCACCTTCCAGCAGACGGGATATGACTTTGTATTGGCCAATCTGTACCACCACATGCTTACAGGACAAATAAAGCCGGGTTTCCTCGTCCTCTTCATCAGATAAAAAGCTTATTCATTTCCGATAGAGTCTTTCCAGGGATGATAAACTGGGCTGATCCTTCGGCGGAAACTTTTCCCTGCGTAAAGCCAGTCGGAATCCATCTACCGATACTACCCGAAGTTCCCCGTCTTCCAGCTGGAAAAGGGATCCAGTATGAACCGGTTTGGAATCGTTCGTGGAAATGGCAAATAAAGTTTGGTCAATCATGCTCTTCAAAAGATGCTGCGGCAGGCTGATCGACTGCTCTTCCTGCACCACAGGAATTTCAGGGAACTCATCTGAGGGAATACCCAGAATTGTAAATTCGGTCGCACCGCTTTTGATTTCCGTTAAGTATTTTTCGTCGGTATGTATGGTCACTGTATCTCCGTTCATCCGGCGCATCATGTCGACAAAGAGTTTTGCAGAGGACGATTTCCCCTCTTCCTCTACCTGAGCATCCATCTGTGCGGAAATTCCCAGATCTAAGTCATAGCCTAAAAAGGAAAGAACACCGCTTTTTGGCGCGGACTAAAATTCCTTCCAGCACCGCCAGAGAAGTTTTGCCGGAGACTGCACGGGATACATTGGAAACAATTTCATACAGTTCCGGACGGGAACAACTAAATTTCAATGAAGTCACACTCCTTTTCCACGGATCAAAATAAAACAAAAAAGAAAGAATAAAAAAAGTAAAATAATTTAGTCTTAGTAGTAGGGGCTGTGGATTTGTGAAAATGAGTCCGCAAATCCGCATAGTAAAAGGGAATAACGGCCTTTTTCTCCTGTTGGGCGCATCGTTGGAAAAATGTGAAAAGGTGGAAAAAAACGAAAAGACGTATTTTTTTTAACAGGAGAAGAGGTGTAAAGTTTAGAAAATGTTGAAAACTTGGTTGAAAGTGAGGAAAAAATAGAATAAACCAAAAGTTTTCCAAAGGCTGTGAATTGTGAAATAGTGGAATCCATGGAAAATCAGGTGTTTTGAATATTCTTGATAATATCCTCTACCATTTCCCGGTAGCGGAAGTCCACTTTCATATTCTTTTCTACCTGTTGAATGGCATAGACAATGGTCGAATGGTCCCGTCCGCCAAATTCCTCTCCAATGGCAGCCATGGACATCTGGGTAATCTCCCGCACAATGTAGATGGAAACCTGCCGCGCCGAGGAGATGGTGGCGGAACGTTTGTTGGAACGGATGTCCTGCGGGCTGACGCCGCAGGTACGGCCTACTTCGGCAATGATGCGTTCTACCGTCACCGGGACTGGCTGCTGATCGTTGAGCACCTCCCGGATGGCGTTTGTGCAATGAGTACCGACGGGGGTGCCTGCCAAAAGCTTGTACGCTTTTAATTTTTTTCACCACGCCCTCCAGCTGGCGGATGTTGGTTTTTAATTTGTTGGCAATGTATTCACATACTTCATCCGGCACATGAATATCCAAAAGTTCCGCTTTGCGCTGGATGATGGCAATTGTGTTTCAAAGTCCGGCGGCTGGATATCCGCCAGAAGCCCCCATTCAAAGCGGGTGCGCAGCCGGTCCTCCAGGGTTTTGATTTCCTTGGGAGGCCGGTCAGAGGTCAGAACAATCTGCTTTTCTGCCTGATAAAGGGTATTAAAGGTATGGAAAAACTCCTCCTGGGTCTGATCCTTACCGCCGATAAACTGAATGTCATCTACTAAAAGAATATCTGCCTGACGGTATTTGTTGTGAAAAGCAATGGTCGTTTCTGATTTGATTGCTTCAATCAATTCGTTGGTGAAATCTTCGCCCTTGATATAGATGGCGTTGGCATTGGGATTGTTTTTTGTAATCTCGTTGGAAATCGCATACAGAAGATGCGTTTTTCCTAGCCCTGAACCGCCATAGATAAATAGAGGATTATAGGCTCCTGCCGGATTGGTGGCCACTGCGAGAGAAGCGGCGTGGGCAAATTTGTTGGATGGCCGACGATAAAGGTGCTGAACGTGTATTCATAATCGCCGCCGGTACTGTTTTTTGGCCATTTCCTCCGGCGTATATTTCTGGGGAAAAGACTCTGCCGCCGGTTTCGCCGCAGGGGAGCCGAATCGCTGTATTTATACTGGATGACCACTTCCACCGGAAAGCCTACTACATCCTCGAAGGAAGCCGCAATCAAATCCAGATACCGGCCTATAATCTGATCACGCTTAAACTGGGTCTGCACCTGCAGGTAAACAGTTGACCCTCCATTTTAAAGGCTCAATTCCCTTAATCCATGCCGCATAGGCTGTGGGATTCATGCTGTCCTGAGCTTCTCAAAAACAAGATCCAGAATTTCCTGTAAGGATTCCATCTATCGCAGTACCTCCTCATCTCAGGTTGAAAAGCTGGGGATTTTTCTGTGGAAAATTTCTTTTTCCACAAAAATTTACCCTCAAATTATACCACAGATCAGACAGGCTTTTTCAAGGTTTTCCACCGATGAAAGAATCTATATATTTAATAGTATATTGGTCAGATTCACCATTGACAAATCGATATAGAAACAAGAATTCCGCCGGAAAGGGAAAAAAAAAGCTGGATGGAAAATTTTGATTTTTAGAGAAAAACAGGATTTCTCCGCCTTTGCGGCGGTTTTTTTTGTTTTTGATATTGACATAGCAAGTCCGGTTAAGATATACTATATTCTTGCAAGGTTAGCCTCGAAAGGAGGGACATTTATGTTCAGAACATATCAGCCCAAAAGCTGCAGAGAAAAAAAGAACACGGTTTTCGCAAGAGAATGTCAACCAGAAATGGGCGTAAGGTTTTGGCGCGCAGAAGAGCCAAAGGCAGAGCACGTCTCTCCTACTAAAGAGGGTTGACCACATGCGCATGTGGTCTTTCTTTTTATGTGCCGTATTTTCCGTCCGGCTGGAAAATCATACCGAAGACGCAACGCCTTTTGAAGTTTTTCAAAAGGCGTTTTGTTTCATGAAAGGGCGGTTAAGGTCAGGATGAAGATTGCAAAATCAATCAGAACCGTGATTTTCGCCGCGCTTACAGCAAAGGGAAATATGCGGCGCATCCACTGCTTGTCACCTACGCGGTAAAAAACCGCACAGGTGAGACCAGACTCGGCATTACCGCTTCCAAAAAAGTTGGAAACGCAGTCCAGCGGAACAGGGCAAGGCGAATCATCACGGCGGCATTTATGCCGTTGGAAGAACAAATCAAAAAGGCTATGATATCGTTTTGGTCGCTCGGGCCAAAACCCCCCTTGCAAAATCGACTCAGATCGCACCTGTTTTGCAAAAACATCTGCAAAAATTGGGACTTATGAAATATGATCAAAAAATGGATGCTTTGGATGATCCGGATGTACCGGAAATATCTGTCTAAACTCAAAAAGAGTACCCACCTGCAGATTTTATCCCACCTGTTCTTCCTACGCGCTGCAGGCAATCGAACGCTTTGGCGCTTTGAAGGGCGGGTTTTGGCGCTTCGGCGCATCCTGCGCTGTCACCCTTTTCATCCCGGAGGGATGGATCCGGTTCCTGAGAATTTCCATTGGTTTTCCGAAAAGAAAAAGGGTTAAGCCGCTCCTCCTCTTCTACTTCAGGCTTTTTTCAGCGCAGAAAGACTTCTTAAAATTTGTAAACGGAGGACAAGGAATGAATTTTATTTATACTGTATTCGGCTGGCCTCTCGGCTGGATTATGTATGTGTGCTATTTGATTGTAAAAAACTATGGACTTGCTCTGATCCTGTTTACCATTATTACCAAAGCATTGCAGCTTCCCTTGGCGATCAAGCAGCAAAAGTCCATGATGAAAACGGCCATTTTAAGCCGCAGATGGATGCGCTGCAGCGCAAATATAAAAACAACAGGGAAAAGCTTAATGAAGAGATGATGAAGCTTTATGAGAAGGAACATTATAATCCCATGAGCGGATGCCTTCCTACTCTGATCAGCTTCCCTGATCCTGTTTGGTATGATCGACGTTATTTATAAGCCGATCACCCATATCATCCGGCCCGGCTCCGGGATCATTGAAAAGCTACCGAGATTCTCACTGGCCTTGGGATGAATACCGGAAATACCATGGCCTCCCAAATTTCGGTTATCAATTCCATTCAGGCAGACCCGGCTCCCTGGAGTGAACTGGGTGCTGATTTTATCGCCAAAGCCCAGTCAATGGATTTTTCTTTCTTAGGAGTTAATCTGGCTGCGACCCCTACTTTAATGCCAAACGGTCAGCCGATGTCGGTCTATCTGCCTCTTTGCTGGTGCCGATCCTTTCCGGTATTACTTCTCTTTTGATCTCCATTCAATCTCAGCGCCAGAATAAGGCTACCATGGGTGACATGGCAGGCGGCGGAATGATGAAAGGCATGATGTATTTCATGCCGCTGTTCTCTTTGTGGTTTGCTTTCCAGGTGCCTGCGGGCGTTGGTATGTACTGGCTTTTTGTCCAACGTGCTGACCATGGTGCAGACCGCTATTCTGCATAAAAAATTCGATCCGACTGCTGCGATTGAAGCGGCAAGAGCAGCAGAGGAAGCAGAAAGAGAAAAGAGCGGGAAGAACGCCGGCTTTTAAAGGAAAAAGAAAGCCCAGGGCAAACAGCTGGATGAAAAAGAAAATGAAAAAGCCATGAACGCCAAAGAGCTCAACAAAAAAAATCGCCGAGGCCGTCGTCGGATGGCTGAAAAGTATGGCGACGTATACACCGAGGACGAGGAATAGTGTTTTGCCATTTGGAATGGAGGTTTTATTGTGAATCGTGAAGTCATTGCCACTGGCAGAACAGTGGACGAAGCATTGGATAAAGCATATGAGCAGCTGGGTATATCCCGGGATGAGGCGCAGTTTGAGATTCTCGATCTGCCCAAAAAAGGTTTTTTGGGTCTGGGCGCTTCTCCTGCTAAGGTTCGGGTATTTATCGAGGTTTCCAAAGCCCAGTGCGCGGTGGATTATCTGCAGAGTATTTTTACCAGATGGGGTTGGATCAAGTACAGATTGACGTAACCGAAACGGAAAATTGCGCGAATATTACTTTAAGTGGCGACGGCCTTGGCGTACTCATCGGGCGCCGGGGCGAAACGCTGGATGCACTGCAGTATCTGGCTGGATTGGTCGCCAACCGTTTGGAGGGCGACTATTACCGCATTGTGGTGGATAGCGGAAATTACCGGGAAAAACGGGAAAAACCCTGGAAAACCTGGCGAAAAATTATCTTCTCAAGTTATTCGCACAGGCCGCAGCGTTACGCTGGAACCGATGAATCCTTACGAGCGCCGGGTTATCCACGCGACCATTCAGGGAATTGACGGGGTAACCTCCTCTTCCATTGGAGAAGAGCCTTCCCGCCGGGTGGTTATTTCCTCCACGAATCCGGTGAAGCAAAACTATCATCGCGATCGTTCTGCAGAAAGCGGCGAGCGCGGGGAACGCAGCCGTGACCGTGGAAGCCGGGGCGGCAGAGGCGGCCGGTCAGGCCGCGGCGGATATGAAAAACGTCCGCCACGCGAAAAATATGTGCCGCAGGACGTGACTCCCAACCCAGACCAAGGTGGAAGTGGAGGATGACAGCAAACCGCTGTATTCCAAAATTGAAATCGACTGAAAATATGCTGTATTTGTTTGCGGCAGTCTATCAAAAACAGGAGCAGATGAAAGGTCTGCTCCTGTTTTTGCTATATAAAAGCACTGAAAAATATTCGGGTACCACCCTTTGTTGGGACGGCCATAAAAATCTGAATGATGGACTAAGACAGCTCATATTGCAAAGCTTTCACTTATTTGCCGCCATGATAAGTTTCAAACGCATGAAGTTTTATGCATATAAAGGCACGGATTGAAAGGAAAGGGGCATTCTGCTTCTTTTTATAGCAGCCGTAACAATAGTCCCAGTTTTATTTGCGTTTTTGAAACCAATAGACAAATAAACCAACGGCTGCCACAACTGTAATTCCCACGCCAACCCAGAACCAAACAGAAGGGCCGCCGCTGACAAAAATAGCAGTTGGCCCATCAGCGCCTCCGATTACCCCGATATTCAGAGAAAAAATAAATCCATTGCAATATCTCCTTTACAGATCCGTCTGTTCTTCCAATTCCGGTACCAGTTCCAAAGAATAATCGTCAAATTCCTGTCCCAAGGCCGTATAGATTTCGTCGTACATTTCATGCAGAAGCGTCATGGATACTACATCGCTTTTAGGTTTAAAATAAATGGAAATCCACATCCGCCGGCCAGTGAGCACCACATCATAAAAAGTACCGGTATATTGAAAATCGTCGAGAATATGATGAGAAATTTCTTTACTTTATAAACGACGTCTTCCTTTGGGGGCAAACAGAAAGATGCTGCGAAAAGCGTCGGCAATCATTTTTATCGGCTGGGGCAGCATGAATAGCGCAATGACGATCGCTACAATCTGGTCAAAATAGGGCGCAATTTTTTTCGCTGGCGTTTCTGATAAAAAAACCTGAGCAAAAAACGCCGCCGCAATTCCCATGCTGCACAGAAAATCTACTTTCCAGCCGTAAATTTCCGCTTCTACTGTAGGAGATGCGGTCTTTTTTATGAAAGTGCCGCATCAAAAGCAGCACCAAAAGGCTGAAAAACGCCAGAATAAACTCAAAAGCGGAAATTTGGCCATGATTCAGATGACGGCCGCCCTGCAGTAAAATCTGGATGTTGTTGGTAATTAGCCCTATGGTGACGGAAATGAGCATAAAACCTTTGACAATGATAAACACCGATTCAAACTGGGAATAGCCGTAGGGCTTTTTCTCGCTGACCGGCTGATAAAAAGCGGAGTTAAAAATAGGGAGAGACCGATGACAATCAGCTCAGCCGCGTCAAATACCGCATCCATCAAAATGGCCTGAGAGCTACTCCATAAGGACATGAAAAGCTCGACAACGACGAAAGCCATTCCCGCATAGAGGGATATTTTCAGGATAATTTTTTCGTATTTTTGTTTTTCATTCACAATTTCACCTTGCTTTACATTTTTTTGATGAAGAAGGGGCAAATCTCTTTTTTGTAAGGCAAGACGCCCTATAAAGCCAATCGAGAAAATGCCCAGAGAATGAAAAACGCTACGGGTCCTTTTCACCCGAACGAGTCAAAGCCGGCGGCTTTCAGCCATCTGCCTGAAAGTCTTCCAATTTCCAGCTGATCCGCGTACTTACCAGCGCATCCAGCAAAAGGCCGTCAGGTGTGTACTCCTCTGAAAAAATTTTGCCGCTTTCCCGGATTTCGGCGGCCAGAGCCGCTTTTTTCATAGGGTAAAAGCAGCCTCATTCGAAGCTGGCTGGGCGGCAGGGCTTTGCCATTGCCTCCAGCAACCGATTTAAACCATAACCCGTCCTGGCGGAGATTAGTACCGTCCCGCTGCCCATAATGGCAGGCATACTTTCCAACTGGTCGCATTTATTCAGCGCCGTGACCACCGGCGTGCCGGTGCATCCCAGCTCATCCAGCAAACGGCGGGTCACTTCAATCTGATCGTCCGCTTCCGGACTGGAAATGTCGCACACATGCAGCAGAAGATCTGCGTCCGCCGCTTCTTCCAGAGTCGATTGGTACGCTTCTACCAGTTGGTGCGGCAGCCGGCGCACCAATCCTACTGTATCAATGAGCATGACGGTTCTCCCGTCTGGCAAAGTCAGTGCCCGGGCAGTAGGATCCAGGGTGGCAAACAATTTATCTTCTGCCAAAACGCCTGCATTGGTGAGCGTGTTGAGCAGGGTAGATTTCCCTACATTGGTGTAGCCGACGATGGCCACCGTTATCACGCCATCTTTTTTGCGGCGCGCCCGCCGGGTGCTGCGCTGTCGTTCCAGATCCCGCAGCTGTTCTTCCAGCGATTCAATCCGCCGCCGGATGTGCCGGCGGTCGCTTTCCAGCTTGCTTTCGCCGGGCCGCGGGTGCCGATGCCGCCGCCCAAGCGCGACAGGGCGGTTCCTTGCCCCATCAGCCGAGGTAGCCGGTATTTCTGTTGCGCCAGCTCTACCTGCAGCTTACCTTCCCGGCTGCGGGCCCGCTGGGCAAAAATATCCAGAATCAGGGTGGTACGGTCCACCACAGCCAGATCGGTAGCTTCTTCAATATTGCGCAGCTGGCTGGCAGTTAGTTCATGATCGAAGATCAAAGGTTGGCTCCCAGCGCCGCCGCCTGATTTTTGATCTGTTTGAGCATGCCGCTGCCTACACAGGTGGTTTTATCCACGGCAGGACGTTTCTGACTGATTTTACCCAGCACAACAGCGCCGGCTGTTTGAGCCAGCTCTTCCAATTCGTCCAAAGATACCGCTGCGTCATATTCTCCGGTATCCACCGCCACCAAAATGGCGCGTTCTTGTTCTTCTTTCATTTCGATCATGATTTCACGCCTTTCTAAAGGTAGTATACCACAAATTTCGTCTGTTTGGAAAGGGGAAGAAAGTCGTTGCCAAAAACAGAGGATGCATAGTATACTGAAAAAATGAAAAGGTGGCGAATAAATGATTTTTTCAGCGAAAAAGAGAAGATTGTTTTTGATCCTGCCGATGTTGCTTTTGGTTCTAAGTGCTTGTCAGAATTTCCCCCTGGCAGAGGTGGTGCAGGACGAATCCTTTGCAGAAGAGATATCCATTTTTAACGACAAAGATGTTGAAAAGTAAATGACTCTTTCCGACGATGGATTCAAAGAGGTTTTAAATGTCGTGTACCCCCTCAGGAAAACACTCCGTTGGCTGTAATTATGGGTCTGCACCGGATAGCCTGTCTGTCTGCAATTTGGCACCGGATGATCCTTACCTGTTACAATTCTTGTGGGAATGTCTGAATATTTTACCCATGGATAGTCTCCGCAGCGAAGAGATGAAAAACGAAAGACGATTCTTATTCTGTTCTTTCTTTTCAAGATGAACAGATTGATATACAAGTGGCTGTTTATCAGATCAATCGAAAGTATACTATTACCGTGCAGAAAGAAAATCTGGATCCACAATGGTATCACATTTCCGTTGTGCCAGGGGAGTCTTATTTGAAAAAACTGAAAACCATTTTTTGAAAATTTGCCGGATATCCAAATGGAACGGTTCTGCACATCACTGAAAAGCGGCGATGCAGCACAGTTGGCGGTAATATGCTACCATTCGGCTAGGACAGTGCAGGAATGGGACGGGTACGCGTTTGACGAGGTGACTTTCCAAAACTTGGCGACGAGTACGAGGTAGGTTTGACGAGAAAATATAGATCTTTTCAAAATACTACAATAACCTATCGATTGAAGCTGAATTGCCTCGATCCTGGAAATACGCCCTTTCCCTCAGGGTACAGCGAATGGCTAATGGATGTGGGGATGAATCATCTGATTATGATGGAACCTATATGGAGGCGTATAACCTGAGGCAGGAAGACGTGCCAGTAATTGGCCTCCCTTTTGGCGAAACGTTTGACCGGGATCCGGTGAAAATGACGGAAAGCCTGCGGCGCTTTTTTGATTTGGCGGAGAATCCAGTTCCGCCTTGGCAAATAGAACCGTCTTTGCTTTTTAGAATCCTTGCTATATTTTTGGATTTCCGATTAGAAGTACAAACCAACCGGTACCGGAATTGGATGTCCCGGCAGGAAATGGAGCAGGCGGCCTTTATTATTTTGGAATGGATTTTATCCCGAGCGAACAGGGAACAACAGCTTATGATCCGGAAAAAGGAATTTTTCGTCAAAGGCATCAGGGAGAGGCGGCCTCCCGGTTTGAAAAGCTTGTTCGCTGGAGATGGGAAGAAAATACGCTTGTGCTTTGCTACGAAACTTATTTGGATGCTTCATGATACAAAAGACGAATGCCGCCGAATACCGTTTTGAGAAGCGGTAAGATGGAACCTTTATTTTTCTGATGCAAAAATAGACTGAAATCGGAAAAAGCCCGGCCCGGCTTTTCCGATTTATCTTCCACAGCAGTGTTTGTATTTCTTGCCGCTGCCGCAGGGGCAGGGATCGTTGCGGCCCACCTTTTTGCCGACCTTAACCGGCTCTTTTTCACCGTCCCGTCGGAAGAACCGCCGGAAGTGGTCATGGGTTTAGCCACCTGCTCGCGGCGAGGCGCCTCCCGGCTGACCCGTACGGTGAGCATCATTTTTACCGTATCCTCTTTGATGGACTGGACCATTTCGTCGAACATATCGGAACCAACCATCCGGTATTCTACCACCGGGTCCCGCTGGGCGTATGCCTGCAAGGAGATGCCGCGCTTGAGCTCATCCATGGCGTCGATGTGATCCATCCATTTGGTATCCACGTTGCGCAAAAGCACGACCCGTTCCAGCTCCCGCATCAAATCGCTGCCGATTTCCGCTTCCCGCTGCCCGTAGCGCTCTTTTGCCCGACTAATCAGCGTATCTCGGATATCCGCCTTGGATACATCGTCCAGTTGGCGGCCGTCGTAGACAAAGTCTTCGTCGGAGCACAGCCAGCCGCCGAAATGGACTTTCAGACCCTTGAGATTCCAGTCTTCCTTGTTTTCATCGTTGGCCAGGAAAAGATCCACCGCGTCGGAAATCGTGCTCTCGGTCATCTTGAGGATGGTATCTTTGAGACTTTCGCCGTTTAAGACGCTGGCGCGCTGGCCGTAAATGGTTTCGCGCTGCTTGTTCATCACATCGTCGTATTCCAGCACCCGTTTTCTGGTGGCAAATTGCGGCCTCCACCTTGCTCTGGGCGCTTTCGATGGCGTTGGAGAGCATTTTGTTTTCGATGGGGTATTTTCGTCAGGCCGATGGAATCCATCATGTTAAAGATGCGCTCGCCGCCGAATAGCCGCATCAGATCGTCTTCCAGCGACAGGTAGAAGCGGGTGGCGCCCGGATCGCCCTGACGGCCGGCGCGGCCGCGCAGCTGATTATCAATACGGCGCGATTCGTGGCGCTCGGTACCGATGATGTATAAGCCGCCCGCCTCTTTGACCTTTTCGGCCTGAGGGGCAAATTCCTCTTTAAATTTTGCCAAAAGCTGGGCAAAGCGGGCGCGTGCGTCGAGAATCTGCTGATCGTCGGTCTCGCCGAAGCCGGTGGCCTCCAAAATCATTTCCTCGCTCATGCCCTCCCGGCGCAGCTGATCCTTGGCGGCATATTCCGCGTTGCCGCCCAGCACGATGTCGGTACCGCGGCCCGCCATGTTGGTGGCGATGGTCACTGCGCCGAAATGGCCGGCCTGCGCTACGATCTGGGCTTCTTTTTCGTGATACTTGGCGTTGAGTACTTCATGGGCAATGCCGCGGCGGCGCAGCATCTTGGACAAAAGCTCCGATTTTCGATGGAGATAGTGCCCACCAGCACCGGCTGCCCTTTTTCATGACAGGCGGCGATATCGTCAATCACGGCATTAAACTTGCCCTGCTCGGTTTTATAAACCACGTCGGGGCGGTCGTCCCGCTGCACCGGCTTGTTGGTGGGAATCTCGATCACATCCAGCCTGTAGATCTCCCGGAATTCGCCTTCTTCCGTCATAGCCGTACCGGTCATACCGGCCAGCTTGTCGTACATGCGGAAATAGTTCTGGAAAGTAATGGTGGCCAGCGTCTGGGACTCTTTTTGAATGCTGACCCCCTCTTTGGCCTCAATGGCCTGATGCAGTCCCTCGTTATAGCGACGGCCTACCATCATGATACGACCGGTAAATTCGTCTACAATCAGCACCTGGCCGTCTTTCACCACATAGTCGATATCCCGGCGCATGGTGCCGTATGCTTTAATGGCCTGGTTGACATGGTGTAGATAGGTGGCATTTTCCATGTCCATCAGGTTATCGATCTGGAAAAAAGGCCTCGGCTTTTTTCACGCCCGCTGGGGTAAGGGTGGCGGTGCGGGCTTTTTCGTCCACAATGTAGTCTCCATCCACATCGTCGTGTTCTTCCTTGGAGTCCAGCTCCTTGACCTTGACAAAGTGCATGTTTTTCACCAGCTGATCGGTCATCTGGTACAGGTCGGTGGATTTTGCACCGGGGCCGGAGATAATCAAAGGCGTTCTGGCCTCGTCGATTAAAATGGAGTCCACCTCGTCCACAATGGCGTAATGATGGCCGCGCTGTACCTGATTTTCCTTGCGGACGGCCATGTTATCCCGCAGATAGTCAAATCCCATTTCGTTGTTGGTGCCGTAGGTAATGTCGGCGGCGTAGGCCTGACGGCGCTGATCGGAGTTGAGGTCGTGGACGATCAGCCCCACGGAAAGTCCCAAAAAGCGGTAGACCTTGCCCATCCATTCCGAGTCGCGCTTGGCTAGGTAATCGTTCACGGTGACGATGTGCACGCCTTTACCCTCCAGGGCGTTGAGGTAGGCCGGCAGCGTGGCCACCAGCGTTTTGCCCTCGCCGGTTTTCATTTCGGAAATGCGGCCTGATGCAGCACTACACCGCCCAAAACCTGCACCGGGAAAGGGCGCATTCCCAGCACCCGGTCGGAGGCCTCCCGGCAGACGGCAAAGGCGTCGGGCAGAATGTCGTCGAGGGTTTCGCCGGCGGCAAGACGCGCTTTTAAAGCCGGCGTCTGCTCCTGCAGCTGCCGGTCAGACATCGCCTTATATTTGTCTTCCAAAGAGAGAACCCGGTCGACAATCGGACGGATATTCTTTAATTCCCTTTGGGAATAGCTACCAAAAATTTTTTCAAAAAGCCCCATGCTATCAAATCCCTCCTCGCGGCCGAAAACCGCTTTTCCGGCAAAAGCCCGATACTTTTTATTGTATCTCTTTCTATGCGGATTTGTCAAACAAGCTAGCTCGTTTCTGTGAATTTTTGTTAACTTACCGATGAAAAAACCGATTTCTGGCCTTGTCCTAACCGGATTCGCCGTGTATACTGAAAAAATAAGTATTGCGGGATATTTGGTAGATCGGATCTTAACATACGGGCTTTGCGATACCTTAAAAAGGAGAAATGAGAATGTTGGGAACTTGGGTCAATGTAGCGGCGGTGTTAATCGGCGGGTCCATTGGGCTGCTGATTCAAAATGGCCTGTCGCAGCGGCTGGCCGATACGCTGATGAAGGGGCTTGCACTATGTACCATCACCATCGGTATTTCCGGCGCGTTGGACGGTAGGGATACGCTCAAGCTGATTTTGTCGGTTGTCATCGGCGCATTGCTGGGCGAACTTCTGGATCTGAACGGAAAAATCCAAAGACTGGGAGAGTGGGTGGAACGGCGTTTTTCAAAGGGGACCGGCGGGGTTTCCATTGCTGAAGGGTTCGTCACTGCCAGCCTGATGTTCTGCGTAGGGGCTATGACCATCGTCGGTTCTCTGCAAAGCGGCCTGACCGGCGACCATCAGATGCTGTTTACCAAATCCATGCTGGATTTTGTTTCATCTATGATTTTTGCTTCTTCTTTGGGGCTGGGGGTGCTGTTCGCAGCGGGTTTTGTGCTGGTGTTTCAGGGTGGCATTACCTTGCTGGCGGGGCTGGCGGCCCCTTTTTGGGGGATGCGGTCATTGCGGAAATGACCTGCGTGGGCTCGGTGCTGATCATCGGGCTGGGGCTTAACATGCTGGGGATGACCAAACTGAAGGTCATGAACTACCTGCCGGCCATCTTTCTTCCGATTCTGCTTTGCTTATTGTGGTAGCGGAAAGGGCGTGTTTTCCATCCGGGATTGATTCTTCCGGTGAAAGGGTTCCATTCTGTCAACAACCTGTCCCAAACGGCGTTTTACCGCATGTCGGCTTGAAAAAAACAGAAGAAAAAGCCCGGATTTTGAAATCCGGGCTTTTTTATTGTTATGGTTACTTTTTCCCTTTTTCCTCCCAAAGCCCCAGGATTTGCTTGCGGTAGGCGGCCGCCGCCTGTTCGGTCTTGTTGTCCTGAAACTGGTAGTATACCCGGTCGCGGATTTCGTCCGGCAGGTACTGCTGGGGATAGTAATGCCCCGGGTAAGGATGGGGATATTGATAACTGAGGCCCCGTCCCAGTTTTTGGCGCCGGAATAGTGGCTGTCTTTGAGATAGGCGGGGATATCGCCGGTCTTGCCCTGCTTCACGTCGGCCATAGCCGCGTCGATGGCCAACACCCCGGCGTTGGATTTGGGCGCGGTGCATAAAAGGATGGTGGCGTCGGCCAGCGGCAGCCGCGCCTCCGGCAGGCCCAGCTGCAGAGCGCTGTCCACACAGGCCTTCACAATGGGGATGGCCTGGGGCCAGGCCAGACCGATGTCCTCACAGGCGATGCACAAAAGCCGCCGGCAGGGAGAAAGGATATCCCCGGCGACCAGGAGCCTGGCCAGATAATGCAGCGCCGCGTTTTCGTCCGAGCCGCGGACCGATTTGTGAAAAGCGGAAAGGATGTCATAGTGGGCGTCGCCGTCCCGGTCGTAGCGCATGGCGCTGCGTTGGCTCACCTGCTGTACCGCGTCCATGCTGATGCGGCGGCAGCCGTCCTGTACAGGCGCGGACAACACGCACATTTCCACCGCATTGATGGATTTGCGCACGTCGCCGCCGCAGCCCAGGGCAATGGCTTCTACTACGCCGTCCTCCAGCTCCAGCGGCGTTTGCTGTTCCTGCTCCAAAATGGCAAAAGCCCGCCGAACCGCCGCCTCGATATCGGCCGCATCCACCGGTTTGAACTCAAAAACAGTGGAACGGCTTAAAATCGCGTTGTAAACATAGAAATAGGGGTTTTCAGTGGTGGAGGCAATGAGAGTAATCTGCCCGTTTTCAATAAACTCCAGCAGCGACTGCTGCTGCTTTTTGTTCAGGTACTGGATTTCATCCAGGTACAAAAGCACCCCACCCATGGCTTCAAAGGTGCCCAGTCCATTGATAATTTCCTTAATGTCCGAAACGCTGGCGCTGGTACCGTTGAGTTTGTGCAGGGTCTTGCCGGTTTTTTGAGCGATGATTCTCGCTACTGTCGTTTTTCCCACGCCGGAAGGCCGTAAAAATCATATTGGTGATATGCCCCGAATCCACCATCCGCCGCAAAACGGCGCCCCAGCAGGTGAGCCTGTCCCACCACGTCGTCCAGGCTGTCCGGACGGATATCGCCAGTGGTGCCGCCATAACAAATCCCCCTTTCCTGCGGAAGATCCGCGTATCAATGTAAATGTATCGATTTTTCTATTGTAGCAGTTTTTTGCCGGAATGAGAAGAACTTTTGTTTTATAACGATAATAATTTCCGCTCCCCGGCATTGCCGGAAAGCGGAAATTACAAACATGTAATGCATTTGTCCTTTTTTGCGGAAAATGACCCAAAGAACAAACATTGCAGCAGTTCCCAACAGGTACAGGCCATAGAGAATCCGGGCGCCGGCTAACGGGAGCCCAAACGGGTGCCGCGCTCCGGATGGTTCAGCGCGTACCAGACAAAGCCCACAGCCAGTAAAACCAGTGCGATCCCACACCATAAAAAGGCACGACCGGCTTTTTCTTTTTCATGGAGGGAAACCTCTCTTTTCTTTGTGCGCTTATTCGTACAGAGGAATTTAGCGCAGGTCTCGTTTACTTCTTTACCCGGATTTGATCGGCGGCGTTTTCAAAATCGGTAGCCGCCAGATAGATCCAACGGGCAATTTTCTCCATTTCTTCTTTGCCAAAGCCGCGGGAGGTTACGTAAGGGTTCCTACCCGGATGCCGCTGGTGACAAAAGGGCTTCTGGGGATCGTCGGGAATGGCGTTTTTTATTCACGGTAATATACACCTCGTCTAGCCGGCGCTCCAGCTCCTTACCGGTAATGTTCATAGAGCGCAGATCCAGCAAAAGCAGGTGATTGTCAGTGCCGCCACCGACCAGATCAAAGCCCTCCTTCGTCAGGCAGTGGGCCAGATGGGCGGCGTTTTCCACGATCTTCTTTTGATATTCTTTGAATTCCGGTTTCAGCGCCTCGCCAAAGCAAACGGCCTTGCCGGCGATAATGTGTTCCAGCGGACCGCCCTGGGTGCCGGGGAAAATCGCTTTGTCGATCTGCTTGGCCAGCGCTTCCCGGCAGAGAATCATGCCGCCGCGGGGGCCGCGCAAGGTCTTTGTGGGTAGTGGTGGTGACCACGTCGGCGTAAGGCACCGGCGACTGATGCAGCCCGGCCGCTACCAGACCGGCGATGTGGGCCATATCCACCATCAAATAAGCGCCGCAGGCGTCGGCCACTTCGCGGAATTTGGCAAAGTCGATGGCGCGGGCGTAAGCGGAAGCGCCTGCCACAATCAGTTTGGGTTTATGCTCCATCGCCAGCCGCATCAGCTCATCGTAGTCGATGGTGCCGGTTTTGGCGTCTACACCATAAGGAACGAATTGAAAATAGGTGCCGGACATGTTTACCGGCGAGCCGTGGGTCAGATGGCCGCCGTGGCAAGTTCATGCCCAGCACCGTGTCGCCGGGTTGGATAAGCGCAAAATAAACCGCCATGTTGGCCTGCGCACCAGAGTGAGGCTGTACGTTGGCGTGCTCCGCGCCGAAGAGCTTTTTCGCCCGCTCAATGGCCAGGTTTTCCACCTTGTCCACGCACTGGCAGCCGCCATAGTAGCGCTTGCCGGGATAACCCTCGGCGTATTTATTGGTGAGAACCGATCCCATGGCCGCCATAACAGCCGGCGAGACCAGATTCTCAGAGGCGATCAGTTCAATATTTCTTCTTTGACGGCCAGCTCTTCCTGCATGGCACTGCCCAATTCGGGTCATATTTGGACACAAAGCCAATGGTGTCCAGCATATCTGCATACATGGAAATCGTCCTTTCTTTGGAAAACCGCCGCGGAAATGATACGCTTTTCCGCAGTTGGTTTTATTTTCTTTTCTTTTATTATACTGACACAAACAAAGAAAATCAATTCTTTTGTGTATTTTATACTGGAATCAAGCAAAAAAGAAGCCGATATCAAAATTTTTATTCCCGCACGTAGCGTTTTGGAGCCTTGGCGGGTGTTAAAGGTAGAGGAGGGAGAATATGCGGCAGGAGCAATCATTACGTACGAATGATGGTGCTGAAGATGTGATCCGGCAATATGCTACCATGGTGTACCGGCTGGCGTTTGCCCGGTCGGGACAAAAGACGATGCGGACGAGATCTTTCAAGAGGTGTTTTTCCGTTATCTGAAAAACCAGCCGGTATTTGAAAGTGAAGAACACTGCAAAGCATGGCTGATTCGGGTTACGATCAACTGTTCCAGAAAGCTGTGGAGCAGCGCCTGGCGCCGGAGGGCGCTGCTCGTGGAGGAAGACTTAGCCTTTGAGAGCAAAGAAACGGCCGATCTTTACCACGAGCTGCAAAAGCTGCCGGCAAAATACCGGCAGGTGATTCATCTGTATTATTACGAAGATTTGAAAGCAGAACAGATCGGCAAAATTTTAAACCGAAAACCTGCTACGATTCGCACACAGCTGACCCGCGCGCGAGCCATGCTGCGCGGCGGGCGGGCAGCGAAGAAAAGAGGGCGAAACAGCCCTTTGTCCGGCTAAAACCTGCGCTGATTGCAGCGGCAATTTGCCTTTGCCTGGTGCTGACGGTTCCGGTTTTGGCTGCGAGCGTAGAGCCGGTTTATGAACTGATATATTTGGTAAGCCCGTCGGCCGCCCAGTTTTTCGTACCTGTGCAAAAATCCGATACAAACAACGGGATCAAAATGGAGGTGGTGTCGGCAGATATCCGCGGCGATACAGCCAGAATCTATATTACCATGCAGGATCTTATCGGAGATCGTGTTGACGAAACCATAGATTTGTACGATAGTTACGACATTCGCCTCCCCTTTGACGGCACAGGCTTTTTTGCGGGAAGGTGGGTTACGATCCAATACCCGGACAGCGACCTTCTCATTACCATCAAGACGGACGGGCAGAAGATTGCGGGAAAGAAAATCACCTTTTTTCCGTAGGGATGTTTTTAAGCGATAAACACTATGATGATATCCAAATCCCGGTGGCACCTTTGTACGGTTTCTCAAAATCCGAAAACCCAGACGGTGGAAGTTTTCGGCGGGGCGGGGAGGATTTCGAAAAGGTTATCGATTTGCATGGCCGGGGTCAGGCGCAGGCGATGGTGCCGGGCGATGAGGAGGCATCTTTCCCGGTGAAGGGAATTGATTTGACTGGCGTGGGATATGTGGACGGAAAACCCATGTCCAGATGCAGATGAAAAACAGTCGGACAACGATAATCACGGCTACTTCTATCTGAAGGACGCTGACGGGAACCGGGTATTATCCCGCTGTACCTTTTCCTTTCGGCAAACGAAAGAGCAAAAGGGGCAAATAAGTTATTGCGAGGATGTGTTCGATGTTCCCCTATCAGGAACTTTCCGCATATCAGCTGTACGGATATTTTGTCACTTCCCAAAAAGAAGAAAACCGAGGGCGGCTGGCGCGTTACGTTTTCGCCCGAAAGCCAGGATAAAATCTTTAGATACAAAGAAAACCTCCTTTTGCTAGAATAGGAGCAGGTTTGCCGACCGCACCAGAGCAAAAGGAGGTTTTGTGATGAAGGACATACAAAGTTTAACACATTCCAAGTGGAGATGCCAGTACCATATCGTATTTGCACCGAAATATCGCAGACAAGTAATATATCAGGAGATAAAAGCAGATATCGGACAGATATTGAGAAAGCTTTGCGAACAGAAGGGAGTAGAGATTATAGAAGCAAATGCGTGTCCGGATCATATTCACATGATGGTGAGTATCCCACCAAAGCTAAGCGTAGCAGAATTTATGGGATACTTAAAAGGGAAGAGTAGTCTGATGATATTCGACAGACATGCCAATCTCAAGTACAAATATGGAAGCAGGCATTTCTGGGCAAGAGGATACTATGTAGATACGGTAGGTCGCAATAAGAAAGTAATTGAGGAGTACATCAAGAATCAATTACAGGAGGATATTGCGGCAGACCAAATAACATTAAAAAGAATACATAGACCCGTTTACAGGTAGTAAGAATACCAAGGCATAAAAACACAGGCCGCTTTAGCGGCGGCCTGTGAGTAAAATGCGGTTGGCAAACCTTTCGAAGCATCTTAAGATGCGATGCCTGTATTAAGCCCTTCTAGGGCTTGGTGCAAGCCACGCGTTTCACGCGTGGTCTGTCCCGTCGCCGCAGATCAGCGACAGCGGATTTTCCGCCGCCAGAAACCCGGCCAGATCCCGCGGGAAGAAAAAATCTCGCCCTCCATCAGGCTGTGGGCGGCTGGTCCGAGACCCAGATATTCGCGCCCAGCCAGTATTTACAGTTGTGGCGGCTGTGAAATCCCGGTTTGGCAAAGTTGGAGATTTCGTATTGAGCAAAATCCGTGCCGCGCCAAAGCTTCCACCGCCTGCAAATAGCGTTCGGCCTGCTCGTCCGGGTGGGACAGCGCCGCCACACACCGTTTCGGTCAAAGGGGGTGCCCTCTTCGATTTTAAGCAGATAAGCCGAGATGTGCGTGATACCGGTTTCGGCGCAGAATCCGATGGACCTTTCCACCGATTGCGCCGTTTGTTGTGGAATACCCAGCATCAAATCCAGCGAGATGTTGGAAAATCCCGCCGCCTGCGCATGAGGCCACTGCCAGCGCCGCCTCCTTTGCCGTATGCCGCCGGCCCAGGATCCGAAGCTCTTCTTCGTCGGCGGACTGCATGCCGAAAGACAGTCGGTTGACCCCGGCGGCGAACAGATCCCGCAGCGTTTCTTCCAGTGTAGAAGCAGGGTTTGCCTCCAGCGTGATTTCGGCGTTTTGTAATCCGAAATGCCGCCGCGCTGTACTGACAATCCGCTCAATGCGCCGCGCGCCCAGCAAAATG
>VOFE01002206.1_pt1 | contig 48000 bp, 70 predicted proteins | sample 5384071 | NCBI WGS metagenome assembly VOFE01 (sample SAMN12384724, study PRJNA508395) | human gut metagenome | isolation source: healthy gut D | host: Homo sapiens
CCACCCCAATTTCAGAAAGAGTATCCCCGCAGGCCGGACATACCAGAGCTTCTCCTTCCAGACGGTGTTTCACCACCTCGGTGGGAACTCCCTCTGGAATGCTGTCCAGCGTGTATTCGTGCTTTTTGCGGCGCTTGTGCGCGGCCACAACAGTAGCTTTTTCTTGCGGATCCTGTGCGAATACCTCTGCTTCATTGAACAGAAAACTCAGCTGCTCGGCAACCGCTTCATCGCTCTTTTCCGAGGATGTCCCAAACTGCTTGTGCCGCGCAAGCCGCAATGCTTCCATAAGCATATCCACACGCTGTTCAAGCGCAGAGACACGTCGGCTCTGCGCTTGAAGTTCTTCGTATTCCGCACGGGAAATGGTGACCGTTTCCGTGTTGCTTGTTCTGCAATGTTCTGTGTTTTTCATACTTGCTATTATACCATATCCACGAAAAAAACGCACAGAACAAACTCAAAAAAGCAGACCCTTTTAAAAGATTTCCAGACCGCTGACAGGCTTGTGTGCTTTCGGCTGGTCTACACTCAAACCCTCCATGAGCCAGCGGTACTGCTGCGGTGTCAGCATTCTGGCTTCACTCTCATTTCTGGGCCATTGAAAGCTGCCCTCTCCAATCGCTTGTACAGCAGCACAAAGCCGTTGCCCTCCCAGTACAGAGCCTTGATCCGGTCCCGCCGTCTGTCGCAGAACAGAAACAGCGTATTGGTAAAGGGATCCAGTGAGAACTCCTGCTGCACCATGGCAGCCAGTCCGTCGATCCCGCGCCGCAGGTCCGTATACCCGCAGGCGATATACACCTTTTCGGCTCCTGTGAAGTCGTTCAGCATGACTTTAAAACCCGCAGCACCAGCTCCACAGTTTGTGCATCTGCACCGCTGTAAATCTCCGCCTCTGCTCCTGCGACGCGCACGGTGACCGCAATGTTCCCGCCGGGCTGCGGCTGTGGAGTGATTTCCGCAAAGTGTACCTGCTGTGTTTGGATTAATTCGAATACTTTTCGCTGCCATTTGTAATAGGTGGCTTCGCAGATGTGGTTTTCCCGGCACCACGATTTTACTCCTTGCCCACTATTCCGGCAAGCTGAGATCCGCTCGGCCCATACAGCCAGTTTCTTTTCCTGATTCAGTGTCTGTAAGTTTCTTTCCACCCAAACGCCTCCATATCCGGGCTCTATGCGACTGGCGTATACTATCCGCCAGTCGTATATACTCGCCCTTTCTATATGCAGACATTATTTCATCCTTCCGCAGAACTTACAATACGGGGCTGTTTTGACGCTTACTCACGCATTGCGTCATATGTCTGCCCGACCACAGCAACCGCAATTTTTTCCTTTGCCATAGCCGCAGTGTTGCCAGTGGCCAAAAGCCGATCAAATGTGATTCTGGTGATGGGCGGATTATTTTCCCGGAGCTGTTTCTCAACCACATCAATGAGCAGCTTTTTCAACCGAGGATTTGTCTTTTCTCCCATGAGATCCTCCCTCTTACATACCACCAAAGATTTGTATATTATTCTCAAGTTCCTCTTCCGCAGGAACCATCTGTGGGAAGTCGATACCGTCGATACAGCTTTCATAAAGATAATCCTTTATTTCCGCCATATCTCCGCTTTCATAGTACTTTATCAGCAGCATCGTAAAGTCCCTCTGCTTTTCAATAGGTACAGAAATAATCCCGCAACCTGAGGCAATCATTTCAGCATTCCCAGCTAACATAGCGGTACGTTTATTTCCATCCAAAAACATCTGCTTTCGCATAATATACAGCATAAGCGTTAATGCCCGTTCAGTCGGCTCCGGTATTTCACGGATCCGCAGCAAATCCGCCTTGATTTGAGACTCAATAGGCATCTCTGGCCTCCACGTCGTTCCGCCGATTGTGACCGGAACATTCCGTATAAACCCCGCATTGTAGACCAAATTGTCACCGCCTACCAGACGATTAATCTGACAAACGAAAGAATAATCCACAGGACAGTCCAGACTATCCAGCACAAACTGCCATGCATGCTTTAGATTGTTGACCGCGATGATGTCCTTGACCGACACTCCTGCGACACTCAGCCCGTTAAAAATAGCCTCGGTGTCTGGATACGTTACGGCAAGCCCCTCTAGATGAGCACTCTTCCAAATATAATCCACGATGTTGCGTTTTGCCACAAAGACATTCTGTTCCACAGTCATATGATATTTTGATTGCATCCATGTCACCCCCAGCGAGTTATGTTGAATTCCTGCCCCTTATTTTATCACGGTATGGAGGAAAAGACTAGGGAATCTCTGATTTAATCCGCGCTACCGCGCATGCGCGAGAGATGGTAAAATAACACCATCAAAACGATGGAGGAACAAGGAAATGAAGCAGGAAACATTTACGGACATCGAATACAGCTACCGCAAGAAGAAAACGAAGCGGGAGGAATTTCTGGAAATCATGGAGGAGATCATCCCGTGGGATGAATGGGTTGGCGTGATTGAACCCTACTACCCCAAGGGAAAGCGCGGTCGTCCGCCCATGGGGATCGAAAAGATGCTGCGGATGTACCTGCTTCAAATCTGGTTCAACCTGTCTGACCCGGCGACCGAGGATGCCATTTACGACAGCTATGCCATGCGAAAATTCACAGACATTGACTTTATGACGGAAACAGTGCCGGATGAAACAACGCTGTGCAAGTTCCGTCATCTTTTGAAACGAACGGCCTGAACAAGCTGTTTTTTGACGCAATCAACCGGGTTATGGTAGAAACCGGACACATGATGAAGGGCGGCACCATCGTGGACGCGACGATAATCAATGCTCCCAGCTCTACGAAAATGCGGAGAAGAAGCGTGACCCTGAAATGCATCAGACCAAAAAGGGCAATGAGTGGAAATTCGGGATGAAATGCCACACCGGTGTGGATGCAGGCAGCGGCCTGGTTCATACCATTACGGTCACGGCGGCAAATGAGCATGACATCACACAGGCCGCCGCATTGGCGAAGATGATGAAGTAGTATATGGGGATGCCACTGGGAACCGCGTGAGGTAGCCTGCGACGAGCATTTATCCAGCATTGACTACCGCATTAACCGCCGCATGGCTGTAAATGTCCAATGTGGTGCTGGGCTGTGCGTGCCCCAGCAGCCCCGCCACAGTGCGTACATCCACTCCCTGAGCAATGAGCATGCTGGCGTTAGTGTGCCGCAGGCTGTGCACGTTCAAATTGTCCGGCAAATTACCCTCCCGCAGAATCTTTTTGAACCGGAATGTGAATGTACTCGGCACCATCGGATCCCCGCCGGGCTGCCGGAACAGATAGTCCTCTTCCTCCAGTTCCCCTCCACCACGCTGTTCTTTCTCCCACGCACTTTCTTTTTGCCAGGCACGAAGCAGTTGCAGAGTTCTTTCGACAGATATACCACCCGTCCCCACCCCCGTACGGGTCTTCGGTTCTTTCACCAGGATCGGCTGGCCGCTCAGCTTAACTACATTGCGCCGGATATGCAGCGCCCGCTGGCGCCAGTCGATGTCCGACCACCGCAGGCCGCAGGCCTCGCCCCTCCGCATGCCCGTGGCGAGGATCAGCTTGAAATAGACTTCGTATTTCAGGCTCTGGCCTTCCGGCGCCGTGATAAGCCTTTGCACTGTTTCCTCATCCGCCACCGGCCGCTCCTGCGGCGCGCCTTTCTTCCTGTATGCCCGCCATGCAGGATTGTGCGTGATATACCCTGCCTCCACTGCATCGGACAGGATCCCGCACAGGCAGGAATGGATGCCCTCCACTGTTTTTTCAGCCAGCAGTCCGCCTGTCTTCCAGTTCTGTTCCGAGCGCATCGCATCGTAGAAAGCCCGTAAAATGTCCTTGTTCAGCTCTGCCAGCTTGTAATGCCCCAGCGCTGGCAGGATTCGCCGGATATCCTGCTTATCCCGCACCAGTGTGCTGGCCGCCAGTTTCTTTGGCGCCACCTGCTCCAGCCAGATGTCGATGTATTTTGCCAGCGTGATGCTCCGGTCCACAGGCTCACCGGGCGTTCGCTTCACCTCCCGTTCGTAAAGGACCGCCTGTTCATTGAGCCATTTCTCCGTCTGTTTTGCCGTCAGCCCTTCGGCGGATGCACTGTCTTTTGCACCGGCTTCAGCCGATTGCCCTGGTAATCGTATCCCCGGGATACCACCAGCAGATAACTGTTTTCCCCGCGCTTGTGGATGCTTGCCATATTGACCACTCCTTTTGGGTTTCTGACACAAAGCATACCGTCAGCTGTGCTCAATAGCCAGCTCCAAACCCTCTATTCTACAATACCAACGAAAACATTTGTTATCCCTCTGCAAGCATCGTCGTGATCGCATAGTGCCGCAGCGTGTGTGTACATGAAATTCTCTGCTGAATCCATTCCTGTCGTAGAACCGCCTCAGCCAGTGTGTGAACGTGGCGGGGTCCGGAGCCGAACCATTCTCATTGACAAACAGCAGCGCATCCTCGATGATCTCTCCCTGCGTTTCCAAATGCCACTGCCTCAATGCATCCAGCACTCCGGACATCGTCCTGCTGACCGCTATGAGCCTTGGCTTTCTATTCTTTGTCGGGCCCTCCAGCAGACCCGCTCCCCGAACACGCCCCTGCTCCGCGACACTACGATGCATTCCCGCCGGATATCCTTCCACCGCAGCGCGCACAGTTCTCCGCGCCTCATTCCTGTAAGCATCATCAATGTAAAATAGCTTCGGTAGAGGATGGGCGCCTGCTCCAGCAATCCGAGAAAACGTTTGGCTTCTTTGTCTGTAGGGATCTTTTGCTCCCTATACTTCGCTTCTGGCTTTCCAATGCACTGTGCGGGATTGTACGCAATGATCTGGTTTCTCTTCGCATCATTCAGCACCACCGAAACCACGCCCCAATATTTTTGCACCGTCGCCTCGCCCAGTTTCCTGCCGCTTGGCCCCGGCTGTTTTCGGAGCCGCTCCAAAAGATACTCTATCGTTATCGGACGAAGCTCTTTCAGACGGATCTGTCCGATCTCTCCATACACCCGTTCCAGCATCTGCCGGTACCCGGCGAGCGTACTGGGCGCGTAATGCATCTGCCTTTCAAGCCATCCGCGTGCATACGCCTCAAATGTCTTTTCTCCATCCTCCGCATAACCGTACTTGAATTCCTTTTCCAATTCTTCCGCTGCGTGCATCACATACTGAAGCACCGAGCGCCGGGGGATCCTTTTCGGAACATGGAGCGTCCTTGCTTTACACACCTTTCTTCCATCCGGCCGATACCCGTTTGAGACCGTAATTTTGTACCGCCGCTCATCCAGCTGTTTCAGACTGGCCAATAGGGAAACTCCTTATCGGCCGATATCCGGCCCAAAGAGTTCCCGAAAGAACTCCGGGTTTTGTTTGACGTCGAGCCAGCCCGCATAGCACTCGATCGCTTTCTCTACAAATTCATTGCGCGAACTCACGCCCGCTGCCCGAAGATGGTCGTCGCACAAACGGATATGCCTTTGCGTGATGGCCAGGCCGGGCTTTATCCTCTTTTCCTGATGAAATCTGTACATCGCATCCATCCTTTCCTTTTTTGCATGGTACCGGCTTTTCGGCCGGTTTGGTGTCACGGGGAAACCGCGGTACACTGCCGAAATCCGGCTCTTTTTCGCTGTTTTGGTGCGCTCAATTGGTACCACGCCCTCATTTTGGTGTCACTCCGGTACCACGCTCAGCCCGCACTGCGGGCTGATGCATCCTCAAGACGCCGCGAAAGCGGTGTCTTCCTTTCTCCTGCTATCTTTTTCGATTGGCTCCATGGAGACCCGCCATTGCTCACCGGGCTTCCGGCGGAGCCCGGCTTCGCCGCATCCCGGCCACAGCGGCCCTGTGAGGCCTTTTCAGGGCAGAGGCGGGCATCTTCCCGTTCCCAGTCTTTGACGCGAAATACCGGGCAAAGCCGCGGCCTGTGACGGTCGTGACGATGGTGACGGTATTTTGGACGCCGCCCCGCTCCAAGAAATATCGTCATTTGCGTCATTACCGTCACAGCTCAGACAGATCGTCCTGCTGTCGCGTGTGCGCCTGAGCGTGTAACTCACGCCGTTTGCTTTCAGCATTCCCTTGTGCTTGTTCAGCCAGCGGCTGAGAATGTTGGGACGGAGCTCGCAGGGCAGAGCGTCATGGAGAATTTCCAACAGCTCCGATGCCGTGCCTTCGAACCGCTTTTCGTCGTGCGGCCAATCAATTACAATCCCGATCACTTCTTCGTCTGCACTCCGCGCTGTTTCTTCATCTTCTCTGCATTCCCAGATGTGAGACATTGGATCGAACTGCAGCTTTAATTCTTTCGATTCAATGTCCCGACCCGTACAGAACAGTTCCATAGTTTGAACTCCTGTCCTCACGCTGCAGGATGAAGGTCCCGTCCGCGGCCACACTCATCCCCGCTGTTCCGGACACCCTGTTCAACGGGTCGCTGTCATACTGCTTGCGCAGATGGTGGACCAGCAGCACAGTGGTCCTGCAGCGGTCGGCCAGCTCTTTGAGCCGCGCCAGGTCGGCATAGTCCCTCGCATAGGTATTGTCCGTACAAGTTTCCCGCACTTTCTGCAGCGTATCGATGACGATCAGCGACACCCTCCCGTGTTCCCGAACAAAGGTTTCGATCTGTCCGGCCAGGCCATCCGCCAGAGTTCCCGCATGTGTGGCCAGATACAAGTTTTCCGATGGGTCCTCCGTGATGTCCAGCAGCCTGTCCTGCAGCCTGTGATAGCCGTCCTCCAAGCACAGATAGAGCACCGTACCCTGCTGTGTCGGATGTCCCCAGACCTTTTCTCCGCCTGCCACCTGCTGGCACAGCCACAGCGTCAGCCAGCTCTTTCCTGTCTTTGGCGCTCCCGCAAGGATGTGCAGGCCCTGCACCAGCAGGTCTTTCACCGCATACCCCGGCGGTTCCAATACTGCATCCGCCAATGTGCGGGCGTCGATCGTTCTGAGCCTACCGGCCATCAATACCTCCTGGTGTTCCTGTTTGTTTGTGCATAGCATTCTCCTTCCGGTTGATTTTCGCATCCCTGTCGGGTACACTCATTCTAGCAAGAAGTCTTCCCGTCCGCAATACTTTCAAAGAAAGACGGGGACATTAAAAAAGTGCATCGGGGACAGGTGGTCAGATGGAAACAAAACGGCTCATTGAAACAGAAAACAGCATCCAGGAATTCACTGTACAGTTCTACGGCGGCACGGTGATGATCGAACGAAACCAGCTGCCGTTGGGGCAGATTTCCTGCGAGCTGCTGGATTATCCAGTGGAGGAGCTGCTTGCGCTGCATGATGAAGCCGTCAGGCTTTTTTCCATCGTGCGGGACTCCCTTTTTGCCCGGGACAAAGAAAAAAGCCCCGCGCTGGCCGCTGCCGTGCAGCGCCAGTTGAACAGGGCTTTGAAGCATGTGTATCCGCTTCCGCTGTTTTCTCTTTTGAATATTGACAGGGATACATACGGGACGATGCTGGAGGAGCTGTGCCGGAGTGCGCCGGAAGAGTTCCAGAAAGCCGTGACGCCGGGAACGCCGGAAAACGAAGCCCTCAGCTCCTTCTTCGGGAAGCTGTTCCGGCTGCCGGATGAACTTCTGTGCTTCCAGAGCTATGTTTCCACGATGCTGGACTTCTATTTCGAACCGCCGGGCGCAGGAACGCGGAGCATTATGCAGTGGGTGTTTACCGGTTCTTTTCCGATGCCGCTGTACAGGAGGCCCTGCGTGCTGCACTGCCGCCCTATCCCACTTTTGAGTTCCTGCAGAGCCGCCCGGTCATGACGGAATATGTGACGATGCCGGATCCTGTGCAGCCGGAAAAGTACATCCTTGCGGAGCGTGTTGTTTTCTCCAGCCTGGCCGATTTTCTCCACATGGATCTCTTCCGTGGCCTGATGCACGGAAATGTTCCGCGCCGCTGCCACAACTGCAGGAAGTTCTTCCTGCTGCAGAACGGATACGATGTGCGGCACTGCACCCGGATCGCGCCGGGAGAAACGAAGCGCACCTGCAGGCAGGTCGGCGCGCACAACAAGCAGGCGGACCGGGACAGCAAGACGCCGGTGCAGATCGAATACGAAAACACTTACAACCGTTTGAAAAAGCGGAAGGCACGCGGGAAGATCTCAACCGATGAGTGGAATGCTCTGGTCGCCAGAGCGCAGGACATCAGGGAGCAGGCTCAGCGAGGGGGCCTTTCGGGTCTATCGCTTTGCAACAGTCGCCTCATCACTCAGGTCGTACAAGTTTTGCAGCAGATACAGCCGCAGCATGATCTCCAGTGGATCCAGCGGATCATGGGCTTATTTTCCACGATCCGTTCAATCTGATTGTAATAGCACCGGCCAGAATCTGAATGGGATAGCCATTCCTTCCATTTTCGGGGACGATCCGTTCGATCTGACTCAGAAACTAGCCAGCTTTTTCTTTGTCCGCACCTGCGCCAACTCATCGCTGAATGCGGAAATCTTCCTGCTTTCACGTTTCCCAATCTGTGTACTATATGTGTTTTATATAAAACATATGACTGCCCTCTGTATAAATTTATTCTCTTATACAGGGGCGGTTTGCCTATTGTTTGCTTTTACTAATGGATCAATTCAACAGGCTCCGTGGACTTCTGTATGTGTGGTGGTTGGTCAGCATAATTGAAAAAGAGATTCTTCCGATAACGAAATCAGGAGGATAGCAGTTTTATGTCCTCACAAAGCTTACTCAAATAAGCGTCTAAGTCAGCAGTTTAAATTGCAATTTTCAAAATGGGCTGACGCTCCTGCTATTGAAGACGGGTGCGAAGGAGTTCCGCCAGTGCCACGGGATCGCCCTTGGCCGCATTGCGTTCCAGATCCCAGTTCAGGCTGCGATATTCTGTGCAGGATGGATCTCTTTGAAGAAATTCTTCAAGATCCTGAAGCATTGACAGATCCCAGACGCTGTCATCAATCTGTGCGGCAGTATAACGGCCCTGTTCAAGCATGGCAAAGCCGAAGAGGTCCTTGGCATGGGATTTGCGGGCCTGATCAACAGCATATTGCGCCAGATGGCTCGGAATGAACAAAACACCGCTGGATGTTCCCATCACCACGTCTCCGGGCAGGCAGACTGCCTGATGGATCCGGCAGGGCGTGTTGATGCCGACGGCAACACATTCCCGGATGGGAGTTGGGTCAACGCCGCGGTAGAAAATCTGAATGCCCTTTATTTTTTCCATCTGCTCCAGATCGCGCACACCGCCCCAGATCACGGCGCCGCCGGTTTTGGTCCGGGATGCAATGGCGGTCGTGAGGTTTCCGCCGACAAATGTACCGTTGTATATTTTGTCGAAAAGATCCGCTACAACGACGTCTCCCTCGGTGAGAGAATCCACCACCCATTGGTTGCAGGTCCTTTCCATCCGCGCGCTGCACCCTCTGCCTTTACGGCGCTGGCCAGATCCGGACGTGTGGGCACAAATGTGCAGGTGACGGCGCGTCCCACCAGTTTCATCCCGGGTGAAGGGCCTGAAGGCCTCCGGCATACTGAAAGGCATAGCCCTTCAGATACAGAGGCATCCAGATTTCCTCGAGCGTCATTTGCCGCAGAGCGTTCAGGACGTCATCCGGAACGCGGGGCCGTCCATCTTCAAAACGCTCGCCCGTCCATTGCGGTGTGAGAGCCAGGATACGCTCTCGTTCTCTGTATTCCAAGCAATCGCCTCCCCTTGTTTGACGTCCGGCCGTATCTGCGTCTGATACGGAGATAAAATACTGTTTTTCCAGGCGTCCTGCTCTTGTCTTGGCGCGGTTCAGTGCAGAGGGCCGGTGTATTCGATGTGATTGGCCAGAAGTTCCTCCACCAGCCGTTCGGCGTTTTCATAGCCATGTACGAGCGGATGCTCCACAAGTGCCTGTACGGCTTTGCGGCGGGAATGTTCACAGGCGGCTTCCACGGTCAACGTCTCATACGCCTTCACATGCTGTACGAGGCCTCGGATAGAGCCGGGGAGCGGCCCGTAGCTCAGCGGCTGCACACCGTTTTGGTCTACAAGGCAGTTGGTCTCTACGACGCTTTCAGCGGAAAGATCCGTGATTGCACCGAGGTTGGGACAGTTCACGGGCGTTACCACAGGCCCGGCTCCGGAAAGAGCCTTCATCAGCGTGGCCGCCACAGTGGAATAGTATGCGCCGCCGCGCATCTCCAGCTCCTTCGGCTTCTCACATACATCCGGCCGTCTGTAAATGGCGAACAGCTCGTCCTGTGTGCGCAGGATCTGTTCGCCGCGGGTACCCGGTCCGCCGGGCGCAGCTTCCGCCATCTCTTTCTCCAGCATCTGCTTTTCAAAGTAGTAATATTGCAGATACGGTGAAGGAATCATTCCCAACCGTTCGATCAGGCGTTCTACGCCGGGGACCTTGGGAATGTTTTTAACGATCTGAGAAGTGAACAGCTTGTTTTCGATCATCTGAGCGAGCACGGGCTTTCCGTCCAGGAAGACCTCCGTGATAAAGCTGAGATGATTGAGGCCGGCCATGCGGCAGTACACGCGGCTGACGTCTGCGTTCAGAAGACGTGCCGCATCTACGTGCATGTTGTACGGCACATTGCACAACCCCACACAGCGGATACGGGAACAGCGGTGAACAGCTTCCGTGATGATGCCCGACGGATTGGTGAAATTGATCAGCCAGGCATCGGGGCATATTTTTTTCCATGCGGCAGACCAGATCGAGCGTTGCGGGAATGGTCCGCATGGCTTTGAAAAAATCCGCCTGCTCCCGTGGTCTCCTGACCGATGAGACCGTATTTCAGGGGGATGCGCTCATCCTTGATGCGCGCTTGCAGAAGACCGACGCGGAACTGGCTCACCACGAAGCTGCTGCCGTTAAGCGCGGTGTCCAGATCATATTCCGTATAAATTTTGGCGCTGGACGCCTGCTTGTGAGCCATCCGGATGCCCATGGCGCAGACAGCATCCGTCCGCTGTGCGCCTTCCGGCAGATCGTACAGGGCGATCTCCAGAGGAGCAAAGCACTCCTCGCCAAGCAGCCCGTCGATGATCTCGGGAGTATAGCTACTTCCGGCGCCAATGATGGTGACTTTCATGACAACACTACCCTTTGATTTTTATAATGAGTTCGATCTCGACCGGAATATTTCCCGGAAGGTTGGATGTGCCCATCGCCGAACGGGCGTGCAGCCCGCGGTCACCCAGCACTTCCACCATCAGATCGGAAAAACCGTCCATCACGGCGGGTTGTTCGTAAAAATCCAGCTCGCTGCTCACAAGCCCGAACGCCTTGACAAGATAATCTACCCGGTCCAGGTCGCCGAGATATTCCTGAATGGCGCTGAGAAGGATCTCGCCGCAGATGCGGGCGGCCTTGTATCCGTCTTCCACCGTGAGCTCCCGGCCCAGACGGCCGGTGTAGAACGGCTCTCCCGTGACTTCATCCTCCGGGCCGTGCCCGCCGATGAACAGCAGGTCCCCGCCCGGCGCAGCACGATATTGCCGCGAAGCCTGCGGCCGCTTTTCAAAATTTGCTCTTCCACATGGTTCATTGCGGGTCCCTTCCTTTCAGGTGCGGATTTTTGCCACGAGCTCTACTTCCACCGGGATATTGCGCGGCAAGCAGCAGGTGCCCATAGCGGAGCGGGCGTGCTGCCCTCTCTCCCAGAACTTCCACCATCAGGTCGGAGAATCCGTGCATCACCGCCGGCTGATCGAAAAATTCCGGACTGCTGGCTACGAGCCCGAACGCTTTTACCAGATACTCGATGCGATCCAGATCGCCCAGGTAATCACGGATGGCGGCCAGAAGGTTGATCCCGCACAGCCGTGCAGCCTGATACCCCTGTTCGACGGAGAGATCCGCACCGAGCTTTCCGGTGTAAACGGGAGTGTCCTCCGGAGTCGTTTGGTCGGTCGGGCCGTGTCCGGAAACAAACAGCAGGTCTCCGCACTGGCGGACGGCAACAACGCCTTTGCCGCGGCGGTCCTTTTGGGAAGTTCGATGCCCAGCTGTTCCAGGCGCTTGTCAGTCTGACTCATAAATCTGCATCTCCTTTTTGATGTGACGGCATGTTCGGATCAGCCTTTTACGGCGCCCATCGTCATGCCGGTGATCAGATATTTCTGGAAGTAAATGAACATTGCCACAACGGGAAGCGTTACCACTACGGTTCCCGCCATCAGGGGCCCCCACATGATATCCCGGAAACCGACCATCAGCGTGATGCCCACGGGAAGCGTGCGAAGCGCCGGGCTCCGGATGAGTGTGAGAGACATCATGAATTCCTGCCAGGCAAGGATGAACGAGAACAGTCCCATCGCGGCGACCGAGGGGCCGACAGGGGAAGGACTACCGGAAGATCGTTGCGAAAGGTCCGCAGCCGTCCATGGCGGCAGCCTCCTCCAATTCGAGCGGCAGGCCGTCGAAGTAGCTCTTCAGCATCATCGTTGCGAAAGGCACGGCAAACGTGCAGTAGGAAAGGACGAGCCCGATGAGGGAATCGGTCAGCCCGAGCTGCGCGAACACCACATAGATGGTAATGATTAGAAGCGGAAGAGGGAACATCTGCGTGAGAATCAGAAGATTGAAAACGACCTTTTGCCGCGGAAACGGAAACGGGAGATCCCGTATGCCAGAAACGTGGCGACAAGCAGCGTGATCAGCGTCGTGCTGACCGCTACGGTCAGGCTGTTTCTCAGATACGTCCCGAAGCCGTAGTCAAACCACATGGATCGGTAATTCTCCAGTGTGATCTGCTTGGGGAACAGCGTCGGCGTGGCGGAAAACATTTCGTTTTTTGTCCTTCAGCGAGGTGGAGATCATCCACACGAAGGGGAAAATCAGAAGCAGGGTGATGGCCGACAGGCTCACGTAGATTCCGGCCTTGCCCAGCAGTTCCTTTCTGCGTTTTGCTGTCATCGGTTCTGCGCCTCCTCTCTGCTGTTATAGATGATGTACAGAACCGCAAAGATGCCCACGACCAGAAGCCCGATCACGCCGACCGCGGCGGCTTTGTTGAGCTTGAAAAGTTGAATGCCGTGATATACGTATACACGGGGATCGTCTGGGTCGCGTTGAGGGGCCGCCCTTCGTCATGGTGTAGACAAGATCAAATTTGTTGAAAGTCCAGATGATTTCCAGCAGCACCGTCGTGATGCTCACATTCTTGATGCCCGTCATGGTGATGTGCCAGAATCCCTGCCAGGCGTTGCCGCCGTCGATCTTCACAGCTTCATACAGTGTTGTGTCCACAGACTGGAGCGCAGCCAGAAGCACGATCGTCACAAACGGGATATCTTTCCAGACGGTTGTGACCATGATCGACCCGAGCGCAGTGGCTGTGGAACCGAGCCAGTCCACGTTTTTGTCAATCAGGCCCAGAGCCTGCAAGATATGGTTTACGATGCCGTACTGGCTGGCGTACATCCATTTCCATGTCATGGCCGCGGCGATGCCCGGAACTACCCATGGAATCAATACCAGGCTGCGATATACGCCGCGCCCGCGGAAACTTTTGTTCAGCAGAAGTGCGATGCACAGTCCGATCGTATACAGCGCCGCCACGATGATGACGGTGGAAAAAGCGGAATTCCGCAGCGCTTTCCAGAAAATCTGATCGCTCAAAAGTTCCTGGTAGTGCTGCAACCCTACAAATTCTTCGAATTCCATGCTGCCGGAAGCCTGTGTGAAAAAGCTGGAGACGATGCCCCGAAGCAGCGGATAGATGAGAATAATGCCCACCAGCAGAAGCCCCGGTGCAATGAGCACGTAGGCGTACACGCTCTGGCGGAACTTTGTCCGATTTCGTTTTGCTTTCATCTGCGTTTCTCCTGTCTTATGCACGGCGTCCGGCAAGTGCTCCTGTCGGTATACCGTCAAGCAATGCGGCGCGGCCGTTCACCCATACGTTTTTCACGCCGCTTGCCTGCGTGCGCGGGTTTTTGCCGTAGCGCGGTCGGTTACCGTCTGAGAGTCGAACAGAACCATATCCGCGCAATATCCTGCTTGCAGCCGACCTCTTCCGGAGAGTCCGAACCGTCTGCAAGGAAGATCTGAGAGCCTCTGGATCATAGTTTCCAGAGGAAAGCGGTATTCCCGGGCCAGGCGGAGAAGCTTGGCAAAGGAACCCCAGGCACGGGGATGCGGAGATGTCCCGAGATGGATGGCATCCGAACCCACCATGTAATTCGGGCGGGACAGCAGAGCAAGCACATCCCGCTCAAACTGCCGCTGTACTTCTCCGCTCAGCTCAGGTTCGGGATCGTGGAATCCGATCACCAGTTTCTGGCTCAGAAGAAGACCGGCCACCGTCTGTCCCATGCTCTGCCCTTGTTCCCGGGCCAGTTCGCGGAAGGTCCGGCCCTCGAGGGAGCTGTCCTCGCCGGCATAGGCAATCACGCCGTCAAACATGGGAAACTCGCGGTCGATGTAATCGGCGATACGCCTGCGCTGTTGAGGATCATCCAGACGTTTCAGAATCGCGTCCACACCGCCCCTCGCTGGCCCACGGAGGGACGAGCATAGGGGCATAAGACGCACCGTACGGGTACGGATACAGTTCCAGAGTGATGTCCAGGCCCTCCTGAATGGCGCGGTCGATCTTTTCCATGATTTTCTGCACGTGTCCGATCGTTTCTCCGCCGGTGCGGTAGTGCGAAAAGTGGAGCTTTACCCCTGACCGCCGAGCAATGTCCAGAGCTTCATCCACCGCGTCGAAGCGCTCGCCCTGAAAGACCGTGCGCAGGTGCGTGACATATACGCCTCCCCCGCTCTGCCATCGCGGAACACAGTTCAACAAGCTCATCGGTATCGCTATATGCGCCGGGGAAATAGCTCAGTCCGGTGGAAAATCCCTTTGCGCCTTCGTCCAGCCCTTGCAGGAGAAGAGCCTTGGCCCTGCTCATCTCCTGCGCAGATAGCTTCCGGTTTTCAAACCCGACGGTTTCCAACCGGAGAGCGCAGTGCGGGACGAGAAACGCAGTGTTGACTCCCCGTGTTTCCGTCCAGACGCGACAAATACTGCTCAACGGTGGAAAAGTCCAGCGTGACGTCGTCGAATGCACCGTCGATGCCCTTTAGGTATTTGGCGTAGGACGAAAGAAGGTCCGGGCTGAGCGGCGCGTAGGAAAGGCCGTCCTGTCCCAGAATTTCGGTTGTGACGCCTTTGTAATGCTGGAGGGCTGGCGCCCGTCGTGCAGAAGGATCATATCGGAATGCGTATGGGTATCCACAAATCCCGGACATAGAACGTTTCCCCCGGCGTCCAGCGTTTCGCGGGCTGGCGTCCGGTGTGCCGCCTGACGCCATATGCCGCTGATGCGGCCGTCGCGGACCGACAGCGTCCCGGGAAATCCCGGAGTTCCCGTACCGTCAATGATATACGCGTTTTGAATCAGTAAATCTTCCACACGACTTATCCTCCTTGAGACTCCCTGCGGCACCACATGCCGCAGGGAGCATTCGGTTATTTCATCCGGTCAGAGTGTCTTCATGGGGTCAGCCCGCGTGCAGGTCGTTGAAGTTCTGTTCCATCTGAGCACAGAACTCTTCCGGAGTGATCTCTCCCGCCACCATGGACTGTACGCCCGGGCACAGATACAGCTGACGGAATTCTTCATACTTGCTTGTGGCCGGACGGTTCAGGCCGTACTGCGCATCTTCAATGAACGGCTTCAGCATGGGGTCCTGAGCATATTCGCTTTCCGCGAAGTCCTTGGTAAAGGGAACACACCGCTGACGATGCAGTATTCCTCGTAGTATCCTTCGTCGTAGAAGAACTGCAGGAACTGGCCGGCCTCTTCCTTGTGTTTGCTCTGCTCGGTGATGTGGACGGTATTCGGATAACTGAGCACGGCGTTGCCGCCGGGACCCGCCCAGCTCTGAGCAGTTGCCCATTTGCCGTCCATTTCGGGCATGCCCTGAAGCGTGGCGATGTTCCACATACCGGCTACCATCATTGCGGTTTCACCTGCCGTAAAGCTGTTTAGCACAGACTCGAAATCCATACCGGTGATTTCAGCGGGCATATATCCCTTTTCCACCAGCTCACAGTAGAACTTCGCGGCGGCAAGACTTTCCTCGCTGTTCATTGCGCTGACCCAGTTGCCGTTTTCATCGCGTTCGCAGACGGTTCCACCCGCTTGCCAGAGAAACGGCAGGTAGTAGTCGTCCACTTCGTATCCTGCGCAGGAGACCGTCAGCAGAGTCTTGCCGATCGCCTTCATCTTCTCACCGGCAGCAAGCAGCTCTTCCCACGTGGTGGGAACTTCAGTGATTCCCGCTTCCTCGAACAAGTCGGTGCGGTAGATCACATCCCAGGTGCATCCATCCCAGGGCAGGCCATAGATGGTGCCATCCGCACCAGTCATAACGTCGAAGCCGGAGGGGATGAACGAGTCGATGAGATCCTGCGAGACATAGTCCGTGATCGGAGCCAGAGAGCCGTTTTCCACGAACTCTACGCACCACGTACCACCCAGCATCGCGATATCCGGAGCGGTGTTTGCCATGACGGCATTCATGAACTGCGAGTGTCCGTTACCCCAGTCAATGTAGATGGGCTCGACGGTGATGTTCGGGTTGGCTTCATTGAAAGCGTCAATTGCATCATTGATGACCGCGTCCTGTGCGGGCACTGTGCCGCCGATGTACTGGAATGTCAGTGTAATGGGTTTCCCCGCTGCCCTGCGAATCCGCGGTGCTTGCAGAACCGGAATTCGCCACAGAGCTCGTTCCTCCGCCGGAACATGCGGAGAACATCCCAAGGCACAAGGCCACAGTCAAAGATAAGGCTGCCAACTTTTTCATCGCTTTTTCTCCTTTATTTTTATTGTTTGGTTTTCAGATGGAAGCTAAAACGGCTTCCAGAATCTGCATGTTGATAAGCGCGTCATCAATGTTTGCATCAGGAGTGCGGCCCTGTGCAACAGCGCGCAGAAAGTCTTCACACGCAAGCCGCATGGAGACGGAATAATCGCGCCGCTGAAAAACAGAAGGCTCATAGACCAGCCGTTCTAGACTGTCATGCGGATATACAGTGAGACGGTCGCACTGGTTTTCAATGCAGTAGCGCGCGTTTTTGGTGTGGATGTCCACGCACTGGAACGGGTGCTGTGTGTCCAGTTTGCCTCCGACGTTGCTGTGGCTCATACAGCCCACGCAGCCGTTCCGGAACCGTATGGAGACGGAAATATCCGAATACAGCTCACTCTCTACTTTTGCCGCGATGGCTTTCACCTGCTGCACCGGGCCGCAGAGATAGGTCATCAGGTCCAGCAGATGACAGCACGCGTCGGTGATCATGAACGTACCGGTGACGTGTCCGCCTGTTTGGGTGGGCCAGTGCTGGTACATGCTGGCTGTGATCAGGTGGAGCGTCCCACCGTCGGCTTCCATCATCTCTTTGGCCCGGCGCACCGCCGCACCGTACCGCTGGTTGAACACGACGCCGAACGTGATCCCCGCTTGCTGCGCTTCCCGCTTGAGCGCGGCAATCTCTGCGCTTGTGCGGCAGACAGGTTTTTCACACAGGATGTGTTTTCCCGCCGCGATCAGAAGCCGGCACTGTTCTGCGTGCAGGCCGGGCAGCGTTGCTACGATGCCGGTATCGAATTCCGTCGGGGAAGCCAGAAGCTCCTCCAGAGTCCGGTATGCAGGTATGCCGTAGCGTTCCGATGCGGCCCGCCGCTTGTTCTCATCCGGGTCCACAACGGCGGCCAGTTCGGCGAACTCGCTGTGCGCGGCAGTTTCCATATGGTGCCGACCCGCCCAGCCGCAACCGATGACAGCACATCGGTTCATGTCGTTCCTCCTCCCGCGGCAGTTCGGCAGGCATCCCGGACGACATGCTCTTCTGAGCGGCGTCCAGACAGCACACCGTATATGCCATATCGCTCAAGCTGCACCGGGAATGTCTTGTCCCCGGATGCAGGCCAGAAAATGTTCCATTTCTCCAACGGTCATGTTGCTGGTGCGCAGTGTGCCCGGAACGGCTCCCGCCTGCGTCTGAAAGACCGTGGAGTAATTGTGGTTCCGGGTAATCAGTGTGCCCTGCTCTCCGACTGCTTCCATTTCCACGAAAGGATATTCGTGGCGGATCGAACTGAACAGCTCCAGCACCACATGAGTGCCTCCGGAGCAGCGGCCGAGGATCTTGACGGTGTCCGGCCCCGGAATTTCCGGTGTTGCGAAGTTTTCTCCCAGAGCGCACAGCCAGACAAGACTCTGCCCTGTCAGCCAGCGGGCGAGATCGAACAGGTAAACGGCATATGTGCCGAACGGTCCGCCGCTGCGCGCTGGGTCACGCTCCCACGCCTGTGCGGTCATCGCCAGATGACTGACCGTTATGCGCAGGCTATGGACCGGTCCTATTTCTCCGGCTGCCAGTCTGGCGTGCATTTCTTCCACGCTCTGCTCGTATTTCAGCGGATTCCCGCACAGCAGAACCTTGTTGTGTGGCGTCCGGCCCAGCAGAGCCGCGTCATCCGGAGAAAAGCACAGCGGTTTTGATACGAATACGTGAAGCCCTCGCTCCAGAGCGGCCTTGGCCATGCGGACATGGTCTGCCGTTTCGCTGCAAATCAGCACGGCGTCCAGTTCACACTGCAAAAACTCTTCGTAATCATGCACCAGCAGAGCTTTCATTTTTTCCGAAAAGGTTTGTGCCGTCGTGAAGGCGCACTCTTTCACATACTCTTCCGACTCTCCGCAATCGCAAACGGCCGCTACCGAAATCTCCTTAAAGCGTTCCAGATAGCTCATGTATTCGGTGGCGTAATACCCCTGCGAAAAGCCGGCAAGTCCAACCCGGATCATGGCTTCAACCTCTCGGGTCGCCGTCGAGCCACGCGTCGAACATTTCGTACAAAGCGTCCTGGCGCGTTTTCGGCACATCGGACGCTCCGCTTTTGCCGGGCGCCGGTTTGCGCTCGCCGGTCAGATATTCCCGCAGGACGCCGCCGATAATCCGGTCGTCTCCTTCGTCCAGATAAGCCATGTCGAAAATGATGATCCCGCGGCTGACATAATAGTCATCCGTTTTGATGACTGGGTCCAGCCTGCCCATGTCCTCGTTGATGGTCCACGCGGAAATGCCGGTCGCGTTCGCGTCGATCTCCATGCGGAGGCGGACGGATGGGGAATAGAGCGACTTTTCCACCGTGCAGGTCACACCCGAAATGTCGGACACCGCCTCGGCGATGTTCGAGGCCAGGCGTTTCTGGAAGGCCTCGATCTGTTCCGTGTCACGGTTCAGCCAGTTGTCGATGGAAGCCATGATGCTCACGATACCTTCCTTGCCGACTTTCATGGGCCGTCCGATGCCCATTTCCTGAAGGAAGCAGGCATGGACCAGATCTTTTCTGCCGGCTACAATGCCGCTTGTGCAGCCGCCAAGCCATTTCTGTCCGCTGTAAATGGCCAGATCCACGCCCGCTGCTGCCAGCATCGTGAAATCGGTCAGATAAGCGGCGTCACAGATTACAGGAACATTTTTCTCATGGCAGATCTGAACGAAAGTTTCCAGCGGCAGCAGGTTGGGGGCAAATGTGTCTTCCATCACGTAAAAGGCGGCGGCCACGGTATCGTCCAGTGCAGCGCGCAGGTGGAACGTAGCGCAGTCCAGCGCTTCGCCGATCTCCACGTATTCCGCACCGGTCATTTTGATCACCTGCCACACCGGGCAGTCGCCGGCTCCCGTTACCTGTCCTTTCTGAATCAGGATTTTCTTGCGGGGCCAGGTGATGTCGGGAAGCGCTTTGATCTTGGCGGGGTCTCTGCCGGTCAGTACCGCAGCCGCAGCGATCGCCATCCCGGCGCTGGAGCAGTTGACGACGCATCCCGCTTCGGCGTTCGTCAGCTGTGAGATTTTTTCGGCTGGCGCAGCGCTGAAGCTCCCAGATCTCAACGGATTCTCCCAAAATGTCATAGATCTCTTTGCGGATCGGATCGCTCACGCGTGCCGCGCCCAGGATGGTTGCGGGTCCGCGCGTGTTCAGTACTTTCCGAAATCCGTATTTTTTCCTGAATGGTCATTGATGTTCCTCCATGCTGTTCTTTATTTCCGGGCAGTGTTCCCATCCGCCGGACCGGACTGCCCGGCGGGCGGCATCCACGACGGCGACCACGCCAAGGCCCTGTTCCAGAGTGCAAAGTTCGCTTTTTCCCCGTTTCCAGAAGCCTTCGAAATTCCTCGGCTTCCCGGCGGTAGCCCCATCTGGTACACTGATCAGGCTCATCCGGGGAAGACATTCATAATAACCGCCGGCCGTTCCCCAGCGCACTTTTCCGTATGCATCCATTTCAAATGTGCCCTGAGGAGAGTATGCCGTGATGCCGACCATGCGGCCTTCAGCTCCCGCATGAAAAGCGGGATTTCCGCGGTCGTGCAGAAGGAGCGTTCCGCAGGCTCCGTTTTCCAGCTTCACAAGCAGTGTGGCGGCATTCGGCTCGCGGTCCGGCGAGATGCCGAGATGCTGGACGCTGCCGCACACGGCAGCCACAGGGCTGCCCAGCGTATACCGGAGCAGATCGAACATGTGGGAACCCTGGCACACGAGCGCTCCGCCGCCCTGCACCGGGTCCGACGCCCATCCGTCCATGAAAGGCGGGCCGGTCATGCTGGCTTTGAAGGAGACGACCTGCGCCTGCGCTTCGTTCAGCAGCGAGCGGAATTTCCGCGTTGCGGGCGCCACGCGCATGTTGAAGCCCACAGCGAACGGAACGGGATGTTCGGAATGCGCCTTCAGCAGAAGCAGGGCATCTTCGGTTCCCATGGCGAGAGGTTTTTCCAGAAATACGCTTTTGCCTGCGGCCATGGCTGCGCAGGCAACCCGGACATGGCTGTCGTGCCGCGTGCACACATATACCGTGTCAATGCCGGGATCGTCCAGAAGCTGCTGCGAGCTTTCGTACACGCGTCCTCCGAATGTCCGGCAGAATTCCTGCGCCGCAGAAACGTTTACGTCGTATCCTCCGGCCAGCTGCCAGGAAAACGTTCGCAGAGCTTCCATGTGCAGACGGGCGATCTCACCGGTTCCGATCACGCCGATCGTTTGCATGCTTTTCATTGTGACAATGCCTCCAGGAAAGGTAAAGGTGCCATTCCGTAGTTGTAGAAGAACAGCGAATTTACGCCCTGATTCCGATAGGCGGCCAGGTATTCCGCAACCTGTTCCGGGCGCGTGGTCTGCGGCGCCATCAGGCGAACGCCAAAGCTCAGCGGTACATGCGCCGGGACAAAGGCCCGTGCACGCGCCGCAAAGGCTTCCACGTCCTGCGGTGAAGACGGATACGCGGCAAGAGCACCGTCGATAAACGGGGCGAGCTGCCGGACGTCGACTCCGGAGCAAAGCGGGTCGGCCCCGCCGGTCATCCACAGAATGGGCTTGACCTTTACGGTAAGGCCGCGGCGGTCCAGGCGGGCGCGGAGCTGTGCGTAGAATTCCGTGATCCTCTGCGTGCGCAGACGGTTCCATGCCTGCCGGAGGCTCTCGTCCTCCAGCTCCGCAGGTTCCAGATTGAAAAAGCGGAAAGCCCGGTTCCGGACTTCTTCCCGCAGACGCTCCGCATCCACTCCTCCGCGCTGTGCCCGCTCTATGCAGGCCGGGCAGAAACAGGGCTCAGAAGCCGCTCCAGACCGGAGCAGTCAGCATATGCCTGCATTTCATGGTGCGCTCCGTGCAGGAATCCGCCGTATTCCGCAGATTCAAGATGAAGCTCATCCACACCGGATGCCGCGACGTCTTCCAGAAGACTGAGTCCGTAGCGGAAAGCTTCTTCTCCGGAAGGACAGAGACTGTGCGGGGACGGTTCTCCCCACGCGTTGTGCAGCGCATATTCCGGATACATCCGGGCGAGACGGTCCGCGTGAAATACCACGACCCAGGCACAGACCCGGATGTTGCATGCATGGAATTCGTGCAGCATTTCATTCCAGAATTCCGGGTTGTGCCCCCGCAGCAGTTCCGATTCGGCGGGACGCAGCGTTCCGTACCGCCCGGGATCTGACGGGAAGTAGCTCCGGTTGTCCTCAAGAACCAGCACGCAACGCTTCGGATTATGCGGCAGCAGCAGCTTTCCGCTGTGGTAAACAGCCGCGAGAGAAACGCTTGTCACGCCCAAAGCGGACAGGCGCTGTGCCATCGGCCGTGCGCCCTCGTCTATCACGTCCCATGCGTATAAAAACATGTCTCTCTCATGCTGCACACGATCACCTTCTTCGGTTAAGATTATGTCATGGAAATCGTCGGTAAACGTTTTCCAAATACTGCAAAAATAATCCCCCGTCAGGTTTTTCATTTGCCTGCGTTTTTATCAACAGACGTTGCCGGGGCTCCGGGGAACAGCCTACGCATTCCAGTACCCGGAATACGGCACCTACCACCGGCGGACAGCCCACGATTTGGATGCGCGCCTGCGGAACATACTGTTTCAAAGCCGTCTCCAGAGGAATGGTCAAAAGGCCGTGCTCGTCCTTGGAATACTGGCTTCCTGCCAGAACCACAGGGATCTGCTCGCGGGAAAGGCCGGCATATGTAATGAGGTTGCCCAGCATATTTCCCAGTCGTGTACCCATTCGCCACAGAATATCAGTACATACACGGTCGCCTTCCCAAGCAAGATCAAACACTAGCTTTGAAATGTTGTACTGTTTGTAGTACTGATATCCGCTTTCATATATTTTTGCAGCCAGTTCGTCCATGTCGGCGCAGTTGCAATACTGCGGAAGGAACTGTGTCAGGCGTGTATCAGGCCCGGTATGTTCGTCGCACCGGAACGCCCAATGCATCGCCACTTCCGCCAGATGATGTCCGCCGCCGTAATTTCCCAGCATATAGCGCAGGGCCCGCACGGAGTACATATGTCCGTTCCTGTCCTTGACGCCCAGATTCCCGCCGGTCCCGCATACGGAAACCGCACCCCAGTCCTGCTCGGCCTCACAGGCGAAAGCGATCCAGATATCGTTAACGACTCGGAACGGGATAGAGTCGAATTTTTCGGAAAAAGCCCGGTTCAGCATATCGAAGTCGTCGGCAGAGTCGGCGCCAGCCATTCCTAGATAAATGAAGGAAAGCTGAGAAAATGAGATGTCGGCTTGGGCACAGGCTGTTCTAATCGAGAGGTAAACGTTTTCTATCGCAAGCGGAAAGCCGCTGATCTGATGATTGGACCCTTCGGCGACAGCATAGCCAAGAATGCTGCCTGTTTCGTCGGCAATCATGCAGGCTGTCTTGGTGCCGCCGCCGTCTACTCCCGCCACATAGCGCTTGTTCAATCCATTCATATCATTCATCCTTTTTCAGATATGTTACAGTCTCTTTTTTTTCTGCAATGTGGGTCTGATACCGATTGATGACCGTGCCTTCTTTTTCTCCGCGCAGGATCTGGGTCAGCAGGATCATGCTGTCAAATCCGATGTCATACAGCGGCTGGGACACGCTGGTGATGGACGGTCCCCGGTATCCGTCCGGCAGGATGGTCTGATTGTCAAAGCCCATCACCGAGATCTCTTCGGGCACACGGTATCCTTTCTCCATGGCGAAGCGGATCGCATAGCTAGCTACGGCATCATCGTAGCACAGAACGGCCGTGGGACGCTGCGCCTGCGGCAGGCTCAGCAGACGCTCCATAATGCCGTATCCGTCGCTGTAACCATTCTGTATATAGCATACTTGCTCTTTGTCTATGGGCAGACACAGATTTTTCATTGCCTTGAGATATCCGCCCAGACGTTCAACACAGATATGTTTGTCAACCGGGCCAGCAATGTAAGCGATACGCTGGTGCCCGAACCGGTGGAGATACCGCACGGCATTGTATGTTCCGCCCTCGTTGTCAATGAGAAGGTTATTGGTTTTTACACCTTCCACACTGCTTTCTATCAGAACGAAAGGAAATTCGCTGGCGTGCAGTTCACGCACTACGGCTTCGTCCGAATCGTAAGAAGCATACAGAATGATCCCATCCACAACACCGTTGCTCAGATAGCGCACATACCGCTGTTTGAGTTGGCGCGCCCGACTCATTGCGCTGCAAAATACCACATTGTAATCTGTCTGTGCGGCCCCAGCTTCGAACCCTCGGATCAGGTCATGGAAGAAGGGATCGTGCAGATTGTTCACGACCACTCCGATGGAATCTGTGCGTCGTTTCACAAGAGCGCGAGCCGCGGTATTCGGCACGTAGCCCAGTTCGTGCGCGACGTTCATCACTCGTTCATGCAGTTCTGGCCGAACAGGACGGCTGTTGGTCAGTACACGGAAACCGTGGCAAGTGATACGCCGGCTTCCCGTGCAATTTTCTTTATTGTCACCATCCTTGGTCCTCTCTTTTCATTGGCAAACGTTTTCCAAAGCCTCTAAATTTAAAATATCAGATTTCAGAGCCACATTCAATAGGCAACTTTTATAAAAAAATCAAAAATTTCTTGTCTACTCATTCCAGCAAGTAATATGTGTGAAAAAAGGTCGTTTCAAAACCCGCTCTGAAAGAAAAGCTCTACAGAACTGTTCGCATGCGCCTCCAGAACAAAAAAGTTCAATACTTCCAAGTCTGTACTAACAAGAAATCGATCATAACGATGGGAAGGCACATCTCGGATAGTTGCCCTGTTGAGTCAAACTATAGAATAGTGAGTTGTGTGGACTAAATGAAAGCACTTTGCGTAAAGCCATCTTTACGGAAAACTCGTGAATGGTGTGGATGTCCGTAAGTTTGGTAAACAGTGGGTTGTATCAACCGCTGCGACGAAACGAGCTCACGATGAGGCCAAACGGTAACTCCGTAGTTCTGTTGCTGAAAATTCTAACCGCCACTTGATCACCACCGTGTAACTCATTTCAAAAAAACCCGCAAAGTATGTTGTTCCAACCATCAACGAGCTTTTCCTATATTTGCTCACGATTATGTGAACCCAACCAAATCCACGTTCTATAATCGCTTTGTTCCGCCTTCCCGTAGTTCCCAGCCAGACTACTACGTCCAGCTGGTCTATGGACGGCTAAGTCTGAGACAAGTGAACTTAACAAAAGGAAAAGAACGTTATTATGATGGTTTCATTGGGCGACGCTTTACGGTTAAAAAGAGTTCTGATTGTTATCCCTTGTGCGTTTTTAACGCAACACATTTTGTATTGGAAAATATAAAACAAATGAATAAAAAAACCATTAGAACATCTTGTTTTGACATCCTTCTTGTGATATAACAGAAGAAACACAAGAGAAAACTCAACCTTTCGAATTGACTTCTTGCGTTTTGAGTTGATTTTCGCGAGAAAGTGAACTCTTTTTCTTTGCTTGTTCACTTTTTGAGAAGGAGTCGTACAAATGGTAGAAGCAGAACTGAAGAAGTTATTGGCACAGATACAGAGCCGACACTGCGAGGAACAAACCATCGAAGTAAAATCCGCCCATGGCGGATGCCCGGAAAAATTGTATAATACTTTGTCGTCTTTTTCCAACCAGGACAGCGGCGGCACCTTGGTGTTTGGCTTAGACGAAAAGGCCCATTTCGCAAAGGTTGGCGTATACGATACGCATGACCTTCAGCGCAAGGTCATGGAATATGGCGAACAGATGACCCCTGTAGTACGACCGGTCTTTTCGGTGTACGAGGAAGACGGCAAGGTTTTGTTTCGGCAGAGATTCCGCCGGTCGATATAACGGAGCGTCCGTGTTTCAAAACCGCAAAAGGAAGAATGCAGGGTTCCTATATTCGAGTCGGTGACGCAGATAAGCCGATGACAGAATACGAGGTGTACAGCTACGAGGCGTTTCGTAAAAAGTATCGGGACGATATACGCCCTGTGGAGCAGCTCCGGGTACAAAATCTGGATCAAGATCATTTGGCTCAGTATGTCCTTCGCCGGAAACAGGACCGGGTTCATTTTGCAACACTGGATATATCACAATTGTATGATTTGATTGGCGTCACTAAAAATGGTGTCGTTACATTGGCTGCCGTCCTGCTATTCAGCCCTTATCCCCAAGCATATTTTCCACAGCTCAGCATCATCGCAACCCATGTGCCTGGAACGGAAATGGGCTTGTTGGATGAACAGGGGCTGCGTTTTATCGACAGCAAGCGGCTGGAGGGAACTCTGCCGGAAATGCTGGACCAGGCGGTTGCGTTTGTACGCAATAATATGCAGGTTTCCACCAGAATCGATCCGGAAACTGGACGCCGCATTGACCGACCGGAATATCCACTGGACGCTGTGCGTGAAACAGTTTTGAATGCACTGGTTCATCGTGATTACAGCATCCATACGGAAGGGATGCCCATCCAACTGACGATGTATTCCGACCGACTGGAAGTCGCCAATCCGGGTGGCCTATATGGACGCTTGACAGTAGACCAGCTAGGGAAAGTCCAACCAGATACACGCAATCCGGTGTTAGTGACCGCTATGGAATCGCTGGGTCAAACAGAAAACCGCTATTCCGGTATCCCCCGCATCCAACACGCGATGGCAGAGTTGGGACTGCCAACTCCTGTGTTCACCAATACGCGCAGCAATTTTTCGGTAACTTTGCGAAATCGGGCAAAGGTAGCTCCGCAAAAAACACTGGAACCGATGACCGTAACTTCGATACCCGATCCTAAAGGACTGCTGGCGTTTTGCGTGGAACCGCGGAGCCGTGCCGAAATCATTTCCTATCTGGGAATTTCGTCTGCACAATATGCCCTGCGCCATTACCTGGATCCGCTGGTGGCGGGCGGAGCGATTCGTCTTTCGCTGCCTGACAAGCCGCGCAGCCCTAAGCAAACATATCAGACAGCGGAAACTTGACGGTAAAGAACTTGGATGAAGATATCGGTGCCCGCCGCTCTCGACCTCTTTGATAGCTAGGTTGTATTATTCTCGCTTGACTACTATTTGACTACCAATACACAAAAAACTCGCGAAGCCTTTTGATATCAGGCTTCGCGGGCTTTTTTACCAGTCTTCATAATTTGTGCATTTCATCTACAAGCAACACGGTTACGCCATTTAAATCTGTCTGTCACAGTTCTCCGACCCGGAAGGCCGCTGGTTCGAGTCCAGTCAGGCGCACCAAAAGAGGAGGCTAAAAAGATATTGAGGGAACAACCTCAGTGTTTTCAAGGCTTCCAGGGCCCGTAGATTCGTAAATCTACGGGCCCAATTTTTCCGATATTTGACCGGCGGCCCTCCATTCAGCGGAGAGTCGAACCCGCATATCAAACGCCACATTTCCTCAGCCAAGATCCTGATCACAGGGTCTTGGTTTTTCTTTTACACGATGGCAATAAAATGTGGAAAAGGAGATTCTATGGAAAACAAGTTTTTTGAAGAACTTTCCCGGCGCCTGAGAGAAGGCGGAGTTGAATCATCCAATGTAGAGGATAGGCGGCTGGAGATTTTCCTCCATGGCCAGCCTGTCCTCTTTGTTTCTCCAGGGCATGATGCCTTCCTTTTTGCCGGCCGGGGAGTCAAAACCAGAAGGCCAGTGAATTGTATCACAGGGTGGCAGGGATGGCGGATGAGGTATATGAGTATGTAGAAGCAGTTCAGAACGCCCCCTGCTTCGCGCCAGCAGCTTAAAAGATGAGTTCCATCTGCTTGCGGATTTTGGTGGAGCGGTGCTGGCCGGCATAGAACTGCCGAAGGAATGGGGCTATCAGTTCAACACATGGATCTGGAATTACGACAGGACAGCCCTCCTCTATGGCCATAATTATATGGGAGATTTCCAAAGCGCAAAGCAGGACTTCGCCGTCCGTTCCGGGCTGATCTCCAAGGCCCAGCTTTTCTCACCGGAGGAGCTAACCGAACTCTACCGGGCCACAGACTACCTGCTGGATGAAGGCCCAGAGCTGGAAGATGGACACCTCAAAGCCATGCAGACCGCAAGGACAAAGATCGAATACACTGTCCCAGATCTGGCGGACAGACTGGAGCAGGGACAAGCACAGGAGCCACAAATTGATATGTGACATCAGAAGAGAGCGGGAGCCGCATCTGCACATTGTGCAGCATAAGCGGCCCCCGCTTTTTTGTGCTCAAAGAAGGAGTGTGCCATGACAAGATATTTCGCCCAAGATACCCCACGGGCCGGACTGGAGCGCATGATGATGAGCGTCCCTGGCTTCCAGAAGCGCGGCGGCGGGACGATGATCCTCAGCCGCTTCCGCTACAAGCCGGAGGATGTGGCTTGCCGGTACTGCCTGCATTACCGCCGCCGATCCTGTCAAGTCCGCACCTGTCCTATATCGCGGAGCGGTTGAAGTCCGGCGCAATTGAGTACCTGGATTTGATTCTGGAATATTTCGGACACATCCCTCATGCCGGCCTGCACAAGAGGATTCAGGCTGTGGAGCATTGGGATGGGCCGGATCAGGTAATCCTGCGCACAGTATTCGTCCACCTCAGAAGCCGCTTTGCGGACAGGGTATGGGATGATGCGCCTCCTGGCTATCTGGCGGCGCTCTATCTTCTCGCCTCAAAGGAGCGACTCTGGCAACCGGCGCTCTCCGCTCTTTCACACGATTCCATTGATTTCAGCCGCATTGCGCTCCACGGGTTCACGGCACAAGATTACCCCGTCTTTTATTCCGCCAGACGGCTGTATGACCTGAAGTCACCCATGGAGGCAGAAGATTTGGCACACCCAAAACTGGTGAGTGATCTGGACTTCCACAATATTATTTACGCAACCATGATTGCCAGATATGGAAAGGCGGTCATGGATGCGAGTAAGGAGGCACCAGAATGGGCTATGTGCTGAAAGCGGTACTGAGCAGCGCTCAGCACCCGGAATATGGGCAGATTACGGTTCCATTCCCTATCCCCGATGAGAAATATGACCGCATGATCGAACTGCTGGAGCCATTGGAAATCGGTGACGCGCTCCGGCAGGATTGCCGGGTGGATGAACTGGACAGCTTCTATACCGTCTTGAACGCTCTGACCGGCAAATCCGTTACCTTGGACGAGCTGGACTATCTGGCCAAACGGCTGGACAGTTTTGATGACGGTGAGGCTGCCCAGTTCCAGGGGATGGCCTGCAAATTGGGCGTCTCAAATATAAAGGATTTCATCAATCTGACCTTTTGCTGCCAGCGGGCCACGGTCATCACAGATTTTTCTGACCTTAAGGAAATCGGGCAAGAACACTATATGAATCTGAATGGTGGCAGTGCCAGTATGGAGGAGCTGGAGAATCTGGACGGGGTTGAAACGGCGCTCCTGCTCATTGACCGCGGGGCCGGAACTGTCACCCCTTATGGCGTGGTCTATGACAACGGCATGAACCTGAAGCAGCTCTACAACGGACGGCAATTTCCCGAATATCTCTATGATAACAGCAACCTTGGATTGAAGATCATGCCGGCAGAAGGCCAAAAACCGGAACTGCTTTGGCTCCCCGCGTCGGAGCAGCAGATTCGGCGCACCCTGCTGCGGGCAGGTGTGCGGGATGCAGGCACAGCACAATATACAATAGATGCGTTTTTTCTGCAAAAGGAGGTCGGTGAACTCCTGGACGAGAAACAAGACAACCTGACCGCCCTCAACGCCATGAGCAGCGCCATTGCGAAACTGGATGAGAAAGGGCAGAACAAGCTGGAGGCTGTAATCGTGTTTGCAGATCCAAAGAACGCCGCACAGATCTGTCAGTTGGCCAAAAACCTGGATCTGTTCAGCTTCATTCCAGGCGTCCATACCCCGGAGGAATACGGGAAGTACATGATCCAAGAGTTTGGCCGCTTCGAGTATGATGACAACCTGGATGGGTTCTATGACTACAAAGGCTATGGGGAGCAAACGTATTCGGGAGGAAGGCGGTTGGTTCAACGATTATGGCTATGTGTCCTATCACGGAGAAACGCCTTTGCAAGACCTAATGGAAGCTGAAGCCATACACCAAACAGGCCTCACCATGGGAGGGATATAGAATGATTTTGTTGACACTAAGCCGAGGCAACGAACATGAGCGCGTCCATCTGCAACTGCCCGCCAGTCCCGCTGAGATTGGGGAGGCATTTGCCTCCCTGGACGGAATCAGCCTCGATACCACAGCCACCGCCATCCTGGATGTGAGCAGCAATGTACCGGTCCTTTACCGATGCCTGTACGATGTGGATGTAGAAGATTCGGAGCAGTTTCAAAAACTACAAAAACTGGCGGAACGCACAGAGGCACTTTCTCCAGCGAAAGCCGCCATCTTTTCCGGGGCATTGGATGCGGAACACGCCGAGAACTTGGATGAGGCCCTTGCTGTGGCGAACAGACTGGATGAATATATGCTCATCGGTAATATAACCTCTGATTCAGAATTGGGCATCTACCTTGTGAACAAAGGGATCACACCATTTCCGGATCGCTTCAAGCCCTATATCAATTATGCCCGTGTGGGGGCTGAATACCGGGAAAAGCACGACGGGGTATACGCCAACGGCAGCTATGTCCAGAAAAAGACGCCGGAGTTTTTGGATAATGAGCCATTGGACGCTGTTTTCCGAGTACAGCTGAAAAACATCTGCCCAAGGGTGCGCAGAATGAAACCGTGCAGATTATGCTGCCGGCAACCTTTGAGCAATTGGAGAGCGCCAGACAACTTCTTGGAATAGACAGCCTCAATATGGTGAAACTCGTTCAGGTGGAGGCCCTGCGGCCTTATTGGGGGAATATCTTCCTCTCCACGGGATGGATCTGAGACTGGAGCAATTGGATGAGTTGGCGGAAAATATCCGGATAATGGATCAGGAGGATGGCGCATTGCTGAAATACCTCTCCGTCCTTGATGTGGAACAGCCGGCAACGCTCCAGGAGGCTTTGAAACTCTCCATCGAACTGGATGACTACGAGCGTGTACCGGACGATCCGGAGGAATATGGCAAGCAGGTGTTGGAGCGGATCGGGGCGGACGAGGAGCTGATCTCTACCCTCGATGGCTTTACGGATTTCGAAGCAATGGGCAACTTTTATATGCGGGAGGACGGCGTCCGAAGGACCGAATTCGGTCTCATCCGAAGGTTCAGCGCTCCGTTTCCTGAAGTACAAGAGGGGTTGCAGATGCACTGAAAATTAAGGCGGGGCCGCTCTTTATTTTGATGGAGGAAAACAAAGTGGAGTACAAGATAGACTACGATGTCAGAATGGCATTATCATCAATCCCTATTTAATGTACGGGATTATGGCTGGGCTATGTTTGAAGGTTTGCAGGCAACCATGGCGGAGCGCGTCACATCAATTCTGGCGTCTGATAATATGTTCATGGAGCGTATTCAGGAGAACATGGAGTTTACTCTGCTCCCCACATACCGAATATGGCTGGAATATGTGTTCCGCGGTAAAGGTGTGGACAGAGAAGAAGGGGGGTCTTTGCGGCAGGCTGTATAAAACGATTGGCTGAGCCACTCCTGGACGCGGGGTATGGAATCGAAAAGATCCTCTGCTATAGGGAAGAATTTGACTGGCCATAGTTTGAGCGGTTAAAAAATCCCCTGTTGGGGGAAAGGTTAGAAAAGACCACCTTTGAGGCGGAGTTTTGGCGTTGAATAACCAGCGAATCAGGCGCCGTGCTTATTTTCTGATTTTTACGAAGTCAGGGTGGCTATTCTGAAAAAAGTGTGGTAATGTTGCGGGTAATCCGCTGGGGCTTTGGCCCAGCGCGGGAGGTAGAAAAATGAAACTGACATTGGATGAACTGATCACGCTCATGGAACCCCAGGCACAGAGAGACAAAAAGCTGATTGTTCAGTGCATTGATGGGCTCACAGAATACGCCGCTGAACTGCGGCAGAAAGCAGGCGACGCCGGGAAAGCCGAGTCATCCGCTCTGCGGGAACTAATTGACCGGCTGGAGGGGTATTGGGGACTCGACAACAGTGGAGAAAATCGTCTGTCCGCCTTTGACCGCCGGATGCGGGAGGCGGAACAATCGGAGCAGCCGTGGGCACCCGTACAGGATCAGATCAATGGCGCAGTGCTTGGCCTGTACCGCTATGCCATGGACATGATTCCGGGACAGGGCGCCAGTGAAGCGGCCGAGCAGGTGGCGGAATGTGAGCGGCTGATGCGGAACATCGCCGCATTCTGGAACTGTGCCTCTCCGTCACTGGACAGTCTCTGCTCGCAGATGCAGGAAGCGCTGCGGGACCAGAGCGAGTGGGAAAACAGTGTGAGGATGGGAGGAATTGAATGAGCATTGATATCTGGACTGATTCCATGCAGCACGCGGAGCTGTTTGGAAAGCCCGTGCTGTTTACCAACTGGCTGGTTCAGCGGGATACCATCCCCCAAGGGTGGCACTGCTACGACCTGCGTGGAACCCGCAAGGCCCCCAATGCCAGGATCACCCTGGTAGATCAGGAAGTCGGCTATCATGCGGGGACTGTGCTCTCTCCTACCCCTTTGAGGCGCGAGGGCGTCACATCGCGCCGGGTCAATGGCACATTTTATCTGCTGGGAGAAGAAATGACGCTGGAGCAGTTTTGCGAGGAGCATGATCTGGCCTACCCCCAGGATAATCGTGAGTTTGTACTGCGCCCCGCCTCCCTGGATGAGGTGGGGCTGTTTTTATTCCGAACTGGAACCTGAGAAAGATGAGGCTCTGGGCACGATAGGCCATGTGCGAATGGACTTCGGCCACGGAGGAAGGGAGTTCTGGCACACCTGGTGGCCCCATAACGAGGATAGGTTCAACACCCCGGAGTTCAAAGAGGTGCTGCAGCGATTTGTGGACGACCTGCGTCAGACTGGACTCCTGAAGAATCTGGGGGCCATGGACGCCTACTGCTGGCAGCATGGCGGCTCCATCACAGAGGACCGCAGGAGTTATGGCTATATTGCGGAAACAGAAAATTACCGTTTCTGTTTGCGCTGTACGCCCCTCCCTGGTGAGTATCAAGGGTATCTGTATTGCTATGATCTGCGCCAGCAGCAGATGGCTCAGCAGAACAGGCTGGTGGGCCGAACAACCTACGCCAACGGCGAACAGCAGGAGTTCACAGATCCCCCGGCATTTCTCCAGAGCATCCGGGAGGAATTGCCCTACCGTGACACGACTGGCTTCCGCTGTGAGATCCTGACAGATGATCCGACGGTTAAAAAAGCAGTAGACGATATCCTGTTAGACTTTGCCGGTGAGAAAAATCCTCGCCGCACCTGTAACTATGGGCTGACTGAGGTCGGAAAACAAGCCCTCCGGGATGCCGCAGACCCCAGCAGTCCCCACATCTATGCCTGGTTTGTCATGACGGACACCAATACCCCGCAGGAGAAAATCAGGCAGAACCTGACACTGGAGGAGGCCATCCAGATCTACCAGGATAGCGATGCCGGCGAAAAGCGGCTGGGAGTTACCAAGGATGGGATCGTCACGGTGGATATTGTTCATGCTCAGGACGGGGAGCAGCGATTTTCGAGGATCACCAGAAACTGGCCAGCTTTCAGAATGACCCTGTTATTGCTGACGCGATAGAGGCACTTCATCAGAAATTAGACTCCCCAGAGGCTGGGATAATGATGGGAAGTATCTAAATAGGAACAAGAAGCTGTATCGTTAAACGGATTTCATCTCATGTTGTATAGGAGGCAAAAGTAATGCAGACTGTACCAAAAGAATGGTTGGACTTCCTGCGGGAACAGTTCCCCAAGAATTCCCGTATCCAACTCACAGAGATGGGGGATGATTCTCAGTCCCTTCCCACCGGCAGTACTGGGAAACTGGATTATATCGACGATGCCGGGCAATTCCATGTAAAGTGGGACAATGGATGTACCTTGGCTCTGGTGCTGGGAGAAGACCGATTCTCGGTCTACCCGCCGGAGCCTAAGACACTCAAATTGTATATGCCGCTCACAGCGGACTTCTATGGACGGGACGAGTGGGGGGATCTGTCAGAGGATGGCGAGGAGGTGGGATGGCACACCCTCGTGGCTTATGAGGGGCACATTCTGTCCGCTTTGGTAAAAAATCGGATGCCGGAGGAAAGCGAGAGCGGCCTTATGCACTGGTACGGTGAAAGAGACAGCGTAGACCACAAAGTCCGCTCGGCGGTGTTCACCGTTGAGGTCAGGGACGGCCGGCTGTGGGGCGTGGCAGAGTGCCGGGTGGCCGGCGAGCTGACCCCGGCAGAGCTTGCCACCTTAAAAAGAGTATCTGGGTGGTCAAGCCTCTGACGGCGCTGGCGAGAGCCTGGAGCAGCAGGCAATCCGTGTGGACGGCGGCGAGCTGTATGTCCACCTGTGGCAGCCGGAGAGCTGGTCCATCCAGACCGAACAGGAGCGGTTTTCTCCCAAGATTGCGGATGGCCTGCCGGAGCTGTGTTTCTCCACGCTGCGGAACACTGGCCAGCTCATCTGTATCAAGCGTGGTGAAACCGGCTACTACCCCTCCGAGTGGGACACCGGGGACAAGGAACGGAATGTGGAACTGGCGGATGAGTTGAATGAACACCTGGGCGTCACCCCCATCCAGCGGCAGGCCATGGAGATCGGAAGCCTTGCGGGATGGGACGTTCCCGGCGCCGATCCAGCCAAATATCAGGAGAATTATCCTAAGATGGGAGGGATGGATCTTGGGTAAACCGATTTTCGAGGTGGAGATCAGCAACGGCAGCCCCAAAGGGGTATGAAACGGCCACGGTGATGGAGATGCCGGCAACCTGGGTGGAATTCAATGACGCGCTCCAGAAAGCAAGGATCAAGGACGGCAGATCCTGTAAAAACGAACTGACCTGTATTCGCTGTGAGGCCCTGCGCCGCGGCATGATAGGAGATCATGTCAACCTGTATGACCTGAATCTGTTTGCCCAGCGTCTGGCCACGCTGACCGAGGATCAGCGGCCGGGAATGGAAGCCCTCCTGAAGATGGAACAGGAGCAGTACAGCGGGCCCATCCCTCTGGAGCGGCTCATCAACCTGACCTACAATACCGATATCTGCTGTTTTGCGCCCCGAGTTTCCAATCATGAAGAACTGGGGGCGTTTTTATACGCAAATGAAATGCTCTCAAATGAGGCTATGGCTCTGCTTGACACCACAGAGGAGGGCAGCGGCTTTCAGGAAAGGCTGCTGGAACTGTTGGGAGAACAGCATCAGGAGGATCATGGCGGCGTGTTCACCGACTTCGGCTATGCGGACTGGGTGGAGAAATCAAGCCTATCTATGTGTACCGGCCCGGGAAACGTTGCCTACTTCCACCGCTCCGGCGCTCCGGTTGTGCTGGAGGTCCGCAAAGGCTTTTTCAATGATCCCCAGTATGATAATGATAACACTGCAACGCTGGATCTCCCCACGGTGGATGCCGGTATATGGAGAGCGGTGGAAAAAGTAGATGCCGCCTCAGTGGATGAATGTGCATTCCGCTGTGTGGACTGCCTGATCCCCTCCCTGCGGGATGCCATCAATGACGCGCTGGAGGACGACGGCTTGGAGCAGGTCAACGATTTCGCCCGCCGGCTGGCAAAGCAGGAGCGAACTTGGGGCGAAGGCGGAGCTTGTCCGCTATAAGGCTCTCCTGACTGCTGTGGGCCAGCCCGACTTGACCAGCGCCGTCCAGTTGATGGAGCGAGCCGACCAGTACGAACTCACGTCCCGAGGTGGCGCAGACCTGGGGCTACGCAGAGATGACCCTCCGGGAGAAGTATCCGGACTTGCCAGAGGAACTGTTCCAAACCCCGCAGGCGGTCCGGATTGGCCAGAAGATGCTGGATGACTGGCTGGGAGTTATCACAGAGTATGGCCTGATCCGCAGAAAGGATGGTCAGCCCCTTCCCATATTGCATCCAGAACAGGCGGCAGAACAAGGACTGGAGATGATGTGAGCGATGTCAGATCAAAACGCCGCCCTCTTTGACAAGCTGGACGGCTTCTATGTTACAAAATCGGAGCATGACTGGCTGGAGCGGCGCTTTTCCAATATGACAGAGAAAGAAAAGATCCTGTTCCAAGGGGCGATGGAGTTGGAGAAGCCCCAAGAGATCGGCCATGTGACGCGGATCGCGTCCCAGCTGGACTGCTATGACCTCTTCTATGGCGCGAGAGACGAGGCCGCGCTTGGGAAATTTGTCATGGAGAGCATAGAGTGTTCCTCGGATGCCGCCCGGCCATTCCTGAATGCGGAGCATTTGGGGGCCGCCTACCACCAGTCGCAGAACGGAGCCTTTTGTAACGGTCACTATGTGCGAAGCATCAAGCTGGCAGATCCCTTCGTAGAGGAAGATCCCACCCTCCAGCCGGTCGCCGGTGACTATGCCATCCGAGTTAAACTGGCCAGCCGGAGCAATATGGAGGGGATTTGGGTTGGCTTCCCGGATTCCGGCGAGTATATCGACTCAAACCATCCGGACGAACTCCTGCTGGGGCTGGACTCGCTACAGGCAGAGAGCCTCAGCGAGTGCATCGCACTGGAGGTGCACTGCTGCCTGCCCCAGCTGACGGGTATTCTCGACCAGTACGACTCAGCCAGCGAACTGGTTCGCCATGCCATTGACTTCGGTTATGTTTGGGCGGAGCAGGGCCAGGGGCAACCCCACTGGCTGGACAAGTGGCTGACGGTGCTGGAACTGGAGGACTGCCACCGGCTGGATTTGGCTCTGGATCTCGCCCAGAATCTCCAGCACTACGCGTTCTTTCCACGGGGCATGGATATGGCGCATACGGGCGGGAACTTGCGGTCCGAAACGGCGTGATCCCGCCCAGCAGTCTGATAACAGACGCCTTTGACGGGGCCGCCTATGCGGAGGCCCAAATGAGACAGTACGGTCTCTCCGCCACGGATCACGGCTATGCGGCGTGGAATGGCGGCGAGCGCCAGTACGAGTACAGCCAGCCTGAGCACCGCGGCCCTCTTCTGTCAATGTAGCTGCCTCGATTTTGTTGGGTATTGGTATAGCTATTCTCCGCAGAGTGTGATAGTGTTTGCCAAAAGGGGGCGAAACCAGTGAATGAGCAGGAAGCTCTGCGGAGGAGATGCTTGACCGGCGCATCGAGCTGATCTTTGAGGAGATGGAGCGAAACCATCCTGAATTCAGCCAAGAGGAGGCAGAACTCTCCCACATCCGGGATGAGATCGAACAAGATCCACTTTTGGGGCCTGCGGGAAAAAAGAAAATGCAGGAGTACATCTGTTTCCTCTCCCGCATGGAGCAAAGGCACAATATCCACCTTTATTGCCAGGGCGCCAAAGACTGTGTCCGGATGCTGAGAGAACTGGGGGTGATTCTATAAGCTAAACAAGCATATCCAATCAAGATACAGGGGCCGTTTTCCGAAAGGGGAAAACGGCCCCCTTTTTATGCCCTTTTTCGGAAAACCAGGTCCGGAAAGGAGGCATTTATGCAGAAAGAACGGCTGGCGGAATATCTGGAGCGATACCACCTGGGCGCTTCAAATGCCGCCACCAGCCGGGAGTTGGAACTGACCTTCGGCATCAAAGGGATTCAGGTTCGACACATGGTCAATGCCCTGCGGCGGGAAGGCGTCCCCATCGCCAGCAGCGGCGATGGGTACTATTTTGCCGCCACAGACCAGGAAGTTGCGCTCCACCATCGCCCATCTGACCAGGACGGATCAGCGGAATCGCGGCCGCCATCCGGGGACTGGAATCGGACTCTGGAAGAGTTTGATACCGCACAGACCCGCCTGCCGCTGGATGGGGGTGATACGCCCTGAACAGTTTTATGTCCTGGATTGGAGGCAAGAAGGCCCTGCGGGAGTTCATCGTACGTCTGTTCCCCCTCTACTATGAGCGGTACATCGAGGTGTTCGGCGGCGGGGGCTGGGTACTGTTCCACAAGCCTCCCGGCAACGACTTTGAAGTCTATAATGACTTCAACGGCCTGTTGGTCAACCTGTACCGCTGTGTGCGGGACAAACCGGAGGAGCTGATAGCGGCTCTGCGGTATGTGCTCAACGCACGGGAGGACTTTGACTTGCGCGTGACCGCCTTGGCGCGTGACAGCCCCGCCAGCGATGTCCAGAAGGCGGCGTGGTTCTATCAGCTCATCCGATACAGCTACGCCTCCGGGCTGACCAGCTTCGGCAGCCAGCCCCACGATATGTGGAGCAACTTTTCGCTCATCGAGCAGGCCCATCGGAGGCTTGCCAAGGTGGTTATTGAGCATAAGGATTTTGAAAAACTGCTCCGTCAATATGACCGCCCGGTGAGTTTCTTCTATCTCGACCCGCCCTACCATGCCACCGAGGGGTACTACCGGAACATTGGTGAAGACGGCTTCACCGAGGCGACCACATCCGCCTGCGGGACGCCCTGATACGGATCGAGGGCAAATTCCTGCTCTCCTACAACGACGACGCCTTCGTCCGCGGCTGTACGACAGCCAGGCATCTACCTCATGGAAACCACCCGAATCAACAACATCAAGCAGAGGTACGACAATGGGGCTCAGTTCCCGGAACTACTTATCGCAAACTATGACCTGCGGGAGCGGAGCCGGGCGGTTCCCTCTCAAATGACGCTGTTTGACTGGAACGGAGGTGAAACAATTGGATGAACAGCTCACCGAGCTGGAGAAGCTCCAGCAGGCGGCTCAGCTGATCGAGGAGATGAGTCAGGGCCGCCTTCAGGTCTGCCCCAGCGTAGTGGGTCAGGTCTATATCCGCCCGCAACACGATTCCAACTTGGGAATGGATATGCGGATCGACAGCATCCCCGGCCAGCCGCATTACCGAATCACCTTTACCGCGCAGCTCCGCCGGATGGGGACGGATATGGTTGCGGACGATCTTCGGGCACTGCTGATCGAGGTGGGCCAGCTCTACGCGCTGATGGCCGCCCTTGAAGCAAGGCGCTATACGCCGACAGGGAAGATCTGACAGCCTTCCGGGACGGGCTGGCTGCCCAGCAAGAACAGGAAAAGACGGGAGCACCCAAGCCAGCCAATTCTACAATTTCAATGTAATAAGGAGAAGAAGATGAAGTTCAACAAAGAGATGAGCAACGGTACTCTATTGATTCCCAGCGGGCGTTCAAGATCAGCTGCTTTGAGGGCGGAGAAAAGGTCGAGATCCACACGCTGGACAGCGCGGTGGTCGTTCTGAAAAAGCAAATGACCACCATGGAACTGATCCAGGCGATGGATGCCCTGCACCGGCTGGCCACGGACTCACCGTCCATCTGGCCAGTTGCTGCGAGGATGGTGCCCATTCGGAGCTGACGGACGCCTGGCGGAACTGCCAGACCTGCGGGACGGCAATGCCGGGGCCAATGCGCGATGACGGATGCCCACCATTGCCGAGGCCGGATATGATGACATTCATCTGGAGATGCTGGGTGAAGCCGGATGTCTTGGAGGAACAGCTGGTATTCATCCGGAGTGGGCATGCAATGGGCAGGAGAACACGGCGATGAGTAAGATCCCTATGCGGACGATGACGGGAACAGACCCTGTCACCATCGGGAATGGGCCGGGGGAAGAAGTTCCCATCACCACCCCAGCGAACCAGTACCTGCGAGGATGGTGACCAGAACCTGTGACGACATGTGTACCGGATACAAGCTGGAACTCAATCTGCCCGCCGCACTGTTATCCGAGGATCTATCCCCTGGGGGCGGTTCTGGATGGAGCGCTCATCTGATCAACGGAGGAACTGCGGGAGCTTTCCTTTGCTGCCTGCTCAATGGCAGAATGACGATCCCCCAGCGGGCAAATGGCGTCTGCCGTAAAGGAGGCAAGATGGAACAGGATATCTACCTCTATCCCACTCGCATTCAGAGGCCCATAGACTTGGGGAAGCTACGCTCTGGGATGCAAGTTTCCACGCCAATGTATCCTGTGCGCGGGACATCGAAGCCGTCATCCGCGTCTATGGCGACGGCCGCCGCAGCGCGTTGAAGCCGGAGGCGTCCCAAAAGGTGCTGGAGCGGTGGGGCTTCAAGCGGACCAATTTCGTGCTGGCCAACACCATAGAAGGGTTGGACCTTGACAAGGAGCAGCTCAGCACGGAAAACCAGGAATGGCAAAAGAAAGTCTATGTCCCACCCGATGATGCCCATAACCGTTATTTTGAAGTGGACACCGCCCTGTTGTATCTGGACGCGTTTATCAGTCAGGTGCGGGAGGCATACGGCAAGCTGGAGCTATTCGGGCCGGAGCACTGCGAACCCAACTCCTATGAATCTCTGGACTATGAGGGCCGGGTGCTGGTGCTCAGTCCAGACACCCTCAAGGAGTCCTGCTGGACGCCCCAGAACCAGCTCTGGCTGGCACATGACGGCTTTGGATGCAGGCCGAATGCCATCGGCCGCTCCATCCGCTGCACCTGTCCTGGGCGATGGAGAAATGACTCGCTGGAACCGCACAGATTTCACCGGCGTTCTGAAAGAAAACTTCCTCCCCGGCTGGGCAAGAGAGAAAGCTGGATGCGCTTCAAGAGCAGAACGCGGGTATGGGAGGGATGGAACATGACCTAAACGCGGAAAGGAGATGTGCCGCCATGCGAAGTGTAGAGATGAAAAACCGATGTCTGCTCTACTATGGAAATCCAGTGGGCTACAGGACAGAACAGGGAGTGGTGGCGGACTCCATGTTCCGCCGCGAGGAGCTGGCGGACTGGCTGGCAAAGAAAGGGCTGGCCGTCCAGTGGACGGACGGAGTCTATGACCGCCTGTCCACTGGCGGATACCAGAAGGCAGCAGACAACGGACCAGCCCTGAAATCCTGCCGCATCTGGCAGCTCGGCCCCTTGGCTCCCATCGCCATGCGCTTCATTGGGCTGGACCGTATGAGCGGTGAATACGGCGGACCGGACCTGCCCGCTACCAGGCAGTGTATGACGGCGCAGTAGGTACCAACAGCCTGGACGGGATCTGGGAGGCGTTCTGCCGCAAGCCCCTGGGCAGCGATGGCCAGCCGCTGGCCATCTCAGATCTCATCGAGCTCTACGATGATTCCGGCAGCGAGTTCTACTATGTGGACCGCACATCCATCGTTCCCGTCCAGTTGAAAGCCCCGGAGCAGGAGCCGGGTATGAGCATGACCCTGTGACCCCAGAGCAGAAAAGCCACTTATTTTTTATATTCAGAAAAGGAGGAGTACACCATGGCAAAAGCGCAGACCAGGCAAGTGAAAACCCCCAGGGAGAGGTTTCCCAGCAGGATCACTCCTGTCCTTCCCATGCAGTATGATGTCCGTATCCACTCTATCCAGTTTGACGGTCCCTGCCGGGCCACCGCATCGCTGAACATCAACGGCTGTTTTGCCGTCCGGGGCGTCAAGGTCATGGAGAGCAGCAAGGGGCTCTTTGTATCCATGCCCGGCCAGATCAACAGCAAGGGTGAAATCAAGGACATCTGTTTTCCGTACCTGCGGGAGGCACGCGCCGAACTGGGAATCGGCTGTCGTGACCGCCTACCAGCAGGCACTGACGCAGGGGATGAACCGCTCTCCCCAGTCGGCGCCGGACCCCACGGCACAGCAGGCCCAGAAGATGGGCATGTGACCCACAGACCACACAACAATCAACAATCTAACATTTTGAGGAGGAACTCTCTATGAAGAAGATGTTCAACAAGATGTCCAACACCGTAAAGACCATGACCTGCAAGGCCCACTGCGCCATGACCCGCGCCCGTGCCCACCTGTCCGCCCCTCTCTGCAGCACCCGCGGCGAGGGCTACATCGACACCGCCATCAAGATTCTGATCGCCGTGGTGCTGGGCGCCCTGCTCCTGGCTGGCCTGTACACTCTGTTCGGGGACACCGTCCTGCCCACCGTGACCGAGCGCGTAGAGGAGATGTTCGACTACAACGGCTGATGCACGGTGCGGGCGCTTCTGTTTCTCACGGCGCTGGCCGCTGCCTCGGCGGTGGACTGCCGCAAGCGCGTGATCCCGGATTCCCTTTGTCTCCTGACCGCCGCAGCGGGGCTGATCTCCTTCAGCCCCGCCCAGCTTTTTGGAGTGCTGGCGGCCCTGCCCCTGCTGATTGCCGCCCTGATCCAGCCGGAGTGCATGGGCGGCGGTGACATCAAGCTCACTGCCGCGGCCGGCTTTGTACTGGGCTTTTGGCGGGGGTTCTGGGGGCTGGCGCTGGGTCTGCTGCTGGCGGTGCTGTATTTCTGCACCGCATGTTATTTCAAAATTCATTCATCATCCGCCCCCGCCCACTGGGCCGGACGCCTCTTCCGTTCGGCCCCTTTTTGTCCATCGGCTTTGCCGCACTATACTGTTTTGGAGGTTGACTGCTATGAAGAAGTTCCATGTGACGAAAAAGACTGTACTCACCATTGCCGGCGTGACCCTGCCCCTGACGGCGGCCGCCATTCTTCTGCCCCGGCTGAAGCGGGGCAGAAGAGCCAGATCGGTCCGGGCGTAACGCCCGGACCTTCCGACCCAACATGAACTGAAGGAGGAAACGCGAGTATGAGTTTTTTGAAAAACCGCACCGTGGTCGGTGTAATCTGCATCCTGCTCTCCCTGCTGATCTGCTTCGGTCTGACCCCGCTGTTCAACCAGAGCATCAGCCAGAAAGCCGAGATCGTGCGGGTGGTCCAGCCCATCCGGGCCGGAGATGAGATCACGGAGAGCATGGTCCAGACCGTGGAGGTGGGCGGCTACAATCTGCCGGAGGATGTCCTGCGGCAGAAAAGAGCGCGGTTGGCAAATATGCCACCGCGGATCTGGCCGTGGGCGACTATATTCTTCCCTCCAAGCTTTCGGACGCCCCGGCAGCTGAGAATGCCTACCTGTACAGCTTGGACGGAAGCCAGCAGGCCATCTCCGTGTCCATCAAAAGTTTTGCGGAGGGGCTCTCCGGCAAGCTGCAGAGCGGCGACATTGTGTCGGTGATTGCCCCGGACTACAAGCAGCAGGGCCAGACCGTTGTCCCCGCTGAGCTGCAGTATGTGGAGATCATCAGTGTCACCGCCTCCTCCGGCTACGACGCCAACACCGGAGCGCCCGCGGATGAGGAGGAGGATAAGGAACTGCCCGATACCGTCACCCTGCTGGTATCCCCCGAACAGGCCAAGGTACTGGCCGAACTGGAGGCGGAGGGTACCATCCATCTGGCGCTGGTCTACCGGGGCGACCGCAAGAACGCTGAAAAGTTCCTGGCCGCTCAGGATGAGATTATTCTGGAGCTGTATCCCCGGAGCCGGACCCCGAGGAGAAACCACAGGAGAATCCCGCAGAGTCCGAACCCGCCGCTGACTCCAGCGAAACCGCAGAAACGGAGGCGCCCACGAAATCCGGGGAGGTGGCCTGATGCTGAACTTCAAGAAAGCCGGTATTTTTTCCCGCGGGACAGGCCAGGAGGACGCCTGTGAGCAGGAGGAGCAGAGCGGCGGGGTGCTGGCGGTGTGGGGCAGCCCCGGCAGCGGCAAGACCACCGTGGCCGTGCGGCTGGCCAAGTATCTGGCGGATAGGCGTCGGAATGTGGTCCTCCTGCTCTGTGATATGACCGCCCCAATGCTGCCCTGCATCTGCCCGGCGGCGGAGCTGGAGTGCGAGCGTTCCCTCGGAAGCGTGTTGGCCGCCGCCCATGTGTCGGAGAATCTGGTCAAGAACAACCTGGTCACCCACAAACGCCTGGGTTACCTCACCATGCTGGGGATGCTCAAGGGAGAGAATGAGTACACCTACCCGCCCTACAACGAGGTGCAGGCGCGGGAGCTCATCGACTGCCTGCGGGAGATCGCTCCCTATGTGGTCATCGACTGCGGCAGCTACATCGCCAACGACATCCTCTCCGCCGTGGCACTCATGGAGGCGGATTCCGTTCTGCGGCTGGCCAACGCCGACCTCAAGAGCATCAGCTACCTATCCAGCCAACTTCCCCTCCTGCGGGATGCCAAATGGGATACGGACAAGCAGTACAAACCGCCAGCAATGTAAAGCCCCAGCAGGCCGGGGATCACATGAGTCAGGCGCTGGGGACAGTGGCCTTCACGCTGCCCCATTCGGCGGAGCTGGAGGGACAGTATCTGGCCGGCAACCTGCTGGCGGACCTATCCATGAAGGACAGCCGGGTGTTCCGCAAGGAGATCGAGAAGATTGCCAGGGAGGTGTTTGGGTGTTAGGCGAGAAGCGAAGTCAGTCCCTGTTCGCTCCCAAAGCGTCCGAGGAAGTCTGCCGCAACACATATCATGACAGGTCCGGACGGGCAGAAGAAAGAACTCCCCCTCTATTTCGGCCCGGACTGCCCGGTAAGCGGCAATATGGGATCAGAATCCAGCATGAAGCTCGGCGTTGGAGAACCCCAGCCCGCGGATGAGCCGCTGCGTCACGCCCCAGCTGATGATGGGATAGGGGGTGAAGCTGATCCCGCAGATATGTGGATATGGCGGAAGATCTCCCCAGGCGTTCCCTGAACACGGAGCCGGCAGGCGGCTATCGGGCACGCTCTCTCTTCTTCACCCCGGAGAATGAAGGGCAGGATTTCAACACCGTCCTGCAGGATGTGCAGGAGTATATCTCCGGCAAGTATTCCGCCCTTATCACTGAGGGCGGCGATGAGGACGCCAAGGCCCAGATCAAGCGGTACATCACCAAATATGTGCAGGACCGGCGCATCGCGGTCAAAGGCTACTCCGCCGACCAGCTGGTGGACGCCCTCTACACGGAGATGGCCGAGTTCGGCCTGCTCACCAAGTACATCTTCGCGGAACGGAATTGAGGAGATTGATGTGAACTCCTGGCGGGATATCGAGGTGTTGTACGCCATGGCGAAACGGTCAAGCTGGAGGAGCATTTCGAGCGCCGAACACGCCGCCAATGTCATCCGCCGTATGCTCCATGTCAGCGGTATGGTGCTGGACAACGCCAGTCCCGCCAGTCCTGGGCCATCTCAAAGAATATTCGTATCTCGGTCATCAAAACGCCGGTGCTGGATGAGGATGCCGGTGTTGCCGCATCCATCCGTATCGTGAATCCCAGAAATCTCAGCAAGGCGGACTTCGTGCAGAGTGGCACGGCCACAGAGGAAATGCTGGACTTTTTGTCCGCTTGCCTGCGCTATGGCGTGTCTATCTGCGTGGCGGGAGCAACTTCCTCCGGCAAGACCACCGTGGCGGGCTGGCTTCTCTCCACCATCCCGGACCGCAAGCGTATCTTTACCATTGAAGATGGATCAAGGGAACTCCAACTTATTCGTGAGCGTGACGGCATGGTGACGAACTCCGTCGTTCACACGCAGACCCGCGACAGCGAGAATGAGCGCCAGCGTATCGACCAGATCGCGTTGCTGGATATCGCTCTGCGTTTCAACCCCGACATTATCTGCGTGGGCGAGATGCGTGGCCCGGAGGCCAACGCAGCGCAGGAGGCTGCCCGTGTGGGCATTGCGGTGCTAACCACCATTCACTCCAATTCCAGCGAGGGTACCTACCGCCGCATGGTGTCCCTCTGCAAACGCGCCGTGGATACCCCGGACGATACCCTCATGGGATATGTCACCGAGGCGTACCCTATTGTGGTCTACTGCCGCCAGTTGGAGAATAAGCAGCGCCGCATCACCAACATCTCTGAATGTGAGATCCTGCCGGACGGAAGCCGCAGACTCCACAAGCTCTATGAGTATCACATCACAGACAACCATCTGGAGGACAACCGCTTCATCATCGAGGGTGAGCACCGGAAATGCCGCAGGAGGTGCTGACCCAGCTCGTGGGCAAAAAATCCGCTCCCCTGTCGGCTCCAGTTTCAATTGAAAATGGGATGCCGCTTGGAGAGTTGGCGCAATTCGTTCAAGGAAAGGAGGAAGATGAATGACTATGATCCAGCTGATTGCCTGCATCGGCATGATCGCAGGGCTTTTTATGGTACTGCATGTCTCGCCGCGAGAACTGAGCGACAGTCTTTTTTCCCGCTTGACCGCAGCTCCTGGCAGTATCCGTGCCGATATCAACGAAACGACCATGCGAAAAAAGGCAGGGTTCCTCCGGCGTGAGATCACCGAGGCGCAGGCGGTCTTGGCAGCCTCCGGACGGGCAGACAGGTTCCCCATGGTGTGCTTTACATCTCTGCTCTGCTTTGCATTGGGAGCATGCATCGCCATTGCCGCAGGAAACGCTTTCCTTGTGCCGGTGCTGGCTGTTGGTTTGATGCTGACCCCGTTTTGGTATGTCAAGCTCACGACAGGCAGCTTCAAAAAGGATGTGGCAGCAGAACTGGAAACTGCGCTGTCCGTCATTACTACGGCCTACCTGCGTACCGAGAACTTTCAGAGGCCGTAGAGGAGAATGTCCGTTACCTGCACCCGCCGGTGCAGGAGGTATTCCAGCATTTTCTGATGCGCATCAAGCACATCGACCCGGATATGGATGCGGCGCTTACTGACCTGAAAGCCGCCATCGACAATGAGGTCTGGCGGGAATGGTGCGATGCCGTAATGGCTTGTCAGACAGACCGAAGCCTGACAAGCATTCTGACGCCCATCGTCAGCAAGCTGTCAGATATGCGGGTGGTCAATGCGGAGCTGGAAAATCTGGTGTTTGGTCCCCGCAAGGAGTTCATCACCATGGCGATCCTCGTGCTGATCAACATTCCACTGGTGCGCTTCATCAATAAGGACTGGTATCACACGCTGGTAGCCACTATCCCCGGTCAAATGGTCATCGCTGTCTGCCTTGCCGCTGTGTTCGTGTCCTTTGCATTCGTCGTGAAGCTGACGCAGCCCATTGAGTATCGGAGGTGAGAGGGTGAAATTGCTGTTATTCCTGTTCGGCGCCGCCTTGGCTGCCGGACTGTATTTCGTTCTGGCGGACCTGCTGAAGATCCCCAGGCTGGCAACGGAGCGTGCCCTCATCTCCGCAGGACGCAAGGAGCGCAGTCTTGTGAAATCTATGGAGACGCTCGTCTTGGGATGGTCGCTGAAGCTGGCTCCGCTGATCCGCTTGGATGCCTACAAACGCAGACGGCTGGAAACGAAGCTGACTGCCGCAGGACTGGATATGACCCCCGAGGTCTTTACGGCTTACACCGTTCTGAAGCCCTGTCTCATCCTGCTGGGGATCATCCCGTGCCTCCTGATCTTGCCCATCCTGACACCATTGGTGGTAGTACTGGCGCTGCTCACTTACTTCAAGGAGAGCCGTCGGGCGGATGAACTGTGCAAAGCCAGAATGGAACTGGTGGAGGGTGAACTGCCTCGCTTTGTGGCGACCATCCATCAGGAACTGGCCGCCAGCCGGGATGTCCTGCGTATTCTGGAGAACTACAAGAAGCATGCCGGTCCCGACTTTGCCCGTGAACTGGATGTGCTGACGGCGGATATGCGCTCCTCCTCTTATGAGGCGGCACTGATTCGCTTTGAAGCCCGTATGGGCTCGGCCATCATCTCGGATATCGTCCGCGGTCTCGTCGGTATCCTGCGGGGCGATGACGGACGGATGTACTTCCAAATGCTCTCCCACGATTTGAAAGCATTGGAGCTGCAGCGCCTGAAAGCCAAGGCGGCGAAGATCCCGCCAAAGATCCGGGTGTTCAGCTTCCTCATGCTCATGTGCTTCATGCTGACGTACATCGTCATTATCGTCTACCAGATCATCAACTCGCTGGGTTCGCTGTTTTAAGGAGGAATGCCTATGAAGAAATTACGAAAACGGCACTCCGGCGAGGGCTATATCGATGTGTGCGTGTTGGTGGTCTGTGCCATGCTGGTGCTGGCACTGGCGGTGCGAATCCTGCCGGTATTCGTCGCCAAGCAGCAGCTTGACACCTATGCGGTGGAGCTGGTACGGGAAGCGGAGATCTCTGGCAGAGTCGGAACGGAAACCAGCCGCCGTGCCGCAGCACTCACCGACAGCACCGGACTGGATCCCAACATCCGCTGGTCGAAAACGGGACGCATTCAGCTCAATGAGGAAGTCACCGTAACGCTGACATTGGACATGGACATCGGCCTGTTCGGCGGCTTTGGCTCATTTCCCATCACGCTGCGGTCGGAGGCCACCGGAAAGTCGGAGGTGTATTGGAAATGAGCAAGCACTGTTTCCTTCGCCGCCACCCCGGTGAGGGCACCCCCATGATCCTTGCCATCGTGCTGGTCCTGCTGATGCTTTTTTGCACGGTCGCG